>ENA-ORXM01000500-ORXM01000500.1-marine-metagenome-genome-assembly--contig:-NODE-500-length-68933-cov-5.418453_pt1 | contig 68933 bp, 34 predicted proteins | sample MGYA00237867_ERZ511480 | MGnify/ENA primary metagenome ERZ511480 (study PRJEB26309, sample SAMN06266103) | marine metagenome | isolation source: Algal blade | place: United Kingdom:Sidmouth, United...
CATATATGGACTTGGGGATATATTTCTTTAAGGAGCGAACCGATGCATCAGCATCGGAAGGGAGGCTCGATACAACATATATGGACTTGGGGATATATTTCTTTAAGGAGCGAACCGATGCATCAGCATCGGAAGGGAGGCTCGATACAACAGATATGGACTTGGGGATATATTTCTTAAAGGAGCAAACCGATGCATCAGCATCGGAAGGGAGGCTTGAGTCAACAGGTATGGATTTGGGGATATAATTCTTGAGAGAGTGAATCCGTTTGGCGACCTGCAAGCTCTGGTTTGTAAAAAAAACAATCCTTAAATCTCAAAGAATAGTAAGATCAAAGTTGAGCTTTGCAGACACAGATTCGACAGCTGGAGCTGACGAATAACGATATGTACTAAATTAACAACTGTTCTCGTTTATTTATAAAAAATAATAATTTATTGATTAACAATAAATATTTATTTATATTTGATTAAAAGAATATAACTATGAAGAAGCGCAGTTTAAAATCCTCCATCTGGATAGTCAATGTAATCTTGGTATTTTTGTATTTAGGTTTGTTAATGTTGTTGTCTGGAGTATTCTATTATAGCCATATAATTGGCGGAGATCTACAATTTGAGGTATTATCAAAAACAGAATCGTTTCAGTCGCTATCAACGGGTGGAAAGATGTTTATGTTGTTTTTATACGTCCTTGAAAATGGGGTATTAATTTTTATTTTCCATAAACTCAAATCTTTCTTGAAAGTTGTTTCTTTAAGTGGGCCATTTGAAAAATCAACTTATAAGTTTTTAAAACCAATTAGTAAAGCTGTGATAGCAGTGTTCGTTTTGAAAATTTTGACAGTCTTGTCTTTAGATATTTTAAATGATAGAATTAGTTTATCATTCGATACCACGTCATTGTACTTCTTTTTGCTTTTAAGTATGATTTATGTACTGAGTGATGTTTTCAAATACGGTAATTCTTTGATTGAGGATCAAAAATTGACAATATAGATATGGCTATTTACGTAAAATTAAATGTGGTAATGGCTGAAAGAAATATGTCTTTAAATACTTTATCTGAAAAAGTAGGTGTCAACTTAGCTAATCTTTCTATCCTTAAAAATGGGAAAGCAAAAGCTATCAGGTTTTCGACTTTAAATGCCATTTGCACAGCATTAGAATGTCAACCTGGAGATATTCTAATCCATAAAGCTGAGGAATAAAAAAAAACTGGACACCGAGTGAGTGTCCAGTTCATATGAAATTGGTAATTGGACCTTATGGCTCTTGATAGAGTAGTCCTTGTATCTTGAAATTATTTCTTTGAACTTTTAAAGCAGTTCTCCTCCAATAGTAATTTTGGAAATAATGATCGCATCACTTTTTTGGAATTTGAGCTCTGCGTAATGTATGCCTGTTTTTAAGTCGGATGCTGGTATCATAATTAAATCTGAACCTCGCACATTGTAGCTTTTGTGATTCTTTTTGGAATCTAAAATCCTAAGTGATTCTATAGGCTTCTCAGATTTAAATTTTATGATGTCTCGACGTGATTCATACTGCATCGAGAATTGAAAAGGAGCGTTTGATTTATTTATTATCTCAAGGGTAACAGCTTCTTTTTCAGGTAGAGTTGTCGCATTAGAATTATTGTTGTTAAATAACGGCAATAGGAAAACTAATGCGATAAAGGTATTAATAAATTGCATGTGTATATCGTTTCCATACCTTAAGCCAATTCTATGCCGAAGATGGATTTGAGGGGAGTATAAATTGAATATAATTATTCGTCATATGAAAATTTATATCCAATGCCTCTAATAGAAAGAATGTACTGTGGGGATTTAGGATTCTCTTCAAAGGTTTTTCGTAATGCTGCAATGAAGTTATCGATAGTTCTGGTTGACGGATAAACATCATAGTCCCATACAGATTTGAGAATGTCTTGTCTAGACACTACTTCATTTTTACGAGAAATCAAGAAGCGCATAATTTGAACTTCTTTCTGGCTCAATGTAAATGTTTTTTGATGATGTGTGCCTTGAAAACTTTTGAAATTTATGGAGTTATGACCAAAATTAAATTCATTTAATTCAATTTCGGAGGAAGTGCTTACTGATCTTTTTAAAAGCTTTTGTATCCTAAGGAGTAATTCTTCAAACTCAAAAGGCTTTGTTATGTAATCATCTGCACCCGTTTTAAGTCCTTTGATTCTATCAGAAGAAGTATCTTTTGCACTGACAATAATAACAGGTGTAGAAATGTTTTTTAATCTGATTTTCTCAAGGACATCCATGCCATTCAGCTTAGGTAACATTAAATCTAAAACTATGATATCATAATAGGCATCTTCTATGGCATCAATCGCTTTTTGTCCATCTTCCGCAATGTCTACTTCATAGTTTTCTAATTCAAGATTTAGCTTTAAAACTTCCCTGATACTTTTTTCATCTTCTACTATTAATACACGCATATTATACTGATAACAAAAATTGAATAATTGTACCTTTGGGTTTGTTGTCTAATATTTTCAATTGACCTCGATGTGCATCTGAAATTTCTTTGACAATAAAAAGTCCAAGTCCCGTGCCTTTGGTTTCTCTTGTATCTTCATTGCCTTGTCGGTAAAATTTTTCAAGCACTTTGGTTTTATCTTTAGCTGCAATTCCTGAGCCTTTATCTATGACCTCCAGTTGCACTTTTTTTCCAGAACGCTTGTAGATGATAGTCACAACAGAATCTGCAGATGAATACTTGATGGCATTGTCTAACAAGTTGTCAATCAACTTCATCATAGCCTCCTTGTCAAATCTAATGTTCTCCGTATCTTCAATTGATTTTTCAATTCGCCGAGATGGATTTAGTTTTTCAAATCTTTTTATTCTATTTCTAATTAAAGCCGAAAGATCAGCACTTTCAAAATTAAATTTATAGGAACTCTCCATTTGAGCTGCAGTCAAAATATTGGAAACTAATGATTCTAATCTATTGGATTCATCCCAAGCGAGATCAAGCAATTCTTTTGATTTATCGGCGCCCACATTTTTTGTAGCCAAAGTTCGATTGATTAAATTCAAAGATGCTACAGGTGTTTTTAGTTCATGTGTCACAGAAAGCAGAAAATTATTTAATCGTTTATTGACATTTAATTCGGATAAAAAAGCACGGTAAATAAACACTAGACTAAATAAAATTGATAGCCCAAAAAATAAACCTTCACCGAAGATCATTTTTTTTTGTTTGTAAAATTCTTCAAACAAAGCTTCCTTATCATAAGTCAAGTCCGTTTGAGCGATGGTAGTTTTTAAGAAATATATTTCATTTGTTTTCTTTGAAAGTAATATGGCCCACCATGAAAAAGCTGCAATCAAATAGACAACTATTACGAAATGAAAAATTTTATATTTTTTTATGGATCGCCCCATTACTTGAAAATAAAGTCTAGACCTTTTGTAATGATTTTGATGGCTTTTTTCAAATCCTTCTTTGTATGTGCCTGAGAAATAAAACCAACTTCATAACCAGATGGGCCAATATAAACGCCTCTCTCCAATAAATAGCTGTGAAATTTTTTAAACAGTTTCATTTTTGAGGCATCAATGTCATCTGCGGTAATAGCTCTCTCTCTAGAAAATGAAAACCAAAAAATAGAGGCAATACTTTGTACACTCATTTCGTAAGCGTTCTTGTCAATATGTGATTGAATAGCATTGACAAAGAATTGGGTTTTCTTTTCGAGCTTGGTATAAAAGTCTTTTTTCAAGAGCTGCTTGATAGCTGCGATACCTGCAGATAAAGCGATAGGATTTGCAGAAAGTGTTCCAGCTTGATAGACATTTCCTAATGGTGCCACATGATTCATGATCGCTTCCTTTCCACCAAAAACACCAACGGGCAAACCACCACCTACAATTTTACCAAAAGTGATTAAATCAGGTTCGATTTCATAGTAAGCACTAGCTCCCTGAAAACCAACTCTGAAGCCAGAAATAACTTCATCGAATATCAATAAGACTTTATGTTCGTCACATAGTTTTCTCAACCACACTAAAAAGTTTTGATCTTGAAGTAGTAAGCCATTATTCGCAGGTACAGGTTCGATAATAATCGCAGCGATATCATCTTGGCTCTTAAGCGTATCGATGACACTTTGTAGATCATTTAACGCAAGTACAATCGTCTCTTTGGCGAAAGATTCGGGAATGCCTGCTGATGTGGATACACCAAAAGTGGCTAAGCCTGATCCAGCTTTTACAAGCAATGAATCTACATGACCATGATAACAACCCTCAAACTTTATAATTTTATTTTTACCCGTGTATCCTCTAGCTAATCTGACAGCAGACATCACAGCTTCAGTACCTGAACTTACAAATCTAATTTTATCGAGATATTTATGATTGTCTAAGATTAAGCGTCCAATTTCATTGCCTAAGGCATTTGGGGCACCAAAAGAAGTCCCGTTCTTGAGCGTTTTATTGATCGCTTTTCTTATTTTTTTATTGTTGTGCCCTAAAATCAAAGGACCCCAACTGCAACAAAAGTCAATAAAGACATTGTCATCTTCATCTTTGATTCTGCAACCATTACCTGATTTTATAAAGAGAGGAGAGCCTTTTACAGATTTAAATGCTCTGACAGGTGAATGAACGCCTCCTGGGAACATTTTCTGAGCTTTAGCGAATAGCTTCTCTGACTTTTTTCTTTTCAATGTCTTCATTTTTAATATTAATGCAAAAGTCCAAATAAAGGTTTAAAAAACGGTCAAAGATAGATTTCACGACGTCAAAAACCTTTAATTTTTAGAATTTTAGGACTGTTAGTTCTCTGTTAGTAAAAATGGTGATAAATATCAATAAACTGAGTAATTTAGCCGCCCTGAGAATACATCTACCGTGCGTATAGATATAGCAGAAACCATCCGAGAAGTTTTGAATGACAAGCTAGAAGTCCATCTGGCAGGCTTGGGTACACTTAGACTCAAGCATGTACCTGTAAAGTTTGGTGCTCAACGACAATCACTTTTGCCACCATCGGTAAGATTAGAATTATACGAAGCACAATCTCCAGGTGTTGATTTGAGTGATTACCTCATAGCAAAGTATGATTTAACAAAGAAAAAGGCAGAGGGCTGTCTGAAGAAATTTCATGAAGCTATAATTACAAGCATTTTAAATTATGGGAGAGTTAATATTAATGGGGTAGGCGTTTTTAATAGATCAAGAGCAGGTCAAATTACTTTAGTGCCAGATGTCAATTTTATTAAAAGTTTTTATAATGGTTTACCTGAAGTTTCTGCACGAATTCTAAAGGACAAGAAAAAAGATAATGATGTCTTTATTGCGCCGCCTCCTATTGTATCAGATTTAGAGAAAAAGGAAATACCCAGTAGCATAAAAGAAACTGTTGATAAGGCACCTAGTCCTACAACGGTATATGATTTGCCTGATGATTCCTTTCCAGAAATTTCTAATGGATCTGAAGCTAAAGAGATACCCCAGTCTAAAATTGATACGCCTAAAGATAAATTAGAAACACCTGTAATAAAAGAGGAGCCTCAAAAGACCCCAGAGAAAGTTTATCCAAAAAGTCAATATGATTATTCGCCAGGCTTTTTTAAACCTTTAGTTATTGTTCTATTGTTTCTAGGATTTTTACTCCTATTATGGAAAGGTTGCAATGCTATTTTAAAACTACCAACAAATGATTCTAAAGGTTTTATAACGGAGCAGTATGAAGAAGGAGTTGATCCTTTTGACAATGTTGAGTCTAATGAAATATCTAAGCATTTAATTCCTGTAAAAGAATTAGATGCTCTAGCAGAAAGACCTGACTATTGTATTATAATAACTGGTGTATTTGCTTCTCCTAGAAATGTAGAGAGTATGAATGCCTGGATTGAAAGATCAGGTTATGATGTTTACAATGAAGCATTTGGTCCTTATACACGTGTAGGATTTAGATTTAAATGTGCCAAAGTAGAATTAGAAACTTATCTACAGAATATCAGAACGGAATTCACAAGCCGCGCATGGTATTTGGATCCCACACTTTATGTGCCTTACCTAGATTAATTGCAACCTAAATCCAATCTACTTTGGGGATCATTGTTAGGAAAACAAGAACCAGAAAGCACTGAATTAGGCGTGTACCTTTCAAGATTAGGATCTTGTAAACTTTTGGCGATGAAGATTATCAAGTTATTTCTTTCTTCTTCAGTGAGATTTAATGAAAGGAATTTTTCAGATATTTTATCTTGACTGACGCGATCGTTTTCGGTTGTGGCGGCAATTTTGTAGTCAATAACTTCTTCAATACTTTGCTTGCTCGCACCATGAAAATAAAATGGTGTATCAGCCATGTTATAAAGTTGTGGAACTTTAAATTTAAAATTATCATCTGCATTTAAAGTAAAACCTCCTCTTCCTAAATTTCTTTTATCACTAGGTGATGTATTGAAAGAAGGTATTTGATCTAAATCTCCTGCGCCAAGTGCATGAAATTCTTTTGATCCTAGATTGGGCTCGTTGTGACATGATTTACAATTGGCCTTACCGAAAAATAAAATAGCACCTTCTTTTTCCTGGTAACTCAAAGCATCTCTATCACCTTTTAGCCATTCTTGAAAAGGCGCTTGATTAGACAATAAAGTTCTTATGTATGCCGAAATTGCCAGCGATCCTCCAAAGTTGGAATACCTTTCTTCTTCTGTAAGTTCGGGAAAAGCTTCATCGAAAAGCGAACGATAGCCATAGGAGTCGATAAGGTGTTCGTTAATTAAAATTCTATGTGTTTCTAGTCCGTCAAAGTTTTGTGTTTCAATAGCCGCAAATCCTAATTCATTTAAATGTGTCGCATCAGCTTCGTTCCATAAATTCTCAGTACCTTCATTAGCGCCGGTAGCACCAAACTGCCCATTCCAAAAAGTATTTTCTACAAAAGCGACATTGAGCAAACTCAAAGGTCTTGCACTTTGAACATCCATTTCAGAATCTATATAATTGGGATGACGTCTTCTATTTTCTCCATTAACTCCAAATCCATTACCTCCATCTGCGATACCTTGTGATGTACCTGGCCTAAATCCTGCACTAGGAATGTGACAAGAAGCGCAAGAGTATGTGCGCATACCGTCAGATTTCAATGCATTCATAGCAAAACCAGTATCAAAAAAGAGAAATTTGCCTAATTCGACTTTAGATTCAGAGAGTGGATTTTTATCAAAATCTTGAGGAATGTTATTAAAGTCTGTTTCCTCTGGCAAAACATAAAAATCAAGTTCTCCGGATTCAGAGACCTGCTTGATCAAAGATTCTAATTCTTGATCTAATTCAATAAGTTGTGGCATTTGATCTTTTGTGCATGCCACCGTCATTGTTATTGCTAGGAAAAGAAAAAATATCCTCTTGTTCATGTACTCATTAAATTGAATGTGCAAAAATAGAAAAAAAAATTAAAACATACTTGTTGATATTAAAAAATTTCTTTATATGTAAATAACTGTATTTTAATTGATTAGTAAAATAAATTTAAATATATATTTGCAACATAATATTAACGAATTTTCATTTGTAATCGTTACATACAAATGGATAAAAAAATAGATTTATGAATGCAACTCTTTTGGTATTAGCGGCAGGAATGGGAAGTAGATATGGTGGTTTAAAGCAAATGGATGCTTTTGGGCCTAATGGAGAAACAATTATCGATTATTCTATCTATGATGCTAAAAATGCAGGCTTCAATAAAGTGGTTTTTGTGATTAGGGAGAGTTTTAAAAAAGATTTTGAATTATTTTTCAAAGATCGTATTGGCGATAAGATAAAAATGGAGTTTGTTGTTCAAGAATTGGATAAAATTCCAGTAGGGTGTACTTACAATTCTGAAAGAGAAAAGCCTTGGGGGACAGCACATGCTGTTATGATGGGACAAGAAGTTATAAATGAGCCATTTGCTGTTATTAATGCGGATGACTATTACGGCAAAGAATCTTATACCACCTTGATCAATTATTTTAAAGAACAGAAAAACGAATTTGAATATGCTGTGGTGTCCTATCTATTAGAAAATACATTATCTGATCATGGTACAGTCAATAGGGGTGTGTGCTTTAAAGATGCCAACGATTATTTGACCAAAATAGATGAGACGCTTAAAATAGCAAGGAATAGTGATGGCACAATTACATATCCCAAGGCTGATAATAGTTCTGGACATTTGACAAAAGAAACCTTGGTCAGTATGAATATGTTTGGTTTTTTTCCTTCCTATTTTAAATTAAGCCATGATTACTTTACAACTTTTTTAAAAGAAAGAGGGCAAGAGTTAAAATCAGAATTTTTTATACCTTTTACTTTAGATAGGATGATTGCACAAGAAGAAATTAAAGTGAAAGTCTTAACATCACCTGCAAGTTGGTTTGGAGTTACTTACAAAGAAGACAAGCCTTTTGTTGTTGAAAAAATTAATAATCTAATTGAGTCAGGCGTTTATCCTAAACGACTATGGGACTAGTTACAGTCGAGGTCATCAATTGAGATATGATCATTATTAGGATAGCAATTACCAGACATGATAAAGTCTGGTTTGTATCTTTCTAATGAAGGATCTCTTAAACTATTAGATAAGAATAATACTAAATTTTCTTTTTCAGTTTCTGTTAAATCAACTGGAATTAATTTGCTAGAGATGAGGTCTTGAGAAACTCTTTCGTTCTCTGAAATGGCATTTATTTTATATTCAATTACCTCTTCCAAACTTTCTTTGCTTGAACCATGAAAGTAAAATGGCGTATCGCTCATATTATAGATTCCTGGTACTTTAAACTGAAACATTTCGTTCGGATTTTTTGTAAATCCACCTCTACCTAAATTTCTAAGATCATTCGGACGTTTATTGACCGCCAAAGGGTTTTGGTCCATATCTTTAACACCCAGAGCATGGAATTCACTTGAGCCCAAGTTTTTATCATTGTGACAACGATTACAACCTGCTTTTCCAAAGAAAAGTAAACCACCTTCTTTTTCTTCTTTACTCATTGCTGATTTATCACCTCCTAACCATTTTTGAAAAGGCGCTTGAGATGATGTAATTGTTCGCAGGTATGCTGACAAAGCCATTGCTCCAGTAAATCGAGAGTATCTGTATTCTTTTTTGAATTGTGGAAAAGCTTCATCAAATAATTCAGTATATCCCATTTCATCCATCAACTCTTTATTGATTACCATCCGGTGTACTTCTAGGCCTTCAAGATTTTGAGTTTCTATGCCTTGATATCCTAAATGATTTCTTTCGGTTGCATGTCGGTCGCTCCATCGGTCTTCTGTGCCGATGTTGATTCCTGTTGCACCAAACTGACCATTCCAAAATGTATTTTTAACATAAGCGACATTGATTAAACTCAAAGGTCTGGCTGATTGAACATCAAGCTCAGTTTCATCATAATCATCGTTCATGATTCTAGCTTCGCCATTTTCACCAAAACCCATTCCTCCATCTCCGATACCTTGCACAAAACCAGGTCTGAAGCCTGCTTCTGGAATATGGCAAGAAGCGCACGAGTAAGTACCCATACTAACATCTTTGGCTGCTTCCAAGCCAATACCTGTTTCGAAAAATAGAAATTTACCAAGCTCTATTTTGGCAGGCGTTAATGGATTTTTTGGATCTTGAGGTATGCGCTGCAATTGATGCGCTTCTGGAAGAATATAAAAGTCTGAAGATCCTGTAGGCGTGTAAGAACCTACCGCCCTATCTAAAAGTACATCTAATTCTGCGTCAAGATTGACGGTATCCTGTGTGCAAGAATACATGCAGAATATAAAAATTAAACCTAACAGTAGCGTGTGTCTCATTCTCAGATAAAATAGGTAAATATAGATTTTATTAAAATCAGGGTGCACCAAAGCTACTTAACCTTGAATTGCCAAAATCTATGCCAAAATTAACTGAATTATAGGCAGGATACGTGTAAAATAGTTTACACAATACCAGTTTACCATTATATTAAAGAAGAAGCTTTTGAGGAAATGTTAAAACATATAGATTGAGGAAATACTAATATATTATATTGTGAAAGGCATGTTTTTAAACATTAAATTTAATCTTAATGTATATATTCATTAATATGTTAAAGTTTTAAATATGAATAGTAAATTTCTCATTTGAATCGGTTTGTTGATTGTGGTAGTTGGACTTCTGTATCATTATGTGCCCAATGCTATGAGATGGATTGGAAATTTACAGAGCAATTGGGTAGAAAAAGATATATTGAATCTCGTTCTCAATCGATTATTAGTCTTGTCAAACTTACACGTCGAGAGCAAGAAGTTTTACATCACATTTGTAAAGGACACTCTATGGTGAAAGTGGCTGAGATTTTAAATTTAGCACCTTCAACAATAATTACCCATAAAAGAAGAATCTTTCAAAAGTTCAATATAAATAGCCTTGTTAGACTTGGTGTGCTTGCGGAGAGATATGGCTTTTTGCATTAAGTTTAGATTTATAATGCAAGGATAATGCTTCGTTTGATATATTACCTGAATAAGAGAAATGGAGGCATTAAAAAAGAAGCTACCTCCAGATAGCTTCTCATTATCGAACCATTATGAAAAAAAAACTACTCTTTACTGCACTTAAGACGCAGGAAAATTCTGAAGTAACAAACTTTAACTATTGTAATAACTTGATTTGATGGTTATCTTTTTAGGAAAAAACAAAATTGAATGTGAGGACTTATGTTAAATTTTTTAAAAAGTGTACGATTCCTTTTCTTCCCAGAATCCCAAAGATCTCGTACTAAGATAAAAAACTGATCAATATTCCTGCGGCTACAGCGGAACCGATAACGCCACTTATATTACTCGACATTGCGTATTGCAACAAGTGGTTTGAGGAATCGTGTTTTAAAGCAATTTCATTGGCCACTCGTGATGCCATCGGAACAGCACTTAATCCTGTAGCGCCGATAAGAGGATTAATCTTTTTCTTACTGAATATGTTGTGAATTTTAACAGCAAGTATTCCGCCAAGGATAGAAAAAGCAAAGGCAATAAAACCACCGAAGATTATCATTAATGTCTGGAAATTAAGAAAAGTAGTTGCAGTCATTGTGGCGCCAACTGTCAATCCTAAGAAAATAGTTGCGGTATTCATTATTGTATTTGAAGCCGCTTCAAACAATCTGCTGGTATCGCTACCTATTTCTTTTATTAAGTTGCCAAATAGCAACATACCTAAAAGAGGTGTTGAAGAAGGCACGAGCAAAGAGACAGTTATGATAAGTGTAATTGGAAAAAGTATTTTGACCAATTTTAAATTCTTAATTGTATACTTAGGTGGATAGAGTTTATCCTGGTTTTTCATATTGATCGACAACTCTTTTTTAGATGTTGTAAATCGGACAACTAAAGGAATGATAACAGGGACGAGTGCCATGTAACTGTATGCAGCTATAGCAATAGGACCCAAAAGATGCGGTGCTAAAATTATACTTGTGTAGATGGCAGTAGGTCCGTCAGCACCACCTATGATGCCTAATGCACCCGCCTCTTGTGGTGTAAATCCGATAAGCATGGCCGCAGTGAGCACAGAGAAAATTCCCAACTGAGCTGCTGCACCAAAAAAAGCTAATTTTAAATTTCTTAAAAGTGGGCCAAAATCTGTCATAGCACCAACACCCATAAAAATGAGAGGAGGAAGTAAGCCGGTTTTGATTAATGCATAATAAAGCATATTCATGATGCCATAGCCGTCTGCTATTTCGATCAAGGTCATATGCTTGATTTCTGGATTTATTTGCGATGACACAACGCCCATATTCCCACCGGGAAAGTTAGCCAACAATACACCGAAACCAATAGGCACTAAAAGTAATGGTTCGTATTTTTTAAAAATACCTAGATATAATAGGAGACAAGCCAATGCGATCATAAATAATGACAATGGATTTTCCCCCAACTGCTCGAAAGCAGTCATTTCATATATTTTTTGTAAGACTTCCACTTAAGAAATTTTGATAAGAGGCATATCTTCTTCTATGTCATCTCCATGATTGACGAGAATTTCGGTTACTTGTCCTGCAAACAAACTTGTAATTTGATTGGTAACTTTCATGGATTCTACATAAGCCACAGTATCCCCGACTTTAACCGTGTCACCGACTTTAATCGCCGTGTCATTACTGTCTCTTGTTAAAAAGAACTTTCCTTCTAAAGGAGACAAGACATAATTTCCATTTGAATCTAAAGCTGCAGTTGTAGTCATGGGCGCAACGGCATTACTTGGCTGATCGTTAGTTTCTGAATCAGGATAAGATATATTTACATTGTATTTTTGACCATTGACATCGACAATCAAATTCTTAGGAGAACTATTTATTGCTCCGCCACTTACAGGCACAGACACTGGAGCTGCACTAGCAGTAATTGGTTTTGCAGCAGCCTTTCTTTTAGCTAAATCCTCTTCAAATTTTTGCTTTGCTTTACCAGATTTAAAATCCTCATACTGTTGCGTATGCATGGCATATTCAAAAAGTTCTTCATCATCTTCTCCTGTGTCCCATCCTTTTTCTTTCATTTTGGCTCTAAAATCATCTAGAACATCTGGATACAAATCTTGAGGATTATCTGTAAAGAATTCTCTACCTTGATCTTTTGCCATTTGTATTAAATCAGGATGTAGTTCTCCTGGTAATTTTCCAGACTTTCCCAGTATCATTCCCCATGTGTTTTCATCAATCATTGAGAATCTTTCTCTGCCTTTAATGGTTTGAATGACATTCATTAAAGAAAGGTTCTTAACGTATTGACTAAACGGTGTGACCAATGGTGGATAACCTAATTTTGGCCAAGTATATTCTACTTCTTTAAAGAGCTTAATTAAAAGTTCATCTTGAGTAATATTTTTCTTATTGTTTTTACTTAACCACTTGTTGATTGATTTAAGATTATTTTCTAGATCAGACATTAAACTGCCCATCATCCCACCAGGCAAACCTGGTCCAATTAATAGTGAATTAAGAAATCTATTTTGCTTATTCATAAAGTAGCCCAATGAGTTATCAATAAACTTTTGAGTTAAACTTCTGACCTCCATGTAAGCGTCCATGTTGATGTCTTTGAGAGAAAAGCCTGCATCTTTTAGCATTTCGTGTACAGACAATAGGTCAGCGTGCCCAGTGCCCCACGACAAAGGTTGCATGCTGACATCAATCACATCTGCACCATTTCTAGCGGCTTCTAAAGATGATACTATAGAGAAACCTGTTGTCGAGTGTCCGTGATAAGTGATGATAATTTTTGGATGTCTTTCACGAATCCCCTTAATCATCTTTCCTATAGAGACTGGTCTGCCAATTCCTGCCATGTCTTTGATACAAATCTCTTCTGCACCTCTGCTGATATATTTATCGGCAAGATCAATATAGTATGCAACACTATGCACAGGCGAATGTGTAATACTTAATGCACCCTGAGCTACCATACCCCCTTCCTTGGCATATTGAAATGACAAGGCTAAATTTTCTGGATTATTGAGTCCGTCGAATGTCCGTGAGATATCTGTTCCTTGTTTCTTTTTAAGCGCAAACATCAGTTTTCTGACATCTTTAGGGACAGGACTCATCCTGATACCGTTTAACCCTCTTTCAAGCATATGTGTTTGAATGCCTACTTTGTTAAATGGATCTGTCCATTTTCTAACACTTATATTTGGGTTTTCACCTTTGAGAAGATTAATTTGTTCAAAGCCACCTCCATTGGTTTCTACGCGATCGAAACATCCCATTGCAATAATGGGATCTGCTACCTCTACCAGTTCATCAACATTTGGCATGTACTTTCCTGAAGCTTGCCACATGTCTCTATATACGAGTGCTAATTTTATTTCTTTGCCCATTTTAGGAATCTATATTTTTTTAATCGATTTTATTTTTCCATGTCCACGTGTAACAATCTCTACTACTGCAGATAAAACTGCAACTTCTTGCTTTTCAGTTGAAACAATCCTTGTCGAAGGTTTTTCTAAAATATCAGGAGTGAAATTATTGACAATGAGGATAAGGAGTTTTCCTAATCCTACTACTATACCTAATATAACAAAGACGGAAATCATTCCAACTAATAATAACTGTAAAGCTAAATTCAGGGTTTCGGACATTGAATTGTGGTTAGTGTCTCCAAAAATATAAAATTAAAGAACCTTGCTGAACAAAGTAGGTGTAAATAATAGAAATACCATACGACAAGAGCATGTATTGATTGAGCGAAAATTTCAATTGGAGAACTTAAATTTTGTATATTAATACTATTGTTCTGTTTACAAACCTTTATACTAAGTAATTAAATTATTCCCAATTTTTATTTTGTTTTAATAATATCCTACTTTTATCAAATGGATACAAAAGTTTTCAAATTTGGCGGAGCCTCAATGAAGGATGCGGCCCATATTTACAATGTAAAATCAATATTAGAAAAATATACTCAAAATAAACTTTTAGTTGTTGTATCAGCAATGGGAAAAACAACAAATGCGTTAGAGCAGGTGTTTAAGGACTTTTGCGAAAAAGGGAAAGAGGCTTTTGATGATAAGATGGATTTTATCATCGAAATGCATCTAAAGAATGCAGAAGAACTGGGTGTGGATGTTGAGGCGATAAGAGCAGATTTGGTCAAACTTAAAAATACAACTTTAAAGACTTTGTTAGAAAAGGAATCTCCACCGAAAGATATGATCTATGATCAAATAGTCGCTTTGGGAGAATTGTTTTCAACAAAATTATTGAGTAGTTATTTGTCATTGACCTCTAATAAAGTGACTTGGTTGGATGTCAGAGATGTTTTGAAAACAGATGATAATTTTCAGGAAGCACTCGTGGATTTTTCATTGACAAAATCGAATGTTGATGAAAAGGTTGAAAAATTATTTAAAAATTTTGATGTCATTATTACACAAGGTTTCTTAGGGAGCACCTCAGATAATTTGACAACCACTTTGGGACGAGAAGGCTCCGATTATACAGCGGCAATATTTGCATATTGTTTGGAAGTTGAAGAATTAAGTATCTGGAAAGATGTGCCCGGTATCCTGACGGCTGATCCACGTCGATTTGAGAATGTCCAAAAGATTGATCGTATGTCCTATAAAGAAGCTATTGAAATGACATACTATGGTGCCAAAGTTATTCATCCCAAAACAATTAGTCCTATTCAGAACAAAGGCATAAAGCTCAATGTAAAATCATTTATAGACCCAGAAGGGGAGGGGACAATTATTGGTCCAGATGGCTTGTTAAATTATCCACCAATTGTCGTTGTTCAAGATGACATGATTCTCTTACAGATTTTTACTAAAGATTTTTCTTTTATTGCAGAAGATCATTTAAGTATAATTTTCTCAAAGATGAAAGAAAACCGGATTAAGATGCGTATGATGAAAAACTCTGCAGTGAGTTTTACAATATGTATTTCTAATCCAGGTCAAGCAAGACTTGAAGCATTCAAAAATGATTTGGGAGAAAATTTTTCATTTGATGTTTTAAATGATCTTCAATTGATAACTGTAAGATACTTTACTGAACAACTCATTGATAATTTGATGCAGAACAAAGTTGTTCTTTTTGAAGAGAGAATGAAATATACAATTCAATTGGCAGTGAGACCTTTGCTTGAACTTATAGAAAAGGCTTAATTCTTCTTTTTGTAGGTCTCACAAATCTTTAAATAAAGAATGGATATTGCAAAGGTTAATGTAGAAGCATTGGCTATGATGATCGGTCGATTCTTGATGACTATTCCATAGCACAACCAAAGAGCAATTCCTGCTGTAAAAAGAACATACATGAGCAATGAGATATCTTCCACAGATCTTGTTTTCCAAGCTTTTATTACCTGCGGTAAAAATGCAGATGTAGTTAAAAATGCGGCAAGAAGACCAATGGTTTCATGTGTCATTGGACTATTTTAGCTAAATACACTCTTGACCAAACCTCCGTCTACGGTAATGGTTTGTCCCGTGATATATTTCGAATAATCTGACAACAACCATGTGGCCAATGAGGCTAAATCATTAGGGTCACCCATTTTACCTACAAGTATTTCTTTTTCAAATTCAATCCGTGCTTCGGATGGACTAATGCCCATATTTTCACTTCTATTTACAAAGAGTCTGTCCATGGCAGGAGTAGCATGGTAACCAGGCGCAATAATGTTCATTGTGATGCCTTGGCTACCCACTTCTCTGGATACTGATTTAACAAATCCTACAACGGATAGTCTCAAAGAGTTAGAAAGTATTAGATTGTCTATAGGTTGTTTGACAGAGGCGCTTTCAATGTACACGAGTCTGCCATGATTTTGTTTTTGAAATTTAGGCAATACCTCTTTAGTGATTTTTACTTTCCATCTTAAGATACTTTCATATGCTTGGTCCCAATCAGTGATGTTGGTTTTTACAAAAGATTTGGCAGGAGGGCCACTTGCATTTATAACCATACCTGACAATGTTCTGTTTCTCAACATTATCATCAATTTACTAATGATCGCATCGGTGGTAATGTCACCCACTAGGATTTCTATTTGATCAGGGAACTCTGCTTTTAATGCATTGAGTCTTTCTTCTCCTCGTGCATTAACAATTACTTTAGCTTTTTCATTAATTAATGCCAGCGCAATGGCTTTACCAAAACCGCTGGTTGCTCCTGTAACTACAAATAATTTATCTTCTAATTTTAAATCCATTTTATATCAATCATTTTTCTGAAGAATTGAACGAATCCTTTTTCAATGCGTGAATAATCACCATCTATTTCAAATATTCCTTTTAGTAATTTGAATAAATTTTCTAATTCAACCTCACTGGAATAATAATCATCCTTGTGTTTCAAAATTATTTTCATGCAGGTATAGTCTCCTTTCGTAAGAAAATAGTCGTACATTTTTTCAAATGTCGCTTGATCCGTTCTGTTTAAAATAAATTGTTTTTCATCATCTGAGAATTCATAGTCAACATGGGCTGCATATAATAAAACGAATACTTCAAATTGGTTTTTAGTTAAGATTGTTTCTTCTTGGGGTATTGTGCTCATTATATCATATCACATTTAAGTTTTTACCAACCTTTGTAAAAGCTGCAATAGCTTTATTAATTTGTTCCGTTGAATGACCAGCAGAAATTTGTACTCTTATACGGGCTTTCTCTTTTGGTACAACAGGATAAAAGAATCCAATAACATAAATACCTTCTTCTAAAAGGGCATTTGCAAATTCTTGTGAAAGTTTGGCATCATAAAGCATTACGGGTGTTATAGCATGTGTACCTGGGACAATATCAAATCCAGCTTTGGTCATGCCTTCTCTAAAATGTTTGGTATTGAGTTCTAATTTGTCTCTTAAGGCTGTACTTTCTGATAGCATATCCAATACCTTGATTGAAGCACCCACTATTGATGGCGCTAAGGTATTTGAAAACAAGTAGGGTCTGGATCGTTGTCTCAGCATTTCCACAATTTCCTTTTTAGCAGCAGTAAAACCGCCAGACGCACCGCCTAATGCTTTCCCAAAAGTACCTGTGATTATATCTACTTTGCCGAAAGCACCTGCATGCTCAGCGCTTCCCCTGCCAGTTTTTCCAACAAATCCTGTCGCATGACAATCATCAACCATAACTTGAGCTCCATATTTATGAGCAATGTTGCATATTTTATCAATTTGAGCGATAATGCCATCCATAGAAAAAACACCATCCGTTGCCACAATTATACGGCGAGCACCATTGGCTTGAGCTTCTTTAAGTTTAGACTCAAGATCTTCCATATTGTTGTTAGCATATCTGAATCGCTTCGCTTTACAAAGCCTTATGCCATCAATGATTGAGGCATGATTCAATTGATCTGATATGATTGCATCTTCAGCATTTAAGAGAGGCTCAAAAAGACCTCCATTGGCATCAAATGCTGCTGCGTATAATATAGCATCTTCGCATCCAACATAATCGGCTATCTTTTTTTCCAATGTTTTATGAATGTTTTGAGTGCCACAGATAAATCGTACTGAGGACATTCCAAAACCATGAGAATCGATTGTGTCCTTAGCGGCTTGAATGACTTTTGGATCAGATGAAAGACCCAAATAGTTGTTAGCACAAAAATTTAACACAGCATTGCCTTTATCCGTCTGTATTTCTGCGGCTTGTTGGCTGGTAATTACTCTTTCTTCTTTATAAAGGCCGTCATTCCTGATTTCTTGAAGTTCTTTACGAAGGGATTCTATCATTTTGCTCATATAGTTTAGTAAGCTTAAAGATACATTTTGCCTATAAATACCCGATTAATAACGCATTTAAAAACAGATTATGAATTTTTATAATATATATTACTCCTATTTAATAATTGTTTATATATTTGTCCTTGATGTAATATGTAATTCCCGTATTACGTCTATAGACCGAAAACCGAAACTATTCCCACACAGTAAACTTCATATGGCATACGTGTCATAGTAAATGTCGCACACAAGCGTATGGAGTCCTATTTTTTTTATTGGAACTGAATTTTACTTTAACTCAAGGTCTATAATGAGAAAATCTACAATTTCTTTAAATTGTATACGTACAATATTATGTTTTGTATTCGTGTACATCTTATCTTTTTCTTCACTTACAAGTCAGTGTGATCCTGGACAAATTTCAGGAACTGTTTTCGTTGATGAAGACCTCAATGGTTTTCTAAGTGGAGATGAATTAGGTCATTCTGGTATAATTGTAAAAGCTTATAACAATTTAGGCTCTCAAGTTGGTCAAGATTTGACAAACATTAATGGTGAGTATACTATTAATGGTTTGACAAATACTGAGCAATACACAATTGCATTTACAGTGCCGAGTAATATTTATGTTGCACCCTCTGCGTTTAATGGTGGAGATGTACAAATAAATAGAGCTCCTCATTGTGATACAGATTTACCACTGATTCTTAATTCATCATCTTGTGAGGCAGACACAGAAATTTTTCTGACATGCTTTGTAAATGGTCAAGGCAGTAATAGGCCCACACAAGAGACTATTGTAGGATTAACTTACAGCTTTAATGGTGCTTCTTCTGTACAAGCTTACGCTAATCAATCGCAAACTGGTTCGGTTTGGGGATTGAATTACAGTATGAAAGAAAATGCAATTTTTTCTGCTTCTTTTGTAAAGCAGCACGCCTCTCTAATTAATGGATCTCATGATGTTATATATAAAACAGCATTAAGTGGCTCTCCTTCAACTTCTATATTTGCTGACCTTTCTTTATTGGGGCAAAATACAGGGACATTGAGTTCTTCCAATTCTGGAGATTGTAACTATGGTGCACAAGTTGGTAAAATAGGATTGGGCGCTTTGGTAATGGATGAAGATGAAGACCATCTTTTCGTGGTCAATCTATTTAACAATTCTGTTGTTAAATTAGATGCCAGTAACCCTACCAACAGTACGACTGTCTCATATCAAATACCTAATCCAGGATGCAGCTTTAATGATTATAGAGCCTTTGCATTAAAAATGCACCAAGGAAAATTATATGTAGGTGTGACGTGTACTGGTGAGACATCACAAGATGAAAACGATACAAGTATCCATGTTTATAGTATGAATCTTAATTCTGGTAATTTCTCTTTAGAATTCTCAACAGATTTCTCTAAAGGTTATTGGAATGATCAAGCTGGAAGTAAATCAATTTCTCAATGGTTGACTGATATTGATTTTACAGATGATGGAAATATGGTCTTGGGAATATCAGATAGAACAGGACATAAATATTGTGATGCAAATTCTAGTAGAATCGATGATCAATACGGAGACATTTTAATGGTGTCTAATAATAATGGTACTTGGATTTTAGAAAATAACGGTTCAGTAGGGTCACTTGTCGGAAATGGTGTAGGGAATGGAGAGGGACCTGGTGGCGGTGAATTTTTTGGTGATGATTTTTTTCCAGGTAATCCTGGTGATCACTCAGATGTAGCAACAGGTTCTATATTTATTTTACCGGGTACAAATCAAGTTGTTTCAACTGTATTTGATCCAATTTTCAATACGTATTCTGGAGGATTACACAGGTATGATACACGAAACGGAAATAAAGTAGCATCCAAAGAATTGTATAATAGAAATATTGAAGAATATTTTGGAAAAGCTACTGGCTTTGGAGATTTAGATGCAAGATGCGGAGCTATCCTTTCTTCTATCGGTAATTATGTTTGGTTAGATTCTAATAATAATGGTCTACAAGATTCAGATGAATCTGGCTTGGGTGGCATTAAAATTAATTTGTATGATACAAATTGCAATCTTGTAAACTCAACAGTTACTGACCTTAGTGGATTTTATGAGTTTAATGGTTTGCCAGCATCAACGGATTTCTTCATTCAATTGGATCAATCGATATTTGATCCAACAACAATGAGTTATATTTTAAATGGTGTATATCATTTTCCTACAATTGCTAACTCAAATACACAACTTAATTCTGATATTGACTTTGTTCAAAATTCTTGCTTAAGCACAAATGGCCCTGTCATAGGATTAACAACTGCACCTGGTTTTAGTACAGGATTTGATATTGGTTTAAAATTGGCATTGAATTTTGATTTAGCATTAGATAAAAAAGTGGTAGCACCTTCAAGTATTATAAGAGGTCAAAATGTTACTTTTGCGATTACTATTTATAATCAAGGAGGTGTTGTAGCAACAGCAACTTCAATTGTAGATTACCTTACCCCTGCATTTACATTTGATCAAAGTTTAAATCCAGGCTGGCAGAAAAATGGTAACGAATTAAGATTTTTAGCTAATCAAATTTTATTACCTGGACAGTCTCTTACTGAAAATCTGGTTTTAGGCATTAATCCGACTGGTGATATAAATGATTTAGTCAATGTAGCAGAAATCAGATCTGCTTTTAGTAATACAGGTTTGCAAGCTAATGATATTGATTCTACACCTGACAATAATCCTAATAATGATATTGGAGGAATTGTAGATAGTTCGACGGATGACCTTATAACTGATGATGGTACTTTAGATGAGGATGATCATGATCCGGCAAAAGTTAAGATTTTAGACTTAGCGCTGAAAAATGAAATACTTAATAATAGAGCTTATGATATAGGTGATATTGTAACTTTCGAAATGACTGTGTACAATCAAGGAAATGTAGCGGTGACATCCTTTGATATATCGAATAGTTTCCCAGGCTCATTAGATTTTGATCCAAGTTTAAACCCAGGGTGGATAATTGCAGGTGTTAATTTAGCACAGATGACATCTGATGTTGTTCTAAATCCAGGAGATAATATAACATACATTTTAGATTTAAAAATAAACAATACGGCTACTACTGATGATATTGTTGATAGAGCTGAAATATCTAGTTTTATCGCAGATTGTCCAGCAAGTTTCCTTGACTTTGATTCAACTCCTGATGCAGATTTTACAAATGATGCTGGTGGTGATCCTTATAACGGTACTGACAATGTTATTACTGGTGATGGTACAATTGATGAAGATGATAATGATCCAGCTGTTGTGAATGTGAGAATAGTTGATTTAGCATTAATGAAAACAACAGAAAGAGCTGTTGTCAATGTGGGTGGTCTTGTAGAGTATAAAATTGAAATTTATAATCAAGGCGATGTTGCAATGAGCTCGGTTATGCTTGTGGATTACTTGCCTGATAATACTACAATAGCGGATGCTAGTTGGATATTAAATCCCAATGATCCAACTGGAAGATCTTATTATAAAACAATCAACTTTCCTTCAGGATTTGGGCCAGGTGATTCGCATGTGGAAACAATAACAATTGAAATTGGTGAAGATACACCAGGTGGATTTTTAATAAACGAAGCAGAAATAGCACAAGTTTTTGATACTAATGGATTAGATGTTTCTAATGCTGATATTGATTCTACACCTGACAGTAATAATGCAAATGATGCTGGTGGTGTATTTGCAACTTCAATGGATGACTTTATTGGTGGCAATGGTTTAAATGATGAAGACGATCATGATCCATCAGGTATTTATATACCAACAATTTCTATCACTGACCCTTGTCTATGTTTAAATAATGGATCGACTGTATTTGATGGTCAGTTTTCAGAAGAGGTAACAGTCCTTGCATTATCAGGGCAGATATGGTATGTAGATACTGCTTTTGATATTTTTAATCCAACTAGTCCGACTCCTCCTGCGACACCTGTTGCGTATGCTACAGGACCAATGGGATATACACTTGTTGAAAATGATTTGGGTGACGGTACGAGTGAGTATGTTCTTGATGGAATTATCATTACAGATCAACCTTACAGTATTCGAGTAACAAATGGTAATGGTGCATTCCTTCAAATCTCTGGAGGTGGTAGCATATGTTCATATGAGCAAGGTCAAATTTTAGGTAATGACTTGTCAGCAGTTTGTGCTGGTGCAACTTCTACATATGGAGCTCAATTGCCAGAAGATTGCGAAGTATTCAGATGGACACTGTCTGGTGGAGGTAGTATAATTGGTTCTGCGACAGGGCCTACTGTTAAGATTTTATGGGGCTCAGCGCCAGGCGCATATACACTCGAGGTAGAGACAACTTGTGTTGATGTATGTTTGTCACCAGTACAAACAGTAATTAATATTGGAAGTACAAGCGCTCCCATGTCTTGTCGTCATGATGTAAATGTTTCTTTGGGACCAAATTGTAGTTCTGAATTAACTGCAGATATGTTTTTAACAAGCCCTGTACCATCAGGTGTTGTGTTTCAACTTATGCTCATAGACGCACATGGTCAACCAATACCAAATAATTTTGTTACTGAAAATCATTTATGGACCACTATAATGGCAAAAGTCATTGACCCATGTGATGGAAATTCTTGTTGGGCTAATGTCTCTATCGAAGATAAATTGCCACCGCAAATTCAATGTGATGATATTCAAATGCCTTGCTGGCAAGTAGACGCTTATGAGCCATTGATTACTGATAATTGCAGCACATTCGAATATGAAATGATTGGAGAAACAATCCAACCATTACATTGCGATGATGACTTTATTAAAGAAGTTGTGAGAACATTTATTGCCGTTGATGGGTATGGAAATGAATCTCAACCATGTCAGCAAACTATTAAACTTGAGAGAATTAAAGTTAATGAAATTGTTTTTCCTGATAGCTTATTAATCAAGGATATGACTAACTTATCTTGTCATGATTCAATATTCGATTCTGAAGGAAGACCAAGAACAGACCTTACTGGTGTACCTACAATTAATGGACATGATTTGTTTCCAGTAGGCGATTTCTATTGCAACTTTGGATTACATTTCAGGGATTTTGTTGTTACAGAATTTGGCTGTGTTAAAAAAATAATGAGAACCTGGACGGCATATGAAGATTGGTGTATTGAAGGTGAGTCTGAAGAATATGTTCAAATTATAGAAATAACAGATGATGAACCAGCTATGGTTACATGCAATGATATTACTGTAAGTTCAGATGGTACACCAAACTGTGAAGCTATTGTAACAATACCACTTCCTACAATTGAAGATAATTGTACAAATAATTTTGTAATTGATGTATCTACTCCAGAAGGATTTATAAGAAGTGTTTCAGGACCTGTATCTGTAACGCTTAATGCTGGGACAAGTCAAATCGTTTTCAATGTATATGATGGTTGTGAAAATCTCACTCCTTGTATTGTCAATGTAACTGTAAAAGATGAAATAGCTCCGGTAGCCGTTTGTGATAAAACTACAGCAGTTTCACTTCGTTCTGATGGAAAAGCAAAAGCATTCGCTCACACTTTTGATGATGGCAGTTATGATGATTGTAGTCTTGCTAAATTATTAGTTAAGAGAATTGGAAGTAATTGCGATTGTGAAAGACCTGTCTTTGATAACTTCAGATATCTTGGAGAATTGAATGGCAGAATGTATTATCTGTCAAGACAAAAAACACATGGTCAAAAAGCATTTGATTATAGCACAGCTTATGGCGCAAGCATAGTGGTTCTTGAATCTGAGTTAGAACATGATTGGGTCTATGAAAAAGCCAGTCAGTTTGTTGATGATTATTATATCGGATTATCTGATAAAGGTCATCCCGATTTATTTACGTGGCCAAATCATGCAGAACCAATATATGATAAATTTACAAGCTCTATGCCAATTACAGGAACAGGAGTGCAAAATGTAATTGTTACAGCTACTGGAGATTGGTTAGCAGTTGATGGAAATGCATTTGAATCATATTACATCATGGAAGCTACTGATCCATGTGGATTCAGTGACGAAGTTCATTTCTGCTGTGAAGATGTTACACAAGAGCAAATGGTTGTTTTTAGAGCTATTGATTATTTTGGAAAATTCAACGACTGTATGGTCAATGTTGAAGTGCAAGATAAAGTGGCACCTGTATTAACTTGTCCATCTGATAGAACAGTCAATTGTGATGAACCTATAAATTTAGATGATCTGTCAGAATTTGGTATTGCAACAGCAACAGATCAATGTGGTTTTGAATTAGATGAGGACGTCATGTCAGATTTAGATATGTGTGGGAAAGGGACTATCGTAAGAACATTTACTGCAACGGATAATAACGGATTTAGTACTTGCCAACAAGTTTTGACTTTTATTAATCCATCGCCATTTGATTTTGATTCAGTGAAGTGGCCAGAAGATTATACAACAAACTTAGGTTGTGGGTCGGGTGATTTATTGCCTGAAAATTTACCAGAAATTAATGGCTTCCCAATGTATACTGAAGGTGTATGTGACTTGGTAGCTGCTACATATAAAGATCAAACATTCTCATTTGCTGGAACAAGTGCTGATGCTTGTTTGAAAATATTGAGAACATGGACAGTTATAGACTGGTGTCAATCAGAAGAGCCTGGATATATGCCTTTGACTTATGAGCAAACAATAAAAGTTAGTAACACACAAGGACCTACAATTCTAACAGGTTGTGACCCACTAAATATCAGTACAGTAGACTGTGAATTTGGAAAGGTAGTTTTCTCAGTAGAAGCTACTGACGATTGCACGCCTTTGATGAGCATACAGAATCAAATACAAATTGATTTTTATTCTGACGGAAGTCAAAACTTTACAGATAGTAATAATTCTAATATTGTAAGTTTTGATGGTCAGTTACCTATTGGTGTACACACTGCTCAAATTTCTTTTTCTGATCTCTGCGGTAATACAACAACTTGTACTAAAATAATTACTGTAGTAAATGATAAAACACCTACTGCTGCGTGTATTAATGGTATAAGCGTCGCATTGGAACCTATGGATTTAGATAATGATGGGATACCTGAAACTGAAATGGCATGCATCTTTCCAGAAATGATTGATGCCAGTAGTACACATATTTGTGATAACAGAATTATACTAAGTTTTTCTGCTGACACACTTGATACGAAAAAAGCATTTGACTGCGGTGATCTTGGTCCTAATATTGTAGAATTATGGGTTACAGATGAATTTGGTAATACAGATTTCTGCCAAACAGTTGTCGTTGTTCAAGATAATAATAATGTTGATTTTTGCCCAACGTTTGATTTAGCATTAAGAAAGACAACTATTAGCAATGGACCATACATGCCAGGATCTGATGTTACTTTTAATTTAGAAGTCATCAACCAAGGTAATCAGAGTGCATTCAATATTGAATTAGAAGATTACATTCCAAATGGATTAAACTTGAATGATGCCAATTGGACAGATCAAGGAAATGGTATAGCCGCTTTAAATACGCCTATTCCTTTCTTGCAAGATTCAACATCTACAAGTGTCCCTATTACATTTACAATAGATCCAGCATTCATGGGATTCTCAATTACCAACACTGCGGAAATAAGTTTTGCAGATGATGATAATGATCCTACTAATGAACCACCAACAGATGTGGATTCAAATCCTGATGATATTAATGATGACATAGTAGGAGGTGACAATGAAATCGACAATACTAATGGGGATGAAGATGATCATGACCCAGAAATAATAAGTATACAACAAGATTTTGATTTAACATTATCAAAAGAATGTTCAACAAATACACCTGGACCATTTATGCAAGGGAGTACAGTAACATATCTTATTACAGTTTCTAATGAAGGAACACTTGATGCAAGCAATGTCTTTGTAAGGGATTATATACCTAATGGATTATTATTAGCAGACAATAATTGGACACAAGTGGGCAGTGTAGCCACTATCAACAATCCAATTGCTTTTATTCAAGTAGGCGGTTCTCAAACAGTAGGTATCACATTTACAATTGATCCGACTTTCATGGGGACAACAATAACTAACGTTGCTGAAATTGCTGACCCTAACGGTACATTGCCAGATGATATTGACAGTACACCAAGTAATGATGATGGTGACCAAAGCGAGGATGATGAAGATGATAAAACAATTACTGTAGGACAAACATTTGATTTGGCTTTGACCAAAATGATAGATGCTACGAGTACACCAGGACCTTATAATCCAGGCGATGATGTCACATTTACTATTACTGTTATTAATCAGAGTGGTATAGATGCGACCAACGTTAGAGTTGCTGATTATATTCTGACTGGTTTTACATTAAACGGTGCATTAAGTCCAGGTTGGACTGCAAATGGATCAAATGCAGAATTTACTATTCCTGTATTAGCAGCTAATTCATCAACAGATGTTTCAATTACATTGAGAATTAATTCTAATTATTCGGGTGTTTGTTTAATAAATTCTGCAGAAATTATATCTGCTGATAATGCATTAGGCTTGGACGATGAAGACAGTGATTTGGATAATGTAAATGATGGAACAAATCCAGAATTAACAACAGATAATGATATTTCTGATACATCTAATGGATCAACAGATAATCCTAATGATGAAGATGATTATGATCCTGCAAAAGTTGATGTTGTTTGTGATTTAGCGCCAATATGTTTGACTCAAGATATTACTGTTTCGTTGGATAGCGGTGGGTCAGTTTCAATAACTGCAGCGCAAATTGATAATGGCTCGAGTGCACAATGTGATGGAGCGACTGTTCAGACAACTTTGAATCAAACCTTCTTCAATTGCCAAAGCGCGGGTAATAATACAGTGACATTGACAGTATTAGATAGCGCTGGAAATAATTCTTCATGTACTGCGAATGTTGCGGTTACAGCAGAACCTCCAGTAGCCAATTGTAGTAATATCACAGTAAATGTGGATGCAAATGGTATGGCTAATATTACTGAGGCTCAAATAAATAATGGTTCAACTGCTTTTTGTCAACCAATTCAATTAAGCTTAGATAGAACTATGTTTGATTGTACTTCAAAAACTGTGGTTTCCACAGTAGTATTAACAGTGACAGATGCGTTGAATCAAACTGACCAATGTTTTGCAACTGTGACCGTTCAAGATTTGATACCACCTACTGTAGATTGTATCAATGACTTTGTAATAAATTTAGATGATGAAAATCAGATTGTACTTTCAAGCACACACTTTTACAATTCGGCATCAGATAATTGTTTGCCAGTATCAGTTGTGGCTAGCGAAGACACTTTCTCTTGTGATGATATAGGGAGTCCTGTTTTGGTTAATGTAACGGCGACAGATCCTAGTAATAATACTGCTGTTTGTGATGTAACTGTAACTGTAATGGATACAGGTGCTCCGACTTGCACCTTGCTTATGGGGCAATCATTTGCACCATTCCAGATGATCATGGTTGAGGATTTATTAGAGACTTTCAATGATAATTGTAGTATGGTTTCTGCCAATTCTACAGTTTCGCCTATAATGTTTGTATGTGAGGATTTAGGTACTCAAATTGTCACTGTAACAGTGACAGATGATTCCAACAATGCTTCAACATGTTCTGCATCAGTGACTATCGAAGATATTTCAGCACCTATGTGTGTGGCAAATGATATTGATGTGTCTTTAAATGCAGGTGGAACATATACATTTACTCAAGCAGATATAGATGCAATCTCAATGGGTACCTCAGCGGGTTGTGCGGGTATTGCAGATATCCAGTTAAGTGAAACGATGTTTGATTGTGATGATGCAGGAACAAACATAACTTTAACTTTAACAGTTACAAGTAATAATGGCATGAGTGCATCTTGTATGTCACAAGTCTCTGTTGTGGATGATATTAATCCGTTAGTAGAATGTGTTGATGACTTTACGATAGACTTAGATTCAAATGGTGAATTTAATTTTGATATAGGTGATATTGAAGTATCATCATCTGATGGATGTCCGTATACTACAGCTTTAGATATTACAATGTTAGATTGTGATGACAAGGGCGCACCAACTACGGTTACTTTAACAGCAACAGATGATTCTGGAAATACAAATCAATGTACTACAGATATTACAGTAGAAGATAATGAAGCACCAACTTGTACATTAGATCAAGATATTACTATTGCGCCTATGCAGATGGTAACAGAAGCTATTCTAGGATTTGAATTTGACGATAACTGTGCTGATGTTTCTACAATGACGGAAATAGAGCCAGATAATTTTGATTGTGATGATCTAGGAGAGCAGGTGATTACTGTTACTGTAAATGATGGATGTGGTAATAGCGGTACATGCCAAACGACAGTGAGTGTTGAAGATAATTCTGCACCTATTTGTATGGCAAATGATATCGATATTTCATTAGATGCAATGGGCGTTTATACTTTTACGCCAGCTGATATAGCGGCTATCACAATGGGTAGCACTGCGGGTTGTGCAGGTATTGCAGATACTCAATTGAGTCAGACAATGTTTGATTGTGATGATGCGGGTACATCTATTGCTTTAGTTTTAACGATTACAAGTAATAATGGCATGAGTGCATCTTGTATGTCTCAAGTTTCCATTGTAGATGATATTATTCCATTAGTGGAATGTGAAGATAACTTTACGATAGACTTAGACTCTAACGGAGAGTTTAATTTCAATGTAAGTGATATTGAAGTGTCATCCTCTGACGGATGTCCTTATACTTTAGCTTTAGATATCACAATGTTAGATTGTGACAACAAAGGCACACCAACTACGGTTACATTGACAGCGACAGATGAATCAGGAAATACAAATCAATGTACAACTGTGATTACGGTTGAAGATAATGAAGCACCTACTTGTACATTAGATCAAGATATCACCATTGCACCAATGCAAATGTTAACAGAGGCAATTCTTGGATTTGAGTTTGACGATAACTGTGCTGATGTTTCTTCAATGACAGAAATAGATCCTGACAATTTTGATTGTGACGATCTGGGAGATCAAGTGATTACGGTTACAGTAAACGATGGATGCGGTAATAGTGGAACATGCCAGACTACAGTAAGCGTAGAAGATAATTCTGCACCAATTTGTGTGGCTAATGATATTACTGTAGAATTAGATGTAAATGGAGAACACACTTTGACACAAGCAGAAATTGATGCAATCACTGCAGGAAGCTCTGCAGGATGTGCAGGAATACAAAGCATAGAGTTGAATGAAACTGACTTCTTATGTAATGATATGAATCAACCGTTCTGCTTAGAAGTAACTATTACCAGTAATAATGGGATGACAGCTGAATGTGAAGCTAAAATTACAGTTGAAGATAACATTGCGCCAGCTTTAACATGTGTTGATGATTTCGCGGCAGATCTTGATGAAGATGGTGAATTTAACTTTAATGTAAATACTATTGAAGATACTTCATCAGATGGGTGTAGCTATACTTTAGCTATTGACATCACTCAATTAACATGTTTGCAAAAGGATATTGCAACTACAGTGACAGTAACAGCAACTGATGAAGGAGGTAATTCTTCAACTTGTCAAACAGATATTACAGTAGAAGACAACACGGCACCGACTTGTGTGTTGTTAGAAAATCAAGTTTTTGCACCAAATGAAGTGATTACATATGATGCTATTATAGACGAATTTGATGACAATTGTGCTGACGAATCTTCAGCTTCAACAGTAGTGCCAAATGTATTTGATTGTACACAATTAGGAGAACAATTAATAACAGTCACAGTCAATGACGATTGTGGTAACTCAGGCACTTGTACAACTACTGTTACCATAGAAGATAATTCAATTCCTACTTGTGTGACAATGGACATTACTGTTAATCTAGATGAGAACGGAATGGTATCTATTGCAGAGGATGCAGTTGATAACGGCAGTACTGGCACATGTTCAGATATTTCTTTTGATACTGATCCTACTGATTTTGATTGTGATGATATTGGAGATAACATTGTGACTTTAACAGTGACATCTTCTGGAGGAGGGAGTTCTTCTTGTACAGCAACTGTAACAGTAAATGATCCTGAGGACCCAATAATTGTTTGTCCTGCGGACATGACAGTTGAATGTGGAGATGATGTTTCTGATTTGTCCATATTTGGAATGGCATCAGTTGTAGATAACTGTCCTATAGATAATTTTGATATAATCGAAACAGTCGTAAATGATTTAAATTCTTGTGGAGTAGGTACGATAACCAGAACGTTTACAGCAACAGATCCAGCTGGAAATGCTGTGAGTTGTGATCAAGTTATTACTATTGAAAACGGTGATGAATTTACTGAAGCAGATATTTTGTGGCCACCAGCTGTGGTAGATTTCAATGACTGCTTTGATCCTAATAATTTGGATACAGGTACGCCTACGTTTACACCTACTGAATGTTCGGATATTACGGGACCAACATTTGTAGATGATCCTGATCCAACAACATTAGGATGTATGGGGTCATTCACACGTACATGGACAATAAGTGATGCTTGTACAGGTAATGTTTTTACATTTGAGCAGACAATTAATTTAAATGATCAAACAGGTCCAATGATTTCAGGACCTGCCAATGTACTGATTGAAATAGATTCGTTCTTTTTGAGTTGTGATACATTGTTATCCTTACCAGCCACAGTAACAGATTGTGTAGGTGGATTTACGTCAATGAATGATTCTCCAGCACCTGATGCCAATACTAGTGGACCAGATGCTTCTGGAACATATTCAGGAGGTATTACACCTATCACTATAACAGCTACTGATGTTTGTGGTAATACATCTACATATTCTTACACAGTTTCAGTTGTTGATGTTACGGCATCCTTGAAAAACTGTCAAAAAATTATTGGACAGATGACCTCAGCTGAAGAAGTTACAATTGATATCAGTGCTTCAATGGCTACAGTTTGTACTATTTGTGATCCGAGTTCTTATACTATATCATGGAGTAATACAGATCCAAATCAGAGTTTGCAAACTTTTGATTGCTCATTTGTGGGTATTACAAATTATACTGTTTATTTATGGAGTGGGGGTGTACTTGTGGATCAGTGTTCTGAGTTGTTACAGATTCTAGATGGAGGTGGTTTTTGTAATACGCCAATGTTTGGTGATATCGGAGGAGAGATTTCTACAGAAGCAGGAGATATGATTGAAAATACATCCTTGAATTTGAAGGGTGGAGAATTCCAGACTAAAGTAACTGACGAAAATGGGAAATATGCATTCCCTGAAGTTCCTTTTGGTTCAGCATATGAGGTAGTTCCAATTAAAGATGTGAATCCTCTAAATGGAGTCTCAACATTAGATTTGATAAAAATACAGCAGCATATTTTAGGTGATGAAGAATTAAGTTCACCATATAAAGTTATTGCTGCCGATGTAGACAGATCAGGTTCAATAAGTACAATTGATTTAGTGCATTTAAGAAAACTACTCCTAGGTATTTATGAAGAATTCCCTAATAATTCATCTTGGAGAATGGTGGACAGTCAGCATAAATTTATTGATCCTCATAATCCGTTTTTTGCACCATTGAAAGAAACGTATGAAATATTCAACCTTCAATCGGACATGGATATTGACTTCATAGGTGTTAAAATTGGAGATGTCAATAATACGGCTAAAGCAAATGTTTATGATCATCCTATTGAAGAAAGGTCTTCTAAGAAGTTTATCATTGATATAGAAGATCAAAAAGTGAAAGCAGGAGAACTTGTAGAAGTCGTCTTGACTTCTAAAGATCTTAAGCTTGTGAATGGATTACAATTTACATTGAATGTTGACAACAAAACAGCGGAAATCTTATCGTTCGATCCTATGATGATGGATTTGGATAGTAAGAATGTCAATCTAGAAATGTTGAAATATGGTAAGTTCAATTTAAGTTGGAATACGGATGGTGATGTTACTGGAGAAGAAAAACTATTTGCTCTTCAAATTGTAATGAAGTCAGATGCAGAACTCAGTAAGGTTATAAGCTTGGATGTAAAAGGAATAACAGCCGAGGCTTATTATGACGATAAGATTATGGATGTAATGATTGATTTCACTAACCATAATAATCTACAAGATGAACTTGTACTCTATCAAAATCTACCAAATCCATGGTCGGAAACTACAGAGATTAAGTTCTTTATGCCAAGTGATAATACTGTAGCTATTAATATTTATGATATTAATGGTAGAAAATTATACAATAAAAAGCTACAGGTTAAAGTAGGTATTAATAGAATAGAAATTCAAAAGTCAGAAGTAAATAGCTCAGGTGTTTTATATTATGAGTTGTTATCTGGAGATCAAAGACTAATGAATAAAATGCTACTAATTAAATAAGAATACTATAGTGGGGGATAGTTTATTCCCCACTTTTTTTTATAATTATTTTTTTACCTTAAAATTGTTTTGCGATATGTCGAGAATCTCAACTTTTAACTTGAGAAAAATGGAGATACCTTTTACTAACCAATTTTTTTACACAAATTACAGATAGAGGCCATCCCGTTTTTATTTAATCGATTTTTAGTTCTAATCGCAGTATCCAATTAAAATAACTATATATAATTTTTTACCCAATATAAAATTGTTAACAATAGTTGTTTTGAAACTGATTGAATATTTCAATCTTTCATAGAGTGTTTTTTTGTTAAAGTTTTCAGTTTTAAAAAGCCAAAATGTAATTTCATTTTGGCTTTTTTCATTTTAAAATCTATTATGCGCCATTTAATCTTAATTGTCACTTGTTTTGCGATTTTGAGTTCTTGTAACTCAAAAAAGCATCTCTCATTAATTGAAGAAGAAAAATTAGAATTTGTAATGCCAGAATTGTTTTCAAGTATAAACGTTAACTATAAAATAGATAAGTCAGCTATCAATGATACTTTTAACACAGTTATTGATTCTTACTTGTCTTCTGATCTTCAATTGTCTGCATTAGGAATGGATGTCTTAGTTGAAAAAAATAAAGAAGCCAATATTCAGTTTCTTGAAAGGTCAGTGTTGACAACTTTGCCTCTTAAAATAAGTTTGTCAAAAAACAATATTCTCGGTAATATACGAGCATCAGGCATATTGGAATTGAATTTTGTTACACAGCTAGATGTCGATGCATCGTGGCAGCTTTTTACAGAAACAAAACTAGAACAATATGAATGGATCGAAGAACCTAAATTATCATTGGGCGGACTGAGATTATCTATTGGTTCACTAGCTAATTCTATAATCGATAAAAGTAAAGCCCAATTCGAAAAGCAAATTGATGACTCCGTCGCAGATCAGTTAGAAATAAGATCTAAGGTTTTAGAAACAATGAAATATATTGAGCAGCCATTACTCATTGATACATTATTAAATTCCTGGGTAAATTTTGAACCAACTGATGTAAAAATGTCAAGTTTTTTAAATTCAGGAATTTACGCTTCAGGTAATTTGACTGTCCATGGTAAGACCAAAATTAGTGAAAATGAACCTGAGTATATAAAAAGTTCTCAGCTTCCTAAATTCGAATGGGATAAGGACGTAGAACCTGAGTCTCACCTCAACCTAGTTTTTGATATTTCATATCAGCATATCAATAAATATCTAAATGATAATTATAAAGGAAAAAAATTCGAAAACAATGGTAAGTACGTCATATTAGAAGATATCGAATTGAAGAAATCAGACAAGAAATTAGTTGTTGTTTCAAATGTTACTGGATCCGTAAACGGTGAATTACTCATTTCGAGTGTCCCTAGGTTTGACAATGATAAACAAGCTTTTTTTGCTGACGATATCGATATAAATATCAAAACAAAAAATGTTATTCATAAAGCTGGGGCATGGATGTTTAAATCAAAAATTAAAAACCAGCTTAAAGAAATGATGTACTTTTCAATTGCGGATAACCTAGAGGATATCCAAAAGACTATAGATAAGCAAGTTGAAAATTACAGCATTCCTGAAAAATTAGAAATTACAGCAAATCTCGATAAAATTAATGTAGATAAATTTGTCCTAGATGTTGACAGAGTACACGCTTTTATCGGTATCGATCTCATATTAGAAACAAAAATATTGGACATGTCTGCCTTCAAATAATCATTTGAGAGCAATTTATCTCTGAAATTGACGAAAAACAAATTATTTTTTATCAATACTTTATATATTAGTAAAATATTTAATATGTTTGCAAGGTTATCCTCCCAAAAACGGCATAACAGATGTAAATTCTTATTAATTAGGGACTTAATATATTGATATTCAGTCCTTTAAAAGGGTACTAATATGCTTTTTTCTAAAAACCGATTTTATTTGGTGGCGCTGTTCACCATTGCTTCTTTGTTTACATTCAATGCTAATGCACAGACTTTGAGCTGTCACACGCAATTAAACATTTCTCTAAATGATAATTGCGAAACCTTATTGGATGCTGGACATGTCTTAACCAATATCTCTTCTCCTGCGATGGGCTATTCATTAGAATTAAGAGATAGTCAAGGAAATGTTGTAACCGGAAACTTAGTCACCGAAGATCACTTGTGGACTACATTAATGGCAACGGTGACTCTTGACATGACAGGTAATTCTTGTTGGGCTAACATTTTAGTGGAGGACAAATTTCCACCTACAATAAGTTGTGAGGATATTACAATTGATTGCTGGGATGCCTCAGTGTACGAACCTACTATTGATGACAACTGTTCAGGGTTCAAATTTGAGTTGGTTAGTGAAACAATAATGCCAATTGATTGTGATGATGACTTTATAAAACTAGTTGTAAAAAATTATAAAGCAGTAGATGATTACGGAAATGAATCATTGCCTTGTGAGCAAAGAATTACACTAAATAGAATTAATCTTGATGATATCGTTTTTCCTCCAATGTTTAAGTTAAATAATTCTACAAATTTAACTTGTACGGAAGTGACTTATGACGCAGATGGCTTTCCTGATATTTCAGTAACAGGAGTACCTACTCTGAATAATGACCCTATATTTCCAAATGTCGATGTGTACTGTAATATTGGAGTTTCCAAAACAGATAGATTGATGTCTCAAGGAGGATGTACAACAAAGTTTATCCGAACTTGGAGAGTATATGAAGCACATTGTACAAATGGACCATTTAAAGAATATGTACAAGACATTGAAATTTCAGATACTGAAGATCCCTCAATCAAACCATTTGAATCAATCATAACAAGACCTACAGGTGGTTCTTGTGAGGCAATAATTACTTTACCTTTGCCTGATGTTATGGATGATTGCTCTGGAATTTTAGAGTTGGATATAAGTTATGATTCTGGCTTTCTTAATAATGTAAACTTTGATGAAATGGCGCTTACGGGTCCATCAGTGATTGTACCAGCTGGAACTACAATTTTTACATACACGGTTTATGATGATTGTGAAAATTCAGCAACACAAACATTGGCAGTTATTGTCGATGACAATACAGATCCAGTAGCTGTGTGCGATAAAACAAGTATCGTCTCTATTAGATCAGATGGTACAGCCAAAGCTTTTTCATCTACTTTTAATGATGGCAGCAAGGATGATTGTTCTTTTCACACAACATTAGTAAGGCGCTTAAATTCTAATTGTGATTGTCAGCGACCTGAATTTGACAATATGTCTTTCTTAGGCGATAACAACGGACGATTTTATTATTTGTCTCAAACAAAAGTTTTTGGATTTGAGGCTAGTGCATTTGCAACCGCTTATGGCGGAATGTTATTGGTTGAAGAATCTTTAGCAGAGCACGAATGGGTGAGTAGTCAAGTGGGCGCAAAATCTTATTATAATGCTTTAGGTGGTAGTGTAATGAATGGCTTTGCGTGGCCTAATGGTGCTACACCCAACTTCACAGATTGGGAAATGGGACAGCCTTCTGGCACAGGCGCGAGTGTTATTGTTAATGACAATGGCAATTGGGAAGTTGTTGACGGGAATGCGGTTAGAGCATTTTTTGTGATGGAAACTTCCAATCAATGTGGATTTAGTGATGAAGTACATTTTTGTTGCGCTGATGCTGGTAATGAACACGCGCTTGTATTAAGAGCAATTGACAGTTTTGGTAGAATAAATGAATGCCAAGTAACTGTAGAGGTACAAGATAAAATTTCTCCATCTATTACATGTCCAGTTGATGTTACAGTAGATTGCGATGAGGTAGTGGATGATACAAATATAGAATCATTCGGTGAGGCTATTGCATCAGATCAATGTGGAGTGAATATCACTTCAAGCTTTGTTACAGATAGAAACTCATGTGGTATCGGAAGCACCTTAAGGACTTTTACTGCATCAGACGCTAATACGAATGCTGTTTGCGAACAAACCATTTTTTACAGAGCTAATGCTATAGCAACTTCTGCAGAAATAATTTGGCCAGAAAATTATGAAACAAATTCTGGGTGTACAGGAGGGAGTTTAGATCCTAATAACTTGCCTTCTGGATTTGATTTCCCAAATGTGAGTGGCGCAGATTGTACTGATCTTTGGGTAACTTACAAAGACCAAGTATTTCAATTCTCAGGTAATTCAACAGGTTGCCGAAAAATATTACGTACATGGACTGTTGAAGATATGTGTATGGATGGAATTGTTGGATACACCCCAGAAACTTACGAGCAATCTATAAAAATAAATGATGGAGTGGCACCTTCTGTAATAAGTGGTTGTAGTGACCTCTCGGTTGTGGCAAATAATTGCTCAAGTGAAACTGTAAATTTTGACTTTGAAGCAATAGATAATTGTACTAGTCCTCAAAACATTGTCTCCAATTTAGTTGTACAATTATTCGGTATGGCTAATTCGCCATCTAACCCGACAGCTACAGGAAACAATATAATCAGCTTTACAGGTGATTTACCGGTTGGAGAGCATAACGTAGTAGTAAAATTTGATGACCAATGTGGTAACACAGGCAGTTGTACTAAAACGATCACGGTCTCAAATACGCAACCACCTTCTGCAATCTGTAATAGTGGTATTAATACAGTATTACAAGAAATGGATCTTGATGGCGATGGAATTGTGGATGGTGTGATGACACTTATCAGACCAGAAATGTTAGACAACGAAAATTCAAGTTCTGGGACATCGGGTAGTTCGAGTCCTTGTGGTTATGATATTGAATTAAGCTTTAGTGCAACAATAGGTGATGATACCAGAACATACACTTGTGATGATCTGGGTCTAAATCCTATTACGCTTTTTGTTATTGATGAATTTGGTGCTACAAGCACGTGTAATACAACAGTATTCATTCAAGATTTTAATGATCTTTGCACAGGAAATTCACCTATAGATTACGTGATAAATGGAGAGATTTTGACTGAGAAGGATGTTCCTGTTGAAGGCATAAATGTTGATCTACAAGGTTCTCAATCTCAAATTATTACCAATCAAGATGGGAGTTACACATTCCCTGCTATGCCTGAAGGTAACAATTACATGATTGAACCTACTCATAATAAAAAATATTTGAATGGGATTTCAACATTGGATTTAATCCTTATTCAAAATCATATTTTAGGACAGGATGCATTAGACAGTCCGTACAAATTGATAGCGGCAGATGCAGATCACTCTGGAGATATAACTGCAATTGATATTATCCAATTAAGAAAATTAATTTTAGGAGTTTATGATGAATTGCCAGAAAATTCTTCTTGGAGAATGATCGATAAGCAGTTTAATTTTGCAGATCCTTCTGATCCGTTTTTATTTGGGTTTAAAGAAACATACAATATTCAAAATCTTAACAATGACATGGATGTTGATTTTGTTGGTGTGAAAATAGGCGATGTCAATAACTCAGTAATTGCTAATATTAATGATATTGATACAGAAGAGAGAAGTTCCGAAAAGTTCAATATCAATGTTCTTGAATCTGAGTACAACAAAAATGAGATTGTAGAATTGGTTTTTACATCGGATAGAATGGAGGCACTAAAGGGCTTTCAGCTAGAGATTTTTATCGACCCATCCATGGCGAAAATTAAAGGTTTCAAACCATTGATGAAGGGAATGGATGTTACGCATGCCAGTCTTCTTGAAATGGAGAATGGGATTGTCAAATTAAGTTGGAATGCTGATGTTACTATTTCAAATAATGAAATATTTAAACTGTTTGTTGAGATGAAAACTACTTCACAAACAAGTGCGTTTTTGAAAATAAACGAGAATCAATTAGCAGCAGAAGCTTATGTGAACGATGAAATTTTAGACATTGATTTAGAATTTAGAAAACAAGAATCAGGTATTGTTTTATACCAAAATATGCCAAATCCTTGGTCAGATAAAACAGATATTAAATACTTTATGCCCGTAAGTCAAAATGTTGTTGTGACACTTTATGATGTTAACGGAAGAACCATTTATCAAGAACAAAAAATGGGTCAACAAGGTATAAATGTTTTATCGATGTATAAGTCAGATATAAATCAATCTGGTGTGTTTTATTATGAATTGGTTTCAGTAAATACAAAACTTATTCATAAAATGATCATCATAGATTAAGATAAATTATAACCCCCTACATAAAAGGTTCGATCTTCTGGTAAGTATGATCGGACCTTTTTTTTATAGAATAATTTTTACCATAATAAGACCAACGCCTCCTAGAACTATAGTATATGGAAGAGCCATTTTTACCATCTTACCATAAGATAAGTTTATTAGAGGTGCCAAAGCAGAAGTCAATAAAAATAGAAAAGCGGCTTGACCATTTGGCGTGGCAACACTCGGTAAATTAGTTCCTGTATTGATGGCTATAGCTAATTTTTCTAAATGTTCTGCACTAATATCACCAGCGTCGTAGACACTCTTAACTTCACCTATGTAGACAGTTGCCACAAAGACATTGTCAGATATCATAGACAATACACCATTGGCTAAATAAAACATAGAAGGTTGTTGAGATATATCTTGTGCTAATACCCAATCTATAATAGGCGTAAATAAATGTTGGTCATGAATCATGGCGACGATAATAAAGAATACAACCAATAGAGCTGTGAAGGGTAGGGCTTCTTCAAAAGCTTTGCCAAGAGAGTGTTCTTCGATAATTCCCATAAATGCGGTTTGGATAATAATAAGTCCCAGACCTATTAATCCTACTGGTGCCAAATGTAAGGCCAAACCTACAATCAAAAGCAAAGCAGAAACCGCTTGAACTATTAAGCCATATTTTTCTTTTTCTGTTCGTTCTTGATCAGTTTTGTCTGTGTAGTTTTCAATAATCCTCCGTGCGACTTCTGGTAATTCATCGCCGTATCCAAATATTTTAAATTTCTCTACAATAACGGTTGCCACTAGACCAGCCGCAAGTACAGGCATAGTAATAGGTGCCATTTTCAAGAAAAATTCAAGAAAATCCCATCCCATCTTTTCACCAATCAAAAGGTTTTGCGGTTCTCCAACTAAAGTACATACACCTCCTAAAGCGGTACCTACAACCCCATGCATTATGAGACTTCTCAAAAAGCTTCTAAATTGCTCTAATGTATCTCCGCTCAATTCTTTTCTATCTAGTACGCCGCTCCCATCATGATCTGAGGAACTTGAATGTATTTTATGATAGACGCCATAGAAGCCTACAGCGACACTTATTAAAACAGCCGTTACCGTCAATGCATCTAAAAAAGCAGAAAGCACTGCTGATAAAAATACAAATAAGAGTGATAATATGAGTTTAGACCTAATTTTGGTAAATACTTTACTGAAGATATACATCAAAAGAGGCTTCATAAAGAAAATACCTGCAACCATAAAAACCAATAATAATATCACTTCGAGGTTTTGTTCTATTTCGTGATAAGCATTATGTGGAGTAGTAAGATTGAGTAAGAGTACCTGGATCGCTAATAGACCACCGGATTGTAGTGGGTAGCATTTTAATGCCATGGCTAATGTGAAAATAAATTCTGCTATAAAAAGCCACGCGGTAATCATTGGACCCAATACAAAATAGGATACAATATTAATAATAAAGAAAGCCAACATTGTCAGCTTGTACCATCGAGGACTGTGCCCTAAAAAATATTTAAACATGTTTTATTTTTTAAGGGTTTTTGGAATGCTATTAGGAATCCTAATAGGCGGCAAAATTAACCTATTTTATTAATTACTTGAATGAAATAATGATGTAAAGAATCTACTTATTTCAGGATATAGCTTGTTTTGCAAGCAAATTTGATACTTTAGAATGTTTTTCTAAGGTATTATACAAATCTAAAGGATCAAATGGCTTTGAAAGAAAGTCATCCATTTTTGCTTCTTTTACCTTTTCCATGACTTCATATGAGGTTGAAGCGGAAAGTGCAATGATGGGAATGTTACTGTGATTTATGCCTAGATTTCTAATTTCTTTTGCCGTCGAATAGCCATCTTGTATCGGCATTTGAAGGTCCATTAATATCAGATCAAATGGAGTATCTCTGAACTTTTGGATAGCCTCTGCACCAGATTCTGCCTCCTCATAGGATATATTCCATTTTTCAAAAAATTGACTAGCAACCATTAAATTGATGGGATTGTCATCTACAATTAATAATCTCATCCCTGCTAAATCTAAATTTTTCTCCCTTTGAGGTCTGAGATCATCAATATCTTTCTGATCAACTTTGTCAAATTTTAAGTCAAATGAAAAAGTAGTGCCTTCGTCGATCTTGCTCATTACATCAATTTGTGATTGCTGTAAAGTGACCAGTTTTTTGCATATAGCTAAACCCAAACCAGTACCGCCATATTTTTTTGTGGTGTCATCTTCGGCCTGCGTAAATCTTTCGAAAATATACTCTAACTTTTCTTCTGCTATGCCAATGCCAGTATCTATAACTTCAAATTTTATTTGACTAAAATTCTCTTCATTTAAGGTTTGTGTAACAACTAATTGGACTTGTCCTTTTTTGGTGAATTTAATAGCATTGTTTATGAGATTAGATAGTATTTGAGATAATCTCAGACTGTCACCTTTGACAAATTTCTGTACATGAGGTCCTATGTTTAATTTTAGGTCTATAGATTTCTCATTAGCAAGATATTTGTAAGATTTAAATATGCCATCAAGGACCTCAAAAAGATTAAAAGCTTTATTTTGAAAGACTAAATTTCCAGTAATCAGTTTGTTGTAATCTAAAATATCATTTATAAGATTCAATAAATTTCTAGAAGCAAATTTTAATGTAGAGATGTTTTCAAGCTGCGAAGGCTTAGGGTCTTGCATAGATAAAAGATTACTGATCGCTATCACCGCATTTAAAGGGGTTCTTATCTCGTGTGACATGGTTGATAGAAACTTACCTTTCGCTGTGTTGGCTTCAATCAATTCATTTTCAGTTTCTTTTAATGCTGTAATGTCAGTTAAAGAAACAACAGCTCCAGAAATTTTGGACTCAATGTCTCGAAGGACTTGCGCTGATAATTCCCACCACAGTAAATCACCCTTTTTATTTCTTCTGTTGAAAACTGTTTTAAATTGATCTTCTTTGAAGTCTCTGTCTAGTATGGCCTTTAAGTGTTCAGTTTTAATGAATTCTATCTCTGCCGAAAAGTCCATAAAATTTTTTCCTAAAGAGACAGCGGGATCTTCTTCACCAAAATTTATCCAAGCAGGATTTAAGTATGTAAAATGACCTCCCGCGTCTAATTCTATGATGATATCAGAAATATTTGCTAAGACATGATCTAATTGTTTTTTCGCTTTAGCAATTTCAATTGATTTTTCTCTATTATCTTTTTTTAGTATTTGATTGGCATTGTATAACTCTTTAGAATTAAGCTCAAGCATATTTTCTAATCGCTCTAAATCTTTATCCGACTCTTTATAAGCTTGGTCAATAGAAACGAGAAATGTCTCCATTTGAGTGATAGTTTCTTGAGATAAATTATGTTTCTTAATTTGCCTCCGAAGTAACCTATGTTTATCTGCTAAAGTCATTTAAAATTTATTCTGAAAAAGTTGTAATTGTCATGGTCTGGTTATGCAAAAGACAAGGTTCAAATTTGCCGAAAGGCGCTAATTCCCCATAGCTGTAAAATCCACTAATAACAGGTTTTTTACCCAAAACATCTCGGACAGCTTCCACCTCTTCTTCCACCATTTGTCTAAGTACTAGTCGTCTTCCCACACAGCTAATGAGTAAGGCAAAATCAGCTTCTTCCTCTAAAACTTCTAGGCAGTTTTTGGCAGAGTCTTCTGCACCATTAATCAAACGATCAACGTTCGCTTTCATAAGTCTGACGCTAGATCCTTTAGGAATACTTCCTGCAAATGTTAGACTCTTTTCTTTTTCATCGACGGCTAAAATCGTACGTACAACAGGTTTAGAATTTGAATCTGTACGCATGCTCAAAGGAAATAACAAACCTGAACTCGGTAACTCCGCAGCCTTTTCTCCTAAAAAAGATTTGTATAAATCTAAGGCAGGCTCTCCATCAAGTTCAAATAATACATTGTTCTCAGAATGGGTAACTATTCTTTCCATACCAAAACTGTCCCAACCTCCTTTTGAGCTGTATCCAATTTTTAGTGCGGGGCCATATAATCCAAGTCCAATAACTTTGCCCTCACATATTTCACCATTTATAATCGTAAAGGTTTTGTTGAAGTCTGTACCATCTGCAGCAAGACCTCCTGTAATGCTTACTGTTTCTTCTAATTCTTCAGTCAGTCCTTTGACAAGGTCTGCTCCATTTACTTTTAAGCCATCACTGAAAACCAAAATATGTCTGAGTTCAGCTGACTCTAGGTTTTGAGAAAGTTTCGCGCCCGCATCAAGACTGTTTTCAAAATCCGCTATATCAATACTTGAAAGTCTATGCTTAGTTTTTTCAAATTTTAAGGCATTGAAAACAATTGTACTATCGTTGACTTCCGTGTCAAATATTTCTCCAGAAGTAGAACAACCCGTAATCGTAGAGTTAGGATAATTCTCACTAACTGTTTTTATGAAAGATTCAATTTTGGGAAAACTTGGGGAAATAAATAGTAAAATTATTCCTGGTTCAAAATCTAAATCCATTGAGGAAAAATCGCTGGTTGCACTAAATGATTTTTGGTATGTTTTCATGATTTTATTTTAAACTGCTATATTTCGAGCAGTTAGATGTAGCTTTATTTCTTTGAGTTGAGCTTTAATAATTATGAGATCATTGGCGTATTTTAATCCTAATTTTTTTGATAATTCTTTTATAAAATTTGATTGGTTTTTTGATGCGGTGTCCATTTCGGTAAGAAGCTTATGTGTTTCTGATAAGCCCACATGTAAAAAGTTATTTTTGATTTTATGAATAGTATCATTAACCATCTTAAAATCTGATACATTAGCTGCTTGAGTAATAGTATCTATTTCAGCTTGTGTTGTATTAATAAATAAATCAAAAATACGGTAGGCGAGTTTGAGCCTGGATTTATAATTTTTCTCCAAAAATTCTCTATCTAGTTTGTCTGAAAACACAAATGTTTCAGCATCAGCAGTATCATGTGTTATGACTTTCATTTTTCACCTTTAAACGACTTATGTTCATTATATCAAAGATAATTACAAACACTTCATCGATGGAATGACAATATTAAAGACGTTAACCCCTATGTCTATGCGTACAAAATTCAATTAATTTTTTAAGAGGTATAATTCTATTTTTAAGCTTTACACTTTAAGTAGTCATCCTGTCTTCCATCTAGACATGAGAATTCTATTATATTAGATCAGAGTTTAAAATTGTAAATTGAGTATCTTGACTTTTATCTTAAATATCGGTTAATACTTTTTCTTAAATTGCATTGATATAAAAAACTTATAAATAATATGGATATAAGCAGTTATTATTCTGTTGATGAAAAGTTTGTTCAAGAATTATTTTTGCTTCAATCTGAATTGGTCAAACTACAAAAATATGTAGCTGAAAATAAAATACGAATAGCTATCATTTTTGAAGGCAGAGATGCTGCTGGTAAGGGTGCAGCAATCAGGAGGTTTACGCAATTTTTAAACCCTCAGAATTTCGATACAATTGCTTTAGGTAAACCCACAGAAGTAGAACGCGGTCAGTGGTATTTTCAAAGGTATGTTTCAAAATTGCCTGATGCTGGCGAGATGGTTTTCTTTGATAGAAGTTGGTACAATCGAGCAGTTGTTGAACCAGTTATGGGATTTTGTAGCACTCAGCAGTATGAGCTATTTATGAAGCAAGTGGTTGATTTCGAAAAAATGTTGGTAGATGATGGTATTATCTTAGTTAAATTCTGGTACTCGATCGATAGTTTTAACCAACAGATGCGAATTCAGAAAAGAATAAATTCTCCACTAGAAAAGTGGAAAGTAAGTCCAGTAGATTTAGCGGCTCAAGAAAAATGGGAGCAATTTTCTAAGTATAAAGAAAAAATGTTCGAAGTCACAAGCACTTCATTTTCACCTTGGATAAATATTAAAGGATTAGAAAGAGAGAATATGCGAATTCAATCTATGTTATATGTTTTATCCTTAATTGAATATGATAATAAATCAGAGGCTATAAATACATTTGATCCTTTGATTGTCAATAAATTGAGATAGCAACTATAGCTATACGAACTCGTGAAATGTCACTAAAATCAGAATGAAAACATCACTGTGATTCAAGATGGAAAATAGAATTTTGATCTCATATTATTTCAAGAAAAATTAGAAGTGTTTCAGCCATTTTATTTTTAAAATTTATCGAAGATTAATAATGGTCATATTTAAGAAGCTAAAGTTAGTGCTGAGTAATTTTAAGCAACTGAAAATCAATAGATTAATGTGTGACGAGTGGGCCAGTTGTTATCTATGCATATGAAACTTATAAATCTATTATCTTTGTCTTATGGTTAAAATTGGAGATTTAGAACTGGGTGAGTTTCCACTCTTATTGGCACCTATGGAAGATGTGAGTGACCCTCCTTTTCGAGCATTGTGCAAGGCCAATGGTTGTGATATGATGTATACTGAGTTTATCTCAGTGGAAGGTTTGATTAGAGATGCTGATAAAAGTGTACAGAAAATGGATATCTATGATTATGAGCGTCCCATTGGAATACAAATTTTTGGATCTAATTTAGATTCTATGACTCAAGCTGCAGAAATTGTGGAGGAGGCTAAGCCTGAAGTTTTAGATATAAACTTTGGTTGTCCGGTTAAAAAAGTGACTTGTAAAATGGCGGGTGCAGGAATTTTACAAGATATACCCAGAATGGTTTCATTAACCAAAGCCATTGTGGAATCTACAAATCTTCCCGTCACCGTAAAAACACGATTAGGCTGGGATGATAACACAATTTTTATAGAAGACGTGGCAGAAAGATTACAAGATGTCGGTATCAAAGCTTTGTCTATTCATGGACGGACGAGAAAACAAATGTATAAGGGAGAGGCAGATTGGGAGAAAATTGGAAAAATAAAAGAGAACACTAGAATGCATATTCCCATATTTGGGAATGGTGATATCAACAGCGGACCCAAAGCTCTAGAATATAAAAATAGATATGGTGTAGATGGTATTATGATAGGAAGAGCGAGTATTGGAAATCCATGGATATTTAGAGAGATAAAGGCTTTTTTAGAACGTGGTGAAATAATAGCTGGGCCAAGCTTAGCAGAAAGAATAGAGGCCGTAATACAACATTTGCAAAAGTCAATAATCTGGAAAGGTGAAAAATTGGGTGTTTTAGAAATGCGAAGACATTACACCAATTATTTTAGAGGCTATCCAGGAATTAAACAATTTAGAAGTAAGCTGGTGACTACTGGCGAACCAGAGAAAATCTTTTCAATTCTAGAAGAGATCAGAGCACATTATTCTGAGACGGAAGTAATGGCCTAATGGAATTTTATTTTACAGAATCAGAATTATCGCTGGCACAAAAAATTGGCGAAGTCGCTGATGAGCTGCAATATGAAACTTATATTGTAGGAGGATTTGTACGTGATAGATTGATAGATCGAGTATCAAAAGATATTGATGTAGTTTGTGTGGGTGATGGTATAGTTTTAGCCCAGCGTGTAGCGGCGAGACTAAATATAAAACAAGAAGTTGCGATCTTCAAACGATTTGGAACGGCTATGCTTAATTATAATGATGTTGAATTAGAGTTTGTAGGCGCGCGTAAAGAATCCTATTCTGTAGATTCTAGAAAACCAGAAGTAGAACCAGGCACTTTGAGTGATGATCAGTTGAGACGAGATTTTACGATTAATGCTTTAGCTGTCTCATTAAATAAAGGTTCTTTTGGTCAGCTCGTGGATCGTTTTGATGGTATAACTGATTTGAAAAATGGCATCATTAAAACACCTACAGATCCAGATAAAACTTTCTCTGACGATCCGCTCAGAATGATACGAGCCGCTAGATTTGCATCACAACTTCAATATAAAGTAGAACAAAAAACTTTTGAAAGCATAAAGGCAAACAGTCATCGCTTAGAAATCATTTCTGCAGAAAGGATCACAGACGAATTAAATAAAATCATTTTATCTCCCAAACCGTCAGTTGGATTTAATGTTTTATCAGACACAGGCTTATTGGAAATTTTCTTCCCTGAATTTGAACAATTACGTGGAGTAGAAATACGCAATAATATTGGTCATAAAGATAATTATTACCATACGCTGCAAGTTGTAGACAACCTAGCAGAAGTTTCCCAAAATCTCTGGTTGAGATGGGCTGCTGTTTTGCATGATATTGCCAAGCCACCTACAAAACGCTTTAATGATAATAACGGATGGACCTTTCACGGCCATGAAGTAGTCGGTGCAAGATGGGTACCAAAAATATTTAAGCGATTTAAATTGCCATTGGATCATAAAATGAAATTCGTTCAAAAATTAGTGCGCCTCCATTTAAGACCTATAAGTTTAACCCATGAGGATATTACAGATTCTGCTATGCGGCGATTATTGTTTGATGCTGGTGACGACATAGAAGCTTTGCTTTTGTTATGTAATGCCGATGTGACTTCTAAGAATTCTGCTAAAGTGCAGAGAATTAAAAAGAATTATGAAGTTGTCAAGCAAAAGTTAATTGAAGTTGAAGAGAAAGATCAAATGCGCAATTGGCAACCGCCTATCAGCGGTCAGTTAATCATGCAGACTTTTGGGATTGAACCCTCTAGAACAGTGGGTGTAATTAAAGATGCGATACGAGAAGCTATTCTAGATGGCATTGTGGCTAATGATTATGATGCTGCATATCAGTTTATGATAGAAAAAGGGAAAGCAGAAGGATTGGAAATAAAGTGATTAAAAACTGGGATCAATTAATGGTGTTATGGTCTCAAGGTAATGTGGTATTAGGGAAAGCCAGAAGTAATTACATAGAATTTTTTTCTCTAGTGCGTGAGCACCTATAAGACTATTAGATTTTGATGATATACTCCATCAACATCAATCGGATGGTTTCAACCACCCAAAATGAAGTGACTAAAAATTGAAACCACTTTTTAATGGTGTTATGTTCTCAGGGTATTGTGGTATTAGGGAAAGCCAGAAGTAATTACATAGAAATTTTTTCTCTAGTGCGTGAGCACCTATAAGACTATTAGATTTTGATGATAGACTCCATCAACATCAAGCGGGTGGTTTCAACCACCCAGAAAGAAGTGATTAAAAATTGAAACCAATTTTTAATGGTGTTATGGTCTCAGGGAAAGCCAGAAGTAATTACATAGAATTTTTTTCTCTAGTGCTTGGGCACTTATCAGACTATTAGATTTTGATGATAGACTCCATCAACATCAAGCGGGTGGTTTCAACCACCCCAAAAGAAGTGACTAAAAATTGCGATCAATTTTTAATGGTGTTATGATCTCAGGGTATTGTGGTATTAGGGAAAGCCAGAAGTAATTACATAGAAATTTTTTCTCTAGTGCGTGAGCACTTATAAGACTATTAGATTTTGATGATATACTCCATCAACATCAAGCGGGTGGTTTCAACCACCCAGAAAGAAGTGATTAAAAATTTATAATTTACCTGAACGTGGCTTGAGAAGTCATCCTCCATTTGAGCTACTTCGTCAATTTGGTTATCTGTTAATTGTACCCTTGAGTATGCTTTTAAATAACTCCGCGCCATTGCCTATTTGGACATTCGTTTATCTCAGCCTATTTTCAATGCAATCTCATTTGATGGGTGAAGTGATGGATGTTGTGCCTGATAGAAAAGCAGGTCGTCAAACGACAGCGACTAAGATTGGAGTTGTGAAAACTAAATCTCTAATTATATTAATTGTCTTTTGTGAAGTCAGTTTGTTGTTTGTAATTTACCATGAATTTGTATTCGGTGGGATGTTAGCAATAGGATTATTATGGTTGTAGATTGATCTGTTGTTAATCTACAAATCCAAAACATATTCACTAGCGCAAATGAAATTATTTGCTGTGGCATCAAACATGTCCGCAGTAATCTCTATGATTTATGTATGGTATTCAGCTTGTCTTCTTCAGACTGTATAACTGATACATTAAAACTCTACTTTTATCCTTCCCCTTAGACCTAAACCTTTAACATTAAATAGATTTTCTACGTTGGGGTGATCCAAATAATTAGCTCTCTTAACAAGGTCTAAACGAATGAAACGGAAAATATTATAAACACCAAATCCATATTCTATATAAGGTTTTCCACCTTCAAAAGCATAAGTTAGAGGTGCACCATCAGCATTTTTATTAAATTGAATTAAGGATGGATTTAATGTGGGATCATTCTCGTCATCAAGACCTCCGTAAATAACTTTTGCTGTTATTACTTCTTTAAGTTTTAACTTATTTAATAATGGAACTCTGTTGAAAATGAAACCATCAAAAAAGTGTTGCCATCCTATCCTTGCATATTTATCAGTAGCAAATTCTAAGAAGTTCATTGTATTAAATGAAGTAGGTTGAAAAGAATAAGCTTGGTTTGCTCTAGGAATATATAATAAAACAAAAGGCAAATCTTCTCCAAAAATTCGACCAACTTCAGCTTGTATCAATGATCGACCCACGATAGACATCGGGACTCTCTTTTTGAAAAGCAAAGAAAGATTATGATAGTTGTATTGACCGCCAGCGACTTTTACGCCTGCTTTGTAACTAAATTGAATAGTTGGGAAATCAGAAATGATTGGTGTTCTAATTTCACGTCCTTGTACGAAAGTGGTGTTCGGTGACCATTCGCCAGAAAAACTTAATTCTGCAGTTGTCACATCAGGAATGTCTACAACCTGGTCGTCTCGTAAAGCTTTAAATTCTAATGCGCCTCCATCTTTAGGACCATAAGGTCGTCGCTCTCTGTGTTCTACGCCAAATTTCATGTAACCAGTTGCACTTTCTTTTACATAATCTAAGTTATATGAATCAACAAATAACATCTGATTGGCTTCTCCTCTTCTAATTGAAGTTAGGAAATTATCATCTTCAATAAATTCCAATTTTAAACCAGGAAAGACAACATCGTGTCGATATGAGCCTTCAATATAATGTCTTGGATTTTCTCTAAACTCATCATTGAAACTGTAAAGAAGAGACCCTCTATATTTAAATTTTTTATCCCTTAAACCATAAGCTAAGTATGTTTTAATTTGAAACTTTTTGACTCGCTCATAAGAAGATTCTAAGCCCAATCTAAATCTCCAGCCTTCAGTGACATTTTGCGAAACTAAAGTTGATATTTGACCAATATCGACATAGCCTGCAGGGATATATCCCGTAGTCGCAACTTTCGCCCACCACACTAATCTTTTATAAGTAGGAATTGTTTTTAAAGTATCTATCATATTATAGATACCTTCTTGTTTGACACTGAGTTGGTCTAATCTATTGCTTCTCCAATAATCAAGGTCTTTATCATAGGCATCCTTTGCTTGGATAATTTCTTCAGCCCCTTCATAAACATCAGGATCAGGGTCGGGCCTAAAGGAATGATTGTTATAGGTGTTTATTCTGGTCGAATAAACCCCTAACCCCGCTTCGGACAACGAAACATCCAATGTAGTTTCATCTTTGCTTAAATAATAGATACTGTCTTTTTCACTAAATTCCTGAACGATGTGAATATCTCGCACAAAGTTCATACTGATGTCCTTAGTGATACCAAGAACCGCTTTCAAAAGCGTGTATCTACCATCATTAGAAATAAACACATCTCCAGTAAATCCAATGAAGGTTTTATTCCTAGGAATGAAGGCCAAATGAATAGCTTCTTTATTATTGACATATGTGGTGTCTAGTATATAGAACCTGTAGTAGTTCAGTGCCCAGGGTGCCATTGGACTTAAGAAGTCATTGTCTAAAAGTTTAATATCATTATCATACAAATTAATGTCTTCATACAAGGCATCTACAGAATTTGAAATACTCTCAAGATCTAAGCCGTTTTCAAATTGAGTCATTTTAATGGCTTCTCTATGTTCTTTTTTAGCCTCTGGGTCTTTACGATAATAAACTGTACTTAAAATCTCTCTCATGTAAATAGGCAAATAAACTCTTCCATTCACAGTAGATGTGTCCAGAAACTCATCAACAAATTTAAAATTCTGCATGATCTTCCCATTCATGAATTTATCGGTAATATTGTTGAGGTCTAATTCTAATTTTTCATGCTTGTCATAACTGTAATAATCTTGCGCTTCCAATCTATTGCGATCTCTATTTTCGATAACATTTCTCATAAGGTCAACCGCAGGATTATTTTTCTTTCTATACCTTCCTTTTTCTGCTCTTATTGTGACCGATTCCATCGTAACCCCTTTTTCTTCTAAATAGAAATGCACAATTTGTCTGTCTTCAGTAGATATGCGCTCATAAATGGTTTTGTATCCAATGAAGCTACATTGTATTGTATCTGACGGGTTTTTTGTTTTTATCTCGTACCTGCCTTCTAAATCTGTAGAGGCACCCACATAAGTACCCTTGAGGGTTATGTCTACAAATGGGAGAGGTTGCTTTGTTTTAGCATCAATAACACGCCCTTTGATCACAGTCAGTTTTTGAGCATTCACCAATGTACTAATCGATACAAATGAGATGATTGCGAAAAATATTGTTGCCCATTTTGATGAGCGGGCTACTATGGTTGTATTCATATCTTAGAATCCTATTTGGAATTGCTGTAAAAGTAGGAGTATTAAACAAAATAATGCTTGAATGACTCGATTGTTTAATTTTTTTAGACCAGCACCCTGTTTTTATAGTATTAAATAATGGCTTTTTAAAATTGAAGCCTTTTATTAAGTTATTACATTAACTATGTCGAGAAATAAGGAATTATTTAAGTCTACTAGTTATGATGATTAAAACTATGTTTTTGTTGCAATCATAGTTAATCTGTTGGGGATAAGTTGCCAGATTTTTTAATAAAACTCTGAAAACCAGCAGAATAGATTTTGTCTATATTTTTTGTCTCGTTGGAGACAAAGAAGCAAGCCTCAACATTATTTAATGTTTCCACTTTTTCTTTGGACTTTTCTAGCCCCATGACCATAAATGCTGTGGCATACGCATCGGCTTCCATACATGATGTAGATATAACTGAAACACCTAGGAGTTTATTCAATTCAGGGTAACCTGTCAAAGGGTTTATTTCATGCCCATACTTCTTTCCATTAACAGTGTAAAAGTTTCGGTAATTTCCAGAAGAAGCCAAACCGAGATCGTCTAAATTTACAAAGGCACTAAAGTCATTTATGCTTGCATTTTCTTTGGGTTCATTCAATCCAATTGTCCACGGTTTACCATGAGCATTCACACCTTTAGCAAATACTTCTCCACCAATTTCTACGATAAAATTTTGACTGCCTTTGTCTAATAAAAATTGAGATAGATAATCAACAGCATATCCTTTAGCGATAGCACTGAAATCTAACTCTGCTACTTGTGGTTTTATAATTTTTAATGCTTCTCGATTTTGACTTAAAGTCCACTTATCAAAACCAAGCCTTTTTTGAAGTTCATTTACTTTTAAACTATCAACTTTTGTAACGGCTTTTTTTGGGTCGTACCCAAAGCCCCAGTAATTTACTAAGGGCATAATTGTAGGATCAAAATATCCGTCTGTGATATTGTAAATTGAAAATGATGCGTTAAAATTTTTTAGAAAATGTATGTCATCCTGAAATTCAATTAAGCATTGTGAACTTATCTGACTCTGTACTAAAACATTTATTTCAATGCAATCTTTACCTTTGTTTATTTTAGAAATTGTCGAGTTTTCAACATACGTAGATACCGATTGATTGATAGCATGCAAGATTGAATCTACTTCATTTTCTAAAGATATCGATTTTAAGTCGTGTTGAATAGTATAAGTTGTCCCCATTGTTTTTCCACTAATTATTTCATAAGCTGGAGTTACAATTGGTGTTTCATTTTTACATGAAACAAAAGGGAAAATCAAATACAGTAGTTCAAGTGCAAAGAAAGCCTTGCTAATTTTTTTTTTCAATTTTATTCAAATAAGTTGTTGTAGTCTGTGTCGTCTTTTTTGGTTCGGTATTCAACTTCTCTTCTAGGTTCGTTAAGATCTAGAGTGCCTTCCATTTGTTCAGAACCACCTAAAAGTAATAGCGAGCTTTTCTTTTCATACTCTTCTAGCATAGCCATGCCTTTTTCTTCGAAAATACCTTCTTGCAAATCAATAGAGTTCATGAAATCTGAAGACAACTCCATGAAGCGCTCCATCTCGCCAACTTTATTGGCAACATCATCCGCAATCCCTTGCATAGCTTGATCAAACATCGCACGTTTGTCTGGATCGCCCTTGATAATACTCATGGCTGATTTCATTGCAGAGTGCGACGCACGTATCGCTTTTCTTTCTTGTTCTTTAACACGCACTTGATCTTTTGTATCTTCTAAAAGTATCTCAGAGTTGCTGTACATTTTTGTTAAAACTCTGTACAACACTGAAAGCTTACTGTGCAGGGCAACATACTTTTTATTTGTTTCTTTAAGACGAGCAGCTTTTCTGCTTGATAGAACCATTTGTTTTTCATTACCCATTTGTTTTGCCTTTCTGGCAATAGCAAGATTTTGTTCTATTTCTTTATTGTTATTACTAAGCTGATTTTTAAGACTACGCATTTGACCTTTAAGACCGCCAATTTGCTTTCCCATTTTTCTGAGATTCTTTTCTAAATCAGATATATAGTTTTTTAATATTCCTATAGGATCAATAGTGACAAAGATGGATGTGATTTTTCTCATCACACTTTGATACATATATGAAAAAAGATTTCGCGTTCTAGAATCGAGAATCATATATAAAAGAACACCGATTACACCCAACACCGCTACTATGCCTAGGGTCGTCTTAAGTGCCATCATTATAAATCCAGAAAAAGTAAATAATAGAAACCCAAGTGCTCCTAAACCTGCAATTAAAAATAAGGCTCCAGTTGTTCCTTCTGGTTTGCTCCAAAAGGATTTTAATTTTGTAGAATTTGGATTATCAAAATTTGTCATATTGAAATTTTAAAACTATAAGTATTGTGTAATCGACGCTATGTCTTTTTTTATGTTAGTAGTAATCACATTATAAACACTCAAAAACTTATTTTTTGTTCCCTCTAACAAAGAATTGGCATTTTCGACATCATGATCAACTGAATCAATCCGATTTTGAAAAATAATAATTTCTCTTTCAAGCTCTTTAATCTTGTCCTTGTGCGTTTGAATTTTTCTTTCTAAATCTTGAACCTCTGATCTGCGACCCTCGACTTTAATACTTCTTTGATTGAGAAGCGCTTCTGCAAAGTTTTCCATTTCGTTTTCCAAAGCATAATTATACTTTTCAGCAGACTTTAAAAGTCCTTGTTTTGTAAGACCCATGGTAGCAGCAGTGGCAAAAGCTGATTTATATGATGTAGTTACGTCCAAATCCATTTTAGATAAAGACATCACAGACTCTTTAAATTTCAGGTAATCAAAAGAAGTCCCATCATAATTTTTAACCAAGGCTTTTAATAAAGCTTGTACGGATTTACTGTCTAAATCTTTGGTTTCGGGAAATAAGTCTCTTAAATCAGTCGGCATTTTCGGTATATAGGTTAATCTTAATCAATATATGAACAATTAATCAGCTTATAAAACTTTAATTAAAGCTGTGTATTGTCTTAAATCTCATTTGAACCTCAAGACCTGCACATTGTCCAAGTATTCTATTCTTTGTGTCTAATAATCACAATTTGAAGTTCAAATAGTAGATTTTGCAAAAATAACACAACCAAATGATTATACATTACGAATAATTTTAATATGTTTGTGGTTGTTCAAATTACACTATCCCAATAGACAGTAATATTTTCTAATTGTTTGTAGTAAACCCTTATTGCTATAACTGCATTCAGCTTATCAAAAATCTCAAATATCGTTAAGATGAGAATATTACTTGTATTTACCTTTTTCAGTATTGCACTCAATTTCAGTCTTTCAGCAAATATTTCTAACGACAAAAACAAGGTCAGAACTGAAAATCAATCTTTTGGAGATAACATTTCAAATGTATTTAATCCTTTTGCGGCTATTGCTGCACTAGGAACCATTACCGAATCAAATTACGCAGGCAGTGCTTTCTTTTTTGGGCCAAGTGGTAAAATTTGGGGAGCGACCTCAAATGCTTCTGGTGCGCCAGATGGAAGCGCTACAAGTGTATTCTTAAATCCTTCTGATACAACGAGATACCTTTTTGCTAAAGATTTTGATAATCAATTACCATGTAATGCAGTCATTACTGATGTCACATTTAATATCACAAGAAGAAATAACTATACGCCCAATCCACCAGGAATGCCAGTTGTAAATATTCAGGATTATAGGGTTTCCTTATTTATGCCAAATACTATATCTATAAGCGCTTTCAATAATGCAGATGCTTCTGTTTGGGTTGATGGCGGAGGCGCATTTGAGACCATAACATATTCTTCAGCTAACTGGGGAGAAGCCTTAACACCAGAGATATTAAATGATCCTAGGTTTGGTTTGGTTGTTCAAGCTCAAAATACATCAAGCGCTGGGAGAGGTTTGGCAGAAATTGATGCCATAGAAATGGTAGTCTGTTATGATGTAGGAACATCTTATCCAGATCCTATTACTATAACTACAGTAAAAGAAGACGCTTGTTTCGGAGAAGGAAGTATTACAATTACAGCTTCTGGTGGTAGTGGAATGTTTGAGTATTCCATTAATAATGGAACAAATTGGCAATCGTCAAATAGTTTTACCAATTTGCAATATGGTAATTATATCATTCTTGTAAGAAATTCAGATGGCTCTTGTGAAACAGCAAATTTTTTCTGTAATCTCAGTGGTGATGACAGATTATTACAATCTGGAGATGCACTTCTAGCCTGTGCCATATATCCTGGAAACAGAGTAACGCTCGCTATTGAGAAGGTTCAACCTTTTAATAATTTCTTTGCCCAAGGTATCTTCGGCTCAGATATCTCACCTTTTATTCCTGAACATCCATCTGAATGGACAGTAGAAGATTTATTTGGTGAAGTTTTCAGTGCGGACTATGATGAGGATAGAAATATTTACACAGCTACAACAATTTTATATGATTTGGTACCCGGTGGTGCCATAAATCCAATTGTATCAAAAATAAATAATATCACTGGAGCTGTCACACAGTTGGCTACTTTGCCTGGTACAGTAGGTGCAGTTGGTGTAGAGTATAATAGAGATTGTAATCAACTTTTTGTTGTCAATCTAGATGATGGTAAAATATATACACTTGATCCTAATACGGGAGCAACTATTACTTCATTCGATCCACTAACAGCAGATAATGGCGCTGCTGGTTTTGCACCTCTTGGTGAAAGAGTAATGGCTATAGCATATAATTATATTGAGAAGAGATTATATTATTCAATGTGGAATTCTGATTCTAATACTACAGGAATCAGAAATACAATCAGGTCAGTGGCTGTAGATCCGACGAATTGCACATTTTCTGATGACAAACTAGAATTCGAACTACCTTGGACTTCGGAATATGGAAATGCGGGAAGTGCAACTGATTTCAGTATGCCAGTTACTGATATAGAATTTGATGCGACTGGAACAATTATGTTGTTAGCAGAATCTGGTTTCGATTCATCAGTACCAAATTCGGATCCACATAAATCAAGAGGACTAAAATATGATGGAAGTACAACTTCTTGGGCTTTAGATATGACAACGCCTGCAGGCAATACAGAATTATTGTTTGAATTGGGTGAAGTCAGCACAGGTTTAAATTCAAGAGGAGGAATTGATTTTGCAAATTCTGGATTTGATGCAAATGACTGTGCCATCGATGATGATGCATTTATTGTTGCAACTGCTGATGCTTTGAGAGGAGCTGATTGTAATTCAATAGGTTGTGTTTACGGATTACAATATGTGCCTATCACTGGTGGAAACAGCATGGGATCTGTTTTATTAGATGTAGGAAGAGATTTAAGTACTCAAACAAAAGGTGTTTTTGGAGATGTAGATATAGTCCAAGGATGTTTAGAAGGTTTGTTTTGCTGTCCTGAAGTAAATACAACAGCCGTGGATGAGACGATCTGTCCGACTGAAGATGCCTCTGATATAATAGCAACTACTAATGGTGATTCTTTAGCACTTGTTTATTTTACGAGTATGCAAACAGATTCAAGTGTTATATACACAGGAGGAACACAATTGGATGTTCAAGAAGCGTTAGGTGGGTCGGCAACATTGTCATTGGCATCGCTTCCAACAGGGACAGTGGGCACATATTATGTTTATGTGATTACACATCCTACGCCGCCACTTGATTATTGTAGACCTTTCGATTCTTTTGTGGTCACAGTGGGAGGAGATTTTACTGTAACTATTAATGATCCTGCAGATCAATGTGTAGATGGAATGAGTTTGATGTTTTCAGGAACACCAGTGCCATCAACTGGAGAAACTGGGGTCTTTACTTCCACAGGAGCAGGCTTGTCTGATGATGGTGACGGAACAGCTTCTATTGATCCAGCAATTGCAGGAGCAGGAACTTATGACGTAACCTATACTTTTACTGATGCCTCAGGTTGTGCATTAGATGCAACAACTTCCGTAACAGTTAATGCCTTACCTACTGTATCTATAGATGATCCAGCAGATGTTTGTATTGACGGAACGGATCCAGTATTTACAGGTACTCCAGCTCCTACGCCAGGAACTATGGGCAGTTTTAGTGCAAGCATGTCTTTCGGTTTAACCGATAATGGTGACGGTACAGCTAGCCTAGATCCTGCAGTAGCCATGGCTGGAACACATACAATTACATACACATATACAGATATAAATGGTTGTGTCAATACAGCCAGTAATGATATTGTTGTCAATGCATTACCTACGGTAACATTAAATGATCCAGCAGATCAATGTGTAGACGATGCAACAGATATGATGTTTTCAGGAAGTCCATTACCTGCTACAGGAGAAACAGGTGTTTATACCACAACAGCTCCAGCAGGCTTGACTGATAATAATGACGGGACAGCAGTCTTAGATTTAGATGTAGCCACTCCTGGGACATACGATGTGACATATACTTTTACAGACAGTAATGGATGTATAAATAGTGAAACAGTTAGCGTAACCATCAATCCTTGTTTTGATTATGATTTGGCTTTAGTAAAAACTATAACAAGCTCAGGTCCTTATGCTCCTGGAAGTACAGTTACCTTTGATGTGGTAATCTCTAATCAAGGAGGCATTGATGCTAACAATATTACTATAAATGATACGCCTAGTACAGGTCTAAATTTTGTCTCGGATAATACGGGTACAAATTCAAACGTAACAAATAATGGTGGTGGTAATTACACAATTACTTCTTTACCTTCTGGAGGCATACCTGAAACAATTTCATTTGAGTACACTATTGATTTGAACTTTATGGGAACATCGATTTCAAATGTAGCTCAAATAACAGGCGACGATCCAACTGAAACTGATATTGATAGTGATCCTAACTCAGATGAGAATACAGATGATTTAGACGACGGTATAATAGATGATGATGAATCAACGGTTACAGAACAAGTCAATCAAATTTATGATTTAGAATTATCAAAATCTGTTTTGAGTAGTCCACCATTTGGACAGAACTCCATGATTACATATCAAATAGTAATCTCAAATATGGGTTCACTTTCTGCGAGTAATATAGTTGTCGAAGATACCCCTGGAGTAGGTTTAAATTATGTAAGTGATAATTCGGGTACTAATGCTAATTTAACATCAACAACGAATGGAGTTTGGACCGTTTTAGCTATAGCGCCAAATACAACAGAAACAATAGAAGTTACTTATCAAGTAGATGGTACATTTATGGGATCTAGCATTTCTAATGATGCAGAAATTACTGCTGATGATGGTAATGATATAGATAGTGACCCTGATGTTGGACCTGATACTGATGATTTAGATGATAATCTACCAGATGATGATGAAGATAGTATAAGTGTTACAATTGGTCAAGTGTATGATCTTGAGTTAAATAAAACGGTGAGCTCAAATGGTCCTTATGGTCCAGGTTCTCAAATTACTTACACACTGACAGTACTTAACAGTGGTTCTATCGATGCTAATTCTATTGAAATTATTGATACACCAGGTACTGGTTTAAGTTATGTCAGTGATAATGCTTCTGGTAATGTTGTAGCTACTGGAACGCCAGGAGTTTGGGTGGTAACTGCTTTAGGAGCAGGACTATCAGAGACGATTGAGGTGGTATATATGGTTGATAATGATTTTACAGGGAGTTCTGTTGTCAATAATGCTGAAATCACTATTGACGATCCAACTGAAACAGATGTAGATAGTGATCCTGACTCAGGTCCAGATGTTGATGATTTAGATGATGGATTACCAGATGATGATGAAGCGGAAATAACAGTTAATATTGGTCAAACTTTTGACTTATCAATTACTAAAGCGAATGTTAATCCAACGCCTTATAATCCTGGAGAAGATTTGAACTTTGTGATAACAATATCTAATGATGGTACTTTGCCGGCAACAAATATTGAAGTGACAGAATTCCCAGGAGTAGAGTTGACATATGTGAGTGACAATACAGCTACAATTCCTGAAATTAATGCTACAGCAACTCAAGGAGTGTGGATAATTCCTTCTTTGCCTGCAAGCCAAAGTGTACAATTCACGGCTGTGTATGAAATCGATCCTACTTACACAGGAGGAACAATTGTGAATGTTGTAGAAATTACAGAAGACAATAATGATGATATAGATAGTGATGCAGATCAAGATATTTCAGTCGATGATTTAGGTGATGGTGATCCTGACGATGATGAAGCCAGTATTGATATTTTTGTTGAAGAATTCGATTTAGCCATTTCAAAGAATGCTATCAGTCCAATGCCTTATATGCCTGGATCAAATGTGACTTTTGAAATTGTAGTTACTAATGAATCAAATACAAATGGGCTTTTCACTGAAGTTACAGATACACCTGATGCGGGATTAATATTTGTGAGTGACAATACAGGGACAAATTCAAATGTGGCTCCTTCAGGGACTCCAGGAGTATGGGTTATAAATTCAGTGCCAGCCAATAGCTCGGAGAGCTTTGAAGTCACATATCAGATTGATCCTAATTTTATGGGCAACACACTTGGTAACTCAATACAAATCACAGGTGACAATAATAACGATGTAGATAGTGATCCAGATTCAGGACCTGATGTTGATGATTTAGGTGATGGCGAACTTGATGATGATGAAGCAAGAGAAGAAATTATGGTTGGTCAAATGTTTGACTTGTCATTAGAAAAAACAATAACGTCATCAGGACCTTATGAGCCAGGATCAACTGTTACTTATCAAATAGTTTTATTCAATGAAGGTTCAGTAAATGCATCTAATACTCAAATTACCGATACTCCTGCCAGCGGATTAAATTTTGTTTCCGACGATTCAGGAACAAATGCTAATGTCACTTCGCTAGGAGGAGGCTTATATCAAATTTCTGCGATTGCACCAATGACGTCTGAGACTATAAATCTAGAATTTGTAATTGATCAAAACTTCACTGGAACTTCCCTAGGTAATGCAGGTGAAATCACATCTGATAATGGAGATGATCAAGACAGTGATCCAGATTCTGGACCGGATGTAGATGACTTAGATGATGGCGAACCTGATGATGATGAGTCTACTACAGAATTTGACATTATACAAAATGGAGAAATTGGTGATTTTGTTTGGAAAGACCTTAACGGCAATGGCGTTCAAGAACAAGGGGAACCTGGAGTATCTGGTGTAGTCGTGACTTTGCTGGATTGTAATGACATGCTCATCAGTTCTACTGTTACAGGATCAATGGGTGAATATATTTTTGAAAATGTTCCTGCGGGTTCTTATGTTGTTAATTTTGACATTAGTGCTTTAGGTGCTGGTTGCGAAATTACAAATAAAGGAGCTGGTGGATCGGCTGCTTTAGATAGTGATGCTAATCCTGATGGCTTTACAGACTGTTTTGATTTATTACCTGGAGAACTACTTTATGATATTGATGCAGGTTTAGCAGGACTAGGAAGTGTAGGTAATTTTGTATGGTTTGACAACAATGGTAACGGCATTCAAGATGCTGGAGAGCCAGGTCTACCAAATGTACTTGTTGAGTTGTATGATCAAAATGATTTCTTATTAGAAACTACAGTTACTAATCCAAGTGGTCTTTATATTTTTAATGATTTATTCCCTGGCAGTTATTATATAAAAGTGAGATTGACGGGTAATCAAGTACCAGCTAATGCAAATGTAGGTGGCGATGATACAAAAGATAGTGATATAGACGAGAGCAATGGTCCCGGAACTTCTGCACTATTTAATATAATGGCAGGTGAAGAAGATTTGACTATTGATGCAGGTATTTCAACATGTTATTTAGTAGGTGACTATGTTTGGTTTGACTACAACGAAAATGACAGAATGGATTTCTTTGAAAATGGAATAAATGGTATCGAAGTTCAGTTATTTAGATTTGAAGGCGGTTCATGGATTTTGTGGGATTCACAAATTACAGGACACGAACCAGGATCACCATCTAACGATGGGTACTATAAATTTTGTGCCAAACCTGGTACTTACCATTTGAAATTTTTAAATCCTCCAGCTACATTGGTACCGGTTGTACCTAATATTGGAGGAGAGCTAGAGGACAGTGATGTGACGGGTACATACGGAGCAGGAACCACAAATCAGTTTATACTAAATGCTGACATTTGTAATATTGGTGCAGGCTTTTATCACATGGGTACAATAGGAGATTTGGTTTGGTTAGATTCAAATGCCAACGGAATGAGAGAAAGTTCTGAGTCAGGTGTAGAAGGTATTGTCGTAAGAGCAATTAATATAGAAGGAAGTACTATTGCAGAAACCACAACTAATAGCTCTGGACAATACAAGCTAGATTACCTAACTAAGAATACTTATTATCTAAAATATGAAGTGCCGTTAGGCATGACATTAACTGAGGCACATGCGGGGAGCGATGACACAGTGGATTCTGATGTTGATAATTCAAACGGACCAAATACTACCAAATTTTATAATGTTAACCCAGGTGTTTATTTAGAAAACATAGATGCAGGTTTAAGTTTTTCTGCATTGCCAGTCACTTGGAAAAGTGTTTGGGGTGAAAATAGAATTGCCCATAATTATATTGAATGGAGTGTTGTTGAACAATCGAATGTTTCACACTATGAAATAGAAAGAAGCATATATAATACAAGTGAATTTATATCAATAGGTAAATTATTAGGAGATGACGATATAAATAGTTACAGATATGAAGACATGGATATTAATTCAGTTGGAATTTACTATTACCGAATTAAACAATATGACTTAAACGGTAGATATGACTATTCAGATATCATCTCAATTAACTTGAATAACGACACAACAAAAGCTTCTAAAATTGATTTATATCCTAATCCGACTTCTTCAAATGTTACACTAAGATTTGATTTGGTAGATCAGGCAGAATCAATTGTTGTTGATATTTATGATTCATTAGGAAGGTTGGTCAAAGAAAATTCTTTAAATGAGCGATCGGTTTCTAACGGTTTGCAAATGTTTGAAATAGACTTGAATAACTTTAACGAAGGAATATTTACTTTTAAAATAAGTGTAGATAATAAAATAACAATTAAGAAAGTCATCGTTATTGACTAACTTTTAGACTGAAAATCTAATATTAAAAGTGAAGATTTCTAATTGAGATCTTCGCTTTTTTTTATGCTTTTTTGAATTTTCAATAACCTATAATAAGGGATTAATCTAAGCACTCAAACAATGTAAGATATTCATATATATCCTTTTACATTGTTTAAGTGCTTGATTTTCAATCGACTCAAAAAGAAGAAATATTCTCTTAATATTATGTTCTTCAATAATTAATATATTACAATAAAATATAATATGTTTATGCTTTTAATTTGATAGATAACCCCTTATTTAGCCAATTTACAATTATATCCCCTTAACAGTAAATGCTTAATTCAACTAAAACTTCGTAATGAAAGTATTTGCATCGTCTATTATATTGCTATTAACATTGGCAATAACACAAAATCTTTATGCTCAAAATGCAACGTGTTATTCTGTTTCAGAAAATGGATCTAACAATCAATTGTACACCTTTGATCCTGTAGCTGGAACTTGGTCTCTTACAGGAGCAACATGTACCAATAATATTGAAGCCATTGCCTTTGATCCTTTTAATGATATTCTTTATGCAACAAATAGAGACATATTAGGGACTCTGGATCTGATGTCAGGTAAGTTTACGCCGAAGACAACAATAGGAAAATTATCTGGTGATTACGATGGGGATGGAATGGCAAATGATAGTTTAGAAATTATAGATATTGATGGCTTATCTTTTGATCCCGTTACCGGAATTCTCTGGGCTTCAGAGAGGATAGGTGGCGTAGGTAATCCAGATGTATTATTCCAAATAGATTTGGCTACTTGCTCTGTTGTTAGAAATACTTTTGGACCCGGTGAAGATTATATCGTCGTCCCTACTGTCATAGACCCAGAATCAGGATTGGAAGTATCGGATGTTGATGATATAGCTTGGGATCCTTTCAATGGATATTTGTATATGATTCAAAATGCATCTGGAATTGGTGATGTATTAACTTATTTTGACATGGCCAATCAAACCTTTACTATCGTAGGCGCTTTTAGTGTTGATGATATGGAGGGATTAGGATTTAATCACTTGGAAGAGTTATTTGGGACTACTGGTAATGGTGGTGGTAATAATTTTTATTCGATTGATGAGACTAATGGAATGTCTACACAATTATCCAAAATAAGTACAGTGGATCAAGATTTTGAAAGTGTAGATTGTTTGACAACGTGGAGTGATTTGGCACTTGATAAAAAAATATCACCTACGCAGGCTATGCCTATAGCAGAAGGTGATCAAGTGTGCTTTGATGTCAAAATATATAATCAAGGTGCTGTTACTAATTATAATATAAAATTAACAGATTACGTACCTACAGGTTTAGCTCTAATTTCTGATGCTAATTGGGCAATGAATTCTGGGGTAGCCTGTCATACTTTTGCCGGTCCTCTAGTGGCTAATGGTATGTATTCAGTTCCAATCTGCTTTACAGTAAATGCAGGATTCTCTGGATCAATTACGAATACTGCAGAGATTTCTTATTCAGAAGATATTGATGCAAATTCATTACCAGATATTGATTCAAATCCAGACAATACCAATGCTGAAATTGGTGTAGTTGATGACGAAATAAATGAAAGTGGTCCGTTGTACGGAGAAGATGAAGATGATCATGATATTGCAGTTATTAACGTTTTTGCAAGACCTGATTGTGTAGCTGCAAGCAATGCGCCGATATGTGAAGGACAAAATTTAGCACTTTTGGAGACAGGTGGTGATGCAACCACTTGGTTATGGAATGGGCCTAATTCCTTTACGAGCTCAAATAATAATCCTAGCATATCAAATGTAGCGCTTTCAGCAGCTGGCACTTATACTGTCACTGTTACAGATGCTAATAATGTGACAGAGGCTTGTGAGGTTTTGGTTGTTATCAATCCTTTACCAATAGTTAATATTACTGATGGCTTAAGCGCTTGCGCGAATGATGCGGCTTTTAATATACCAGCAACACCCGCCGGTGGTACTTATAGTGGAACAGGAATTACAAATACTAGTAACGGGACATTCACGCCCGCTACAGCGGGAGTAGGAACCCATACAATCACATATACTTTCACTGATGCAAATGGTTGCACAGCACAAGATCAAACTGATGTTATTGTTCACGCTGTTCCAGTTGTTTCTTTGCCTAATCCTGGACCATTTTGTTTAGGAGATCCAAGTATCAATCTCAATGGTATGCCTACTGGGGGTAATTACTCTGGTAATGGTATAACAGATACTTCAGCTGGGACATTTGATCCAAGCACAGCCGGAGCAGGTACACATACTATTACATATTCATATACTGATCCTAATGGATGTTCGGCCTCTACAAATATCGGTATCGTTGTTAATCAAGGACCGAATGTTTCAGTGGACCCTGCAGGACCATTTTGTCAAAATGATCCTGTAACAAATATTACAGCGACTCCAGCTGGGGGAACATTTAGTGGAATGGGTATAACAGATGGCTCAGCAGGTTCTTTTGATCCTTCAGTTGCTGGAGCAGGGACACATATAATCTCTTACAGTTTTACGGATGCTAATGGCTGTACGGGATCAAGTTCAATTAATGTCGAAGTCAATTCATTACCAAATGTAATGGCTACTGATGCAGGTCCTCTATGTGTTGATGATTCATCAATTAGCTTGACTGGTTCACCTGCAGGTGGTACTTGGTCAGGTACTGGAATTACTTCCGCAAATGCAGGAACATTTAATCCAGCAGTAGCGGGTGTGGGTTCTCATGATATCACTTATACTTTTACAGATGCGAATGGTTGTGCGGATAATGATTTGATAACAATAGTTGTTAATCAATTGCCATTGATAAGTTTTGATTCAGCTGGACCATTTTGTGAAAGTGATGATGCTGAGGATTTAGTGGCTATGCCATCTGGAGGTACATTTAGTGGAGTTGGAATCACCAATGCTGCAAATGGAACTTTTGATCCTTCAGTTGCTGGAGCAGGGACACATCAAATAACTTATAATTATACAGATGCTAACGGTTGCGAAAATGCAGCATCAATTAATATAATTGTAAATCAAAATCCTATTGTAACGATTGACCCAGCGGGTCCTTTTTGCGTAGATGATGCAGATGTTACACTTGTCGGAAACCCTGCAGGTGGCACATGGATGGGAACAGGAATTACTGATACAAATGCAGGAACTTTTTCACCATCATCCGCAGGCAATGGCACTCATACAATAATGTACATGTTTGCAGATGCAAATGGTTGTGAAGGAATGGCTACAATGACTATTGTTGTTAATCCATTGCCAGTAATCACACCAGGTGCCGCAAGTTGTTCTGCAGATTTATCGACTTACGAAATAACAATTACAACCACTGGAGATGTCGTTATGGCTTCTAGTGGTAATGTTACAAATAATGGTGGCGGTTCTTTTATTGTAGACAATATAGCAAGTGGAACTAACATTACAATTACGAGTACTGATTCTTCAACTAATTGTTCTTCACTTGTTGCAGTTACAAGTCCTGATTGTTCTTGTCCACCTATCGATCCACCTTCAGATATTACAGACGTAGAAACCTGTCAAGGTGATCCTAATCCTGTCATGACAGTAACAGTACCTATGGGTTCTACAGCTGACTGGTATGATATGCTAATGGGAGGAACTGTTGTAGCATCTGGTACTACAAGTTATACATCTCCAGAAACTGCAGCGGGATCTTACACATACTATGTTGAGACAAGAGATCCAGTTACAAGTTGTGTGAGCTCACCGAGATTACCTATCACTCTAACAATACACTCTTTACCTACGGTTATGATTTCTTCAGCAGGTCCTTTTTGCGAAAGTGCTGCTTCTACTAACTTAAATGGAATGCCTTCAGGAGGCATATTTAGTGGAGATGGGATTACAGATATGGCTGCCGGAACTTTTGATCCTGCTACAGCAGGGAATGGTAGTCATATAATAACTTACACTTATACAGATGCAAATAATTGTGAAAATTCTGCAAGCACTACTATAATTGTTAATACAAATCCTACATTGACATTAACACCAGCTGGTCCATTCTGCATAGATGATATGGCAGTAAATTTAATGGGTTCACCAGCAGGAGGTTCATGGAGCGGAACGGGAATTACAGACAGTAACTCAGGACAATTCGATCCAGCAGTTGCAGGAGCAGGTACGCATACAGTTAGTTACATGTATTCAGATGCCAACAGTTGTATGGCTATTGAAATGATGGATATAGTTGTAAATCCACTGCCAGTTATCACCATTGAAATGGCTGGTCCATATTGCATTTCTGATGCTTCAGAAAATCTAACTTTTTCACCAGCAGGTGGTACTTGGTCTGGAGATGGTATTACTGATCCGGCAATTGGGACATTTAATCCTGCAAATGCTGGGGTAGGGACTCATACGCTCACTTATGTTGTAATAGATGGAAATGGTTGTGAAAATATGTCTTCAACCAATGTGACGGTAAATCCACAACCATCTGTTATGATTGATCCAGCAGGTCCCTTTTGTATTAATGATGCTGCCCTCGATTTAACAAGTTCGCCAAGTGGAGGAAGCTTCAGTGGTGATGGCATTACTAATCCTTCGACAGGAACTTTTGACCCTGCAACAGCAGGAGTCGGAACTCATACTATAACTTATGAATATACAGATCCAAATGGATGTACAAATGATACAACCATAGAGATAATTGTTAATGATACACCTATCGCTATTGTGGATCCAGCAGGACCACTTTGTATTGATGATAGTGCAATAACTCTTGTAGCTAATCCAAGTGGAGGTAGCTTCAGTGGAATGGGAATTACAGATGCTGTATTAGGTAGCTTTGATCCAGCAGCAGCAGGTACAGGTACACATATAATCTCTTACACTTATTCCGATGCAAATGGATGCATGGTGATAACTACTGTTGAGATTATAGTAAATCCACTACCAGTAATTACTCCTGGAACACCAGTTTGCTCAGCTAATTTTTCCTCTTATAATATGACAATTGGTACAGATGGTGATAGTGTAAATGCTACAGCAGGAACAGTTGTGGACAATGGTGGAGGTAACTATAATATTATAGACATACCAGCTGGTACAGATGTAACAATAGCAGTTACTAACACCTCAACAACTTGTGAAAGTTCGATTTTTGTTACGGCGCCTGATTGTTCTTGTCCAGATGTAGATGCACCAGTAATGCCATCAAATCCTACAATTTGTGAAGGTGATGCCATTCCTGTCTTATCTGCTTCAGTTGGTGCAGGATTTACTATTGATTGGTATGATTCTGCTTCAGCAGGGAATTTACTCCTTGACAATTCTATGACATATATGCCTACTGTGGCTTCAGTAGCTGGAACATACACTTATTATACAGAGACGCGAGATCCTGTTTCTGATTGTACAAGTTCTACTAGAACCCCAGTTGTGCTAACAATAAATACTTTACCAGTAGTAAGTGCTGATCCAGCTGGACCATTTTGTGTAAATGCTAACACAATCACGCTGACTGCAACTCCTCTCGGTGGTACTTGGAGTGGAACTGGAATTTCAGACGCCGATCTAGGTGAATTTGAGCCTTCAGTTGCAGGTGTGGGTACACATACAATTACTTACACTTTCACTGATGCGAATGGTTGTACTAATACAGATGAACTTGAAATTATTGTAAATGATTTACCAGTTGTGACTGCAGATCCAGTTGATCCATTATGCACAAATGATGATATTGTTGCGTTAACCGCAACGCCTACGGGTGGAGAATGGAGTGGTTTAGGAGTGGATGAAATTAATGACACTTTTGATCCATCCACAAGTGGTGCTGGTAACATCACGCTTACTTATGTTTATGCTGATGCGAATGGATGCGCAGGTACTGATGAAATTGTTGTTGTAGTGAGTGAGCCTCCCGTTCTGACAGAAGAACATGTAGACGCAACATGTGCAGTAGATAATGGAAGCATTGACCTTACAGCTACAGGTGTAATGCCTTTTACATTCAATTGGTCTGGAGGAGAAATGACAGAAGATATAACTGATCTAGCCATAGGTACTTACACTGTTATCGTTACTGATGGTAACGGATGTCAAAGTACTCTTGAAGTAGAAATTGAAAATGGAGTTTGCGTATGTGAAAGCATAGGCGGAGCCGTTTTCGTAGATACGAATAACAACGGTTGCCAAGATGCATCAGAAATGACGATGGTAGAAAATGCGACTGTAAATATCTGGACATGTGATCCAGCTACAGGTTTACCAAGTATGATAGTAGGCACAGTAGTGACAATGTCAGATGGAACATGGAGCTATGGCGGAACAGACCCTGCAACAGGTGCATGTTTGCTTGATGCGACACAAACATACACTGCAGAAATAATTGCCCCAACAGGA
>ENA-ORXM01000501-ORXM01000501.1-marine-metagenome-genome-assembly--contig:-NODE-501-length-68859-cov-5.040941_pt1 | contig 68859 bp, 46 predicted proteins | sample MGYA00237867_ERZ511480 | MGnify/ENA primary metagenome ERZ511480 (study PRJEB26309, sample SAMN06266103) | marine metagenome | isolation source: Algal blade | place: United Kingdom:Sidmouth, United...
TAATATGTCAGAATACTAATTTACGAGTTCTTTCTTGCTATTTTTTGTTTCAAACTTTTTTATAGGAAAACCCTTTACCAATATTTTTATTTCAATTGACCCCGAAGGAGCAGCGAAGCTAAAAAGAATATCTGATGCCTAACGGCTCCCATAACGGTACACAAACTAAGCAGCTGTAATGCTTGTATGTGACATACTTGGCACTAATATAAGCATGAGAAGCTGCATGAAACCGAACATGTTGCAAACTCCCAACTTGCTTGGAGAGGCAACCTCTAGAAACATGACAGAACGTAGCGACTAGCGCAGTGGTAGCCTTTTGCTACTGGCGTGATTCTAGTCTGTTGGCTTCTGAGGTGGAATACCTTATTTCCATTCTTTAGGTTCTATTATATAACCATCCCATCTATATTCGTTTCCTCTCCAAATACTTAATTTCAGAAATAAGTATATTGAAATAACAAGAAATAATACGGCTATTATATATACGATGATAGATGTATCATTTCTCAAAAATAAATAGATTAGACAATAAATAAATGTAGACGAGTATAAAAAAATAAAGTAAGCAACATCACCTAAACCATGACCAAATGTCAATCTTCCTCTAAAAAAGAATGACATAATACATAGAATAGATAAAATAATAAGTGGTAGTAAAAATATAAAATTTAGCATTACTCTTTTGTTTTATTATCCTCCATTTTGGTTTGGCTCTTTATGTTTAGGTGTTGAACTTCTGTTTTGTACATGTTTCATTTCGCCACTTTTTCTAAGTTTCCAATCTATACCTAACTCTTCTCGCCCCTCAGGAGTATCTGCTTTCTGCATGAGATAAAATAAAGAGAGTGGATATTTAACATCAAAACTATGTGCATCTGTACCTTTTTTTAGCTCATCCCATTCTACCTTTACATTTACAGTATATTTATTGTCATAACTTCGTTTCCTAGTATAGTAGTTCCTCTCTCCTCCATTATTTCTATCCATAAATTCCGCTAAGGTTGTTTGAACAACATCTTTTTCATTGTAAAGGTGAATATGAGAGTAAAGTGATCCTCTTGTATTTCCTGGATATGGATCTTCTGAGTTTCCTTTTTCGGCAACAGGTGTAGAAACTGTGATTAAAGAAATACGAGTCATTAGTTCATTTTCATCTTCATCTAGCCTACTTCTTATCATCTCTATAGCTTGGATAGCAACATTTCCACCGTGACTATGACCAATTAATGTTATATGTTCTCCTGCTTTCCTATTTGCCATGACATAGTCAGCTAATTTTAGAGCAGCTTTGTGACGATTGTTAGAGTTATTGGTAATTCCATTATTATTTTTGTTATCAATTTTTTCTCTCCAACTAAAACCGAAATCAGCAGTAACATTATTTGTCATATCCATCAAGTAGCTAGTTCCCCACCAAGCAGTAGAAGGTCTATGCCATCTTGTTTCGTCAGAATATGTTCCATGTATAAAAAATGCTTCTAAACCGTCTAGGTCAATAGCCCAAATCGGAGTATTAGAAGCAAACTGATAAGGAGTTAATTCTGGATACTCAGGCGCAAGGGGGTCAACACTTAGAAACTTAGCAATAGCAGGATTATAAAGACGGAAGCCATAATCCTGTATCAATTGGCTGCCCCATTCCTTGTCATTTTCCTTGCCATTAAAGCCGTAACGTGAACACTCTGTGCAACTTTTTTCAAGCCCTCTGCACACCCTTTTGGTATGCTATCCACGTTCGTGGGTATCCGAGATCTGTACAACTTTAAAGGTATGGCTTTTTCTTTCAATTGACCTCTTTTCAATTGAAAAAATAAGCTATAATAAGTTAAAAAGGGAATTTGGTGTGCTTTCTCAGAAGTTGCTATCTAGTAGCTCGCCAGTAGTTTAATCAACTACCATTCTCTAGTCGTTCATTCTGTCATGCTTCTAGGCTTACATATTCGGCAGCACGCTAGTTCTCATCCTTATATTAACATACAAGCATTACACTAGCCTAGTTTGCGTACCGCTTTGGGAGCCGCCTAGCTGCTCTAACGTTTGCATAAAAAATGTTGCTATCTATCCTACTAACGTATTTTCCTAGCTAGTACTAGTCGCTCCATACGCTTACGGTACGTTCAGCCTTTCAGGACTTTTGTTCTCGTCTTTTATAGCTGTTTGCCTGTTCCCAACTTGCTTGGGAAGCGCAGCTAATTTTCTAACATAGCTTACTCACTTTTATTCCATTACATTCCATAAAAGCGAACTTTAATACTTGATATTGCCCGTTCCTAACGTCACGATCAACACCAACCATTAAATACTATTTCAACGGATGATGCTTTAAAATCCCTTGTTGCAAAGCTTGTAAATGATTGGATTTATAACGCTCTGTGCTGCTTGGATAACGATGCCCTGCAAAGTATTGGACTTCTTGCAAGCTCTTTCCTTTCTTGAACTGCTCGGCTAGTACACTCATTCTAATCGTCTTGGGATTGATGGTTTTTCCCTTGATAATATGCCGATTCGATTCTATTAAATAATGCAAGGTTTCCCCATTGTCTGCCCTGCCTAGCTTGCTGATAAACAAAGCCTTTTCTTTGCGCTCTCCTTTCAAAAGCTCAATTCTATCTTGATTAAGGTATTCATACAAAGGTAAGATTTGACAAGGCTCTAAAGCTAAAGTTCTTGCGCTGCTGTCGTGACTTTTGGGGATATAGATTTGTGTTTGCTCTAAGTTTATATTTTCAATAGATAAACGCCTGACTTCTCCACCTCTCAAGCCTTGGAACAAAAGCAAACTTATCATAGATAAATTTCTATTTCTAAGGATGTTATAACGGTATTTCTTACTTAAAAAGTGCTGCCAAAGTTGCTCTATTTCAGTTGAAGATAAAAGCCGTTTTTGAACACTATTATTCCTTCTTTTGGTATCTTTTAAGTTAATAAACTGTGCTGGATTATCTTCTCTTAATTCACTATCTACTAAGTAATTATAATACTTCTTAATGCTCTGTAAAATACGATTGATAGAACTTGGATTCTGTTTCTTTCTTTGAGTATTTATATAGTTAATAATATCTTGATAGGTAGCACTTTGAGCATTCGGAACAGCTTGTAAATACAGCTTTATTTCTCGCTCATAACTCTTCACGGTTGAAGCCGTGTACTTGCTCTTTAAATAGCTTTTTAGTGTCATAATGGATGTAATTTTGAGTGCTTTCCAAGTGGGCATGCCCTAAGTAATCTCGAACTTGCTCGATAGGCATTCCTTGTTGGATTAAGTGGGTGGTAATGCTGTGGCGAAGACAATGCAAGTCTATTTTTTTATCAATATTTGCTTTCTCAATCAACTTCTTAACTAGTTTGAGCGCAGAAGCTCCACGATAACGCCTATTGAGCGTATTTAAGAACAAGGCAGTTTCCTGGACTCTTGGGCGATGGTTTAAAACATAGTCTTTTAGGTCGCTTTGGATGGCAGCTGTTAAGGGGATATTTCGAGACTTTCCGCCCTTGCCTTTTCGAACAAACAACCATCCATTTTTATAATCAATATCCTTCAAGTTCAAAGCTTCGCCCTCACTTCTTCTAAGTCCTAGACCGTAGTAAATATGTAAGATACAAGACTCTTTTAAGCTGCTACAAGCTTCGTATAATTGCGTAACTTCCAAAGGCGTTAAAATCGCTCGTTTTTCACTTTCAACCTTTGGTAAAACATAACCACTCATTGGATTTTTATCTAAGCGATTTTGTCCTGTCCCCAACGAAGCTTGGGTTTGTTCTTGAAGCTTCAATAATAGGCTTGCATTCCAAAGATAATCTCGTATCATTTTACTACTCAAACCACCTTTATAAAGCTTGTTAGGACGATTTTCTAAGTATTCTTGATACTCTTTTATAGTGCTTCTTTTAATATCTTGGAGTTGATAAATGTTCTTAGATTCTAGCCAAAAAAGAAAGGCTTTTACACCTCCTTTGATACCTTGTTGACTGCCTTTTTGATAACCAACGGCTTGAAGATAAAGCGCAACTTCTTGGAGTATTTTTTGATAATGCTTACTTAGGTTTTGCATAGCCCTTGTTCATTTTCTTGGGTCACGGGTCACAAGGCTGTTTTTCTAGGTTTTATCGAAGGTCTAGCGACCCATTAGTGACCCTGTAGTGGTTCAAAGATTATTTAGTTGATTACTCATAGAACGTTGTATTTCTTCTCTAAGACCTTTGTTATCATCCCAGTAAGTCACTTTGTAAATAAACCCTTTATTAGAGTGACCTCCAATTTGTTTGATATATTCTAACTCTGATAATTGGCGGATATAACGCTCTACTTGGCTTTTGCTCATATTTAATGCTTGTCGTATTTCTCGACGTGCAAAGCAATATTTTTCCCTTTCTTCTTGACCTTGTATATACTTTTTAAGTTGCTCAAAAAACTGGCGCAAGCTTCCATCCAGTTCATCTACTTTTAAGACAATCGTCTCAAACAATAGATTAATAGCCAACTGTATATCTTCTTTAGTCGTAATAATTCGACCACTTTTATCTATATCTCTTTGCAACTGATGCAGCCAAGTTATTTGTTTGACAAAGCATTGGAACAGATGATTTAAACGCCTAATTTTATGCACTCGTTTAGGCAGTTGTATTTTACCTGCAAAAGGATTAACCACCGATTTAGGTTCTAATAAATAAACCATATTTTGAAGCTGATTAATTGACTCTAGCTCTTCTTTACTATTGATTTCTCCTCTATCTTTTTTGTATTGATAATCCAGTATTCGCTCGGTTTGTTCCTCGCTTTCATCGACTGCAACGAGTAAACAACGGCTCATATTATCCTCATAAACAGCGCCTCTTGTCGTACACATCAAGGTTGATATTGGACCTTCTGCCAAGATTTCGACATTCTCCATTTTTCCGTTTGCTTGCTTTTGCGTAATCGTAGAACTTAACCGCTTGCCCGACTGCATTTCTCGAACCACATATTGAACCTCTTCGCTCAGTCCGTCCCAATCTTCTACGGCAATACTAGAGTGTTTAAATTTAGTCCCTGCATGATACAAACTCTTATCACTAATCCGTGTCCAGATGTGGCGGTCTTGCTCTGGTATCATGTCCATTATTTTACGGAGTAATAAGGTCTTTCCTGTGCCTGTACTGCCTTGTATCAAAGCGTGTAAAGGGTCTTTGCATTTATAAGAACTCGCTACGATCAACAATAATAATCTTGTATTTTCTTCGCCCACAATACCTGTTTTTCCAATCAAGGTATTGAGCCTTTTAAACAAGTTTTTATGACTCAAAAATGCCTTGGCTTTCTTCCTCGCCTCCGCAGTAATTTGAAAGTTCTTTACAAGAGTAGAACTCCCACTTTCTACGTTTTCAAAAGTTGCTCGATAGGCTTCTAATTCATCGGTCAACAAACTAATATCCAAGTCCAGTAAATCTTCGTTAATGCCTAGTTTTTGACTGGCTGTTCTACAATACTTTTGAACGGCGGTATCTTCGTACAGTTCTACTTTTCCACGAGATTTTTTATGCTCTAACTCTGTAACCAAAGTCACTTTTAAACTATCCAAGTTTTTTAAAGAACTAAAACCTTTTACGTAATAAACAGCGTGCATCCCTTGATAAATTAAGTTGTTTGGATTCGCTGTATTTAACTTATTTTCAAGGCTCTTTGGCTTTTCTACTTCTTTTGTTAAATCCCCAACTTGCTTGGTGGATAATAGCTCTACAAACATTTCTTCGCTCAAATGATTTGCCCAAAGCTCGTTTACATCTGTATTCTCTGGCAACTCTACGATTCTTGTACTTACTTGTGGTAACAGCTTTTTAAGCTCACTTTGATACTTCTTACTTGCCTTTGCTCCTGCCTCGTCACCATCTAATAACAAGATTATTTCCTCTAGTTCTCCGCAGCTCTCCAAAGCCTTTTTATGTTCTCCAGTAAATCCATTTGTTCCATACAATGCCAACACCTCATAATCTTTCAAAGCCTTGATTTCTAATAAACTTGCTGCATCAATAATGCTTTCAGTTAGTATAATTCGCTTCGCTTTTTTACTTGGATAACAAGGATACAAACCACATCTACCCAACTGGTAATAGTGGCCGCTTTCAAGGCTTCTGCCATAAAAGCTGACCACCTGACTAAAGCTATTTAAAAGAGGATATATCAAACAATTAGCTGCCCAAGGTTTATTCTCTTGTGTAATTAAGCCAACTAATTTTGCTTGATCTGCTAACTTACTTTTAGAAAGCTTCCCGCTATGATAGCCAACATTCTTAGTGCTTAAACCTCTTGATTTTAAATAACTTTTTCCTTTAACGTGCTTGCTCAAACTCAATTTTAAGGCTTTCCAGATTTGATCTATTGGACGAAGCTCTTTTTTGATCGGCTCTTGATGCCCTAGCATTTCTTTACATTTTAAAATTGCCTGGCGTTTCGTGCAGCCTTCTTGTTTCATTACAAATTCAATTACATCTAAGCTGCTCCCATGTGTGCCACAGTTTCCACTAAAGCAATACACCGTGTTTGTTTCTTCGTACACTTTCATGCTCGGCGTTTTGTCTTCGTGAAACGGGCAGTTGATGTGTTGGTTCTTGTTGATTACGATTCCGTAATTGACCAAAACATCTTTTATGTTTAAGCCATTCTTGATTTGGTCTATTGTCATTAATTGAAGGTTTATAAGTCCTTCTAGTCGACTAGATGATTTTCTGTTGAAAAATTATAATAATACTAACTAGTATTACAATTATACTACATAATTTCATTAAAAACAAATCACTAAGTAATAAAACATACTATCAAGTAGTAAAAAACTTGCAAAAATACCTCTAAAGCGTTATATTTACTATAGTTCTAATACTAAACAATATACTTTATGAAAATAGGAAGTCGCCTCAAAGAGCTTAGGAAAAACTTAGGTTGGACACAAACAGAATTAGCAGATAAAGCCGAGTTAGCTTATATCCAAGTTGGACGATATGAAAATGAAAAGGCTGTTCCTTCTGTAGAAGTCTTAGCAAAGTTAGCAAGTGCATTAAATACAACTACTGATTTTATTATAAATGGTTCAGCAGGAGAGCAAGCTTCTCTACGTATTAAAGACAAAGAACTATTACATTTATTTAACTCTGTTGATGAACTTGAACAAGAAGATAAAAATATCGTAAAGGTCTTTTTAGATGCTTTAGTAACAAAGCGGAGATTACAGCAATTAACTTAATTTGAAAAACAAATAATCATGAACGATATAAGAGTGATGAAATTTACATTAATGGAAAAAATTCTTTCATTAAGTGATGAACAAATCCTTAAATCAATAGATTTGTTTATTAAAAAACTGGAGCAAGACGAACAAGAGTTTCCACCACTGACACAACAAGAAATAGAAGGTGTCAAAGAAGCTCTAGAGCAAGCAAAAAATGGAGAAGTTTATTCAGAAGAAGAGATAAAAAATAAATTTTTCAAATGAAAAAAGTTACGATAAAGTATACTAAAAAAGCGAAAGAAGATTTAGAGGAAATGAGTGAATATTACTCTCCAAAAAGCAAACAAAGAAAAATTATCGCTGACCGAATTGAGAGCCTTAAAAAACAGCCTTTACGAGGACGACCAGTTCCAGAGTTAGAGGATGAGTATATTCGTCAAGTAGGAGCTGATAATTATCGTATCATTTATCATGTAGCAGCAGAATATTTATTAATGATTTTGAGGATTCTTAGCTTTAAAAAGCCATTTAATCCTGATGAAGATTTAGACTTCGATAATTAATTTTGAGCAGCTTCCGAGCTGCTTTTTTTCTGTCCACAATATTTGCCGTGTGCGGGGCTGCTTACGTAGCGATGGCAGCGCTCGGCACATATTGTGGTTTATTTTTATGGAGCAAAGCGCAATAAAAATAATCTCATTCCTATCAAGAAAACTAAGAGCAACAAGCGAATAGAAAAAGAGAGACCAAAACGCCTTCACGGCTGGCGGCCCGATAGCGGTGGAGCGACCAGTACAGACTAGGAAAGTAGCAACGCTACGATAGGCTGATACATGAAAATCCCCTTCAGAACTTTTGTTTCCGAAGGGGATTTTTTATGCAAGTATTTACCACTAATTTTTATTTCAATTGAAAAATAAAATACGCAGCTGGGCGGCTCCCGCATGGCCGCATACTAGAGTTGCGGAGTGCTTACGACAAGCATACTTGCGAAGCTGTAAGGCATGAGAACCGCCGTGACGACAAACATGCCAAACCTAGAAGCGTGACAGAATGAAGCGACTAGCGCAATGGTAGCCTTTTGCTACTGGCGTGATTCTAGTCTGTTGGCTTCTGCGGAGGAATACCTTCCTCCTTTTCTATCTAATTGTCTAAAATATCGTATGCACTAGTTTTAACTATACTCCAATTAAGCAAAATCTTTAAAAAATAAAACATTACATAATAAAACATATAAAAATATGCCAATTCAAATTTATGAAGAATAAATATACTGATAAGAAAACTCAAATTGTAAGCAAAAACTATCCACAATTTGTCTAATTTGAGTAATAATAGTGAGCTAACAAAAAGATGGACAGCAATGATAATAATAAATGTCAATATATAAAACTCCATTGGTGCCTCTTCATTTGTTGCATCATAATCAACAAAGAGAATAATAGAACAAAGTAAAACTCCAGTAAAAAAAGAAATTATAGTTTTATTTTTCATTAAATATTAATTATATCTGGTTTTAGATCTATACAATTTATCTAAGGCATCAGGATCTTTTGCTGCCGCTTCTTTTAATGATTTATAAGCAGGTTTTGTTATAGTTTTGTCCTTTGCTGCCTCTTGTTTTTTATCATTTTCCGTTCCTTGTTCTTCTGTAATTAGAATTTGACTACCCAACCCTGGCGAAAGACCTCCCTTTAAATCTAAGGAAAATATAAAGTCTAGGTCTGCCCCTGCTTGTACTAAAACTGTTGTTGTTCCATGGTGACAATTTCCTTGTTTTGCACATAAACCTGCATTATTTGGTTCTTCTTCTCCCCATTGCCATATTGAGTATTTTAAAGATCCACTCTCGTATTGGTCAAAAACGTCTCTAATTCCTTCTCTAAACTCAGCATCTGATTGTCCCTTAGGAGTTTCAATTAAGTCTAATTGGACATTCTTCCAGTTAGCATCATCAGGATAATTAACTCCTTTAACTAATGAACCATCCTCCCCTTTATAAAAAGATAAATAAGTAATCTCATTTGTTTTATCATTTTTTAGCTTAAGAAACGAATGTGATGCAACGCTTCCAACCCCTGGCCCATCTGGGTATAGCATGAAATTTAAATACCGTGAGACTATCCAAACAGAATCTCCCTTAATATCTATAGCTCTTATAGGTGTATTTCCAGCAAAAAGGTAAGGAGAATAAAATGGAAATTTAGACGCATACCTATCTATACTCAAAAATTTAGCTATTCTAGCATCATAAAAACGATTACCAAAATCTTGTGCTCCGCTATTTACTTCCTTGTCATTTTCCATGCCATTAAAGCCAAAACGATGTTGGTCAACAGAAAAGGAACGTTCTGTGATATCCCATCCAAAAGGATAAGTATCAGTTACCTGAATCACGTCTGCAGAATAAACAACAGCACCACTATTATCTTCTCTGTATTTTACATCGGTAATAATCTGTCGAATATCCCCTCTAAAGTTCTTTAATTCATAACGATAGTTTCCTCTAATTTGTTCCAAACGTTGAACGATAGGATCATTACTAGAAAAAATAGTCGTTGTAGTTTCCTTCAATTCTGTGTTAGCGACTCTTGCCAGTAATTCCAAGCCAAGGACTGTTGTCGTATCTACTAGAGTATCTCTATCCGCAACATAATCTAAATAACTCAAGTATGGAGCCGTTTCAGTATGAGACAAATAACCATTGACAGCAATCTTAGGTGTTAATGGTCCTTCTAATACTGTTAGCCCATTTCCCATGCTTCGAACACTACCTCCTGTTTGTACATTTCTTTTTAAAGTCGCTAAGCGATCAGAACCATAAATAATTTGCTCTTTCAGCATCACTGGAGGAATCTGCAAAGGAGCTAGATTCGAGAGTCCTTGTTTTTGATAGTATTCATAAATGGCCAATACATTACCTTGCGGGTCACGAACGTAGACCTGATGTTTTTCTTTTTGGCTGCTATTTTTAGGAATCTCAATTTTAGAAATTCGATTGCCTTGAAAATCATAAATATAATTTAAATTATCTCGGTTAGAAGCAGCCGTGCGCTCAACAACTGAGACTTTCTTTTCAGAGGTCCATTCAATATTCTCAATCTCTTCAGAGCGGTCTAAGGTTAAGGAGCCATTTAAATCATATTGGTAGTTTTGCTCATTATTTGCCGTTCCAGTCCCTACAGTAGGTTGCGTTGTAATATCTTGATGGAGAGGACTACTCCCCGCAGCATCTTGTATCCCTAAGAGTTGATTGTTAGCAAACAAAGTTGGGTCAGAAGTAGCTAAGGTAGTTCCTGTATAAGCATAATTTAATTGGTCAATAGGAGCAGTTGTTGCATTCCCATATCGGTTTAAACTTAAAATATTTCCATTCGGGTCATAAGTATAGCTAGTTTGATAAGACGTTGTTCCTGTCCAGTTTCCTGTTGACCAAGCTGTGCCTACAGCAACTTCTGCTGTTTGTGCTTTGGTAATTCGGTGCAACATATCGTAACGATATCGTTTCCAAATAGAAGGCAGGGCTTGTTGTATATTCCCCCCTATTGCAGGTTTTGTTTGCGCCTGCGTCACCGCACTAATATTACCATTGTACAAATTCCCATTTCCTATTGGATTTTGAGAAAAGTTCTGCACAAAAGTATTAATCGCTTGATAGTCCTCTTCATAATAATGTACGGCATAACCAAAGACGTCTTTGGCTACTCGATCATGTATACCTGTGTAGTTAATATTTTCTCCATCCTTACCAGGGTCTAAGCTAGCTTGAAGTTGATTGGAATTGACGCCTTTAATCCATCCTTGTAGGGTATAAACATAGTCCATTGCTTGGACTTTATCTTCCCCAATTTCTACTCGTTTTAATGGACCATGCAAGTAATATTCATAATGGGCATCTGTTCTCCAAATAAAATTATTGGTCGTCGATTTGGCTTTTATCAAACGATTGTTAGCATCGTATGTATATTTGAAAGACAATTGGTCTTTTTCTCCCTGCTGATAATCTACTCGATGTACTACACCAGAAATTAAGTCATAATCATATTTAAGTTGTTTGTATTGGTTGCCGACTAAATCAGGATAGCGCTGCCAAATCTCTTGAGCATTACCAAAGACATCATAACTGTAGGCTACTGCATAATCTAAATTGGAACTGCCATCCATAGAATAGGTCTGTGTGCCAACTCTATTTCTCAATAAATTGTTTGGAGCTTCAAACAGAGGCCCCATAATACTGGTATTGTAAATAGTTGTTCGAACTTCCTTTTTAGTCCATCCTTGACTACCCACGATAGAATTAGGAAAGAGTCCTTGGTCAATATCTGTTTGAAAGTCTACAGAGTTTTTATAATTATCAAAGGATAAATTACTAGTGTTCTCCGTGACTACACCTGTCTCTGTAATTCGACCTAAAGCATCATGGATTAAATAACTGGCCTGCCCATCAGCTGCTTGTTGAGCATTTTGAGTTAAAATAGCCCTGCCTAGTTTATCATAATAAGTACTGACAATGCCTCTATCTGGAGCAGTAGACTGGGTCACACTATTAAGTGTATTGTATTGATAAGTTGTTTCTAAACGATGATAGGGTTCTATTAAATTCCCAGTATTATCCTCTCGTTCTTGTTTTGCATCACTAAACTCTTGAGCGGTGCTTAATAAATGAACACCAGTAGGAGGTACTGTTTTCTCAAGATTTCCACTAGCATCATAGTAATAAAGGGTATAATGGAGCGTATTGTCTTGGTAAGACATTTTAAAATCCTCCATAGGATTAGTCATACAGGTGCTTAGAAGCATTTGTTTAAAAGCTTCTTTTCGTTCTAGAGCCGCAGCATCTAATTGCTCTGAGGCATGAAAGATGGCTAAGGCCAAAGCCTGTTCTTGACAAGAAAGACCAGGATTAATATCTAAACAAGGAACAAGTGCTTGATGAAGTTTCAAAGGAACATTAGGGTCTGCTTTAAAAATAGCTTTCCACCCGTTGTAATCCGTCGCATTTTCAATCGGATAGTTATCAACAGGTAGATTGGTAGTTGCAGTAGAGGAAGGAGGCAGTGCAAAATCTGAAAAAGTAGCTCCTAAGCCTGTATATCCACAGTATCCTTCCATAAGGTATTTTATATCCGTATCTGTCACTAAGTCTGCACCTGTCAGCCCTAAATCATTATTGTATCGATTGGCAATAGCTGTATAAACATCAACTGTAATACTAGGGTCATTGGCAATTAAATCTGAATAGTAGATATCAAAGCTCTTGATTTCTTCACAAACACAAGTGGTATAATCTTGACCAGATTCGCAGTCTATGTATTCAACAGCATTAAACCGAGCAGCACCAGAGGCATCTCCCCAAATCGTTCTCCAATTCATTAAACGTACCTGTTGATAGGTTGTATTTTGATTAAGTCCAGAAGAGGTATAAGTACTTCCTGGAAGTCGCAAAACAAACTCAATGGAGCCGTTTCCAGCTGGACGAACAAGCACTTCTAAGTCTTCTTTCAATGGACTTGCAAACCCAGCAATAGTAGCATTAATGGCTTGTTGGATTACATCTATTTGAGCAGCCTCACAGGAGGAAGGACCATCAGAAAGCGTATATAAACTTAGTTCTGTAGCATTGTAAGTACTTTGTAAGGCGGCATCATTACTAAAATCAATAAGAATCTCTGTTCCACCACCATGTGACTGATAACCACAGATATAGGTATAAGTAGCTTCATAAAAATCACAAAGGGCATTGTCTTGCCAAGTATTATTCACATAAGTATCAAATTGTGTTTGATTAACGATTCCACCAGAAGCATCAATAGTGGTCGTTGTCGTTCCTGTATTGTTTTCAAATTGGCTCTTAATCTGTGCATAAGAAGGGATTCTGATTTCAAAGCCATCACTATCTTTTAAATCATCATCCGTGGTATCATAGTCATCTAGATAATTACAATTGTAAACATTACTAGTATGTAAATCTAAGGCTACATTTTTAGCTTCCATCATCATGCCTCGTAGCATCTCCCAAGTTTGTTGTGTAGGAGTACTAGAGTTTGGCGTTCCAGGAAGCTCTGCTAGAGTAGCAATATCATAATAAGTGATGCTCATTCCATCATCGTAAGAGAGGTAATTACACATTTTATCTCTTAAGGTTGATTCATAACTAGTACCACTAGGTTGTAAATTTAGAATTTCTGCAAGCATACTATAGCTTGTATTTGCAGGTCCATTTGATCCAACAGTTGTTGAAGCACAAAACTCAGAAGTGCCCTGATTATTTAATGGTATGGTTAAGTAGCCAGCCGTTTGCGCAGCTGCTAAATCCATTCCCATCCACGTTGCATCTTGCTGTAACAGCTCTTCATACCAAGATAAGCCAGTGGGTTCATTCCCATATTGGTCCAAACAACGGTCGGCATAAATACACCATTCGGGATGCTCCTCAAAAAAGTCATTTTCTTCCATAAAGGCTTCTATCTCTTGATAAGACAAGCTCTTTATTTGATTCCAATCATTGTACGTAATATTATTACTGGTTGTAATTGGGTTTGCTGCTAAGTCGACCACTTCATCTATTAACCATTGATTCACAAGACCTGTAGTGGTTGGACGGTTTTCAAAGTATTGTCCACCAGGTAATAAATCTTGTTTCAAAGTAGTTTTAAGATAGGAACAGTAGTTCTGATTAGCTGTCGTTCCTGTTTGAGTAAAACAAGGATTTAACCAATCTCCAGCCCCTTGAACATAGGCAGAAAAATCAATACAATCTGCATAGGAATTGGTTGGAGGAGTAGGTAAGGCTCTAGGAGTGGCAGGGTTTAGTAGATTATATTGATAATCCTCATAGTATTGAGCTAAGTAAGCTTCATACAAATCTTTGTACTCTAACAAATGATAAAAGAAGTTTTCTACTTTAGCCGTGACGTCTTTCAACCGAAGCTCCTTAACGATCGTATAAGAACCAACATCAGCAGAGTTGGCATTAAAGGTAAAGGTTAATCGGTCATTATCTTCAATCGTAAAAAAGTCTCCTAAATAACTAGGGCTTGTTGTATTTATATTGGACGATAATAGGCCAATACTAGAAACAGTACTTGTAACATTGTTTCCTTGTTTATCATAAATGTTAATTCTAAGTTCAAAATCACAAGTCCCATCTTGAGCAGAAAAACATTGGTCGTAAAGACCAATAAAAGGAGTATAGGTAAAATCATAGTCACCTTCAGAGGCTACCATAAATTCTTTTCGGACTACCCAAGTTGCTCGATTTTCTTCTTTTTCTAGCTCATTATAAGGCGTAAAATCCCTTGTTTTAATCCGGCCACTGGTAGCATAATTGTACACCGTAGGATCTAATTCATCTACCAAGTCAGTACCAGCTTCTCCTACTAAGGCAGTAGCAACCATTTTTCCAGATAGGTTGCTATAACTAATTGAGCGCTGACCATTGGGATCCATTGCCATCTGCATCTTATAATGTGCTGCATACCCAATTTCAGAACCAAATAGCTCATCTAAATCTTCTTGAAAAACAGCGGCATAGAAATATCTAGTATCATGCCCGTTTCCAAAGCTATGTGTTTTGCCTACTCCTGTCTGCCTGCTTACCCTTCCTTGATTATCAAAAACAGTTCGAGTATAAGGCATCTTTTCTGCATTAGGTATAAAGTCAGCGATAGAGCTGCTTAATAAATCAGGGTTATTATCAGAAAAATACTGACTTGCTCCAGAATTGTCATCCAAGCCTATAAGACTAGGTAGATTATCATAATCAGAAGCCTTATCAAAATCTGTCCAATGAATCGGAGCGGTTCCTGTAGCATTTAGATTGTAATTCTCATGGAAATTAATTTGATTCGCTGTTTGTGGCGCTACACTAGGAATTACTTGCATGGATTGGCGCCCTTCTCGATCAAAAACCGTTTCTGCTACAATCGCTCGATTATTTGAATTATCTTTACTGACGGATTGACGTGCTCGACCAGTCCCATCTGCAAAAGTTAGGGACTCTACTCGTTTTCCTTGCTCTGCGTAATTGACCGTATAAGACCAGTTCTTGGTAGACTCTAAGGCTTGAATACTAGAACTTGAATTAATATCCAAAGGACTGCTACTCATCCAGTCTGTCGTCAATCGAGCTTTTAAAGGATTACCATATCCCACTGCTCGAACTCGAAAGTAGATTCTCCCAGATTCATAAGGTAGCTCTAAAGTATATTGATTGTGATTTAAACTCACCCTAGAGGCATTGTCCCAATCTAGTATTTCTGTATAAGTATACTGATTTCCTGTGGAGGGATTAACGCCCAATTGATCTGAAATAAACAGCCATTCAAAGTCGTACTCTTCTGCTCCATCCACATGTCCCCAAGCATGGGTAATCGTTCGATCAACTAGATTGGGCGTACCAACACGTTGGAGTGTAAAGCTCTGTCCAACACTTAAACTAAAGTTTCGCTCTACCTCTATTTTGGTTTCTAAATAGATGTCGGCTTCATTGATTTTGGTAACCGTTGCATAGTTCACAGCATCGGTTGAATACTCAATCTGCAAAACATTAACTTCTATTTTATTGGCATTGGGAATGTGCAAGACATCCCAATCCTTAAACTCCTGTTGACGAGCTACCCTATAATCAATGTTTAAACTACGAGTGGTGGTCGGTAAAGGATTACCTGCTGCATCCCAACTGAGAATTTCTACTTCTAATTGATAAAACCAATTGGAGTTAAAGGCAACATCTTCACTCCCTTCCCAGCGTAGACTAACATAACCATCAATAGATAAATTGGTGAAAAATTTACTATTGTCATAAGGAATACTCAAGGGCAAGGAGGGAGAACGATTTTCCCAATTGCTAGAATAAGTGAACATATAGCTGTGCCAGGCATCTTCTACTGTAACAGTACTCCCCGTTTCAATATCTACTCCTTTTAAACTATTTATATAGGATTCATTACTTCCCCAAGCCATATTACTGCAAAGCAAACTTAGTAGGAAACAATATAGTTTAGTTAATTTCATCTGTATGATAGGTTTTAGCTTATTGCTTGATTAATTTTAGGCTCTTGTTTTTTTCTTCACAACGCAGATGTACAAAATAAACGCCTCTTGGATAATTTCTTAAATCTACTACCTCTTGCTTTAAGAACTCTCGATGTTTTTGTTTTAATAACTTTCCATGACTGTTATAAATGGATAACTCAACATTTGTTAAACTATTTTCTACTTCTAAAAGCACTGATGTAGTAGTAGGATTTGGACTAAGTGTGATCTTATTATTATCCTCTACTTCACTGGTTGGAGTGTAAATAGATAAGGTAAAACCATCCAATTCTGTCCAAGTATCTCCACCACCTCCATCTACCATTTGTGCCGTAATATAGGTCGCTGGGCTTGTTGCTGTAAACTGAATGATTTCTTGATGCCAAAAGTAGGGCGGTGGTAGCATTGTATGAATATGAGTTCCAAATATAGTAGTATCATCTGTAATACCAATATGTAGAGAATCTAAGCCATAATAATAAGTATCTGCATCTATCAATACCCAATAGCTCAATTCATATTGTTGTCCAACTACTAAAGGGGAAGACAATTCTAACATAAGGATTTCTATATCTGTATTAAATGAAGATATTCCAACCCCCCACATACCTGAAAGAGGAAAAGGAGCTGGTCCTGCATATAAATTCTTATAAATATCTATACCATAACTATAGCTATTATAGGCATGAGCATGAGGCATTAAGGAATCAAATATAGTAGGATGGGGATTCCAATAACTTGATGTTGCAAGATTATTTTCAAAATCTCCATTTAAAATAGTTTGAGCATTGGCTACTATACTTAACCCTGCTATTAAACAAATACTACATAAGATTTTATTTAGGTAATTCATCCCAATTTAGTTTTTCTTCCTTTGGTTGTGTTAAGGTATATTCTTTGTAAGCTGTCTTTAAAGTAGCTTTATTATTACTAAGACTAATGTATTTTTGTAAGTCAAACCATGAAGATGCTGGTTTATTATTTTGTTCTGTCTTATAAGTAATAATCGTTTTGTATAAGCTACTTCTATGCTCCTCTTTCATAGAATAATAATATACAATCTTTTGGATAACTTTCTGTTTCATATCTAAGCTAAGTTCTGTTCTAGTTATTAATTGTTCAGAGCTATTCATGACGTATTTTTTTACAGAATTACTAGAACCTAGATATTTTACATTTGATGCATTTAAAGAATCTAAAAGCATCTTATATTGCTCCATCATTACAGCATTATTATTCTCTTTATAATAATAGATGATTCGTTTTTCATCGGTATTAACATGTAGAAAATTAGCTCCTTTAATAATTGTTTTTTGTCCTCCCAAAGAAGAGAAATAATTGCCTTTATCTTTCACAATTTTTCCTTTATCTTCATAGATAGCTTTTGAAGCTTCTTTCTTATCAAAAGAACTAATTTTCACCTCTTGCGTGTAATATTCTATCGTGTTGTAGTTTTTATAAACCTCCATGAAGTCAGTTTTAAAATCTTGTCCTATACTATTTAATGTAATTAAGCAAAGGCTCAATATTATAAGTAACCTCATTTGTATTAATTTATTGGTCCACGAACATGTTGACGACCTTCATTAATCGTCTTAATTCCTTCAGGTGTTTCTTTCTTCGTCTTTATCAATTTACCCTCAGCATCATAGATATAAAATGTTGCAAAATTGTTATCGTCTAGTGTTGCTGTATTTCTTAATGTAATTTTATCATACACATAAGTTGCCATACTAGCCTCAAATGGTAACATTCGTAAATCATCTAAAAAGGCAGCGTCACTTCCTATATTTACCAAGGAAAACTCCATTGTTACTGCTCCTGTAGGAATAGCAAAATCACCAGTAACACGTTGCCATTTTTCTACCATTGAACCTTCAGGGGATAATGTAACGGTATTTCCAACGTTAGTACCCGCAGCATCTTTAAAGTTGATGCTAATATATAAGCCATTATATGTAATAATATTGTGTACAGATAAATCTCGTTTTACCCAAGCACTCAAATGGTACTTCTTATCAACCTCTGGAGCAAAACGCCCTAAACAACTACATTCTATTGGTAAAACTTCAGTAAAGGAACCATCAGTAGAAGTTGTTGTTGTGCGCATGACTTTAGGTATTTTCATATTAGGGGTTTCTACTCCATTTTGTAGAAAATCCAAAATATCTTGTTCAGAGTATTTAACAGGATCTAATTCTTCTAACTTTTCAGCACAAATCGCTTCATTTACTCCACCTAATTTAATGGGCTCAAAAACTTTCGTACTACCCGCTTCTACTTTGTAACTGTATTCACCTGTATGGCTTTGTAAGGAGGTCACATCCTGATTATCATTTATATCTTGATCATCTGTAAGGTATGTATGACTAGTACATCCTTTTGGGTAGTTTTCGAAGCCATCAAACATGACTTCATTATAACGAGCATTTTTCGCTACAGCTGTAGCTAGATTTTCATTATAATCATACAATGCTGTACTATGATTCCCTAAAGCATCTACATTCTCTACTTCATAGCCATCTGCATTGTATTTAGTACTCATAGCTGCCCATTGCCATTTTTCTATATTAATATCTGACCAAGAAAATGGTGTAAAGTCTTCAAATACCCCTTTTTCTCTGATACTTGGATTAGGGTTTGTTGCATCTCCATAATATCTCTTTGAAACATAGGTATAGGATGTCCATGGTCTCCATCTTCCCTTTGTTCCTTGATTGTAAAGGTTGTAGTTAGGGCCTTTTTCAATTTCACCTATATTTCCACCATTATCACAAAGTGGAATTTCTTCTACTTTATTAGTTTCATCACAAGTATGATAAGTTATTTCTTGAGAAACTCCATTATGAAAAACCTCTAATTTGTGTGTACCCTCTCCTATCATAGGGATATTTACTCTAACTCCATTTGGAGGGGGAGGACCTGTTGTTATTGTCTCTATATTAACAGGGTTAGGGTTACCTGGTTCAAATATTTTTACTGTAGACGTTTGGTTTACAGGTAACCTTACTTGGATTTGATCTATTTGAGTTGGTGTTCCTTGAGCAACTCCTGTTACAGATTGCACTTCTGAGCCATCACCTCTTAAATATTTAATGGTATAAGTTTGACCTACTGTTAACCCATTTACTCTAAGGGATTCAAACTGTTCTGAACTTTCTATATAAGCATTATATGTATTAGTATTTTGGATTGTCCAGCCCCAAATATTTTGATTATCATAAACTCTTGCTAGTCTAAATTTCAACCCTCCAGCCCCTATAAAATCACTAGTGTTTTGAGTATAATAATACAATTTTGGAGTAGCCTCAGCAAAAGAAAAATTAAGCTTTCTATCTACTTTCCAATCAATATATGGGTGATCTCCTATGGAACGTAACGTATTAGCCATTTGAGGATCTACCACATTAGCTGTTAAGTTTCGAATTTGAGTAGTAAATCCATTTCCCAAAGGCATGGTTGTAACACCACTTAATTGATAGTGATCATACCATGGTAAAAGATACTTTGCTCTATTGGGCCAATCTATAGACATTTTATAAGCATATCGACTATAGTCTATTTGGCTCGTACTTCCAACTTGGTTACCTATTGGTGAATCCCAAAATTCAACCATCTCACCAATAGGACCTTCATCTAGTTGAGGAGTAACTCTACCATCAAGAATAAATTCAATTCGAGACCAAGTACAGTTTCCTCCAATAGCAACAGCAGTTACATCATTAAAATTAGCTATAGAAGTATTAGTGCCATTATTAATAGTTATTTCATGGCGGTAATCTCCAACATTATCCAAATAATCTTTTTTCTGTTCAGGCTGGCATGGCAAATCAATATAACCATCTGTTCCACCATAAGAACAAGTAGCATTAGAAGTGTGATTAACAACTACACCATTTACTTCTACAATAAGGTTTTGCCAAGGCTCTCGGGTGTTAGGACATATTAATTGTGGCAATTTTGTAATGTCTGTACAAGAATAAAGGATTTCAATATCATCAGAAGGCAAAACATTATCATCTAGCTTCATGACAACTTCCCCTGTTAAATTCATTTTATTTGCTAAATTACTAGTATTCACTCCTGACATAGCAGGTGTACAGTAATCAATATTGCAAACATCTACCACCTCACAATTTTTAGCAGTTGGCCAATAATCTCGATACTTCACTGCACTAGCATTAAGTACTTTACTTGTTTCATTAATGGTCAAGTTTCTAGAATCACCTATATTAGCATTGGGTTGATAATCAAAATCCATTGCTGCAATAGCTCCAGCAGGAGCATTTAATAAGTTACGTCTTCCTGAACGAGTAATTGTTATTTTATCAATTGTACCAGCATCTACCAATGTTCCATCTTGTTTAGCAAATCCAACATGTCGATCACCTCCATTATAAGCAATGCTATAAACTGTTGCTTTGACTCCTAAAGGAATAGATATATCTATATATTCAAGATATACCTCATCTCCTTCTATCAATGGGAACTCACTTAAGCTAGCTACATTAGCAACTTTGTACGTCCCTTCATTGATTCCTGTTGCAGTATAAGTATATGGTCCAGACAAAACAGCACCTGTATTTTTAAAGGCTTCAGCCATGCCTTCATACTCCCAGTAAGCTTGCTGGTTGTAAGCATAAATATCATCGTTAAACTCATTGGTTGTTTTAGTCAACAATGGCTTACCTGTGATTTTATCAAAGACTAAATTTTCTGTTTTAATTGTTGAATTTTGATTCGTTATAGTCGTCGATTTAAGAATACCAGATTTACTAACAAATTTTTGGACAACTGCTGTTTTTAAACTGGAACTTGTCGTAGAGACCCCTCCTGATGCAACCATAGGGAATGGAATACAAGCAGGTCCTGTAGGTATTATTATTATACCACTATCAAAATTCAGATCTAAAGTGAAATTATCTGAGGACTGAGTGTTCTCATTCATTTCAACTTGAACATCATAGTCTATACCTAGTTTTGCCTTTTCATAAACGCCATCAGAAACAAATACATCTACTTCATTTAATAAACTACCGTCAGTATTCGTAAAGTATTCATATTCTTGTTTAGATATAACTTCTCCAGGATAATTATTTAATAAGTCTGGATATGTTTTTTGTTTAACAGATTTCATCTTTCCTGCCATATCATTAAAAACAATGGTATATCCTTGGCTCATTGCCTCGTATCTTCTGAATTCTACATAAATACCAGGAATTGGAATAATTTTATAATGAGGTCCAGATTTATCTGGAACTGTTTTGTTTACTTTTACAGGAAACTCTTTTGGGGAATAAAATTCATATTCTGTAAAAGGTGTTCTGGATCTCTTGTTCGTTTCATCCTCAGAAGATAGACTTTTGACAGTTACTTTTCGATACCCAACAGAAGCGCCTGGATAATGACGCATCATTATCGGGTTTTCTAAGAATAAATTGTTAGGATTTTGCATTGGACTAGAATGCTCATATCGAATAGGAGTTACTAAAGGGTTTTGCTCCTTTCCACTAAAAGGCTCATAAGCAACACCACTACTAATTACTTCATCATTCTCTTCTATCGTATAATCATAAACTTGTCCATACTCACCATCTTGATAAGTAGAACTTCCTCCACCTGTCATTTCATTCCAATTATCAGTAATAGATAATTTTTTAACACGAATACCTCCTCCAATCTTTTTACCATCAGGAACAAGTAGACGAATTTGAGAGAAACCATCTAGAAAAATTTCTGCACACCAATCTTGGATTTTGTAAGCATATTTATAGCCCATCATTGACGTCAATAAATCAGGAATAAAGGAAAACAAGCTAGCTATTCCACTAGCTGATTTTGTCCCATTCACCAATTCAGGTCTGGCAAACCTTAAGTGCTGGAATGCTGCATCACGAATAGGATGTATTCTATCTTTTCCTGCTCCAAAAACATTAATCTCTATTGGCTTAACAGTAATATAGCCTATGTCATATTCATCTGCTGCAGCATTTGGACTTTTGCTAACACCATAATGAGAGAGTGGTGCATTTTTTCTTAGTTCAGCATAGCCTCCTACAAAATCTACCTTTTCATTATCTCTCTTTATTGCTGCTCCAGCATCATTTTTTAGTAATTTAACAGCAGATTTAAAATATAACTCTTCTGTATCACCAATATAATTTTTCTTAAACCATGCTGTTATTCCTAAATTAGTCACGTTCCCTTTATAAAAATCGTTAGCAAGGGGATTAGACGCATCAGGTATAGGTTTTTTTAATGGAAAATAAATTCTATATTCAAAATTAGAATTCAAAGGATTCGTACTCACATTATGATGATCTTTATTACGTAAGCTAGAAACATGTGCCCCTGCAACATTTGTTCCTCTCTCTGAAAAATCATTAGTACCTAGTGCTGCAAAATCTCCACCTTTTCCAGTAAATGCAATATCATATAATTGCATTGCCTTTTTATCTTCTACATAAGCATAATCATCTCGCTCGTATTCAATATTTAAAGCTCCACCAGTTGGCAGTTTAATACTAGTTAAATGCCAAGGAGCATTGTATGGAATATTAGGATCAATACTTTGATCTGTATATGGAAATTCGTGATAAGGGTAGTTATTTAAGCTATTATCTTGATAATTTCCCCAACAATCATGGTTCTTTAAAGAATATACTGGGTTATCACTTGAATATTCAAATTCATATGGACTTAAACTTCCTTTTGTTAATTTGCCATAAGTGAAATATACCTTCTTTAAAGTAAGTTTACCTCCATTTGTAACTGCATGATTAGGTACACCTTTACACAATGCATCACTTTCAAGCATATATTCAAAGTGAGCGACTTTTAATGGCTCAGGTGTATAACTAGCCGTTTTTCGATTATATTCATCAATTGTATATAGTTTGATAGATTTTAATTTTTGCATCTTGTCTGTTGCAAGAACAGGAGATGGTTTTCCTCCATTATCTGAAGTTGACGCTCCTAATGCATCATCTCTATTCTCTGTCTCATAAATAGCAACATGAGTCTTAGTACGTATCTCTTTTAAATAAAATAATTCTTTAGTTCCCTTTGAATAACTAGCCTTATCATCAAAATGTTGATTGGTTCCTGGCATATAAATCGCATCGTTATAAGGTGCGCGCCAATTGTAAGAATCGGTTGTTTTTGCATACTTAAAGTCAACCCAATATCCTAAATCATCCTCACTTATTCCATTACCAGTAACATCAACGTAATCAGCAGATACGACAGATGTTAGCATCCAAGAATGTGCATAAGCAGGAAGTGTTTTTTTGTCTAAAAATTCAGGTTTCTTACTCCAATCTCCAAAAGCTTGATCATAACCAGGGGCACTTGGTGTATTAGTTGTAGGATTTGGAATCACTAAATCTGCTGTGTTTTTTGCCACAGAAAAAGTAGCATCTTCTTGTGTTATATTATAAGCTGGTAAACCGTAGATGTAACGCATTCCATCTGGCTCTAGAATAGAAATTTCTGAAACATGATCTGTTTTATGATAATCAGTAAATTTTGATTGAAGATCATCATTAGAATCATAGTATTTATAATCTTTTGTCAATCCATATCGAACTGTTTGATTTCTTGTTAAGGATTGAATAACACGACTTCTAGCTGTACGATGTGTTCTTTCTGCAAAATTACCTGCACTTTCATCCACCCCCCCAGATACGTCTTGGACACTAATACTAGGTGTTGATCCATTATCTATTTCTAATCGAATAGGTTCCTCTTGTTTCCAAACATCATACATTGAATTTGTTCCAAAAATTGCAGGTCGATCACCAATATCTTTATAGAACTTTACTTCTTTATCATATAAATGTTGATAATTAGCTGGACTTTTAAAATTTTTCAAATTACTAACCGTTCCAAGTCCAGATTTCCATGCCCCCGTTTTGTGAATAGAGGTACCAATAGATGGAGGAATTCCTCCAATGCCAAGATGATAAGAAACGGCACAAGAAAGTGCATTTGTAGGAGTCGGAGTAAAACCCAAATCTAAAGATGCACGATATTGTTCTGTTGTACTTACTGTATTTTTTTGAGAAAATATACCAATATCTGTTCTATATCCTCTAAAAGCGCCTCCAATACCTTGCCCTGTTATACCAAAAACATCATTGGTAACATTAGAGGGAGATATATGAGGTAATTTTTGGTTGTAATCAATTGGAGTAAAACTAAAATCCCTTAGATCGTTATCTGTGGCATTTTCCATATTCATATAACCATAAGCCTTTGATGTTATGATACCATCTCCTTTTATCTTAGACTCTGAATATCTTCCAGTCCAACTTAATGGAAAATTAGTACTAAATGAACCTGGACCTGGAAAATTATCAGCCGAAAACCCTAATTTGATTTCAGTTGAAAAATCAGTATTTTGCATTGGCATTGTAACAGCAGGAACTCCTTGGTTAAAGTTAAAAGTAACTCCCCCATAAAGACGACCACCACCGCCGTAGGTTCCTACGTAATTTCCAGACCTATCTGTAAACGCCTTTTCTACACGACCACTAATACTTCCCGATATTGTAATTCCTTGCAAGCCTTGTCGTGAATTCCAAGCTCCTGAAACTCCTAAAGAGGCACTAGCTCCTTTCGCAAAAGATCCAGAAACCTCTAGACTTGCCCCTAGACCTAACCCCTCGTGTGGGTCATAAGACATAGACACTCCAATATCAACAGGACCTGCTGAATAAGTTGGGCTATATTTCACCCTGTATCCTAAACCTTTATAATTATTATAATATACTTCTATGGTCGAATTAGAACTAGTATTATTTATTCCTAATATTTCTCCACTAGTATGAAACAACCCTAAACCTACAGTCCAACTCTTTCTCATATGTTGCTCGTGAGTTACTTCATCACCATTAAAATCGTCTGGCAATCCTCTTAGGTTTCTATTCACAGCTCCGACATTTACATTCCACCCTAATCCTACCCAACTAGCTTCTTGCTCCATACCTATACCTGAATGATAGGCAAGATTGATGGGGTATCCTCCATTGGGTCCAGGTACTGACAACAAAGGAATATTATAGGTAAAATCCCCACTATACAAATCAACCATATCTGTAGTACCGATAGGTTCAAAACTGGCATATTCTTCCTGTGCAGGACCAGAAGTCAAGGCATATACTTCAGTAGAATAGCTTTGAAGTAGTACAAATATCAAAAAAACGACAATAAATCGAATTCTTTTTCTAATCGACAATATCATGATTATAGAGTTTTTATCTTAGGTATATTTTCAAATATAGATTGAGTGAATAGTAATTTGGTAGTTCCTATTCCTAATATTCTATCTTCAAAAACAAAGGTTATATCTTGGTTAAGAGTAGTATTTATCTGTTTTTTGAACCCCAATGCAAATTCTACATAAGGAGCAATATCATAGTTACGCACAAACTGAAACATTGTACAAGGAAAAGTATCCTGACCATGAAGTAAGTATAAGTCTTGTTGCATATCAAATGTGAAATACCCAAGTCGTCTTTGATACTCTTGTTCTGAATGTGCTCCCGAACCAACTGGTGATAATTCTCCTTCTTTATTTTTAATTCTAAAATTATAGTACAAATAATCTATGCCTAATTCTTTTTTTCTTGAACTTAAGATAGTATCTGATAAATCATTAGTACGTTCTTCTTGAGCAACAATAAAATTTAATGGTTTATATTGTGCTGTAAATTCAAATTCGTTAATAGCTTTAGATTGTAATAATCCATTACTAGGGTCTTTCACCCATTCTACATATTTTGCTGGAGACAAAATTGTTTCTTCATGACAACTAATAAGTATTAATAGACCTATTACAAACAATAATCTATACTTCATATTTATCATTTGGCAGCTCCTTTATAACGTTGATTTGCATAACTTAAAACAGCATCCGTCACATTATAAATATCTTTAGCCCCCATTAAAGAACCATCCCCTGTTGCTCCAAAAACATAATCATACCCTTGTTCTTCTGTAAAGTCTTTTAGATATTGGTTCAATTGATTGGATACCTGTTCTTGATATTGTTGAGCTAATATATTGTTATCTTCTCCAAATTGTTGTTGTTTTAAACCATATTCATTTCTCATCTTATTAAACACTTCTACCTCTTGATCATTCGCTTGCTGAACTACAATTTTCTTTTCTAGCTGATTCAACTTCATTGCTAAACTGTCCATGATTGATTGTCTAGCAAGTTGCACTTGTTGCATTTTTGTGTTTAACTCTTTAGACATTTGGAATTCAGAATAGAGCTTGGCATTGGTTACATAAGCTGTTTTTAGATCTTGCTTTGTACTGACCAATTGGAATATTAGACCTGTGCCCAATAAAACGGATAAGACTATCCAAGGTAATGAGTTTTTCATATAACTTTTATATTCTCTTAAATCTTAAAAATTGTTTTTCTCCCTTCTCATTAGTAACCTCTAGTAGGTAAAATTTAGCAGGATCCAATGCTGGTAGTTCCAATTTATATCGATTAGTTCCATATCTTTTTGCAGAAGTGTTGGACAAATCAACATTTTTCAAAGTAACACCACTACTTAATATTGAACGATCATCTTTATATACATTGAATGTCAAGTTACCTGCTCTATAATCTTCTTTATAATGGAAGTAAACAGTATTAGAAGCTCCTATAATAGGATAATAGCTAGCATCCAGTTTATCTTTAAGCTCTGTATATACTGTTGGTGCTATACTCTCAAACGTTGTTGTCATATCATAAGCTATACGACGTTGAAGACTAGCAGCATCATTAAACCCCACTATTAAGTGATAGTTATTTAGTGGCTCTACCAATGTTCTAGTAGCTACTAATAAGTCATTCATATAAATTTCAACAACTTTACTTCCTGTAAATCGCAACTCTACATCAAAGCCACCTTTAGGATAATGGAAGTTAGGGATATATTGTCGATGATGTGCCGCCCAATCAAATGCCCGATTGGAGGTAAAGACCCTACCTTGCGATCCAAATACAATCTGAAAGGGATAATCTAAGAAAAAAGTAGGTGCAGGTAATGGACTTACTGCCTCCTGCAACCTTATAGCATGTATAGCATTGTAATTATTATAAACATCATCATTACTGTGTTGATTTGGAAATGCAGGATGCTCTGCTGAAACTCTAAATTTCATACTTCCTCCTCCTTGAACGGCATCTATAACAACCGTTGGGTCATAAGCATGGGTTCTGTAATCAGACATAGACTGCATGGGTAACGCTGGATCACAAGTAACATGATTATCTACTATCTTTAATATAGAATTCACAGGATCTACTTTTTCTAAAGTTAATTTATCCAATATTTCATAGGTCTGCACTTTATTTCCCCCTGTAGCATTTGAGATAGTTACCGTATAGTTACCCTTTGTTAGATTACTAACACCATTCTTGGTAGCCCCTGTTGACCATTGGTAAGAATAATTATTATCAATATAATTCACATCTACTGGTGATAGAACTATACTTCCAGTTGCTGCAAATTTACTATTTTGATTAATTGTTGTTTTGACAACTGGCATTGATGCACAAAATGAGGTCTTCAAATCATAAGCAATCCGTCGATCTAGATTGATTCTATCATTAAATCCAACAGTAGCTACATACTCATTCGTTAGTCTTTGTGGTAATGTTGCTGAATAAATCAATATCTTTTCTAGATAAACTTCTATTTGATGATTTCCTAGAAATCGTACTTCAAATTCATTTCCATCTGTATAGTTAACCCCTGTATAACTCATTGGATTTAAACCTTTAACCCCCTTATCTCCATATACTTTAATAAAAGAGTTCCCTCCTACTAATACTCTCAAATTTGCATCTGTGAAGAATACTGGTATCCTTACATGATTTGATAAGTCCTTAGATTCAAACAATTCAATATAAAATACAGGAGGGGCTGAAGTATTGGGATTAGCAATTTGATTAGGGAAGTTTGGATGGGTACTTGCAAATTTAGCAAAAATACTTCCCGTTTGATTTTCTATATCTATTGGCGTTTTGTCATAACAATGTGTTCGCTGATCTGCTAACTGAGTAGTTGTATAAGGTATATTAGGATTGACTGTGACACTATTCCCAATAATAGACAAAGTTGTGTCACCAATTTCAAAACGCTCTATATCCCAAGGTCTATAAATAGAAGCTTCAACAACTTCTGCTACTCCATCTTTTGTTACGGTACAAGTGTAACTGCCCATTGCCAAATTAGTAATCGAAGCTCCTGTAGAACCATCGTCCCATAAATAAGAATACGTCCCTGGTCCAGGAGTAGGAGTTAATGTAATTGCCCCTGTACTGACTCCACATTCTGTATCTACCGTACTCACAGAAACAAAAGTTGGGTTCTGTGCGTAACTATTAATAGATAGTATACTGAGTAAACATAGATAAAATATTTTACTGAAAATTATAGCCTGAAATTTCATGTGTTTTTAATAAAAGGTTTCATCCTAAACAAAATTTTAGGATAATATTAAAGTTTCTTATATTTAAGTTAGTTTCTAATAAATCACCTTACAAAGGTATTCCAATTATATTTTTATTCCAAAGGTAAAATCCAAAAAGAACTAACCATCTAACGAATGGTACATCTCAACCTTTGAATGGTACACTTTGCTTGATGAACTAGACCTGTTAAATCTTAATTCGTAAGTTTGTATGGATATTTGTTTTGACAGAAGTTTGTCAAAAAGGAATTTTCATGGATAAAACAAAAGCGAGTTGCTTTTGATAAATGGGTTAATCGTTTCATAGTATGAGTTTTCATTTAGTTAAAATACACAACAATAATTCATTAAAAAAATCAATGAATCATTCATAATAAAACTAAAACATCCATTTAGGGGTGAATGTATCTAAGACGACACAAAAGTAAATCAAATAAATAAAAAAGACAAGTGTCTATTTCTATTTATTTTTTACGTATAAAATATAATTCACTTGTTATCAATGCTAATATTATATTTTCTTTAGGTGAGGTAGACTGTAATAAAAACAGCTCATTAGGAATGGTTATTTTCTTTTGACGGACGTTACTAATTTGTAACTAGAACTAAAATAATTAACAGTTGCATTTACAAGTTTATGGTATAAAATTGAAAAAAAGTGCTCAGATTGTAATAGATACAATAAAATAAATACCTTCACAGTAATATTTAGGTTTTTGGTGGACTAATTTAACCTTATTTAGTCTTTCAAAATTAAAAGGGAATCTTGTGAAAATCAAGAACTGTACCCGCAGCTGTAAGCTCCTAAACAATTTTTAGTATAAGAAACCACTGGTTCTTTAAATGAACTGGGAAGGTAACTAAAAATGGAGTAAGTCAGAAGACCTGCCATATATTTTTATACAAATTAAAGCTTTCGGGAATAAAAGTTTGATTGTACGCCATTCTCTTGCCTTTTTTTTAATGGGTAGAGGGGAATGGGTATATACACCTATCCCAAAGCTTCTTTTTATCATATATTAATATATATAAAAATGAGAAGCTGTTTCACTTTTTTCATTCTATTTTATTGGAGTTTAACGCTTAATGCTCAACAGGAGATAAAGGCACAAGTATTGGAAACAAATACTGGTTTAGCCATTCCTTTTGCTACTATTTACAACAAACAAAGCAAGGTGGTTTCTGCATCTAATGATGTAGGGTGGTTTACAATAAAAGGCAATCCAATAGACACTATTCAAGTATCTTGCTTAGGATATAATACACAGACATTTTTATTTAAAGAGATTGTTAATAACCTACAAATATCCTTAGAAAGTGGCAGTAAGTACCTTGATGAAATTAGTATTGTTGCTAATCGAAGTGCGGATTTAGGAACACAACAGATTGATAAGATTAACCTAAAACTAATGCCTGTAAATAATGCCCAAGATCTCCTTCGAGCAATGAGTGGCGTTTTTATTGCACAACATGCTGGAGGAGGAAAGGCAGAGCAAATTTTCTTTAGGGGTTTTGATAATGATCATGGAACAGACTTTGGCATTTTTCTAGATGACATTCCAATCAATCTTTCTAATCATGCACACGGGCAAGGATATGCAGATATGCATTTTATGATTCCTGAGTTGATTCAAGATGCAGATTTTTACAAAGGACCACATGAGATGAAGAATGGAAATTTTTCTGTTTCAGGAGCAGCAAGGTTTAAAATGATTAATGGTCTTTCTAAGAATTCAATTAAATTGGATATTGGAATGTATGGTTTTTTAAGGGGATTAATTCGATTAAATTTAACACCTAATAATCGGTTCTTTTCTAAAAAAAATTACGAAAAGGCATTTTTAGCAATAGAAGGAACAATGAACAGAGGTTTTTTTGAAGCAGCTCAAGAATTCAAAAAAATCAATGCTGTTTTTAAGTACAATACACAAATTAAAGAATCTTCTTCTCTAACAATCAGTAGCACATACTTCAATAGTACTTGGGATGCTTCAGGACAAGTTCCATTAAGAGCCGTTAATAATAAACTAATTGGTTGGTTTGGAGCAATAGATGATACAGAAGGCGGAGCTACCGCACGTCTTAATGTCAGTGCAAAATTATCTTCATTCTTAACTAATGGGCAACAGGTTAACAACTTTGCTTATTATTCTAATAATTATTATCAGCTATTTTCCAATTTTACGTTTTTCTTAAATGATTCTTTAAATGGCGATATGATTGAACAAGTTGAAAATCGAAATTTGTTTGGTTACACCTTTGAATATAAAAGAAAAGATAACATCCTACAAACTATTCTAAAAAGTACTGTTTCTGTGGGGATTAGAGCAGACTTTATCCACTCCAAAATGTTTTCATCTATTCAAAGAGAAGCTTTTTCTGAAAATGAAAATAATAAGGTACAAGAGCTCAATTATTGGGTTTATATAAAGGAGGAATGGAGATTAAATAAAAACTGGACTATCCAATTCGGAACTCGTTTAGATTTATTTAATTTCAGTATTAAGAATCAACTAGATGCCCTCGATGGGAATACGTTTGCTTATCGATTCAGCCCTAAAATTTCTATCTTTTATAATCCGATTAAAGAACTACAGTTTTTTGTAAAAGGAAGCAGTGGATTCCATTCTAATTATACACATGCTGCTGTCCAAAATCCTCTAATACATCCATTGCCTAGAGCGCTCTCCGCAGATTTAGGAGCCATTGGTAAAATTAGTAAAAAATGGCTTGTATCGATTACAGGATGGTTAATACAAAGCGATGCAGAGTATATTTTTGTAGCTGATGCTAGTGAATTTGAGAACAATGGAAAGTCGCTACGATATGGTCTTGATTTTTCTACTAAGTACACCCCCATTCAAAATTTATGGTTGAATCTAGCCTTAAATTATAGCTATGGTATTTTATTAGAAGAACCAGAGGGAGCCAATAGTATTCCTGCTGCTCCAAGATTAACCTCTGCAGCATCTATTACTTACAAACATCCAGTTGGGATTGAAGCTTATGTCGGTATGCGTTATATGGGTATTCGTCCACTTATTGAAGATGAATCTATCATAGCAGATCCTTATTTCTTGTTAGATGCATCTCTTAATTATACCTACAAAAACTTAACGGTTGGTTTTTCTGCTCAAAATATCTTGAATACAAAATGGATGGAAGCGGTTTTCTATGATGCTTCTAGGCTTAGACAGGAACTGCAACCTGTTGATGATTTTCATTTTACACCAGGTACACCACTTTTTATCAAAGCATCTCTAACATATAGTTTCTAATAAAATGGGAAAAGATTTATCAAAAGTATCTACCACAATCTATTTTTGTGATGGAGGTTCTTGCCGTAAAGCAGGCAGCGAACAAGTCCTTAGAACGGCTAGAGCATATCTGCGAAATAAGGATTTGTGGGACGAAACACACACCATTCGAACGCGTTGTAATGGTCGCTGTGAAGATGCCCCGACTTGTATTGTTCAGTCAGGCAATTACTGGTATAAGGAATTATCTACAGATAATATAACACACATTATTGAATCGCATATATTCGAATCTAAGCCTTCTGACAAAGACTTGATTTATACGGATAGTTATACAAAAATGCGCTCTGACAAAGAACGTCCGAAAGTAATGCCTAAACCTTTTCAAGAAATAGAAGATCCTGATTGGGGAACTTGTTGGCAGACAAAAGGATTTAGTTCTGACCAATATTTGTATCCCTTGTTTTTGTTCCTTAAAGATACTTCCAATAAAAGTAGGTTTCAATTAGCTGATGGTCAAAAATGGCTATTAGACAACTTGGTAGCCGTAGACTATACACATGATTATCAATTAAAATTAATCTTTCCTAAAAAAGAAGTCTACCTCACCATTGGTTCTGTACCTAGAACAGTCAGTCTACAAGAGCAACAAGCTAAAATAACTGGATCTTTTTATAGTATAAAAAAAGAGTCTGGAGAAAAAAAATTGTGCTTCAAAAATAAAATGGGACAACTAGTCGCTAATTTATATCTATCCTTAGAGGATGTTATTTTATGGGATTATCTCGTAAAGGTGCAACTAAAAGGAATAACGGTTCCTAAACTATAATACAAGATGAATAAACGAATTAGTATTGTAGGATTGGGCTGGCTTGGGGAGCCCTTAGGTCTTGCCTTGCACAAAGGAGGATATGAAATCTCAGGTTCTACTACTAGTATCAACCGATTGTCATTATTGGCTGAACACCCATTTTATGTTAGTCGATTGGAAATACAAGTGGATCAAATAATAGGTGATTGGGAAGTTTTTATAAATGACGTTGATGTCCTAATCATCAACTTTCCTCCAAGACGAGTAGACAACATAATAGATATTTACCCCAAACAGATCGCTCAAATTATTCAAGCAACAAAAGCTACTGTAAAAGTTATTTTTGTTAGCTCTACTTCTGTTTATTCTAATAATAATGATTGGGTAACAGAGGCAACAAAAATGCTTCCTACAAAAACATCAGGCAAAGCAATTCTAGCAGCAGAACAACAATTAAAGCAATATTTTGGAGCTAACTTAACCATCTTAAGATTAGCGGGCTTAATTGGTCCAGGGCGGCACCCAGGTAAGTTTCTTGCCAATAAAAGACAGCTAAAAAATCCAGATGTTCCTGTTAATTTAATTCATCGGGTAGATTGTATTAGATTAATTCAACGGATTATCGAAAAGGATTACTTTGGTGAGACGATTAATGGTTGTGCCGATCAACATCCTATTCGAAAAGATTATTATACCAAAGCAGCCCAAGAACTTCAATTAGCTACGCCTACTTTTTTGGAACAAGGTGTCTCTTCTTATAAATTAGTTGATAATGATAAATCTAAGAAACTTTTAGCCTTCTCTTATATCTATTCCAATCCTGAGATGATTTCTAATAAAAAGGAATTGGCGAAAATCTCTATTGTAGGAGCTGGTCCTGGAGATCGAATGTTATTAACCTGTAAGGCTTATGAATTGATCCAGTTTGCAGATATCATATTACATGATAATTTGGTTTCTAAAGAAATATTAGATCTAAACAAACGAGCAGAATTAGTTTATGTTGGGCGAAAATATGGCGACAAATCGAACCAAAAAGATCGACAGGATAAAATTAATAACTTGTTGGCAACACATTATAAACAAGGAAAAAAGGTCGTTCGATTAAAATCTGGAGACCCTTACATTTATGGCCGAGCAGCTGAAGAGGCTCGTTTTTTAGAAGCTCGAAAAATTCCTTTTGTTGTTGTCCCAGGCATTTCTGCCGCTTTAGCTGCTGCGAATCAATACAATATACCTTTAACAGAACGATCGCAATCAAATGCTGTCCTAATCTGTACCGCACATACCGCAGATTACTCCTTTGAACAACTTCAAGGAATTGCTGCTCTGCTCAAAGCAGGCAATGCTCTAGCTTTATATATGGGACTTCGAAGCTTGGGTAAATTGATCCCTAAACTAATAGAAGTTTGTGGAGATGCTACTATTCCTATTAATGCGATTTCAAATGTTTCCCGATCCAATGAAACCTTGTTAGAATCTACCTTAGGGAATATAGAGAAAGATGCGCTAGCAGCCTCTTTAGAAATGCCCGTTGTATTTATTGTTGGTGTCAAAAAAATCGAACAAGTATGAAAGAAGGAATATTGCTCTGTGGTCATGGAAGTAGAACAAAATCAGGAACAGATGCCTTCAAAAAACTAATAGAGTTGCTTAAAATTCGATACGAAGGATATGAAGTAGATTATGGTTTTTTAGAATTCAACCACCCTGTTTATGAAGCTTCGGTAGAACGAATGTATCAAAAAGGAGTTCGAAAAATTTATGCCTTGCCTGTTATTTTATTTGCTGGATCTCATGCCAAGAATGATATTCCTTATGAGATGAATACCATTCAGAGTTATTATACAGATTTGACCATCACATTGGGACGTCCAATTGGTGCTAGTTCTTTTTTGGTTGAATTGGCAAAAAAACGAGTGCTTGAAACAGAAGCTATCTTGCCACCTTTGGATCGAAAAAAGACCTGTTTGTTGGTGATTGGAAGAGGGACAACAGATCCTGATGGAAACTCAGATGTACATAAATTAGCTTGCATTATAGGAGAAGGAATGGGCTTTGGCTTTACTACAGTAGCTTATAGCGGAACAGCTTATCCAACTATCCCTGAAGCATTGCCACTAATTGATAAACTAGGCTTTGAACGAGTAATCACAGTGCCTTTCTTTTTCTTTACAGGCATTTTATTACAACGCGTTTTCAAACAGATTAATGCTTTTGAAGGGAATAGTAAATATCATTATACCGATGCCTTTGGAACGGACGAATTCATTTTGCAAGCCTTTGATGAGCGGCTAGATGAGACCATTAATGGAATCGCTGCTATGAATTGCCAAATGTGCAAATATCGAAAGCAAATTGTTGGTTTTGAATCTTATCAAGGACAAGAACAAATCGGTCATCATCTCAATGTTAAAGGTGTTTTATTTGAGGAAGATGAAAAGGTGGGCGAGAAAAATGGACTGCTCTATCAATTAAAAAAATTACTAGGAATATAAATGACAAGACAAATAACAATAAAAGGAAAGCCTATCATTTTTGGTGTGGCTCTTGGTCCTGGAGATCCTGATTTGATTACCGTCAAAGGATTAAAAATTCTGCAAGAAGTAGATGTTATTTATTATCCAGGAGCACGATTTTCCAATGGCAAACAGTCAAGTTATGCTTGGAGTATTATTACGCATTATCAATTAAACGAAGATAAATGCAAGGGATTCTATTTAGATATGAATTTGGACAGGGCTAGTGCTGAACAAACCTACGTAGAAACATTTCAGAATATTTTAATTGACTACAAAGCGGGTTTGTCTATAGCCATTGTCAGCGAAGGTGATGTCAGTACTTATAGCTCCTTTTCTTATTTGTTGCGCCATATTCAAGCTCAAAATTTAGAAGTTGCTCTAGTTCCTGGAATTACGTCTTATAACCTAGCAGCCGCAGAACAACAAGTTCCATTGTGTTTGCAAGATGAGCAAATGATGGTCTTACCAAGAGTACAAGATGCTGAAATGCTAAAAGAAGCTATAGGCAGGTTTGATTGTTTGGTTTTGATGAAAATTAAGTCTTCTATCAACTTGATTCATCAAGTTTTGAAGCAAGAAAAAAAAGTTACGCTTTTTTATTTTGAAAGACTGGGAACGCCCCAGCAATTTACTAGTTCAAATTGGGATGAAATTTTAAATCGTAACATTCCCTATTTCTCATTAATAATTGTTCGAAAATGAAAATAACGGTAGCAGGGTTAGGCCCTGGAGGTCTTGATTATTTATTACCCATTGTTAAAAAAGCATTGCAACAAGCAGATGTTGTCATAGGGTATACTTATTATTTTCAATTTGCGAAACCTTTCTTATCTGAAGCGGTCGAATTAATTGGAATGCCTTTAGGTAAGGAAGAAGCTAGGGCAGAAATTGCTATTGAAAAGGCACTAAAAAATAAACAGGTCGTTGTTATTGGCTCTGGAGATGCCAGTATCTACTCTATGGCAGCGATTGTTTATGAAATGGTTGCAAAACAAGGATTAGAAGAAATTGAATTAGAAACATTACCTGGCATTTCTGCTTTTTTGGCGGCTGGGAGCAAATTAGGCGCACCACTTGGACATGATTTTTGTTGCATCTCTCTTTCTGATTTAATGACGCCTTGGAATGTTATTGAAAAGCGAATAAAGGCAGCAGCAATGGGTGATTTTGTCACTAATTTTTACAATCCCAAAAGTAAAAAAAGGCATTGGCAATTGGCTTACTCTAAACGCATTTTTTTAGAAGAACGTTCTCCTAACACGCCTGTTGCTATTGTCCGTCAGGTAACTCGCCCAGAAGAGAGCATCCAAATAACAACCTTAAAAGAATTTAATCCAGATGATGTCGATATGTTTTGTTTGGTCCTATTTGGAAACTCACAAACTTTTCAATTTAAAAAGAATTTAGTTACACCAAGAGGCTATCTAAATAGAAAACCTAAAACAGGTAAAGAAATTCAACAAGAAAGTTTTCGAATTGTAACCGATCACATTCGACATCTGCCTAACAATATAGCTGAAAAGTGGGCAATGACTCGCCTCATTCATACCACAGGAATTTTAGAAGATCATCAATATTTTAAATCTTCTAAAAATGCTCTTGAAAAATGGTATGATTACCTTTCAAAGGGGGGGACTATAGTCACAGATGTTACGATGGTAAAAGCAGGTATAACTAAAGCATTTAGTAAAAAATATGAAAATCAAATTCATTGTTACCTCAATGAAGAAGCAACCTTAGATTTAGCAAAAGAAGCAGCATTAACTCGATCACAAGCGGGGATGCGAATTGCTATTGCGCATCATCCTAAGGCCTTGTTTGTAGTTGGCAATGCTCCAACTGCTTTAATCGAGTTGACAGAACAATTAAGGGAAAACAAGACCTTCCAACCAATTGGAATTATTGGAACTCCTGTAGGTTTTGTTAATGTGGTTGAGTCAAAAGAACAATTAATACAAACAAACAAAACGAATTGGATAACAGTAGAAGGAAATAGAGGAGGAAGTAATGTGGCTGCTGCAATTGTCAATGCAGCTTTTACACTAGAGGAAGCCAGTCAATTTTTATAAATCGTAAAATACGCTTTTAAATGAAAAAATTTGATGCAAAAGATACAGCCGTTTTGGAGTCTATACTGCTACATAGAAGAGATGTTAGAGGGAATCACTTTTTGCCTCAAAGACTACCTCAAGAAGTAGTAGATCAAATTTTATTTGCTGCAGTAAATGCTCCATCAGTTGGGTTCTCTCAGCCCTGGGAGTTTGTCTTAATTGATGATACTGAAATAAAAAAAGCGGTCAAAGCTACTTTTGAAATAGAGAATGAAAACGCAAAACAGCAATTTGACGAGAAACAAGATCTGTATACGCAGTTAAAATTGGAAGGAATTATGGAAGCTCCGTTGAATGTTGCTGTGTTTTATAATGAAAAAAAACAACCTGTTTTGGGGCAAACTTCTATGTATCAAATGGGGGAATATAGTGTGATTTGTGCCATTCAAAATATGTGGCTCATGGCTCGTTCTTTAAATGTAGGCTTGGGATGGGTAAGCATTATTGATCCCGAAAAAATAACTTCTATTTTAAATGTTCCAAGCAATCGAAAATTAATTGGATATCTATGTTTGGGCTATGTAGATGTTTTCCATGATCGTCCTGAGTTGGAGTTGTTAAAATGGGAAAAACGCAAAAAAATGAGCGAGGTTATCTTCACCAATGGTTATACAAAACGATAAGGAGATGAAGGAATCAAATGACATAGCAATTTATTTAATTGGCATTTCTAATCAGAAAAGCCCACCATTAGCAGCAACAGTAAGAAGCTTAATTGCTCAACATACTTATTACTCTGGTGGAAATAGGCATTATGAGTTGGTAAAAGAATTATTGCCTGCCCAACATCATTGGATTCCAATTAAGGGAAAGATGGAGCATTTAATTTCACAATATCAAGCCATTAAGGAGTCTATCTTGATTTTTGTTTCAGGTGATCCTTTTTTTTATGGTTTTGGGAATACCTTAAAACGATTGGCGCCTCAACTACCTTTGAAGACCTACCCTACTTTTAATTGTTTGCAATTATTGTGTCATCACCATCAAATTGCTTACAACGATTTAGTCAACATCTCTTTACATGGAAGACCTTGGAAACGATTAGACGAAGTTCTATTGAGTAATCAAACTCTAATCGGAATTTTAACAGATAAAACACATAGCCCTGCAATAATTGCGGAACGCCTATTATACTATAATAATACAAACTATGAAATACTTATAGGGGAAGAATTAGGGGGAGTGGAAGAGAAAGTAACACTCCTATCATTGGAAGAAGCAAAGACATATAAAGCTGCTGATTTAAATTGTGTTTTGTTGATTCAAAAAGACGCCCAAAAACGACAATTAACGCAAGCCAATGCTCAATTTAAGACCTTGGAAGGGCGCCCAAAAATGATTACTAAAATGCCCTTAAGGTTGATAAACATACAACTATTAAACCTTCATAAAACAACTACTTTTTGGGATATAGGCAGTTGTACAGGTGCTATTGCTCTTGATGCTAAACGGCATTATCCACATTTGGAGGTTCTTGCTATAGAAAAGCGGTTGGCCTGTAAAAGTATTATAACAGAAAATAGTCAAAATCAACAAGTCCCTGGTATTCAGATTATTATTAATGACTTTTTTAACCTCGATCTAACTCTTTTACCAAATCCACAAGCGGTCTTTATTGGTGGGCATGGAGGACGTTTGGAAGAATTGATTGAAGAAATAGATAAACATTTAGTAGCAGAAGCTACTGTTGTTATGAACACCGTTTTAGCAAGCTCTTTAGAGATTTTTTTGAATACTTATCGTCAACTAAATTATACCTTAAGTCCACCCTTAAAAATAGATATTGACAATCACAATACCATTCATATTTTGGTAGCAAAAAAGAATAAATGAAAAAAATGGCCTTTATCGCTGTTACTGAACAGGCAATTGAGAAAGCGCTTGTATTGCAACAACAGTTTCCAAAATCATTGATTATTACCACTAGTACAAGTTCAAATGACCGTGTTTCTAAAGTTAGCTCTATTTCTGCTTATTTGAGCCAACATTTTGATAAAGTAGATGGACTTGTTTTTATAACTGCTATGGGAATTTGCGTGCGAACTATTGCTCCTTTCTTAAAAGAAAAAACAACGGATCCTGCGGTTGTCTGTCTTGATGAACAAGCAAATTTTGTCCAATCCGTTATTGGGGGGCATCGAAGTGGTGCAAATGCCTTAGCAAATAAAATTGCAGCTATACTTGGAGGACAATCTGTGCTTTCTACAGCAAGTGATGTTCAAGAAATCTGGGCATTAGACCTATTGGCTGGCCGCTTTGACTGGACTAGTAAAAGTAAAACATCTATGACTAATTTGATGGCTTTGTTTGTTAATAGAAAACCAACGGCTTTATTATTAGAAATAAAAGATAAGGGAACTGCTTATTTAGAACAGTCTTTACCTGATTTTGTAGAGGTATTTTATCATGAAAAAGAAATTGATGTTCAAAAATTTGAATTATTGATTGCCGTCAGTCCTCGATTAGTTGCAAGTGAATTACCCACACTGAACTTTTATCCAAAGGTATTGTTGGTTGGATCAGGCTGTTCTAAATCTTTAGATTCTGCTCTATTCGAAAGTACTTTATTTCAGAAAATAAAAGAACAAGGCTACTCCCCCTTGTCGATAAAAGGACTAGCTTCTATTGATATAAAAGCGCAACAACAAGCTTATCTTGATTTATCCCAAAAGCATGACATTGCCTTCCAAACCTTCGATAAAGAAGAAATAGATCGCATTGAGGTTCCTAACCCTAGTGCAATGGTACAGCAAAAAGTCGGTGTAGATGGTGTCTCTGAATCTACAGCTATGTTAATGGCCAATCAGATGATTCTGTTGGTTGAAAAACAAAAGATACGTTTAGACAATGGTGAAAAGTTCACCTTTACCATTGCTTTAGACCGAGTAGTAGAACGCAAAGCAGAAATTGCGATTATTGGTGCTGGTCCAGGCGATGAACTATTGATTACTGTAAAAGGGAAAAATTATCTAGAAAGTGCAGATTGTGTTTTATATGCAGGTAGCTTGATTCCAGAAGAAATGACCAATTGGTGTAAAGCAGGTGCTGTTGTTATGAATTCGGCTATGATGACCTTGGAAGAGCAGATCAATCTAATGAAACAGCATTATGAAAAAGGGCATTTGATTGTTCGTTTGCACTCTGGAGATCCTTCTATTTATGGTGCCATTCAAGAACAAATGTCCATTTTTGATGAATTGGGCATGTACTACTTTATCATTCCAGGAATTTCCTCTTTTAGTGCAGCTGCAGCGGCCTTAAAATCTGAATTTACCATCCCAGAAATAGTACAATCGGTTATTTTGACTAGAGGTGCTGGCAAAACACCACTTCCTGCTTCTGAGAAGCTAGAAGAGATGGCCAAACACAAAGCTACGATGTGTATTTTCTTGAGTGCCACCTTAGTCAAAAAAGTAGAAGCACAACTATTAGAACATTATGATCCAGAAACACCTGTTGCTATTCTTTATCGGGTGACTTGGAAGGATGAAGAAATTCATCAAGGAAAACTAAAAGATCTAGCTTCTTTAGTCAGATCTAGTAAAAAAACTAGAACGGTATTATTCATTATTGGGGCTTGTATTGGGGCTCGAAAAAACAGATCGCAGCTTTATAGTCCTAATTGGAAGCACATCTTTAGAACCAACAAGAAATTTAAACTAAAGGAATAATATGATACTAATTTTTGGGGGAACGACAGAAGGCAAACAAGTCATTCAATTGATGAATCAATTGAAACAAAGGTATCACTATTCAACAAAAACGAAGGTTGAATATGCTGATGATTCTTTTGGTGTTTATCGCTTTGGTGTTTTGGATGAAGCGGCTTTATTCTATTATGTTCAGCAGCATAAAATTACCCAAATTATCAATGCAGCGCATCCTTTTGCAAGCCTATTACACCAAACTATTGAAATAGTAAGCCAACGATTGAACCTACCTGTATATCGTTTAGAACGAGTCTATGAGCAGGAGCAAAAAAACACCTTGATTCATTATGTAGACAATTATGAAAAGGGTTTAGGTTTATTGTTTCAACAATTTGAGGGGAAACAACTATTAGCCTTGTCAGGCGTCCAATCTATTCCAAAACTAAGACCTTATTGGAGTTTATATACGACTATTTTTAGAATTTTGGATCGTGCTAGTTCTCTGGAGTTTGCTATCAAACAGGAGTTTCCAAAAGCACAATTAATTTTGGCTTATCCCAATAAAGAGATCACCGAAGAAATTGCTGTTTATCAAAACTATCAAGCTGAAATCATCTTGACCAAAGAAAGTGGAGGAAGTGGTTATTTGGCTACCAAAATAAAGGCAGCCTTAAGTTTAGAAATTCCAATTATTATCATCAAAAAACCTAAAACACCTACCTCTTTTTTACCCATTAATAATTTAAAAGAACTAGCAATTAAACTTCTTTAATAAAAACCATATGGGCTTAAGCAAAATACCAAAAGGTCCTTTGAGAGAAGGATTTACAACTGGGACATCTGCCACCGCAGCAGCAAAGGCAGCCTTATGGGCAATTATTAATCAAAATGCACTTCAAGAGGTTAGCGTTTCTTTGCCAATTGACAAGACACTGACCATTCCTATACACTATTGTGATTTTACTTCAGAATGGGCTAAATGCTCTATCATTAAAGATGCGGGAGACGATCCAGATGTTACTAACAAAGCAGAAATAGGTTGTGAAATCACCTTAATACAAGAAAAAGGAGCGGTGCATTTTTCGGCTGGTGAAGGAGTTGGAATCGTCACGCTTCCTGGTCTGCAATTGGAAGTAGGAGAACCTGCCATTAATCCTGTACCAAGGCAGATGATTTGTGCAGCAATGCGCAAATTATTACACGATTCGAACTGGAATTTGGGTGTTCATGTAAAGGTGTTTGTCATCAATGGCGTTCAATTGGCTAAACGAACGCTTAATGAACGGGTAGGCATTATGAACGGGCTCTCCATTTTGGGAACAACGGGAATTGTTAAACCTTATTCTTCTGCTTCTTACATTGCTAGTATTGAGCAAGGGGTTGATGTAGCAATAGCCAACGGAATAGACGAACTGGTTATTAACTCAGGAGCACGATCAGAAAAATACTTGAGAGCTTTGTTTCCTACATTCGAAGAACAAGCTTTTATCCATTATGGAAATTGGATTGGAGAAACTTTAAGAAAAATAAGCAGCTCTTCTATTCGAAAAATAAACATTGGAATTATGCTGGGTAAAGCTGCAAAACTAGCCGCTGGGCAATTAGATACACATAGTTGTGTTTCTTCTTGGGACAAAAAATTCATTGTGGCACTGGCTAAAAAAAGCGGCTATAGTTTGACACAACAAGAAGCCGTTCATCAATTAAATATGGCTGGAAGACTACCTGAAGTGTTTCCATTTGAGCCAAACGAAATTTTCTATCAGCAACTATTAGCTTGCTGTTATCAACAAAGTAAATCAATTCTTAACCAAATAAAATTAGACCTTTTTTTGATTGACAAAAACGGCGTTTTTATTAAATACCAACAATTATGACCTTTGCTAATATGCTTCGCCCTTTGATGGCAGGAATTTTACATTCTTTTGAGCCAGATCACATTACGGCTGTTTCTGTTTTAGCTTCTGAGAATGCTATTAATAATGAAAAAACTTCTTTTAAAACTGTTTTACAAGCTTCTCAATGGGCTTTTGGGCATTCTGCTACTTTATTGATTTTTGGAGGGCTAGCTTTGATTTTTAGATCTACGATGGTGGATTTTGTAGAGAATATCTCTTATATAGCAGAATTAATTGTTGGTCCAATCATGTTTTGGTTAGGAGTAACAGCAATTAAGAGAAACTATGAGATTAATGAAATATTACAAGATCATAAAGCAATTGATGCACACGAACACAGTGCCTCCAATCCTATTCATCTACATGGTAAAAAAGGCGAGGAGATTTCGATGAATCCCATTAAGCGATCTTTTTGGATTGGAATGTTACATGGATTGGCAGGAACGGGTGGCGCTTTAACCGCTGCTTTAGTCATTAGTGCCACCACTACTACCGAAGCCGTTATGGTCTTAGTCATAGAGTCTGTTGGGATTATTTTTGCGATGGGGGTTTATAGTTACACATTAATTGTAACTATGAGTCGTTTTTTGGATAGAAATGTACTCATTTTTAAATGGATGAATGGTTTAGCAGGATTTGCTTCTATTATTATTGGAATTTATTGGACCTATAATTCAATCGTTGGAGCATAATGGATAACACAATCTTCCCATTTACCGCAATTGTAGGACAAGATCAACTAAAATTGGCTCTACTACTAAATGTTATTGATCCTAGTTTAGGTGGTGTTTTAGCAATTGGAGATAAAGGAACGGGCAAAACAACTTTGGTTCGTTCCTTAGCTTCTTTGATGGCAAATGAAACGGCTTTTCCTTTTGTTAATTTACCAATTGGAGCTTCTGAGGATAGTCTTCTTGGGCAATTGAGTTTAGGAAAACTAATTAATGACAAACAAGAACATCTACAACTAGGGCTTTTGGCTAAGGCAGATCAAGGCTTCTTGTACATTGATGAAATCAATCTGTTAAATGACTACTTAATGGACCTGTTGTTGGACGCTTCTTCTATGGGCTACTATTTTTTGGAACGAGAAGGTTTTTCAAAAAAATTGGATAGCCAATTTTGTTTGATGGGTTCTATGAATCCAGAAGAAGGTGACTTGCGTCCCCAATTAAAGGATCGGTTTGGTTTGTGTGTCTTTATTGAAACAACGCGAAGCTTGGAGCAACGTATTAAAGTAGTAAAACGAAGGTTGGCTTTTGATCATAATCCACTAGAATTTAAAAATCAGTATAAGGAAAAAGAAGCGCTGTTATTGATGAAGATAATGGCCGCAAAAAAATGCTTGTCATCAATCGAAGGTTCAATGGAATTACTCACCTATTGTACCCAATTGGCGATTACTCATCAAGTAGAAGGATTAAGAGCTGATATTTTATTGATCAAAGCTGCAAAAGCATTTGCTGCTTTGCAAGGTCGGTCAATTGTCTTGGTAGAGGATGTGCAAGCGATTCAAGATTTAGTATTAAATCATAGAAGTAAAAATTCAACGGCACCCAATCCTCCTAAACAAGAGGAAAGACCCAACTCTTCTGAGCAAAAAGATAAAGAATCTATGGCTAGTAATGCTTCTCCAAATCAATTGATTGAATCTATTTTTCCTGAGAATGATTTGTCAAGCATTATCAAAGAGGGGATTTTTACTAAAAAGGGAAATACAGCAAACCATCATCTATCTACTAAAAATACAGGAATTACTGCTCAAAAAATTGTCGATAAACGAAAAACAGTTGGTCAATACTTGGCAACTGATCAATTTGAATTAAAACAGAAAGGGCAACAAAATAAAACAGCAACGCAGCTAATTTTTGTACTGGATTCTAGTGGTTCCATGTTACAACAGCAAGTCATTGCCTATGGAAAGGGTATTATCAAAAAGTGGGCAGAACAACAAGTAAGCAAAATAGTCTCTTTTTCCTTAATTAGTCTTTTTGATGGGGATGCCTTATTAAAAATTGAAAATTCGAAAGATGTCAATGAATTACTAGCAAAAATAGAAACGATTCAAACAGGTGGCAAGACCAATATAATGGCTGCATTTAAACAAGTTAAAAAGTTAACCTTACTAAATCCTTCTACCCAATACCAATTCATTTTAATTAGTGATGGTCGTTTTCAATCAGAAGCGGTTCCTTCTATTGATCGTTTAGTAATTGCTTATCAAATGCATTGTAAGTTACTTCAGTCCATTCATTTTATAGACACAGAAACGGATGTTGTAAAAGTAGGTTGGGGAAAAGAATTTATCAAACAAGTTAATGGAACTTACGAAACCTTAAATACAACCAGATGAAACAAGCCAACATTCATTTAATAACAGGTGGGCAACGTTCAGGTAAGAGTGCCTATGCAGAATCGATTGCCTTGGAAGCTACTCCTACTCCAATTTATTTAGCTACCTCCAAAGTTTGGGATGAAGAATATCAAAAACGAATTACTTTACATCAAGAAGGTCGTTCTGCCGCATGGATTAATATAGAAGAAGCCATACAAATTGATGTCCTTGATTTTCCTAGTAATGTTGTCTTATTGGATTGCATCACCTTGTGGTTAACCAATGTGTTTGAGGCTTGTGCCTACAATGCAACTCAAGCAAAAGCAATGGCATTGGTTAAGCTAGAGCGGCTTTTTGAGAAAAATATTCAATTAATTATTGTCAGTGCAGAAATTGGAATGGGGGTCATCCCAATGCAGGGAGAAACCCGTCGTTTTGTAGATGTTCATGGAGAAATCAATCAATTTATTGCCCAACAAGCTACAAAAGTCAGTTTTATGGTTTCGGGGCTTCCATTAATTGTAAAATAAACAAAATGAAAAAAGCACAGTTTATCATTGCAGCTCCATCTAGTAACACAGGTAAAACAACCCTTACATTAGGCTTGTTACGTGCCTTCCAAAAACGAAGTTTATCAATACAGCCTTTCAAATGTGGCCCTGATTATATTGATCCAAAGTTTCATCAAGTAGCTTGTCAGAAAACGGGGATTAACTTGGATTTATACATGATGTCTGAATCTGATATTATAGATACTTATCAGCAATATTCAGGAAGAGCAGATGTTAGTTGCATAGAAGGTGTTATGGGCTTATTTGATGGTGCAAGAAAAGCAAAAGGAAGTACAGCTGAGCTTGCGGAATTACTAAACCTTCCAATCATTTTTGTAGTAAACGCAAAAGCTACCGCTTATTCTATTGCACCTTTGTTGTATGGTTTTAAGCATTTTAATCCTTCCTTGAAGATTGCGGGAGTCATTTTTAATCGAGTAAATACAGCCTCTCATTATTCCTTTTTAAAAGAAGCCTGTCTCGACATTGGCTTACCCTCTTTAGGTTATTTACCTTCTTTGGAAAACTGTGAAATACCTTCTAGACATCTGGGACTATCCATTGAAAATATTCAAGCGTATGATGCTTCTATTAATCAATTTGCTGAAGCCTTAGAAAAGACGGTTGATGTTGACCAATTACTGGACACCTGTTTGGTCGAAACTGTTTCTACCAAAAAACTTCTTTCTTCAGAAAAAAACAACAGTTCTTTTAAAATTGCGATTGCTAAGGATGAAGGTTTTAATTTCTGCTATGAACAGAGTATTAGCATACTAAAACGGAAAGGAGCCCTTACCTATTTTAGTCCTATACATGATAAAGAATTACCTGCGGCTGACTTCGTTTATTTCCCTGGAGGCTATCCTGAATATTACTTAGAGCAATTAACAGCCAATACATCTATGTTAGAAAGCATCCATAAGTATGCTTTAAACGATGGGCTTATTTGGGCAGAATGTGGTGGTATGATGTATTTGGGTAAAGCAATCGTAGATAAGGAAGGCAAAGCGCATAAAATGGTTGGCATTTTTGATTTTATTACTTCTATGGAAACAATGAAACTCAAACTAGGCTATCGAACAATTCATCTAGATGGTTTTGATCTCAAAGGACATGAATTTCATTATTCTACTATTCAAAATCAAGAAAAAACTCCAACAATAGGAAGAATGAGTACGGCTCGTGGAAAGGCTATAGATACAGCCGTTTATCAGTTTAAAAATGTCTTAGCTTCTTATACACATTTGTATTTTGGTACAGATAAATTACTCCAACAATTATTATCATTATTAACAAAATCGAACTAAAAAAATCTTATGAAAATATACACTAGAAAAGGCGACAAAGGTAAAACAGGCGTTTTTGGAGGTAGTCGCGAATTCAAGGACTCTCCTAGAATCGAATGTATTGGAACATTAGACGAGGTCAATTCTACTATTGGTTTGTTGCGAGCAAAATTAGGCGAAGCACATGAATGGCAGGCAAATCTACACCGTATTCAGAAAGACATGATGGACATGATGTCTCATTTAGCTCGTCCTTCTATTTCTAAAAAAGAAAACACCAATGCAGAACCTAAAAATGGAGCAGCATTTTGTGAAGAATGGTTGGATGAAATGGAAGAAGCCATGAGCAGTCCTTCTGATTATTTTGTATTGCCTGGTGGAAATGAAATTTCGGCATTGTGTCATGTTTGTAGAACGCAAATTCGACGAGGAGAAAGAAGTCTGGTTAGCCTTATGAAGGAAGATCCAGAATGTGTCAAAGAATACATTTCTGCTTATATCAATCGCTTGTCCGATTTGTTTTTTACAATGGCTAGAGCCGAAATGGACAAGCATGGGGTAGCAGAAGAAAAATGGAATTTGTTCTTGTACAAACGCAAGAAAAATAAAACGAAATAAGGTTAAATTGATTAACAATCTAAATTATAAAGAATGAGAAAGATACCAATTACCATTATAACGGGATTTTTAGGAGTAGGTAAGACTACTTTGGTACACAATATTCTTAAAAATGCCAATGGAAAACGCTTGGCTTTATTGGTCAACGAATTTGGAGAAGTAGGGGTTGATGGAGAAATTATTCGTGCAGGTTGTGGCGATGAAGAATGCAATTTGATTGAATTGGCAAACGGTTGTATTTGTTGTACGGTACAAGAGGAGTTTTTGCCTTCTATGTTGGAATTGATTGAACGCAAAGATTCTATTGATCATATCATCATCGAAACCTCTGGTTTAGCGATGCCAAAACCTTTGATTAGAGCGGTAAATTGGCCCGATTTAAAACCTCATATTACAGTAGATGCAGTGGTAACTGTTGTAGATGCAGTAGGTGTAGCAACAGGCGAATTGTGTGATCGAGTACGTGTTCAAAAACAACGCTTGGCAGATGATTCTTTGGATCATGAAACGCCATTAGAAGAGCTATTCTTGGATCAACTGAACTGTGCAGATTTGTTATTAGTCAGTAAAAGGGATTTGGTAGACGATGAAAAATATACAGAAGTAGTAGAGATTTTGGAAGAGAAAGCGCGTGATAATGTAAAAATCATACCAATTACCAAGGGTCTTATTAGCAATGATATTTTACTAGGTATAGGTGCATCTGCTGAAGATGGATTGGATGAAAGACATTCTATCCATGAACATCACCACAATCATCATCATGATCACGAACACGACGATGATATTACAACAGAACTGTTGGAATATGCTGCTACGGAGGATGTAAAAACCTTGGTAAAAGAACTTGAGACCTTGGTTAATAAACATGAAATCTATAGAATTAAAGGTTTTGTCAATATTCCTAATAAGCCGATGCGTATGATTTTGCAAGGTGTAGGAACTCGTTTTGATTATTATTTTGACAGAGCTTGGGCTGCTGATGAGGAACGAAAAACTCAATTAGTTGTGATTGGTCGAGACATTGCTGGACATTTAAATTAGATCCTTTCTTTTGAAGTGAGATAGCAGACACTTTCAAAGTGCTGTTATCTTACTTTAATCCTATCAATCATTAAACGAAAAAAATGCACTTAATTTCGACAATACCAGGAGGATGGAACCCCAATGATGATGGCGTATTTTACATTGACCAAAAACCTGGGGATATCTTATTCCTATCTGCTGGAGATACCGAAATTAGTATGGTTAATGAAGCCTACAAAAATCTTTCAAATCAATCCAACTTACCTTCCTTGAGATTAGCAAACCTTACTTATTTCAAGCAAGAATTGACGATTGATACTTACCTAGAAGAAGTGGCTTCAAAAGCAAAAGTTATTGTTCTACGTTTGCTTGGAGGTAAAGCCTACTATCCTTATTTTTGCGAAGCCCTCTTGGACGGTTTAGAAGGTCAAGATGTTCAGTTAATTTTCTTACCAGGGCATGATCAGCCTGATTTGGAGTTGATGCAATTATCAACGGCTCCGTTGACCTTGGTGGATAGCATTTGGAAATATTTTGTTGCAGGAGGTATTCCTAATATTGAGCAAGCGCTAAAGTTAGTTTTCAACACTTATTTTTCTTCAGATTTTGCAGTAAAACGGATTGTAAGCATTCCTCATTCATTTTTATATCATTATCAAAAAGGAATTCTTTCTTTAGAATCAACGAAAAGCGAGCAACCTGTGGTGCTCATCATTGCTTATCGAACCCATTATCTTGCCAATAATTTAGCCCCCTTACATATTTTATCTGAGCTTTTGCTTCAAAAAGGGCTACAACCCATAGTTGTTATGGCATTAAGTTTTAGAGACAAACGCATTAGTGATACGATTATCAACTTATTACACACACACAACTTTCATCCTAAAGTTGTCATTAATACAACTGGATTTACACTTGGAGCTTTTGACGATGACCCTTTCAAGCATCTATTCAAACGCTTAAATCTACCTGTAATCCAAGCTATCTTTGCTTCTTGCAATAAGGAAACGTGGGAGGCAGGCTTATTTGGATTGCCGCCTACTGATGTAGCCATGAATATTGCCTTGCCAGAAATGGATGGAAAAATTATCACCACAGCAATTTCTTTCAAAGAGTCACAAGGTCGAGACGAGCAAACCGATTCTGAATTGGTTCGTTACGAACCACATCAAGAAGGTTGCGTTTTTGTTGCAGAATTTGCTGCAAATTGGGTGCGGCTGCAGCAGAAAGCAATTCTAGAAAAAAAGATTGCCTTAGTTTTACCCAATTATCCAAACAAAAACAGTCGATTGGCAAATGGTGTTGGTTTAGATACACCAGAAAGTGTTGTTGAAATTCTTAAGGCATTAGAAATAGCAGGATACGATTTAGGAAAGAATATTCCTCAGACCACTCAAGCTTTAATGAATACCTTAACGGCATTTATTACAAATGAAATACATAGTTCGCAACTAAAAGAAGCACAAGTTTCTATCTTAGAAGCTGATTTTAGTTTCTATTATCAACAGCTTTCTCCAACACTGAGAACAAAAATAGAAACACAATGGGGATTGCCCCAAAAAGCAACAAATTATAGAAAAGGGCATTTTTTAATCCCAGGATTTTGCCTTGGGAAAGTTTTTGTATCTATTCAGCCCAGTCGAGGATATAATATTGATATTTCAACGACCTATCATTCTCCAGACTTGCCTCCTACCCCTGATTATTTAGCCTATTACTTTTGGTTACAATATACTTTCAAAGCAGATGCGATTGTACACGTAGGTAAGCATGGGAATTTGGAGTGGTTGCCAGGAAAAAGTGTTGCATTAAGCCCTGAGAGTTGTTTTCCTGCAATGGTTTTAGGACCCATTCCACATTTTTACCCTTTTATTATTAACGATCCAGGAGAAGGGACACAGGCAAAACGTCGAAATCATGCCATTATATTAGATCATCTAATCCCTCCAATGACTCGTGCTGAAAATCATGGCGAATTATTACAGTTGGAATTATTAATTGACGAATATTACGAAGCTGCATTACTTGATCCTAAGCGAGCGAATTTAATTAAGCAAAATATTGAAAAACTAGTAGAAGAAACCCATCTAAGTACCGATTTAAAAAGCGATGGACGAGATATTGATGGTTTGTTAGAAGTAATTGATGGTTATTTGTGTGAATTAAAAGAAGCTCAGATAAGAGGCGGTTTACACATTTTTGGAAAATTGCCAGAGGGAGAAAAATTAGTTGATTTAATTGCCGCCTTACATCGTTTGCCCCAAGCTAACTTAATGGGTTTAACCCAAGCATTGGCAAAAGACATGGACTTAGATTTTGATCCACTAGATACGGTCTATGAAACTAGCTTTCAACAATCCTTAGAGGGAATTGACTGTCGAACAATTGGTCAAGTAATTGAGTGGTTGGAATTAAAAGCTAAAACCTTAATTCAATCCATTTTTACAGAAGAAAAAGCAAAAAACATAGGAAAACACACAGCACTTGTTTTACAAAGTATTATCAATAATACCTTACCCAAATTAAGGGCAACTCGCCTAGAAATTGGAAATTTATTAAAAGGTTTTGAAGGAGCTTATATTCCTGCTGGCGGATCAGGTGCTCCTACTCGTGGGCGATTAGATATTTTGCCAACAGGGCGGAATTTTTATTCTGTTGACATTCGAACCATTCCTTCTCCACATGCTTTTGAATTGGGTAAAAAAAGTGCGGACAATATCATCCAGCGTTATTTACAAGAGGAAGGAATCTATCCTACATCTATTGGTATTTCTGTTTGGGGAACCGCAACTATGCGTACAGGGGGGGATGATATTTCGCAAGCTTTTGCCTTGATTGGTGTTCGACCAATTTGGCAAGGAAGCAACCGAAGAGTAAAGGATTTTGAGGTCATTTCTACCTTAGAATTAAGGCGACCAAGAGTGGATGTATTGTTAAGAATTTCAGGTTTCTTTAGAGATGCTTTTCCTGATGTAATTTCCTTGTTTAATGCCGTGATAGAAAAGGTAGCGCAACTGGATGAAACAGATGAGATGAACCCAATTAAAGCGAGGTATCAAAAAGAAAAACAAAATTGGATAGAAAAAGGCCTGCCTGAAAAAACCGCACAAGAACGCTCTTTGTACCGAGTTTTTGGTTCTAAACCTGGAGCTTATGGAGCTGGTCTGCAAGGCGTCATTGATGAAAAAAATTGGACAACAAATGCTGATTTAGCACAGGTTTATATGAATTGGAGTGGTTATGCTTATTATGGTAATAAAAATGAAGGACGTTCTGCTCACGAAGTATTTCGGTCAAGGCTTTCTACCATTGATATTGTTGTTCAGAATCAAGATAATCGAGAACATGATATTCTAGATTCGGATGATTATTATCAATTTCAAGGGGGTATGGCTGTTGCCGTAGAGCAAGAAAAAGGAAGTCCTGCTACTTTGTATTTTGGAGATCATTCAAGGCCCGATAATCCTCGAATTAAATCCTTGAAGGAAGAACTATTAAAAGTCTATCGCTCCAGAGTTATCAATCCCAAATGGATTAACGGAATGCAAGATCATGGTTATAAAGGAGCTTTTGAAATGGCTGCAACGATGGATTATCTATTTGCTTACGATGCAACCACTCAATTAATTGATGACTTTATGTACGAAGGTATGACCAATGCTTATTTATTAGATGAAGATAACCAATCTTTTATTCGAGCACACAATCCATGGGCAATTCGAGATATGTCCGAACGAATGTTGGAAGCGATTCAACGAGGTATGTGGCAAGCTCCTTCCGAAGAAATAGTAAGGGCTTTGGAACAGTTGTTTTCAGAAGCAGCAGAAGCATTGGAGTAGTGTAAAGTTATTAAACATTATGTTCTTTGAGAACTCTTCTCACGCAGTAAATCGTGTGAGAAGAGTTCTCAAAGAACCAACATTATTTTTAAAGATTCCCTTTCATCAAATCATAAGCTGCATTTTCGCCTAAGGTAAAACAGATTGGCTGACCGTATTTGACGGCTATTTTAAAGGCATTTTGTAAAGGAATTCCTAACAAATAAGCCCAAAGACATCGAATTACTCCCGCATGAGCTACTAATAAAACACGTTGATACCTTTCAGTTCTTAAATGATCCATAAATTGAGTCACTCGTTGGTAGAGTTCGAGCATATTTTCTCCATTAGGCGTCTTATTATTAACAAAATCATTCATCCATATTTGAAGGGCAGTAGGATCAATGGAATTCCAGCTTTGTAACTCCCAGTCTCCAAAATTCATTTCTAATAAATCTTTTTCTAATAAAGGTGCTTCACTAAACTGTTCTGCTAACAAACGACATCTAGATAGAGGACTAGAAATTACTCGATCAAATGTAAGAGGTATTTTTTTTTGGAGCGCAAGTACTTCTGTTTCAAATGAGTTCAATAATGGCACATCAGATTGTCCATAACAAATATTATCAAGCACATCAACCTTAGTATGGCGACTTACATATATTTCCATAAGGCAATAATTGAAAGATAAAAAACAACTTCAGTTACTTGTTGTACTGCACCTAAACAGTCCCCTGTATAACCTCCAATTTGTTTATTAAAATAAAAAGCTAAAGCAATTTGAACTAAATAACTAATTAAAAAGGCGACTAAAAAAATGGCACTTTGAATCAGAAAAAAAGGCAACAGTACAAATAAAAAACTATAGGATAAAACCTGTAAAGAAAAGGATCTTTCCATCACGGTTTTTACCTTACTACTCTCATCCTCTCGAACATAAGAATGCGTATACATTAAAAATAAGGCCATAAAACGGCTTGAGGTATGTCCATTGATTAGACCAAAAACAAGTACAAAATTATTAATTTCGCCTAAAGCGACCAATGCATTAAACTTTAACAACAACAACAAGCTAGTACCAATCAAAGCATAAGCTCCAACTGTACTGTCTTTCATTATCTTGAGAATACTCTCTTTCCCCCATCCTCCACCAAATCCATCACAAACATCTGCAAAACCATCTTCATGAAAAGCACCTGTAAAAAAAACAGTACTTATCATTGACAAAACAATCGCAATTTCGATTGAAAACAACAAGGAAGCGGTATAAAAAACAACTCCAGCAATACCTCCAACAATCCAACCAATCAAAGTCAGATATTTAGAAGAAGGACTGGAGTATGTTTCCTTGTATTGATAGGATTTAGGAACAGGCATTCTCGTAAAAAACAGCAGTGCTGTAAGAAAATAATTCCACTCTCTTCTTATCATGAATTTACTTATTATTAATAATACTCGGTGGATTATTTTACGCTTTATTGGCAACACCAGCACTTTCAAAACTCGCCATTTCATTCAAAAAAGCTACTGCGCTTTTGAGTAATGGATAAGCGACAGCACAACCAGTTCCTTCTCCAAGGCGCATTTTGAGTTGCACTAATGGGCTAGCTCCCAAGTAATTTAATAAATTTTGATGCCCATGCTCATCTGACAGGTGGCAAAAAACGGCATTATCTTGAAGCTTAGGATTTATTTCTTTAGCCACCAAAAAAGCATTCGTAGCAATAAATCCATCTACTAAAATTAACATTTGATGTTCATAGGCAGCCAACATTGCCCCACACATTTGAGCGATTTCAAAACCACCAAACGTTTGTAAAACAGCTTTTGGATCTTTCACCTCAGCATGTTTGGTTTGTGCTTCTTTTAAGAGTGTAATTTTTTGTTGTAATTGCTCATCATTCACCCCAGTTCCTCTACCTACGCATTTCTCAATGGGTAGTTCACAAATTCTACTCATAATAAGAGAAGAAGCCGATGTATTTCCGATCCCCATTTCTCCAAAGCCAATTACATTAGAACCTTTCGCTGCTAAATCAACCACCACTTTACGTCCATGATTAAAGCAAGCTTGAAGTTCAGTTGCTGTCATTGCTTTTTCTTCCAAAAGGTTTTTTGTTCCATAACCCACTTTGGCCGAAATTAAAGCTGAATTTTCTGGAAAATCAAAATTAACGCCAGCATCAACAATCTTTAGCGCAATGCTATGTTGTTTGCAAAAAACATTAATAGCAGCCCCTTCATTTAAAAAATTAAGAACCATTTGATAAGTGACAGATTGAGGATAAGCACTTACTCCCTTCGTTGCAATTCCATGATCTCCAGCAAATACAACAATCGTTGGTTCTTTCAAAATAGGCGATAAACTTTGTTGAATCGCACCAATTTTTAAAGCTAACTCTTCTAAGGTTCCTAAAGCACCAAGTGGTTTTGTCTTGGAATTAATTTTATGTTGAAGGTCATCGATTAGCATGAAGATTATTTTATTATTAGTTTGGTGATTTTTAAAATTTCAAACAGCTCAAATGTACAAGTATTAGGCAGAATATTTATGATTTCATACTAGTAATTTCTTTTCGGTCTAATTTGATTTATCTTTGCAAGGCAAGCCTTAAATATTACTTTAACAATTCCCTTTTCGATGAAAAATCAACGACCAATTATGTTTGTCGGCACCGCTTCTGATGTCGGAAAAAGTGTTTTATGTGCAGGTATTTGCCGCCTACTCAAACAAGATGGTTATCAACCTGCTCCTTTCAAAGGGCAGAATATGTCTAACAATAGTTATGCAACTCCTGATGGCTTAGAAATTGGTCGAGCACAAGCTGTTCAAGCAGAAGCAGCAGGGCTTTTCCCTCATACCGATATGAATCCAATTTTGTTAAAACCCAATAGCAATCAAACTTCTCAATTGGTTATTAATGGGAAAGCAGCGGGAGAGCAATCGGCTTTCTCTTACTTTAGAAAAGATAATCGGGCGAAGTTGTTTGAAGTCGTTTTAGAAGCTTTTCAACGGCTGAATCAACAGTATACCCCTGTTGTCATTGAGGGAGCAGGAAGTATTTCAGAACTAAATTTAAAAAGTAGAGACATTACGAATATGCGGTTGGCTGTTGCAACAAATGCAGCTACTTTTTTGATTGCAGATATTGATAAAGGAGGTGTTTTTGCTAGTGTTTATGGATCTATTGCGCTCTTACCTCCAGAAGAGAAAAAGCAAATCAAAGGCATTATTATTAATAAATTCAGAGGCGATATTCGATTGTTTGAAGATGGAAAGAAAATTATTGAGAAACTAACAGGAATTCCAGTTGTTGGGGTAATTCCTTACTTTAAAGATATTTATATTGAAGAAGAAGATGCTGTTTCTTTAAGAACAAAAGCTAGCACTATAAAAGAAGGAATGGTTAATATTGTAGTCGTCTTATTAGAACGAATTTCAAATTTCACAGATTTTAATCAGTTAGAAAGAGATGCTAGAATACATTTGTATTATTCAGATCATCCAGAAGAAATAGAAAAAGCAGATATCATTATTCTCCCTGGTTCTAAAAATACCATTGCTGATTTATTAACCATACGCAAAAAAGGAATTGTTACCGCAATTCATAAAGCACATCAAAAAGGGAAAAAAATAATTGGAATTTGTGGTGGTTATCAAATGATGGGGCAACAAATAGAGGATCCTCATGGTGTAGAGGGCAAACAACAAGCCATCCCTGGAATTGGTTTATTACCTGTACAGACCATCATGGCAAAAGAAAAGAAAACGACTCAATGTCAGTTTAGGTTTAAAACGCAAAAAAATTGGTGCAAAGGATATGAAATTCATATGGGGATAACCAAGTCTCTTTTAGGTGAATCTCAGCCTCTAAGTAAGTTAAAGAATGGTCAAGAAGAGGGCTATTTATTAACTCCGTCTTGTTGGGGTACTTACATTCATGGCATATTTGACAATCCTACTATAATTGATGCTCTTTTAGAAGGATTAACAGATCGAGCAGCTTTACCCTTTAATTATAAAGCGTTTAAGAATGAGCAGTTTGATAAGCTGGCTACGGAGTTAAGAACCTGTTTAGATATTCCTTATATAAAATCAACTATTTTTGATCACAAAATTACGACTAATTAGATTATGCTAAAAGGACATGGAGATGATCGACACTTATTTGATCATGAAATCATAGCGGACTTTAGTTCTAATGTTATAGCAGATCATCCATTATTGCTTCCAAAATCTATTCAAGAATCTTGCTGGAAATCTATAGTACGTTATCCAGAACCAAATGGAGAAACGTTAAGTAAGGCATTAGCTAATTTTCATAAAATATCAAAAGAGCAAGTTTTGGTAACCAATGGGGCAACCGAAGCATTTTATTTATTAGCTAAAACATTTGAAAATCAATCTGCTACTATATTTATCCCAACCTTTTCAGAATACCAAGATGCTTGTCATATTCACCACATCAAAACAACATTGATACCTTGGGATGAATATACTATTAATGTAAAGCTCGAATCTAATTTGATTTTTATATGTAATCCTAATAATCCTACAGGGCATTCAACTCCTATAGACCAAATTAGTTACTTATTAAAAAAGTATCCTAATCGTTATTTGGTTATTGATGAGGCATATATTGATTTTTCAGATCAATGTCAATCTGTTCTTTCTTTGATCGAGGATTATCCAAATTTAATCGTTATCAAGTCCTTAACCAAATCATTTGCAATCGCTGGACTACGTTTAGGTTATATTTTAGCTAATGCATCCATTATTAACAAGATTGTCAAAAACAAAATGCCTTGGTCCACGAATTCTATGGCCTTAAATATAGGTTTGTATTTAATTAAAAATCATAAAAAATTACTATTTAATAAAGTCCAATTACGCAAACAAACAGAGTTATTTAGAGCAGAAATTAATCTTATTCCTAAGATAAAAGCACTTCCTACTACCACTAACTTTTTTTTGATTTATCTGTATTCCGAGAAAGCAGCTGATCTAAAATTTTTTTTGTTGAAAGAACATGGAATTTTAATCAGAGATGCCTCTAACTTTGAAGGTTTAAACAGCTCCTATTGTCGATTAGCTTGTCAAACTGTCAAAAAGAATCATTTATTAATAGAAGCACTGAAACAATGGATGTATTAATTTATAGTCTGCCTCTAATTATTGGGTATTTATTGGATTTATTATTGGGAGATCCCAGATGGCTTCCCCATCCTATTCGTTTTTTTGGGCAGCTAATTAATTGCGGAGACAAAGCATTGAACAAAGGCAAATACAGAAAAACCAAAGGATTTTGCTTCACTTTAATATTGATTAGTTGTATTTTCTTATTCTTCTATTTATTAATGCTTTTATTAAAAAATTACCCTGTTATTTCTATTTTGATTGCTTCTATCTTTGTATTTTATGGCTTGGCAAATAAGTCATTGATTGAAGAAGCAAATGCTGTAATTAAAGAACTAGAGACAAACGGACTAGAGGCTGGTCGCAAACGTTTGTCTTGGATTGTAGGTAGAGATGTTGCTCAATTATCTGAAAATCAAGTACGAATTGCGGTACTAGAAACTTTATCCGAAAATTTAAGTGATGGCGTTATAGCCCCTCTTTTTTTTTATGCAATAGCTGGTGTTCCAGGAATAATGACCTATAAAATGATTAATACCCTAGATTCAATGATCGCTTACAAATCAACGAAATATTTAGCCTTCGGTTACACCGCAGCAAAAATAGATGATTGGGTAAATTTTATTCCTGCACGTATCACTGCTATACTGATTGCTGTTGTCAATAAAAGTAGCCTTAGCTGGCAATTTATTTGGAAGTATGGAGCAGCGCATGCTAGTCCAAATGCAGGGTATCCAGAAGCAGCCTTAGCTGGTGTTTTAAATTGTCAGTTTGGAGGACCTAATTATTACAAAAAAAAATTAGTAAATAAACCATATATTGGAAAACAATATAGAGAACTCACTTCTATAGATCTATATATTAGTTTCCGAACAAATCATTTGGTTACATTTGTTACCTTGATAGGTATTCTTATTATCTATCTAAGCCTATATTGTCTTCGAATTTTTATTTAATTTTTTATGAACTTTATACTTACAGGTTGTGCAGGAGCAGGAAAAACGACCTTGCTTAACCATCTTGCAAAATTAGGTTATACCTGTTACGAGGAAATATCTAGAAAAATTATAAAAGAACAGTTACTTCAACAAACAACAGCTGTTCCATGGAAAGATACCGTGCAATTCTGTCATCTAACTTTTCAAAGAATGATTACAAATGCACCTCCATTATCTGATGAAATATGTTTTCTAGACCGAGGATTACCTGATATAATTGCCTACCTAAAAGCCATTAATCACCCTATACCAAAAGCATATTATAATGCTCTAAAGAAAACTCATTATGCTACTACTGTTTTTCTATTTCCTCCTAATGAAACTATTTATATAAAAGACAATGAACGCCAAGAAACTTTTGAAGAAGCTCTATTTTTCTTTCATTCAATTAAAACAACATACGAATTACTTGGTTTTAATTTAAAAACAGTCCCGTTAATGTCCCTTGATCTTCGAGCAAGATATATTTTGGAAATAATTGACATTTAAAGTAACAAAAAATGAGAAATTCTTGCACCTATTTCCTCCATTATTCACTAAAATACCACAAGTAAAACAAAATATATACATCAATCTTCATTACAAGTCATTGCCTTTACTAAATAAAGTGAGGAAGAAAACAAGCATATTGATTTAATTGAATCCTACTTTGAAAAGAATCAATTATTGATTTCACCCAATGATAGAAATGGCCTATTGAAGTTTTCTTTATTGGATTATAAAATTGAAGGTTTAGTCCCACACTGGCATTACACACAAACCCCTAAAATACATCTAGATGGACTCTACCTTGATTGTAGCTCCTTGAAGATTCTGCCTCATTTCATTGCTAGATATATTTTGCCACTAAAAATTGATTCCATACCCTAGAAATTTTCCTTTTTCAAGTTACGGAATTCAGCACAATATTCCAACTCTAACAGAAAGTGCCCCACCGGTTTTTATGCTCTTTAAGAATTTCTACAGATAAACAAGATGCCGAAAATCAAAAATTGGGTATCCTTGAATATGCAGCTGCTTGCAATATTCAGATTGATGAATTTGTAGAAGATATAGTATCTGTTTCTGCAATAGGACATATGATGAAAGTGGATAGAAAAACAGTAAGTCGATACATTAAACGGCATTTGCCACAACACATCAAAAAAAAGAATGAAAAAAGGCATTTCAGAGTATACCTTTTTTACGCTATGTGCAAACAACCCCTTTATGAATTTATTTACTACTCTGATTGTTAATCCCTAGATGTGCCTGAATTTGAGAAACTTGATTTTGCAATGTAGCCAATTGAAATTTTAATGCTTTGTTTTCATTTTTGGTTATTGCTAATTGTTTAGCGAGTTCTTGAGTGGCAGAAACATTAAGCATTGAAATAGCTTCATAATCTACCGTATGAAAATCATTAACCTGTCGTCCATAAATGAATATTTCTCCTGTGTAATCTAAGTTAACTTTAAAACTAGAATTCTTAACAGCGATCACTTCATAAATACCTTCTCCCTCCATTGTAAGTAGCTTTATCTGTTCTCCTACGGTTAGTCCTTGATCACATGGTACCCAGCCTTCATTTATAGTTGAAGGCTGATAAATGTCTGGAATAGCTCTTGTAGAATTATTATTAACAGCTTGTGGATAGATTTTATTGACTTGTTGTGCAATGACTTTTTTAGAAACTTTACTTCCTTTTGCTATTGTATCAATCATGGTATAGTCTGTAATCTCTAATTGAAGTAGTGTTGCTAAATCTTTATGACTATTGGAAATACCTTGAATAGATTTAATTCTAGCATCTGAAAAAGCTTCAAATTGAGCAGCTGCAATGTGGTCTGTTGCCCAAATAGAGTAAGGGTTAGTCCCCCCACCACCATAATAGGAAAGAGCAACTCCTAAAGTAAAATAGCGAACTGCAGGAATCGCAGAAATAGCAGAGCCATTAATTTCTAATCTAGCTCTAGTAGGATTGGTTGTTCCTATACCTATATTTCCTCCTTGTGTTATAGTTAAACGATCCGCGTTGTTTGTTCGTAAGTATAATGAATTGTTATGAGAGTTTAAATAAGTTGTTCCATTGTTTTGTTGTAAGAGAGCATACTCACCAAATGTAATTGAAGCAGCAGTGTGAGCAAATGCTTGATGCCCAAACATGGCATAAGCATTACTTGCAGGCCAGTTTCCTATTTGAGCAGCTCCCACTCTAGCAGTTGCATTTACATCTAAATTATAAGCAGCAGTAGCAGCTCTATTCACACCTACGTTTCCATTAAAAGTAAGTCGATTAGTAGCAAAATCGCCATGAATAAGGGGATTTGCAGTATTAGAATTATCAATATAGAGTTTGTCAGCCCCTGTTTCATTTTCACCTGCATGATATCCCAAAAATACATTGCCTCCACCTAAAGCATTAAATCCAGCATATCGTCCTATCGCTGTATTAGAGCTTCCTGTACTATTATTTTGAAGAGCTCCATATCCTAAAGCTGTATTGTAACTTCCCGTAGTATTAGAATAATTAGCAACCCCTCCTACAGCAACATTACTAGATCCTGTCGTATTAGAATATAGGGCTCGTACACCTACCGCAGCATTTCCACCACCTGTTGTATTGAAGTAGAGACTACGGTAACCCACTGCAGCATTCTGAATCCCAGTAGTATTGTGGCGTAACGTAGATTGACCTACTGCTACATTAAAACTAGCAGTAGTATTATCTTGCAAAGCTGCCCATCCTAGTGCCACATTGTCAACACCAATAGTATTGCTCCAAAGGGCCGCAGATCCTACAGCAGTATTGCCTCGTGCAGTAGTTCTTTCTAAGGTTCCCCAGCCAAAACCAGTGTTGCAGCAAGCAGCAGTATTGGCATTACCAGCTCTATTTCCTACAAAGGTGTTGGCATAAGCACCAGCAGGAAAGGCATTCTCGCCAGCTCCTTGACCTATAAAAATACTTCCATTGCTATTGAAAGTTTGTATTCGACCAGCCTCTACTCTAAAATATTCAGTTCCTCCGAGTTCTAACCTTATTAGGTCTTCATCTGGTGTTGATTCTACATCTACTTTGGTATCTCCATCAGCATCAATTAATGCTGATTCAGAAGGAAGAACCACATTATTTCCATTTAAGATAGATAGGGTATTACCTACAATGCTTAAGGTTTGAGCATCTGAGCTAGGCGCTGTCCATGCTAGTTGCCCAGCACCATTGGTTTGTAACACTTGATTGGCAGTACCATCCACCATAGGGAAAGTAAATCCTGTTCCTGTTGGATCATTGATTTGAAATGCCCCATTAACACGAAGAATGTCATTATCAAACTCTCCATAGATAAGTGGACTCGATGATTGAGAATTTTCGATATAAAGTTTATTATGATGATTTTCATTATAACCTGCATGACGACCAATAAATACAGCTCCATCTGGACTATAAGTTCTACCTGCTGCATGTCCTAAATAAACAGAATTATTTCCACCGTTTTCTCCTGCATATGCACCAATTGCAACAGAAGCAGCCCCATTAGCCACTAAAGCGTTAGTACCAATAGAAACACTAAAATTTCCATTGAAATTGGTAGACATAGCAGCATGTCCTATTGCAATACTGTTGTTGTTAACCAGTCCAGAACGCAGGGCATGATAACCTAAAGCGATATTGTTTTCTCCTGTTGATATATTAAGACCAGCATCTTGACCAATAAGCAAGTTTTTTCCAATATGATTGATTCTATTACCTATCATAGCCCATTTTTCATTACCTGCAATATCAAAACGAATAATGTCTTCATCAGCAGTTTCTTCTACATCTACTTTGGTGTCTCCATCGTTATCAATTAATTTTGATTCATTTGGCAATAGCACATTATTTCCATTTGAAATACTTAAGGTTTTACCTGCCAGACTCAAATTTTGATTGTCGGTATTGTCTAGATAAGCACTTAAGTTTACGGATGTAGCATCATTAGTTAAGGATAAGATATTGCCTGCTAAGTTTAAGTCTTGATTATCAGTATTGTCCAAGAAACTAGATAGGTTAACATTTTGAGTAGCAATACCATCATTTTGTAAGGAGAGCTGTAGATTATTACCACTTAGTTGAAATACATCTGTTCTTTGATTGTCGGTATTATCTAAATAAGTACTTAGATTTACAGGTGTTCCATCATTGGTCAACGAAAGTGTATTTCCTAATAGTGTTAAATCCTGATTATCTGTATTAATAGTAGCTAAATTAGTCCAAGCAGAACCATTGTAAAACCAAAAACTATTGGTGGTGTTATCAAAAACTAGTAAGCCTGTAGCAGGAGAAGCAATAGCTGTTCGTTGAGCTGTTGTCATTCTTGGTGTCAATAGACCACTATTGATAGAAGAGATGTCTAACTTGGCAGAGGGATCAGGAGTCATTGTCCCAATACCGACATTTTGAGCAAAGATAGAGCTTGAAATAACCAATAAAATTAAAGTTTGAATGAACTTAATAAGTAGATTATTCTTCATAATAAGTATGTGTGTTGTTTTTTGATAATAATACAAAAGTACCTTATTATAAGGGGTCTAGCTTGACCAAAACGGACAATCGCTTGAACAAAACGGACGTTTACATACTTATGTTGAGTAAAATTGTTAGAAAATCTACTTTTCTTTTTTTGTAGATATAAGAGAACTTAGTTGTGTACGAATACTTTGCATTTCTGCTTCTAACGTACTCCATTTATTTTCCAATATTGTATTACCGCCCAAAATGCTGACTCTACCATTGGGATCGTCTGGAGTTAGTATTTGAGCATCGGTGTTGTCTAAATGGACAATCGGTATTTTTTTGCAAAAATTTATTTTTAGGGATTTTATCCTTAAAAAATATATCTTTGTCAGACTATGCGTATATCTTTGTTAACTATATTACTCTTCTGTTTTTGCGGCACCCTATTGTCGGCTCAACAAACCTATATTGTCCAAAAACATACAATTGGAGTAGAAGATGGTTTATTGGGGAATTATGCAACAGCAGTTTATCAAGATTCTAGATCTATCATGTGGATTGGGACGCAATATGGTCTTAACTCTTACAATGGTATTGGTATAGATGCCTATACTTCTGCTCAAAATAATTTAGCTGGAGATTATATCAAGCGTATTTTAGGGGATAAGCATGGTTATATTTGGGTGCTTTGTTTAGACCAATTTGGGGCATCAAAAGCTCAAGGCATAAGTATTGTTGATCCTATTGAAAAAACAGTTATACCATTAGAAAAATATATAGTAGAAACATCTAACTTGAATAGTAAGGATGTACAACTAATGACTACTTCTGCTAATGGTGAAATTATACTGTGTACTGATAGGAATCAAGTATATAAATATACAGGTGATCGGCTTGAATTATTAATCGATGGCAAAAATCAAGCGTGGAAATATTTTGATAAAGATATATTAATCGATGATAGCATTATTGTTCGAACAAAACAATTAGAAAATACGACTTTAGTACAGTTTTATGATTATAAGTCTAATAAAAATACAGAAGAATTCCTTTTTGAAGGGACTGGTAGCTATTTCAATTTTTATGGCAAAGATTCTTTGGAGAATTATTATTGGGGATTAAGTAACTGGACTGCTAAATTAGATTCTTTTAGTCAGAGTTTTTATATAAAGCCTCCAAACCAAAAAAGTCAATATATACAAAAACATAGTTTCCCTAGTACGATTAATGCTCTATTTTGTAATAGAGCTAAAATATTTCAAAAGCTTATTTTCGTACATTCCAATACACTATATCGCCTTGATTTATCTGGAAATATTCTACAAGAAATCGATCGGCCAGATGCACATAAATTTACTACAACTCAATGGCTGGATAATTCAGGAGGAATTTGGTATTCAGATATAGAATCAGGACATTTATGTTATGAGCAATATGTTCCTTCCAAGTTCAAGACTATTCGGCATAATTATCCTAATCCATCAAATATTAAATACCGTTCAGGGGTGAGAGGGATTACTTTGTTTAAAGATAGTATTCTTGCTATTGGTAGTGGAATAGGATTATCTCCTAACGAGGAGATTGATGATCTGTCTATATATAATATTACAGGTTATTCTTTTGGAATACTTAACGATGGAGATAGCTTACTTTATTTATGCAAAGAAAGTGGTTTTTTATTAAAACATAATTATATAAAGAATACAACAATTGATTATTTCTTTTCAGATAGTTTGGGAAAGACACTACTTTGGACAGTTTATAAGGATCATCAAGGAACTATTTGGGTAGGGAGTAGCTCAGGAATTGGTTATCTAGATCACTATAAGAAACAAATAGTGGAGCCAGAAGAAGGGTATAATGAATTTGAAGCGCTTCGTTCGAGCAGTATTTATCATATTCATGAGAATGAAGAAGGGCTTTGGTTGTGTACTTCCTCTGGATTATACTTGTGGGATTATAATAAAGGTGCTCAAATTCGGTACCATACTCAAAGTCAAGAACACTCTATTCCTCACAATATTATCTTACATCTTCATGAAGACAAAGAAGGGCTATTTTGGTTGGCAACAAAAGGTGGCGGCTTAATTAAGTTAGACAGAGCATCTAACCAATTTGAACAATTTACGATGCAAGCAGATTTAGCAAATAATGTGTTGTATGGGATGTACGAAGATGCTTATAATAACCTTTGGTTTAGTAGTAATTGGGGGATTACTCAATTTAATAAGAAAACCTATCTAGTCAATAATTATACTAAAGAAAATGGTATCGTTGATAATGAATTTAATACCATTTCCCATTATCAAGATAAATATGGTAAGATCTATTTTGGGAGCCAGGATGGCATTACTATTATTGAACCGAATACTTTTCAACAGACAATGGCTCATTATCCACTCCAAATTGTAAGCGTTCAAAAACTTAAGTCCCAAACAGATGAGTATATAGATATTACAACAACATTTAATGAAGAGAATAGTTTGGTATTGGAGCCTCAGGATAAGGGGTTTAGGTTACAGATTGCTTTGTTGGATTATAGAAACCCTAAAATCCATAAATATGCCTATAAAATAGAGGGAATAAATCCTGATTGGCATTATCAAAATGACCCTATTATAGGGGAAAGAAACCTCCCATATGGAGATTATCAAATTCAAATAAAAGTACAGAGTTTTGATGGGCATTGGATCGTACTCCCAGAACCTGTTTTGCTAAATGTTTTACGACCTTTTTATCTAACTTGGTGGTTCATTTTATTAATTGCCCTATTAGGGGCGATACTGATTTTTGGAATAATAAGATGGCGTACACAACAGTTAAGAACCCGTCAATTAGAGTTGGAGGATATTGTACAGCAAAGAACTCAAAAGATTGCACAACAAGCAGAAGATTTGAGAGCTTTAGACAAAGTGAAATCAAGATTTTTTGCTAATATCTCACATGAGTTAAGAACACCTTTGACCCTTATCTTAGGACCAGCTTCTGCTTTACTAAATAAGAAAGAAGGAAAACTAGATCTAGAACAAAAGCAAGGATTGAAAACTATTAAAAATAATGGAGAACACTTGCTCAATTTGATAGAGGAAATATTGGATTTATCTAAACTAGAAGAGGATAAGTTAGAGTTGGAAGAAGAACCTATTCATTTACATTCTTTTGTGCAGAATGTGTTTGCTGCATTTGAGCAGCAAGCCAACTATTTAGACATTAGTTATACCTCAATTTATAATGTTAAAGGCGATTTGCATGTCTTATTAGATAGTAATAAAATGGAAAAAGTCTTGAATAATTTATTATCTAATGCTTTGAAATTCACGCCTTCTGGAAAACAAATTTATTTTATTGTAAACGAACTAGAAGATGAATTAGAAATTTTGGTAGATGATAATGGTGTAGGAATTCACCCTAATGATCAGCCTCATATATTTGAACGCTTTTATCAATCTAAACACCTTGATAAACCAATACAAGGAGGAACAGGAATAGGTTTGGCTTTAGTGAAAGAATTTATAAAATTAATGGATGGTCAAGTATCTGTGGAAAGTGAACTGGGCAAGGGAACTGTTTTTAGATTATGTATACCTAAACAGGAAGTGAAGGTTGCATTAGATGTTGTAAATGATGCTGAACTGTTGGTTCAAGATTTAGAAGAAGAGGAAGTTCCTTGGGAACCTAAAGCTAATCAATTTACGATCTTATTGGTGGAAGATCATAGCGAAATGCGCAATTTTATAGCGAGTTTGTTAAAACCTAATTATACGTTATATTCTGCAACGGATGGTCTGGAGGGGTTGTCTGAATTGAAGAGGAATGCCAGCAATATTGATTTAATTATTTCGGATGTAATGATGCCCAATATGGATGGTTTTGCAATGTTGGAACAAATAAAAGCGAATGAACAATGGCGAATGATTCCTATGATAATGCTTACAGCTCGTGCTGCTGATAAAGATAAATTGCATGCGCTTATGATTGGTGTTGATGATTATTTGACGAAGCCATTTTCGGTGGATGAGTTATTAATACGTATTGCTAACCTTCTAGAAAATGCGCAAATTCGAAAAACTTGGTTGCAGGAAGAGGATTCTCCAAAATTGGAAGAACAAGAAACGAATTTAGTTTCTACTGAAGACTTAGAGTGGATACAGAAAATAGAATCCTTAATAATGGAAGAGATTGGGAATACAGATTTTAATGTAACGGCTTTGGCTAAAAAACTTTTTATTAGTGAACGCCAATTGAGACGTCGATTGAAAAAAATAACAGGATTAACTCCTGTCAAGTTGCTCAATGAAATTCGCTTAAAAACAGCTAAACAGTATTTAGAAGAAAGAACTAAAAAATCCGTTACAGAGGTTGCTTTTGCTGTTGGTTTTCAGTCTTTAGAATATTTTTCTAGGTCGTTCAAAAAACATTTTGGAAAATTGCCTAGTGCCTACCTAAACAAATAACGAACAATTTATCCTCTACTTTTGGAATTCAATATTAGGGACGACCTTACCTTCTTTATCTATATATACAGGGATGCCTCCTTTAAAGTTTCCTCCTATGAGATTCCAATCAAGAACATCTCCTTCCTCATCATGTGGAGCGTAAAATCATGCTTTTTATTTGCTTCTAGGTTAAATTCACGAAAAGGCAGTTTTAAGGGTTTCAAACAACTTTTTCTTTTTATAACTTTTGGCTTTCTTTTGTTTCTAGAACAAGTCCAGCTCCTACAAAGTACACATACTAGACCGGTAGAGTGCTTGTAAAATATAAAAAATTCACTGCCATGAAACAGAGTATGTAAACCTAGTACTGTGACAGAAGAAATGACTAATGACTGTTCCCAAGTACTTGGGAATGGCGCATTAATAGATCGCTACTCTCTCGGTGGAATACCTTATTACTTTTTTTTAACATCTATCATTACCCATCTAAATCATTCTTTTCCATTTTTTTTATAAAGAGCAAACCATTTCTATTGCTTTACCATCTTTTAAATAAAAATATACTTGAATATCTCTAATTTTAATAATAAGATAATCCTCATTAAATTTTGATAATTCATCTATACTCCACGTAATTTTTTGTTGATTTAGTTCTAACAAAAATTCATGTAACAGTATTTTTTTTGCCTTAAATAAATCTGGCAATATTAAATTCGAAGTAGTTGATGGCTGAAGAAAAAACTTAATTCTCAGGACAAAATTATCCTTAAAGTCAATACGTATATTCTTCCAATATAAATGTGTTTCATCAACAAAGACTTTTTGTAATTCATAACTTTCGTCATTTTCTTCTATTTGAAAAAAATCACTAATTTCTTTTTGATTCTTTCCTTCTAAACAAAAATCTTGTATTCTTTTGTTTAACAAATCAATATAACTAAAACTTAAATCCATTAATTGTTGATTTAATTAAATAATTAGTTTCATGAGCTAAATTAAGCCATCTTTGAGCTTCTACTGACCCCTTTAAAGATTTGGCTTTTTGTAACGCATATAACTGCGTATCAAATAGCCTTTGAATAAGATTTGTCTGAAATGATGTCTCATTCATAGCTTGATTAAATAATTTGGCGGTGAGTCAAATGTAATGCTAAAAAAAGAACAACTAGAAAAAGAAACGTAATTTGGTAATCGCTAAAAAACTAAATTA
>ENA-ORXM01000502-ORXM01000502.1-marine-metagenome-genome-assembly--contig:-NODE-502-length-68709-cov-9.363271_pt1 | contig 68709 bp, 56 predicted proteins | sample MGYA00237867_ERZ511480 | MGnify/ENA primary metagenome ERZ511480 (study PRJEB26309, sample SAMN06266103) | marine metagenome | isolation source: Algal blade | place: United Kingdom:Sidmouth, United...
GTGTATTAAAAGAGCACATTACAAAGACCCCAGCTTTACTACTTTGCGTAGTTGGCAGTACTACATACCAAGACGAAACAAAGAAGGTGATTGAATTAGGACCTGGTGATTTTGTGAGTATCGTTCCTAATGTAAAGCATTGGTTGGAGGCTCAGGTAGAATCTCATCTCGTACTATTGAAATAAAAAAATTTGACCAATGAAGTTAGTAAGCATTCACAAACATATTTTTATATCAATACTTACCGTATTTATTTTCCAATATGGACAAGCTCAACAATGGTCTTTACAGCTTCAAGTGGTAGAAGCTATCGGTCAGATTTAGATTTACCAGCGGGTAAAGTACAAACAGCCCAATACAATAACACCGTTAGATTAACAGGGAAATTTGCAACAATTCAAGATATTAAAAATGTACAAACTGCAATGCCAATTCCTGGCAGTCCAGTATATGTTAAAGATGTTGCTTTAGTAGTAGTTGATGGAGTTAAAGAAATTGCCTCTTACAGTCGCTATAATGGTAAATCAGGAATAGGGCTCTTGCTCAAAAAACAAGGTGATGCTAATGCGGTTAATGTATCTTCTTTAGTGCGAGATAAGTTTAAAAATATTGAAGAACAAAACTCAAATGCTAATGTACAATTTATCATAGCAGACGACAGTACGGACAACACGATTGACACCTATGACGGAGGTTTTAGATTCTGTAACGCAAAATTTACAAAATCAGTTAACCCCTGTTTTTTTCGCAACTTCCTCCTTAGGAATCCACCTGATCTCATACCTACTTTCTAGCATACTAGAAATGGCTAATCCTGCTAAACAGAAAGTCAGAAATAATATAAATCCTATACTCAGGGAAGAATTATCAGTCGTGAATACTTCTATATTTCCACTCATTTGTTCCAGCTGCTCTAACTGGTTATTGATAATTCCTCTGAAGCCAATAAAGGCCATAAATATACCTACAACAATAACATCTGCCATAGACCATTTACTAGATCTGAGACCAAAAAAACGTATCCACCTATTTTTAATCAAACTAGGTTTTCTCAAAAGAACTATAGATGCTGAGATTTTTAAAAATGGGAATATGATGCTAAAAATAAAAATCATGATTCCGATTAACTTAGACGATAATTCAATACCTCCAAACAATATCTTCACTACCTCGAAGATGCTTTTACTCTGAAAGAAAAGTACCTGATTCTCAAATACAATTTGTTCTGATAGCAACTCAAATTCAAAACGGTCAATCCTTGCATCTATGTCTAGCATAGGTGTTAGTACACCTCCCATTAATAATACTAAGCATAGAGCTATAGAAAGCCATATTAAGGACTTGCCGATCAAACTATTTTTTATGAAAACGATAAAAACGAAGAGTAAAGAAAGCCCAATAACATAATATGATCTTCTTTTCTGCATCTGATCCATCTTTTCTAATCTTGCATTAAGATAAGCGATGCAAGTTTTCATATTTCCACAACTATACTTCTGTGCCAGGAATTCTACTTCGCGAAAGTCTTCTTTCCCTACAGTTCTTTTCACCAAATCATCTATCTTATGTTGTATAAAAATTCTCAACTTCTCTCTAGACTCATATTTATCCAACTCTGCTAAAATGATCTCCGTAAGCTCTGGAACCTTCTTCCTTATTTCGTCAAACTCCAATACAATAGATTGTATAAACTCCGTGATCGTTTTCTTAAACCAACTCTTTTTAGTATTCCGCTCCTCAAAAATAACTTCCACCTCATCGATAAGCTTGAAAAGACCGTTAGCGACTAATGATCTTAATTCTTCCTTGTTATTTGCTGTAAGCTGAAATTCTCTAACCTTCTTAGATAGAATATCCGCAATCTTCTCTTTCCATGCGTGGACACTTAGCATGCCATATTTAACATTACTTAGCTCAGAATTATCATGGATCAGAATTTGCCTTTCTCGGGAAGTTGTTATGATCTGATAGCTGAGTCCCGTAATTAGGACAAGCAACAGTAAGGTAGCAGTTGTTCTGAGTGTCTTTAGCTTCATAGGCTTGCAACATATTTAATGATATTATAGATAAGTTCCTATTTATTTCTGTAAAAACTATAGCTCCAGCACAATTAATGGGCTGTTATAAGTGTATTAATAGGTAGAATATACCTACATTCGCGCCTAAATTTATACGATGAATCTCGAACCATATGTAGCAGTCAGCGGTCTCCCAGGAGTTTATAAACTTATAACTTCTAGATCTAACGGTCTTGTTGTCGAAAATCTGGATAGTGGTAAAGTGAAATTTTGCTCTATGAGAAAACATCAGTTTACACCTCTAGGTACTGTTGCTATCTATACCTTAGAAGATTCCACTGAGCTGAAAATAATATTCCAGACGATGATGACTCAGCTGGATACAAATCCACCTAAACCTACTAATGCTCCCACGCATGAAATTTTCGAATATTTTGAAAAAATTCTCCCTGAGTTCGATGAAGATAGGGTATATATCAGTGATATTAAGAAAGTTATCAAGTGGTTTAATTTCCTAAAAGAAAGAAACCTTCTTGTCACTTCTGACGAAGAGGAATAGCATAAACTCAGCTTGACACTACATTTTCAGAACTACATAAATGCTTTGATGTAAGTGTTACGTCCCATCTTTCTCAATATTTGTCTAAGAACAACTAGTATCATACTATCTGAATGTTTTATATAGTAAACTTACAAACAGCAATACATGGTTCTGTTGTAGGACTCTAATTAATTCTAAGGCAACCTATTTTAGAGCTCTAAATAAAGATCAGAAAGTGACTTTTTTTCTATTTCTCGTCTCAATAGTACAAGTTGCGACAGCAACAACTTTAATACCTTAAGCTTGACGTTATAAATTCACCTTTATACTTTACCTAAAGTTTAAAACCTTTGATATTAAGAATTTAACACCCTTTTTATCAGCATTACCAGCGGAGTGACTTAGTCTTCCGCTTTTTTTTATCCGCATTATTAATGTAGAAATAAAAAACGGCAACCATTTCGTTTAAGCAAACTCTAATGTTACTAAGCTTATAACATTTTTTCCTTTATAAAAAATTTCCAGAATAGGATTCCTCTGAATATTTACTGGTTAATACAAATCAGCTCAGAAGTGAAATAATTTTTCAGTAGCGGCTGCTTAGAAAACAATAGATAGAATCCTCCCCCACCAGCTCCACATAATTTCATTGCGATATCTTCTGAGTCTAGGGTCTTTTCCCACTGAGACTTAACATGTTCTGGAATGAAACTTTGCATATGCTCATACTGCAACTTACTCAATCTATTTAGTAAATCAAACATATCTTGTTTTCTGCCATCTGTAAGCCTGGTTATGATCTCGTTATTATATTGACATAATAGACCTACTTTTTCTGCAAACAAAGGATCATTTTCTTTCTGCTCCATAAATTTCTGGACCAGTGGAGCTGTACTTCGTTTCATTCCAGAGTCGAGCAAGTAGATATTCAAACCCGACAAGTCCAGTTCTTCCTCTATAAGCTCTATATTTCCATCAGGATAAAACAGTAAAGGCAGATTAAGATAACTTGTCAATGGATCTATCCCCGAACTCTTTCCATGATAATAACATTCTATAGACGCTAGTATAGACTTCAGTTCTTTAAGATCTACAGTTTCTTTGACAACAAAACAATCATAAAAGGCAGCTGCTACGGTACCAGAACTACCCATACCATATCCGACTGGTATATTAGCAGAGAACTCTATATCACCAGCGGACAATAATGAAGAAATAAGATCTCCATCTATGCTTAAGTCTGTTTCTTTCTCCACGTAAGCTGACAGTTTTCTTAAATGTTCTACATGTATAGAATTTGCATTCTTTCTTATCCATCGTCCGAAATAATTTCTTAGCGGTATGGAGAGGGCCGAAGAACCCAAAATGATGGTGTATTCTCCAAAAAGGAGCACTTTTGCGTGATATTTCTTATCTATTTTGATCAATACTCAGACTATCTATTCATTATTCCGTAAAATATAAAATTTGTTCTTAGATTTGCCATCGAAAATAGCGTTTCTATGAATACCGATACAACATCTAAGGGAAAATTTTGGTTGGCATTTTTAGTATCACTTGTGCTTACTATAGCATTCTTGATATTTTTACCAGAATGGTTTTGGGTAATGTTACCATTTCTATTCACTTCTTTCGTAGGAGCGATGGACTGGGTATAACCTAAGATTGTTTACATAAATTTTTAACTTTTTGAATTCCCAATACTTTGAGCGATCTAGATAGATTGCTTGACATATATAGTGGTTCTGCAAGTTGTAAAAAATTATCAGAATCCCTCTCTAAAGATACACCAACAAAGATAAAACTCACAGGAATTGTCGGTGCTCTGGATTCCTTTGTCCTCTCCTCACTGAACAAAAGTTCTGATGCTACTCATCTTTATATAGCTTCTGACAAAGAAGAAGCGGCTTATGTGTACAATACATTAGAAAATATAATCAGCGAGACTATACCACAATTCTTTCCAGATTCCTTCAGAAGGCCTACTAATTTTGAAGAACTAGATAGCAACAATATCTTGTTGAGAACTGAGGCTGTCAATAAGTTGTCCATCAAGGATGGGAAGAATGCTATCATCGTCACCTACCCCGAAGCGATTTTTGAGAAAGTGGTAGATCCTCACTGGCTCGATGAGAAAAAAATTCTTATTGCCGTTGCAGAATCTTTAGACGTTGATACCATTATAGACTTACTGGTGGAATATGGATTTGTCAGAGTAGATTTTGTCTACGAACCAGGTCAATTTTCTATAAGAGGGGGTATAGTCGATATCTTTTCTTACGGTAATGAGTGGCCTTATAGGGTAGAATTATTCGATGATGAGGTAGAAAGTATAAGAACCTTTAATCCTAGCAGTCAGCTTTCTGTAAAAAATATAAAAAAGGTATCCATCGTACCTAATCTAGGTAGCGATTTTAAACAAGAGCAGAAAGTATCTATATTTAGTACACTTATCCCAGGCACTGTCATCTGGGTGAAAGATCCAGATGTAATGCTAGAGCGTTTGCAGACTTGCTATGATAAAGCGCTGCTATTTGCTGAGACGCTAAAGTCAACAAATGAGGAAGCTCTGAAAAAATTATTCAACGAAAGAGCCTTCATCATTCCGGGTGAGATCATCTCGCAGATAGAGCAATATCATATCGTCTTATTGTCTAACAGTTCTCAGATTGTCAAATGTGATACAGAAGTAAAATTTACAGCAAGACCACAACCTAATTTCAACAAGAATTTTTCCCTCCTGATCAAGGAACTCAATATAAATACAGAGGAAGGCATTACGAACTATATATTTACAGAAAACAAAAGACAGATAGAAAGATTCTATAATATCTTCGAAGATCTAAATGCTAAGGTTAGTTTTATTCCAATCTTCAAATCTATCAATGCAGGCTTTATAGACAAGGAAAATAAGATAGCTTGTCTAACGGATCATCAGATCTTTGAACGATTCCACAGATATAGATTGAAAAAAGGATTTACAAAAGAACAGTCCCTAAATCTTAAGATGCTGAGAGAGTTACAGGCAGGTGATTTTGTAACACATATAGATTATGGTGTAGGCAGATATTCTGGATTAGAAAAAATAGATATCGCTGGCCACGTGCAAGAATCTGTACGACTGATTTATCTCAATAACGACATTTTATACGTAAGTATCAACTCACTACATAAAATATCTAAATTTGTAGGCAAAGACGGAACAGCTCCCAAGCTGAACAAGATCGGTGGCGATGCCTGGGCTAATCTAAAAAGAAAGACCAAGAAAAAAGTTAAAGATATTGCCAAAGAGCTGATCAAGCTCTATGCAAAAAGGAAAGCATCTAAGGGCCATGCTTTTCCTCCAGATGGATATCTACAAAATGAATTAGAAGCGTCCTTCATCTACGAAGACACGCCAGATCAGTACGAAGCATCCAAGGCTGTAAAAGAGGACATGATGAAAGCCTACCCCATGGATAGATTAGTCTGTGGTGATGTAGGATTCGGAAAAACTGAGGTAGCACTAAGAGCAGCTTTTAAGGCAGTCGTGGGAGGCAAACAGGTAGCTGTACTTGTACCGACTACCATATTAGCACTCCAGCATAATCAGACGTTTACTGCTAGGCTTAAGGATTTTGGTGTTACAGTGGATTATGTCAATCGGTTCAGAACTGCCAAGGAAAAAACACAAATATTTGAACGTCTACAGGAAGGAAAAATTGACATTCTTATCGGTACGCATGCCATACTAAATAAAAAAATAAAGTTTAAAGATCTAGGTTTACTTGTCATAGATGAGGAACAGAAATTCGGTGTAGCAGCAAAAGAGAAATTGCGTAACATGAAGGTCAATGTAGATACACTGACCCTCACGGCGACACCTATTCCTAGAACCTTACAGTTCTCACTAATGGCGGCAAGAGATCTATCTATTATCAGAACTCCACCACCTAATCGACAACCGATCCATACAGAACGAAGAGTGTTCAATGAAGATATCATCAAGGAATCTATCTACTATGAGGTCAACCGTGGTGGACAGGTATTCTTTGTTCATAATAGAGTAAAAACACTTCCCGCTATAACAGGGATGATCACTAGAATGTGTCCCGATATAGATGTCGCTATGGCACATGGTCAGATGGATCCTAAAAAGCTAGAAGAGACCCTTAGGAATTTTATAGAAAAAAAATATGATGTACTTGTATGTACGAACATAATAGAAACGGGACTAGATATCGCTAATGCTAATACAATGATCATCAACAATGCTCAGAATTTTGGTATGAGTGATCTACACCAGCTAAGGGGAAGAGTAGGAAGATCTAACAAAAAAGCTTACTGCTACTTATTTGCACCACCGCTTTCTACACTGACATCCGTAGCTAGAAAGAGACTGAAAACTCTAGAGGAATTTTCTGATCTAGGCAGTGGTTTCCATATCGCTATGAAAGACCTAGATATAAGAGGCGCGGGAAATTTGTTAGGTGGAGAACAGAGTGGATTTATTTCTGACATAGGGTATGAAACCTACCAGAAGATCCTGGAAGAGGCTGTACATGAGCTTAAGGAAACAGAGTTCAAAGAACTGTTCAAAGAAGACTTAGAGAAAGAAAGAGATTATGTCAGAGACGTAGAAGTGGATACGGATGTAGAGATGCTTATTCCTGATAGATATGTCACAAATATACAGGAAAGACTATCTCTCTATACAGAACTAGATGGCATTCCTAATGAGGAAGGAGTCCTTGCTTTCCAGAAAAAGATAGTCGATAGATTCGGTCCGCTACCTAGGGCAGTCAACCAATTATTTAATGGCCTACGTGTAAGATGGATATGTAAAAAGATGGGTTTCGAAAGATTATCCCTTAAGAAGAGAAAGCTAAGATGTTACTTCATAAAAAATGCCCAATCCAGCTATTACGAAAGTAAAGTTTTCCAGAAAATACTACAGTATGTCTCCTCAAAAGGGCCATCTATGGGAATAACTATGAAACAGACGAAAAATCATCTTATCTTAATAAAAGAAAACGTAAAAGATCTCAAAGCTGCCAGAGTGCAATTAGAAAAGATATTATCAGATCTATGATAGAAGACTCATATACCAACGAACAAGTTTTGCCGGAAGCTATTCCTCAGGTAGAGCATCTTGTTTTTCAGGATCTAGAGCGATCCTATCTTAAGGTAAGTATGATACTTGCTAGTTTGTTCTCTCTTGTTTTTTTAGCGGCAGCGGGATTTGCCATCTATACTATTCATGATGAAGGCAAGCCTCAGATATTTATCTACATTATCGTGGCAGTCTATTTACTTATAGCAGGATTACTTTTGTTCTTGAGTTACAAAGGATATTTTATGAAAGCCTACGCCCTACGCCAGAATGATATCATCTATAAGTCAGGGTATATCTGGCGATCTAGAATAGTTATACCCTTTAACAGAGTACAACATTGTGAGATAAATAATGGACCTATAGATAGAATGTTTGGACTGTCCTCCCTGAAACTCTACACTGCAGGCGGTAGCTCTAGCGACCTTACCATACCTGGGCTTAATCCTCAGATGGCGCAAGATCTTAAAGATTTCATTGTCAGAAAGACGGGCCTATATGAAGAGGAGTGATATAGATTTTAACATACCTACACGTCAGTCTTATGTCGCTATCCTGATGATCGTATATAAGTTGTATAGATCCTTGTTCAGACAGTTACTTCCCTTTATCGTGATATTTCTTATCGGAGGGAAGATGAGCGATAAGACAGAAAAGATAACCTACTTTATTATAGCCGCTGCCCTACTGGGGACGGTATATGGTATCGTTGCTTTTTTTAAATATTATTTCCATCTAGAAGAAGATGAACTGGTTATACAGAGCGGTGTTTTCCAGAAGAAAAAAACCAATATCCCTTTTGAACGGATACAGACTATCGACTTTGAACAGAACATACTACATCAGATGTTCTCTGTCGTTGCCCTTAAAATAGATACGGCAGGAAGTAGTGGCAACGAATTCAAATTTGATGCTATATCCAGAGAAAAAGCGGAGGCACTTAGGGAGCTCATTTTTTCTAAAAAGAGTTCCAGATCTAAATCTTATGCAGGAGATCTTACTGAAGAAAAAATACCTTATGATGAACCAGAAGTTACAGAGAAAGTATTGTCGCTCGGTGTGCTAGATTTATTAAAAGTCGGCATAACAGAAAACCATATACGGTCTTTTGGACTGATTCTACTTTTCGGATTTTGGATATTAGAAACGCTAGAAGATATGAATCTGGGAACGGAGGATATAGAAAAATATATAGATGCGGAATCTGTCCTTGTACAGGGTATTGTATATGTGGTATCGCTGATCTTATTTTTCACCATCTTATCCTTTGCCATCTCACTTATAAGAACGGTACTCAATTATTATAATCTCAGTTTCCTTAGAACTAGTAAAGGCTTCAAGCTTATTGCCGGACTGCTCAACAGAAGAGAGGTCGCTGCCCTAGATAATAAGATACAGATCTTACAGTGGTCACAGAATCTACTGCAGAAAGGATTACAGTTGTATGAGATAAAACTCAAGCAAGCGAGCAGCATAGAAGTATCCGCAAAAAAATCTATAAAGGTGCCTGGAAGTTATCTAGAACAAGTGGAGGCTGTCAAAGGGTATCTCTTCAAAAAGCAGGAACTCGTTCTGAATGCACCACACAAAATAAGTGTTCATTATTTTTATAGAAGTGCACTCTACTTGACACTTTTAACCATACTATTAGCTACCGGATTTTATTATTTCGGGAAGTATAAACAATTGACTGGTCTTGTCATTCTCTATTTTTTCCTACTACTTAGCTTCTATCTTAGCTACAAGAAAAAGACATATACCTATAACGACTATGTGCTTAAAATAAATGGTGGCACTTTCGGAGCAGGACACAACCTAATGCATCTCTATAAGATACAAAGTATTGCTCTAGATCAGAATATGTATCAGAGAAAAAGAGATCTTGCAAGTCTCAAAATATATACCGCATCAGGTAGTATGACGATACCTTATATATCTCTTACTATGGCAGAAAAGATATTTGATTATATGACATACAAGGTAGAGAAGAGTCGTAAGAAGTGGATGTAGAAAATCCCCAGAATGGTCGTCTGATTTTTCTGATGCATATCGTTTTGAATAAGCTTTGCCTATAGCTCAGTTTTACTGTATGTCAATCTTTTCTTTATCCTAAAAGAACCTCAGGCGACAACACCTCAGGCAATATTTCTTTTCTTTTACCATAAGTGTCTCCGTCTAAGCATTCATACCAATTCTGGTTTAGAATGACGGTAATTATTTATTTTGTTCTTCATGTTCCTTCGTTAAAAGCCTCGCAGAACCAATGGGTTCTTTGCTAGCCCGCCCGCTTAGCGCTGTGCCTGCCGTATGCAAGGAGGCATGTTTCTCTCATTTAAAGCACTTTCGTACTTTATTCGACTACGTCGAACTCATTCGTTCTTGCCTTGATCCATTTTGAACAATTCTAAATCCTTTTCCGTCATCTAAAAATAGAAATGGTATAAGCACCTAAAATCATACAGATTTAGTATGCTCCAAAAGTAAATTTATACATCCGTTAAAGTATCTATGGAAATAGGGAGTAAATATAAATCTATGTTTACATAGAGAAATAGATTTATACTGAATGTTATTGGTGATGTTGAAATACTTGTAGACGTAATGTTAAATGCTTCAAACAAATGGGAATAAGAATGATAATTAAAATTTACATGATACGCTTTACTATGTTATTCATCTAAATTAGAACCAAAGCTTAACAGCTTTTTCATTCCCTTCATTATAATCGATAAAGATCTCGTCTCCAGCTTCTATTTTCTGGATACACTTAAAGGTGATTGTCCGAGTGGCATATTCATAAATGTAAGTAGCATTTGGTGTATTAGAGTGATTGTACAAGGAGCCATAACCCAGCGCGAGGGCAATCTGATCTAACTTAGTTCCCCATAAGAAATAATAATCATGAAGATGGGTGCTATGGATTTTCTCTTTGTCCTCAGAGGAAAGTACAATGACTGGACTAATCTCGATGATATCATCTATCTCTATTTCTGCACTGCTGAATACGCCCCTGTCACGTCCCTCTGAAATAGTAATGAATAAATCTGGATGATGCATCATCTCGCTAAGCTACAAATATTTTAGAAGCTCTAGTATTGTTACTTTTGTAATAGCAATTCTGGTTTAGAATGACGGTAGTTATTTGTTTTGTTCTTCATGTTCCTTCGTTATAAAGCCTCGCCGAACCTATGGGTTCTTTGCTAGCCCGCCCGCTTAGCGCTGTGCCTGCCGTATGCAAGGAGGCAGAGTTCTCTCATTTAAAGCACTTGCGTACTTTATTCGACTACGTCGAACTCATTCGTTCTTGCCTTGATCCGTTTTGAACAATTCTAAATCCTTTTCAGTCATCTTAAAACAGAATTGGTATCAGAGGAATCTAGTTTCTATTGTAAGTGGAGATCCATCTTATAATATCATTTATTACGCTAAAATAGAAATAATTTACCTACGTAAGTTTTACCTTGCTTCGTAATAGCTTTAATGATATATTGACCGGTGCCTAGGTCGTAGTTTGCTAAATCAATTTGCTTTGCTGATAGCTTCTTATTACAAATAATTGTACCAGACATATTATAGATCATCAAAAGTACATCCTCATTTTCTAAATTTAATTGGATCTGAGAATTCCTATCTACAGGATTGGGAAATATTTTAATGTTTTCTACTTGTTCAAATCCTTTTACCATACTAGTTGTTGTCCCTCCTTCGAAAGCCCCTATGGAAGGAGGTATATTGTAAGAGACCAAATCAAAATCTAGCTCTACTTCATTAACAATTACACCAGCACCTACGGCAGGACTTACTTCACTGATTCTAAAGTTTTCCTCATCTATATTTTCAAAAATCGGATTAGCGATTATCTGATTCATTTCTATAACAGGGAGATCTAGTGACCAAGAATTGCTTGACTCATTGTACCATAGATTATTGCTTATAGAGAAAGATTCGGGATCTGTATTCGGACCGATATTGACCTCGGTCAGATCACTCTCTAGATAAACAATATTATTTTTAAATTCATTATCGCCGCAGGGTAGAAAGCCTGGTTCCGTAGTTTCTTGCAATATCCTAAAGACCCAATTTTCTGGTTTATAAAATGTATTATTATGTACCTTTATTCTGACCGCACCTACATAAGCAATGGGTGCTCGGTTTCCAATAAATATATTGGAAAATACTTCTAGATCTCCTGCTTCAAATGCATCTTCAATCGGATTAGGAAGAGGTGGTCTGAAAAATTGGAGTCCCGTATTCCCACCTAAATTCAATGCTCGTTGAGACATATTCTTAAAGATATTTCTCTGTATACGGATATGCTGAGTCCCTCCTTTATTTTGAATTCCTGAGGTACCTGCATTGTCAAAATAACAATCTTGAACAATACCATGATGGCATCCTACAAAGTCAATGCCGCTGCCACCATCTCCTCCATCTATGAACGAACAATGTTCAATTAGAAAATTATCTACCCCTGAGATCTTAAGCAAATCATTATTCCCTGTGGCAATCATATCTCGAAAAATACAGTTTCGAACTGTAATATATTTCGCTGGTGTATTATAATCACCTCCATCATCTATGTTGATTCCATTTCCTGATTGCTGTTCTACGATAATCCCATTTATCTCTACATGAGAACATCTCACTAGATGTATCGCTTCCGTACCTCCTCTAAAAATAGCTTGATGTTGTTCTTTGGCTATAATTACAATAGGTGCAGACGCTGTTCCTTTAAGATCATACAAAAATTGAGAGCCATCAGAAAAAATTTGAGATTGTAACTCAAGGGTGTCTCCAGCGTCAGTAGAAGCTGATGCGGCTGCTAAGTTTGGGAAATCTCCACTATCTCCGATTGTTATAATTTGAGCATGGGTGCAGGTAGCACCTAAGAAAAATATACTTAATAAATAATTAAGTGTTCGTATTCTGTTTATTCGCATGATGGTATTTATTTATTATAAATACTTCATTGGATTGCTCTATTCAGTAAAGGTAAGAACAATTAAAGAGTAGTATGTTAGGGGAAACTCTGAATTTAGATAGTCAGGAGAGTTATTGAAATCTATGAGATGCATTCTATTATTTATATAACGATTGCTCAAAATAATTGGAATTAGCTATTCCTCCTCATCCTCATAGTCATCATCGTCTTCTCCATCTAGCTGATCGACCAGAGACATTACCCAACTGATAACCTTAGGACTTAGATACTTAGAAATACCAGCTTTTCTAGCGGCAGTTTTAAGAATATTGACATTCTTATAATTATAATTCAGGCTTTCTGCTTGCTCTACATATTCATCCCATTCTTCTCGACTGACCATATCAAATTGGCCTTTGAGAATATCTAAATCTGTCGGATCGTTTATATCTAATTTTGACATATTATTAATTATTATACACCTAGTATTTGGTCTACAGTGTTAACGGTTACGGTATGATAGTTGGCTCTAGATTTTTTATAAATATCTTTTGCTTCTTTAAGTCGGTTACTTTTTGCAAAGGCTCTGAATAGGGTAGATACGTACCACCTCCTACCAACTGTGGTAAGGAAAGATTCTATCGCCTCGTCTACTCCATTATCATGATAGTTTTGCAAGATAGACTGTTCATACCATACCATAGCAATGTAAGAATTTTCAGAATGAGAGAGATCGTACTTTCTGTCTAGAACGGCAAAGTGTTCTGCACTCATGTTTTGTGGAAAATTTCTTACAAAATGTACCCACTCTTGTGTGGTCCAAGATGCAGTAATTTTCTTGTCAATATCCTTATTTTTGATAAAGCTAGAAAGGGTAGTTTCTACTTTCTGAAATTTATCTGAACGTATAATGGCTTGGTTATCTGGTATTCCAGCTCCATAAATCCAGTCTTCAGCATTAAAAGTTATGTTGTGTTTTTCTAGTAAGTTTTCATTTAGGTAGGCTAGAAATTTTTCTGTGTAGATAGTGGAAAAGGCATGGGTAGAAAAATACTGTTTAAGAAAAGCATCGAGCTTTTCCCTCCCTACTTTTTCTTCTAAGGTTCTTAAGAAAAGGTAACCCTTGTCATAAGCGATGCTATTCATTCCATCGTCAGGATTTCTTCCTTTTAGATTTAGTTTTAGATGTGTGTCTTCAGGGTGATCATGCATACCTTTTATTTCTTCTTCTAGGTCTTGTCTACTAATCATGGCTAACATGTCTGCACGCTCTTTTCCATATACCTCTTCCATAATGCGCATCTCAAAGTATACGGTAAATCCTTCGTTAAGCCAGAAGTCATTCCAGCTCGCATTCGTTACAAGATTTCCTGACCAAGAATGGGCTAGCTCATGCGCTATGAGTGAGGTAAGACTTTTGTCACCGGCAATAACCGTGGGTGTTGCAAAAGTAAGTCTAGGATTTTCCATACCACCAAAAGGAAAACTAGGAGGCAGGACAATAACATCAAACTGATCCCAGTCATAATCTCCGTACAGACCCTCGGCAGCTACTACCATTTTCTCCATATCAGAAAACTCTTCATAAGCCTTATCTAGCATCGAGGGTTCTGCGTAGACACCCGTTCTAGGGCTCACCGCTTTATAGGCAATATCTCCTGCTGCTAGTGCTATAAGATATGGCGGAATAGCTTGTCGCATTTTAAAGTTGTAGATACCTTCTTTGTTTTTCTTTTGCGGATTTTCTGCGCTCATAACTGCCATAAGGTCTGAGGGGACTTGTACCTTAGCATGATATGATATTCTGATCTGAGGACTGTCTTGTATCGGTATCCAGGTCCTAGTAAGAATAGCTTGACCTTGTGTAAATAGGAAGGGTTGTTTTTTGTCAGCAGTCTGCTGTGGGCTGAGCCATTGTAAGGCTTCCGTTTTTTCTGTGGTACTATAGAATACACTTATTTTTTTGGTTCCAATGGGGATCGCTATGGTAAGAGGCTGGCCCAATTGCTCATCAAATGCTCCTAAGCTAAAGGTAGTGGGACGACCGTCCGCTTCTACTTTTTCTATATCTAGAAACTTACTATCTAGAATAATTTCCTTAGCACTAGCAGATGCTGTAATATAATAACTTACTTTCCCTATTATTTTTTTTTGAGTAAAATCTAGATTGATATCTAGATCCATTTTTTTTATAACCGCTATATTAGGCTGAGCATAGGAATGATGATCTTCGATGTATGTTGTGGGAGAATTTTTGGAATTTATCACCTTATTAAAATTTTTCTGGGGCGTGTCACAACTATAAGCTATAAAACACAGCAAAAAGATTATGAGAGATGGATTTTTCATTACGCGCATTTATTTTACAATATAATAATTAGACCAAGATACATTATCATTTCTTATATCGAATGTTAACGATCTACGCATCAAAGCCATCTACTTCTATAACTTTTCCAGGCACAAGTGGACCTAGTTTTTCATTACCAATACGTGCTCTAATAAGTCGTAGAGTAGGAAATCCCACTGCGGCGCTCATTTTCCTTACTTGCCTGTACTTCCCTTCCCTGATAATGATAGATGCCCAGCTGGTGGGACCATGTCTATCATCTCGTATCCTTATGGAACGCGGTGGAAAGATCGGAGGATCGATCAACTTTGAAGCCTGACATGGCTTAGTCATATATTTCTGTCCAGAAAAACCTATTTCTACTCCTAGACGCATCTGCTCTATGGCCTCTTCTGTAACTAGCCCGTCCAACTGCACGTAATATTCTTTCTCTACTTTTTTGCCAGTAATATAATTGCTTACCTTGCCATCAGTGGTCAGCAATAGAAGTCCCTCTGACATCTCATCTAGTCTACCTATGGACATAGTGCCAGGTGGGAAATCATGTAACGCTCCCAGCAGTTTCTTTTTTCTTTTCAGATTGTAAATAAACTGAGATAAATAGCCGCATGGCTTATGTAAAATAAAGTGCCTGTGTTGTGTCATCTAGGTAATTAGAAATAACTTATCTTATATATTAGAATTATCCTGCAATGTGTAAATTTAGTATTATTTTTAATGGAACCCTTTTATTAACTTTGGTATTAGGAAATATAATAACACTTTCACTTTATTATAATAAGGTAAACATCAGTCTCTAAACTATAAGTTTATGAATCAGTTTAACTATTTCTTTTTAGCTTGTATGAGTATTTTAGTCTTTTTGCCATCGAACTCTTACGGGCAATCTAAGGGGAATATACTAGATAATGTTGCATTTATCCCTAAGCCCCAGAAGGTAAATTCTTCTGATGGTTTCCATATGTTGAACGATAAGCCTAGTGTTGCATTATTACAGCCGCAAGAGGAAGCCCTTATGCCGATATTTCGCATCATGGGTACACACTGGAAGACTATTTCTAAGAATAGGATCTCCATACAATCTAGTGATACGGAGCTACAAGGAGATATCAGAATATCTATAGAGGAATCTAAATATGACAAAGCGGAATCTTACAAGCTGGAGATAGAAGAAGATTTTATCTCGATAACCGCTGGAGATGCTGCTGGTGTATTTAGAGGATGGCAGACCTTATATCAGATCATGTTGTTACAAAAAGCAAATGGTGAGACGAATTACAAAATTCCTACAGGGACGATAGAAGATAGTCCACAATATAAGTATAGAGGAGCCATGCTAGATGTTGCAAGACATTTCTTCTCTGTAGATGAGGTGAAGCGTTATATAGATCAGATAGCTTTGTATAAGATTAACTTCTTACACCTGCACCTTACAGATGATCAGGGATGGAGAATAGAAATTACGAGCTGGCCTAATCTTACAAAAATAGGAGGAAGCAAGGAAGTAGGCGGCGGAGATGGATCTTTTTTTACTCAACTAGATTATAAGGAATTAGTGAGGTACGCAGCAGATCGGTTCATAACGATAGTTCCTGAAATAGATATGCCAGGGCATACAAATGCCGCACTTGCATCCTATCCGGAACTAAACTGTGAAGGGAAAGCTCCTGAGTTATATACTGGTATGGAAGTAGGTTTCAGCAGCCTCTGTGTGGATAAAGATGTTACCTACAAGTTTTTAGAAGATGTAATACGAGAAATTTCTGAAATGACACCCGGTCCATATTTTCATATCGGGGGAGATGAGTCTGATGCTACCCAGCCTGAAGACTATATTGTTTTTGTCGATAAGGTATTAGAGATTGTCAAAAAGAATAATAAAATACCGATAGGCTGGGATGATTACAGTACTGCAAGTATAGAAAAAAATAGTATAGCACAACACTGGTCAAAAAAAGAAAATGCAATAGCGGCAAAGAAGAAAGGAGCTAAAATCTTAATGTCCCCAGCATCTAGAGCTTATCTAGATATGAAGTATGATGAGAAAACAAAATTAGGCCTTAAGTGGGCGGGACTTATAGAAGTAGATCATGCCTACGACTGGAATCCAGATAAGTTTATTGATGGTATATCAGACGATGATATATTGGGTGTAGAAGCTCCTCTATGGTCGGAGACTGTTACGAATTCTGACGAGGTAGAATACATGGCTTTCCCTAGAATATTAGGGTATGCTGAGATCGGATGGACAGAAGCTAAGCAACGAAATTGGGATGAGTACAAAAAACGTCTCGCTAAGCACGCACCTATTTTTAATCTATTAGAAATTAATTTTTACAAAAGTAGTAAGGTGAAGTGGAAGTAAAAGTGAATCGAATAATCGTAATTTTTGTCGGCTTACTATTCTTATTGGGCTGCTCTAGGAATAATATTTTGGGAGTAGTCATAGAAGAAATAGATTTCCAGAAAAGAGAGCCTGGAAAATGCTACTTTTCCCTTTACTCTAAGGATGTAAATATTGGAAAATACGAAGAAGCGTATGTTCTAGAAATCCAAGATCCTGTTTTTGAGATATATGAACAATGTTTAAGTATTGAAGATTTAGAAGCTTACGACAATGGAGATGAGCATTATTATTTTGCTATTAGTGAACCGCACATAAATTATAGAATTCCTAATCGGAAAAATCTTGATTCCTACTCTTACGGAGATTCTGTTTTTTATTTATGCCTAGTAGAGATGCCAGCTCAGTTTCGGTACCTAAAAAAAGAAGATATTAATTCTGAATCTATAGATATCGAATTCAGAAAGATGATAGAGCCGTCCAAGATTATAAAGACCTATGTAAATAAGAGACCTAAAAAATTAAAAGCTAATCAGTATTATTTCGAATCAGCTTACTGGACAAAGGAAAAGGAATATGTGGCAGCAACAGTTTGTGGTTCTGATCTTGTAAAAAAAATACAAGAAGAGCTTATAAAAATAGGCTATACCGAACTTCCCACGGATAATAAATTGGGAAAAGAGACAAAAGCAGCCCTCATAGACTTCCAGAAAAAGAATGGTATTCCCTCAGGGAGTTTAGATCTTGCTACATTAAAACTACTAGGGATCCAGTAAGTTCTAATAATTAAAATATTAAGCTAGTACCTGATTAAGCTATTAGTTTATTTTTTGAAACAAGTGCCTTAATTTTAACCTGATTATCCATCCCGTGATCCTTGCCAGCGGGCAAAATAGAATGCCTAAAAATTTAGATTCAATGTCAAGCTAGATTCCACAGAAAGTCCTCCTTCTATATCATCACTAAATGTAAAAGTATGGTCGCCAGTATCAAATATCGCATTGTTAAAAAACTGTGGGTCAATATACATATTGACAAATGCACCAGATATATCCCAAGTAAATTGATCAAGTGTTAAAAGATTTGTTCCTGCCACTACGGTTTCATTGTCTAGTACAAAATCTTTGTCTAATGTCAATTCTAAACTAGTTCTATCGATCTCATTTTCGTAATTTAAGTCACAAGATGATGCCCAAGCACTATTTAATAGTCCAAAATTTTTGTGTTCTTGGTTTACATATTCAATTTCAAATTCATTCACTAGAGGAAAGGGTTCATTCACCACATCTGGTGCAGTAAGCTGACTTGTCATGTATAAATTATCTCCTCCGGTAATTAGAATTTTTTCATTACAGCATGAAAAATGTATTACAGACAAGACAAGCGTAAAAGAAAATATTGAATGAACTCGAGGTGTATTATTCGTAGCTAATGGTTTTTATTTCCTTCATTAAAAATAACTCTTACAATGCGCTGAGAACTATTTTTTTTGTTGCTTAAATTATTTTAATTTTGGGTATGGTAAAAAAAGAACTCAAGTTAAAGTACATCTTAACTTGAGTTCTAATCTATTATAATTCTGCTTTGGTTCTAGCAGCTATATCTTATATGTTAGTATTAGTTTCTATCCTGTTTAGCGAAAACATCTTGTAACAATTTAGTTGATCTCAGTGACTTATCTCCTCGGATACCTTCTTCTTTAGTTTCTATCAAACTGAACATTCCGTCCAGCGCTTTAATGTTGACATGATCATCTAACTCAGGATTCATCTTCTTTACAAAAGGTATTTTGTTATACGTGCCAACTACATCTTTCCAATAGTCAAGAGCATTGACTTCATTCAGGCTAGATTGTATAACAGGCAAGAATGTTTTATATAAATTATCTCTTGTACTTTTTTCTAAGTATTGAGTTGCTGCATTTTTATCGCCCATAAGAATTGACATACCATCTTTAATACTCATGCCTTTGATGGCATCTATAAAAATTGGCGTCGCCTTTTTAGCTGCAATCTCTGCCGCTTGATTCATTTTTGTGAGTAGCGTTTCTTCTACATCTTGAAAACCAGGAACCCTCTGTACTTTAGATATTACTTTTTGAGCGTCTTTAGGGATTAGGATTTTATAAGGACTACCGAAATATCCATTTTCTGCCGATAAGGTTTCTACTGCATTTTCTACACCTATGTTGAGTGCTTGCTTTAGAGCCTCTGAGGTATTTCCACCACTTTCAGAGCTTATGATTTCCTTACCTTTATCTAGCAGTTTTCCAAACTGTGCAGTGCCAGAAAACTGTAAGAATGTCAAAGCAATACATATAGCGAATACTTTTTTCATAATCTGTTGTTTAGTAGTAGAACGAATAAATGCACTAACAAGTTTCTGTGGTACTGTTAAGATAAACTAAAAATAGAGGTGGTCTGAGGTATAATTGATAGATAAGTGGTGTAGGATCTATTTTTTTAGAATGCCGTCTATTGCTTGGATTATTAGCTCACTCTTCTTAAATCCCTGAGCTACGATGTACGTTTTACCTGCCTTTTCTAATAGTAAAGTGGGGAAACTATTTACACCTAGATCCCTTGCTCGACTGAAATCATTTTTCACTAATGCTTTCTTTGCATCAGAGCTAAAAGCAGCATCAAAAGTTGAGCTGTCTATATCAAGTTTCTTCAATAGTTTATGATAACTTTCCGCCAGATGTAGATTCTTGTTTTCCTTATAAAAGGCTGTTTGTACACCCTTAAAAAAGTAAAGTTCCTTCTCAGGGGCTATTTCTCTTACAACCAGTGAAGCCCTACAAGGTGGCTCAGTATCATAAGTGATGTCTGTACGATCTAAGATCTCATAGCTGAATTCCTGACCACTTGCTTTATTAACATCCTCCCAGTGGTGACTCAGGAAGTCCTTAAGATCTGCCATAGATTGTGTGTTATATGGGCGCAAGCCTCCCATCACCATCTCTAATTCTAACTCAGGGTAGTGATCCACAACCTTAGTCAACTCATCGGAAAAACCATAGCACCATGAGCACATGGGATCTCCTACATAAATTAATTTTGTATCCTCCATATAAGGTTCGGTTATAAGTATAGAAATTATGATGAGTATGTAAGAAATCATAGATCTAGATTTACAGCTGGTAGAAGACTATGGTAAGAAATTATTACACCTAAGTAGTACTTAATCGTCTAGTTTAAGTAGTATCAGAGTCCGTATAAAATCTTTAAGGACTAAGAATCAGCAGGCTTGTCAGAAGCATCTGTAGTCTCAGCTGTTTCTGTTGTATCCGAAGTTTTCGCTGTGTCTACAGTTTCGGGAGATTCAACAGGTTTAGGAGGTGCAGGCTTAGGCTTCTTAGTAGGTATAGCATCTATGAATTTTACATCTACTGCAACAATACCTTTGTGACCTTCCTCTAATTCGAAGCTTACTTTATCATGTTCCTTAAGTGGACCCGGGCAATTATTGATATGAACGAAAATATTATCTTTCGTTTTCGTGTCAACAATAAATCCATACCCTTTTTCACCATTGAAAAACTTTACGATACCTGTTCTTAATTTTTCCACTACGACATCTACAACTGGTGGTGTAGATATGATGATATCTTCTAATTTTATTACTTTCTTTTTCTTTGTTGGATCTGGTGGAGTATCCGAAAGATTTCCATCTTCATCGATATAAGAAATCTGATCTGCAAAGGTCTTTTTCGGAGCTAAGTCCTTTTCTATCTTCCTTTGTTCTCTTCTCTCTAGTTTTTCTTGTCTTTTCTTTCTTTTCTTTTTTTCTCTTTCTTTCTTATTAAAAGATTGCTGTGATTTAGCCATATATTATATTTTAGTTAACTTATTTACCACTTGAGGACAGATCTGACGGGTAAACAAATAATTAAAATACCTACTATCAATCGAAAAATTCATCAAGTTCTACAAAGATAACAAAAATTTATGGGTCTAAGTTCGATGAAGCCTATATATCCTATAGGTTTTCTGTAGTTTTTTACATTTACTAACTTAATATTTTTTACTTTAACTTTGCATACGATTACAGGAATCGATTTTTCTTAAAAAAGAACTAAAACGTATCATGGACATTTTTAAAACACATTTTCTAGCGTTTATTAGTTTGTCAATTTTTATAGTAAGTTGCGGTACACCCGACCCTAACAAAGATGCTACGGGTAATGACGAATTAGAATTACTAGAAGTAGATCCTAGCATCGTCACAAAGAATATGGCGTACAAAGACATGATCTATGTACCGATCTATTCCGACATATATCTAGACGAACTCAATCAAAAAAGTCTCTTATCCGCAACGCTGAGCATAAGGAATACAAGCTTTAAAGATTCTATTTTTCTTTCTACTATAGATTACTATAACACGAGTGGAGACAAGGTGAAAACATTTATTAACAATACCATAAGTCTTCCTCCAATGGCAACTGTCAATTATGTTATCGAAAAAAAGGATGACACTGGTGGATCGGGTGCCAATTTTATAATAGAATTAAGTGCTAACAGCTCTAAAGTAAAACCACTGATCCAGGCCATTATGATTGGAGAAAATGGAAACCAAGCATTCTCGTTTGCTACGGACGGGTATTCCATAAAATAGAGTTGGATATGCTTTTCTTTTTATGTCAAATAAATACAAGTTTCATCCTATGAATTTTAGTATATGAGATAGCTAATTTACTTATAGTTCATAGATCTAAAAATTTTTAACTACCTCACAATGAAGATATTTTTTATTATTATTTCAGCATTGGTTTTTATTTTTATTGTCGTGCAGATTTTTGTAATGAGTAGCCAGCAGGGTATCGAAACTTATCGCTATGAACTTATCAAAAAGTATAAGGATATAGAAATCAGAAAATACGAAGCTAGCCTTTTTACCAGTGTAGAATTATCCACGAATAGATATGAAGAAGCCTCTGGTGCAGGTTTTTCTATATTAGCTTCATATATTTTTGGAGGTAATGACAAGAAAGAAAAAATTGCTATGACTTCTCCAGTTTCTATCTCGCTAGACGAGTCTATGACAATGATGTTTATGGTGCCTCGAGATCTAAAAAAAGAGGATCTACCTAGGCCTGATAAGGGTAATATTGAGTTTAAAGAAATTCCAGAGAAAACGGTAGCAGCCATTTCTTTTGGTGGTTGGGCAAATTCTGAAAAAATAGAAAAATATAAAGTTAAACTGAAAGCTGCACTAGATGCTGAGGGCATTGCTTATACAAACAAATATTATTTCCTTGGATATAATGCTCCTTTTGAAGTAATCAATAGGAAAAATGAAATTATAGTAGAATTAGTACAATAGACGTAATCAGAAAAGTATGTATAACTATATTACCGACTTTTCCGAAATAAAATTGAATACCTGTCTTACTGTGTTTTTTCTTATCTGACGTTGTAATTCTCTGTCTACCTTTTTCAGGGTATACTGGAATTTGAGATCTATATAGTCTTTACGCATATTTACGATTCTCATATTAAAGGAATTCGCTTCTATAAATTCCTCAAAATCTACTAGGGCATCCTTTAATTCTTCTTCTAGGGATTCTATATTTTTTACCGCTTTTATGTCTATCTGAAAATCTATACTCATAGACCTTATATCTCTCTTCGTATAGTTGATGATATCGTTATTATAGACTTTACTATTAGGGATTATTACAACATCGTCATCATCATTAAGTATTTTAGTCTTGAGTAATTGTAACTCTATTATTTTACCTTTTTGTTCGCCTAATTGCACAAAATCATTAATCTCAAAATCACCTGAGAAACTAAAATACAAGCCTACGATAAAATCACTAATATAATCCTTTGTAATGATTGCAACAGCTGCTGCAACAATACTTAATGAAGTTAGAAGTGTAAGAACATCTATGCCGAAAACAGCGAATAGTGTAACGATGGTTCCTAATCCAACTAGTACTTTAGCTATGTTATTAATTCCGAACTGAAAATTATCCTTTTGTCCAGAAAACCTGCTTTTTCTTTTTGTGTAACTGTAGTTTAATATTCTTCTGATGAAATCTACGAAAATAACGAATATAATAAAATTGATCAAAGCTGAAATAGAGATATGCTGACTTATAACACTACTGAAGCCTTCATTTATATATTTGACATATACTAGAAGCGTCAGTATTATAATTTCTATTAGCAGTATAAATGAGTTCTTCATATGAATAGATTTATACCTATAAATTTCTTGAGTGAAATGACTTTAGCTGTATTAAAATCAAATATAAACAGATTAGCTTCACCATTTTTATTTACTGTAATCCTTTTAAGTATTATCTAAATTATAGTTAGAATTCAAGCTTCTATAATTTAGACCCCAGCGTAGGAATTGCACTTTTAGGTACATTTAGGCTCTTTTTCGCATGTACTGAGCATTGGAGAAAAGTCCATATTTTCTAATTTCTTGAGTAATATCTTACGAGCACTACAATTCATCCTAACTATTCTACAACTCGTCAAGGTTAATTGGTATTCGCCAGCATCTTATAGCATATTTGGATCATGAAACATTCAACAATGCTATATTTCCGATTCTTACTTACGACTTGTAGTCTTATTCTTCTGATAATAGGTAATACGGCAGCTCAGTCAACAATACATGGCGTTGTAACAGATAGATCAGGATTAGCTATTATAGGAGCGAATGTTTTTATAGAAGGATCTTACGACGGTACCACAACAGATGTTGAAGGCATGTTTAGTTTTTCTACTACACGTTCTGGCGAGCAGACCCTAAGTATATCTTATCTAGGATATGAAACGAAAAGGATGAATGATCAGATTCATGCATTTACAAATTTACAAATAGAAATAAGAGAATCAGCGTCAACACTAGATGCAGTAGAGATAACAGCAAGTACTTTCAAAGCTGGAGATAATTCTAAGGTAAGCGTATTGAACCCCTTAGATGTTGTGACAACAGCTGGAAGTCTAGGGGACGTGATAGCTGCTATCCAGACCTTACCGGGTACACAGTCTAATGCCGAAGACGGCAGACTATTTGTAAGAGGGGGCGACGCGAGAGAAACGAAAATTTTCATAGATGGTATGCGTGTTTTCTCTCCCTACACAAGGAGTGTGCAAGGGGCACCTAGTAGAGGTAGGTATTCTCCTTTTCTATTTAAGGGGATAAGATTCAGCACAGGAGGGTATGATGCAGAATTTGGACAAGCGCTATCTGGAGTGTTGGATATGTCTACTATCGATGAACCTAATGATACAGAGACAAATATTTCCCTGATGACTGTTGGCTTAGGAATTGGACATACGACAAAGAAAGAAAATAGTTCTATCAGTTTTAGTGCTTCCTATATAGATCTGACACCTTACTATTGGTTAGCGAATAGTAGGCTGAACTGGAACACACCTTTTAGGGGCTTCGGAGGAGAGATGGTCCATAGACAAAAAATAGGCAAAGGATTACTCAAAAACTATTTTGCTGCCGATGGAGGTATTATCAGTCTTAATAGACAGAACTTAGATGCACAAGAAGAACAGCGGATAGACATAGACAACAGAAATGTATATGGTAATTCTACTTATAATACAATTATAGATGATAAGACTTCAGTCAAAGCTGGGTTAAGCTGGGGAATCAATAATGACGAGACTATCGTAGATACCTTCCAGTTAATTAATAAACTGAGAGGAGGGCATGTCAAAGCAACATTTAAAACTGCTTTTAGTGATTTCATTATATTCAACTATGGCGCAGATTATACTTATCAGGAGGATATACTTACAAAGAAATTTGTAGATACTGAGGAAAGTTTTTCTATACCTGTAAGTAGAGGTATGACTTCTATTTTCCTTTCTATGGATTACTTTATCAATAAGAACTTAGCATTTAAGTTAGGTCTAAGATCAGAGTACTCATCGCTGATAGGCAAAGTGGAATTAGACCCTAGGCTTACGATAGCTTACAAGGTAGGGAAGGGCAGCCAGGTAAGTGCTGCTATAGGAAATTACAGACAGGAAATAGAAAGTGGCTTTATCTCTGAGGCACCTAGTCTAATGAATGAATCCTCTACACATTATTTGTTAAACTATAATCTAAAAAATGATAAGCAGATTATAAGGCTGGAGGCCTATTACAAAGATTACAGAAATCTCTTGACCTATGAATCTGAAAACAATTTTTTTTCTAATGTAGAAAACGAAGGGTCAGGAAGAGCTTATGGTTTTGATGTATTTTGGAGAAGAGATAATCTTATTAAGAATCTCAACTTTTGGGTCAGTTATAGCTACCTAAATAATGAGAGAATATACAATGATTTTCCTACAGTAGCAACACCTGCTTTCTCTACATCGCACAACCTATCCTTGGTAGGTAAGTTGTGGATATCTAAGATGAACTCACAGCTGAGTTTCACCTATCAGCTAGCAAGTGGAAGACCTTTCGATGATCCACGTACTGATACTTTTATGACGGAGCGATCAGACATGTTCAATAACTTCAGCCTGAGCTGGGCCTACTTAATAACACAACAGAAAATATTGTTCGTATCTCTTTCTAATGCACCAGGGTTTCAGAATAATTATGGCTCTAGGTATGCTAGCCGTCCAGACGCCTCCGGACAGTATAACTCAGAGCTAATAAGACCTAGCGAGGATCGCTTTTTCTTTGTAGGCTTTTTCATCACTATGAGTAAAGATAAAGCTAAAAATCAACTAGACTCTTTATAAAAATTAAAATCTAAAAATTAAAAACATGAAAAATTTATTTGTATTATTTATTAGTTGCTTCGCCTTACTATCTAATGTAACTGCGCAGGAAAGTACAGGAGAACTAATTGTAGAAATTCAGAATCTAAAATCGGATAAAGGAAAACTTTTAGTAGCACTGTACGATTCTAAATCTAACTGGCTAGGTAAAAGTATAATGGGAGAAGTATCTGAAATTAAGAATGGTAAAGCACAAGTTATATTTAAAGATGTACCTTATGGGGAATATGCAATGTCTTCTTATCAAGATGAGAATGAAAATAATGAACTAGATGCTGGATTATTCGGGATTCCTAAAGAGCCATATGCATCTTCTAGAGGAGCTAAGGGTATGTTTGGTCCTCCTAAATGGAATGACGCTGTTTTCAAAGTAGAGATAGCAAGTACAACAGAAATTATTATATATTAAGATTATCATAAACAAGAAATAAATAAATTATGAAAAATATCATCATCATATTCACACTACTTATTGTGGGAGATACCATAATTGCTCAGGATGCATTCACAGAAGGAATGAAGAAAGGTTTGCATCTCTGGTCAGAAGGAAAAGCTATGGAAGCATCAGCGCTTTTTGAAAGAATTTCATTAGCAGAAAAAGATAATTGGATACCTTGTTATTATGCAGCTCAGACGCTTATAACAGAAAGTTTTAAGAATGGAGAACCAAGTCGAAAAAATGAAATTTTAGAAAAAGCAAAAGCTTTTGTTGATACTGCGCATGAACGATCTCCTAATAATTCTGAGATCACAACGCTAGAAGGCTTATTATATACAGGATATGTGGCGATGGACCCTGCAACCTACGGAATGAAATATTCCCAGAAAATAATGGAGCTTCACCAAAGAGCTATCGCTTTGGACAATGAAAATCCTAGAGCACATGCTAACCTTATAGAATACGAAATGGGTTCAGCTAAATTCTTTAATCAAGATCAGGCACCGCTCTGTGGTAAGATGGAAAAAGTGTTACCTTTATTTGAGTCGCAAACTACTGAGGTACCATTTGCTCCATCGTATGGAAAAGAACGAGTAGAGGAAGTAATTAAAAACTGTGGTTTGTAATCCAGAACAGATAGATTCTCATGAAAACTTTTCTAAAGGATAATTATAGTGCTGTAAAAATAGTTTTAGTCATCTGCTTCGTATCAGTATTGATAGAGTTGTTAGTAGGTAATGATTTCTCTTGGGCGGATCTTAAGGTTACTTTTTTCTTTAACTTCTACTATGGTATGCCTTTGACCTTATTCAATGGTTTGCTTTTTGACTATTTGGACAAACATTTTCCATGGGATAAGGTAGCCAGAAAAAGAGCTATTCTAGGGTTTGTCTTGACAGTGATCATGAACCTAGTGATTGTTTTAGTTCTGAATATTCTGTACTTCGGAATATATTTAGGGAACGGAATCGCCTCTGTTTTCGATGCGAAGTATTCTATGTATTATCTGATAGCGCTTATTATAACAGTGATTATATCCTTGTTCTTTCACAGTGTAGGATTTTTTAAGAGAGCAGAGGAAGAAAAGTTAAAAGGAGAGGTACTAAGAAAAGAAGTTGTCTCAGCCGAACTGAATACGCTAAAGGCACAACTAGATCCTCATTTTCTTTTTAACAGTTTTAATGTTTTGTCTGGGCTCATAGATGAAGATAAGGATAAGGCACAGAAATTTCTAGGTGGTCTTACTAAGATATATCGTTATGTTTTAGAAAATAGAAATGAAGACCTAACGAAGATATCGGACGAACTATCTTTTGCTAATCAATATATGGACCTACAAAAGGCAAGGTTTGAAGAAGGGCTAGAACTAAAAATCGATATTCCTGAAGCTTATATGGAAAGAAAATTACCCGCACTAAGTTTGCAACTTCTTCTGGAGAATGCAATAAAGCATAATGCCTTTGATGATCAGCAGTCTTTGCAGATAGACATAGTTGTCAAGGACGAAAACATAAGTGTAAAAAATAATAAAAGAGAGAGAACAAATTTGGCTGGTTCTAGCGGCCTTGGTCTGGAGAATATTGCCTCTCGATATATATTGCATAATATAGAGGGCTTTGTTATTAGAGATACAGAACAATTTTTTGAAGTACAGTTACCGATTATATGAAAGTTGTTGTTATAGAAGATGAGGCTGTTGCAGCCAGAAAATTAACTAGAATGTTAGCGGCCTTGTCAATAAGTGTGATGGCTCATATAAAGTCCAATAAGCAGTTTCTAGAGTTACTAGCTACAGAGATGAAACCAGATGCTTATTTTATGGATATACACCTCAGTGATGGTGTAGTCTTCGATGTACTAGATAGTCATAAGATAGACGTCCCTATCATTTTCACAACAGCCTACGATCAGTATGCGATCAAAGCATTCAAGCTAAACAGTATCGATTATCTACTGAAGCCCATCGATACCGATGAGCTATCTGCAGCTGTAACCAAGTTAAAAAAAAGACAAAATAAGCCCCTAGATATTACTCTACTGAGTAGCCTGTTACAAGCTAAATCTGCACCTCCTAAAAAACTAAGAGAGAGAATCAGTGTTCGTATAGGCGATCACATAAAATCTATTAAGATCGAAGATATACAGTTCTTCTATAGCAGTGATAAGATAAATTTTCTGTACAACATAGCAGGTCGATCCTATCCTATAGAGCAGACCTTAGAACTTATCCAAGAGGAGTTAGACCAGAGAAAATTCTTCAGAGTATCTAGAGGCTATATTATCTGTATAGATAGTATACAAGATATCATCTCCTACAGTAACTCTAGGCTAAAAGTCGTTATGAAAAATGCGGATATACATGAGATCATTGTCAGTCGAGATAGAGTAAAGGGGTTTAAGGATTGGCTGGATTAGGGATTCCAGAAATTTTCTGAACCACGATTCTCAGTATTTCCAGGATTTCTCTTTTGTGATGTTTTCGTAGTCTGAGGTACCTCCAAGTCACAGCGTTGCGCAACGCCCTAAGTAAAAATAAAAGATTGTTCGTAGCCCTTTATGGCTATCCTGTCTTACCATGTATGAGCTATCAATATTTCAGAATCACGGATTAGACGGATTTTAGGATTACACAGGATTCCTAATGTTTTACAACTTTCTGTATTGTTGTATGGATTTCGAATTGGCCCATTTATTTCGCCCTCTTATACGATTTTTTACATTTTTTAAAATAACAAAAATGGGCTATTCATAAGCTATTGTCGAATTACAAATTAATATTAGTGTCAATATTATACTTTTGTAACAACCTCGCGTCAGGGATAGAAAGGAGCCGATAGGCGTCACGCGTAGCGGGACCGGAACGAATGTGGAGTCCTGTATAGCCCGCCCGGACGCCCAAATAAATAAAATTCTTACAATCAAAATGGGCAAAAAAAAATGCCCATCATTTCTGATAGGCATCTGTATATATCTTATTATCTAAGGTCGATTACTTTGCAATCTCCTTGATGTGATCTTCTAACTCATATTCATCGCCTGGGTTATAACCATTGTGAGAGTATACAATATTACCTTCTCCATCTAGCAAGAAAGTCTGCGGAATGGTCTGAAAATTTAACGCTCTCTGCAAGTCCTGTTTTGTATCACATAATACGGTATACGGCCAGCTCTTCGTCGCAACGATCCCAGGAACCTTAGCCAGTCCCCTAGCATTGTCAGTTGTAATGGCGATCACCTCTACATCATATTCCTCCTGCCAGTCTTCGTATATATCAGAGATTGCATCTAACTCTCTCTTACATGGACTACACCATGATGCCCAAAAGGATATGACCACTGGTTTACCTTTAGCAATATAATCATAAATCTCAACTGTATGACCGTCTAATGTTTTGATGTTTGCCTTAGGAAATGACTTGTCTCCTGACACAAAGGAACATAAGAGCAGGATAGTAGAAGCGAAAAAGAAGGTCTTAAATATTTTCATTTTTATAGTTTTGTAAATGTTAGGGACTTAAATCTATTATAAAGACGGCAAATTTAAGTGGAGGGATCGGTTCTTAACGGAAAATTAACCACTCCTTACTGCAATGATATCAAAATTAACTTTGTGATAACTTTTTTACCATCAGAAATAAGCTTTAGAAACTGATTTCTCGTTTTTAACGACAAAAAGCTAAATTTTAAGCTAAATTTGGAAGATCTTATTACTCCATAAGCTTCATAGCGTATCGGAAATACTATTTTTGCAACGATGAAAACGAAAATACTCTACTTATTACTATTTATTCTAGGTTCTACAAGTTTTGTAGATGCTCAGGATCAGGGACAAAATGAGGAAGCCGATTACGGTAGGTTCTCAGGCGCCCTAAACGTAAATGCCAATGTGTTTCTTAGGGATAGTCTCATAGGAGCATTTAATATTCCGCAGTATGATAATGAATTATTTGGTGCGGAAACCTGGTTAGATCTTAACTATTCGCAATTTGGCTTCGATATAGGGATACGATTTGACATGTTTAACAACTCTAATTTACGTAATCCTAATGCTTCTTATTCTGCAGAAGGAATTGGAAAATGGTTTGTTAGAAAAAAAATAGGTAAGCTAGGTTTTATTGTGGGCTCGATCTATGATCAGATAGGTACAGGTATAATTTTCAGGTCTTTCGAAGAACGCCCTTTACTTATAGATAATGCGCTAATCGGTGCCATGGTAACCTATGATTTTTCTGAAAACTGGCAGATCAAAGGATTTTCTGGAAGACAGAGAAATCTATTTGATATCCATCCTGGTATAATTAAGGGCGTTAATCTTGAGGGTTTCTATAAGAAAGATGGAGCGAAGGTTTCATTTGCTCCTGGTATCGGCTTTGTCAATAGAACATTGGGAGAAGAAACAGTAGAAAAGCTGAGAGGTGTATTCAAGGGATATAAGGAATCGGAAAGATCTAAAATTCAGTATAATAATTATATGGGGACCATATACAATACGTTGAATGCTGGAAAGTTTGTGTGGTATGTAGAAGCGGCAATGAAATCTTCTGATATATTTTTTAGCCCTGTGGATTCGCTTCTTACATTCAACGGTGAGTATGTTCTCGGAAAATATATAAAAGAGCCTGGAAATATATTCTATACAAGTCTAAGTTATGCCACTAAGGGTTTCGGAATTACCTTAGAGGCTAAGCGGACAGAATACTTTAATATAAGAACAGATCCTACACTTACTCAGATTAATGGGATCGTGAATTTCTTGCCACCTATGACGAGACAGAATGCTTACAGACTTACAACTAGATACGCGCCTGCTACTCAGGATCTAAGCGAACAAGCATATCAGGCTGATATTACATATGCGTTTACTAAGAAAGCAATAGCAAATGTCAATATTTCTAATATTACAGACTTAGATGGTGGCCTATTGTATAGAGAAGTATACACTGAGCTTAGCTATAAATACAAAAGAGATTGGCAGCTAAAAACTGGGGTCCAGTTACAGCAATATAACCAAGAAATATATGAAGTAAAGCCTGAAGTTCCCATCGTAGAAACTGTGGTTCCTTATATAGATTTCCTATACAAATTTAACAGAAAAAGATCTCTTAGAGCAGAGATACAATATATGTTTATAGGCGATGACGTACAAGCGGGTACAAAACAGGATTATGGAGAGTGGTTTTTTGCACAATTAGAATATAGTATGGTTCCCAACTGGACATTTACAGTATCAGACATGTACAATATAGGACCAGGTGTAAATTCTCCTAAAGATGAAAATGGTGAAAAACTATCCCTACATTACCCTAGATTAGATGTATTCTATACGCATCATTCTAACAGGTTTTCCTTGAGTTACGTTAAGCAGGTAGAAGGGATAGTCTGTACGGGCGGTATCTGTAGATTAGAACCAGCTTTTAGTGGTTTTAAGTTTGGTCTAAGTTCAGTATTTTAAAAAAAATTAAATTTAGTATTATGAAAAATATGATTTGTTTGATTTTTAGTATCCTCGTCATAAGTTCTTGCCAAGAACAGATGGTACAGATAGAAGACTTTCAGCTTCCTATCACAGATAGAGTTGTACTGATAGAAGAACTGACAGGTGTAAAGTGTCCTAATTGTCCAGCAGGAAGTTCAGAGTTATCTAGAATTATAGATTTATACGAAGGTAAAGTTATAGGCGTAGGTATACATGGAAAGTTTCTTACTACACCCCTAGATAACAGTGCTTTTGATTTTAGAAATGAATTTGCTGAAGATATAGAAAAAAGTTTTTCTTGGCTTGGAAAGCCATCTGCTGTGATTAACAGAATACATTTCGACGACCAAGATTTCGAGGGTATAGACGTTCCAGCATTATGGCAAGGATATGTCGATGCAGAATTTGAGAAAGAGGTGGAAGCAGACCTATTTATAGAAAAAATTTACAATGAAAGTACAAGAGAACTAGAGGTAAAAATTCGCGCGGTAGGAAGAGTAGACATCTCGGAAGATATAAATATAAGTATATATCTTACGGAGAGTCATATCATAGATGCTCAGCTAGATCAGGTAGTAAATATTCCAGACTATGAGCATAATCATGTTATGAGAACAATGCTAACTAGTTCTAGTGGCGACGCTCTGGCACCCTCTATAAATACGGGTGAAATTTTAACTAGGTCATACACTTACACATTACCTCCAGAAGATGGGACTTGGATAGCAGAAAATATGGAAGTTGTCGCTTTTATACACAGCCCTACACATGTTATACAAGCTGCAGAAGCTCATGTGATGGATTAGATCTATCTAGAAAAAAGAGAAAAATAAGCACTTCTTAATCAGATTAGGAAGTGTTTTTTTATATTGAAATTGGTATTACTCATCCTCAGCCTATACTGACTTATCTTTGGAATCTGTTCGAAACACCTCTTGCCTCGAGATCTAATTTGACAGATCTAAATACCATAACACTTTCCCATAAAAGATTTCTGATAAACTAAATCTTGGGCAGTCATTAAGAAAATGATTTGCTCACTTAGAACAATAGTTATTGAAAATTGAATTTTTGGCCTGAGTGTTTTTATAATTTAATCAATTTCTGATAATGGAGTACTTCACCAGATTCACTTAAGATATATAAGTAATAAATACCGATTTTATTATTAAAAAATAGATCATCAAATGTAAATATATTATTATGACCCGTTATCCGTCCATCATACACAAGTTTTCCGATACTACTGATCAAGGCAATCCTAAGTGGTTCTTGCTTGTTAATGTGAATGGTAAGGCTATTACTAAAAGGATTAGGAAAAACATTAGTTACTTCATAAAAATCGAATCCATTACAATCTTCATCGACATTGTTATCGCTGACTTCAGTTGCATCAGGATAAATATTAGCCGAATCATCGTCGCAATCGGTATTGTCTGTAACATAACCAGTAGGGGGTACTAGTTCGCAAACAAATAATTCCTCAGTTCGGTTGCCAAAGCCGTCGCCATCACTATCCCTGTAATACGAGAAATAAGGAATGTTATCATCTATCTCATTATTACAATCGTTATCTATATTGTCGCAGAGTTCACTAGAATCAGGATTGATGTTTACATTCTGATCATCACAATCGGAACTGTCTGTGACATATCCAGCAGGAGCTGAAAGATCACAAATGGACAACTCTGAATTCGAGTCTCCAAAGCCATCACCATCGCTATCTCTATAATACGAGAAGTAAGGAATGTTATCATCTATCTCATCGTTACAATCGTTATCTATATTATCGCAAATCTCACTAGAATCAGGATTGATGTTTACATTCTGATCATCACAATCGGAGCTGTCTGTGACATACCCAGCAGGAGCTGAAAGATCACAAATGAACAACTCTGAATTCGAGTCTCCAAAGCCATCACCATCGCTGTCTTTATAATACGAGAAGTAAGGAATGTTATCATCTATCTCATCGTTACAATCGTTATCTATATTATCGCAAATCTCATTAGAATCAGGATTGATGCTTGCGTCTTGATCATCACAATCATTTGCAATAGCTGTATATCCTTGTGGTGCTTCCACACTACAATACGCTATTGATTCGTCGGCATTTCCATACCCATCATTATCAATATCTAAATAATAAGTAAAAGTAGGTAAATCCTCATCCATAAAACCATCACAATTATTATCGAGGTCATCGCAGATTTCAGGTGACGATGGGTTGATAGAACTATCTAGATCGTTGCAATCTTCATAGCTAAAAAACCCATCACCGTCCTCATCCACAAAAAAATAGTTTTCTGATTTTTCAAAAACTCTATCAGCAATTTTTACACCCATTATTCTTCCAGGAATATCATCAGCGGGGGGGTGTATACCACCCCATATTCGGCTTAGACTAGTCTCATCACTTGCATCCCTGTAGGTGGCCCATTGCAAAGAGAAAGATTCCGATGGACCTTGTTCAAATACTAAAAAATCATTTTCTTCTACATCAAATACACCCATTCCTCCTGGGAAAAAGGCATCACCTGTTATTTTTGTTAAAATTTCTGCTGCTGCTCTAGAGTAGGTACTGTGACCAGAAACATATCCAGCAAACGGAGGCGTTACAAAGCTAGGCCTTTGATAAGGCCACCAATTTTCTATTAAGATCCAACCAACACCTGCCTTATCTGAACTCGGATTGTTTATGTAATCTGGACCTCTCCATACCTTGGCCTTTAATTTGTTAAGATGTTCCATGCTGTTACCAACTAAAGGATCATCCTCATCCACAAGTTCGACAAAGTCCTCTACGAGTTCGAATCCGAAAGGAGAATAACTAGGTAAAGAAGGATCACTTCTTTGACCTAATCCAGCTATATATCTTATAGCACTTACTGGTCTAATATAATCGTAATATCCCTTGGCTCCCCAAGCTGCAATTGCTGCATCATGCATAGCTCCTCCCAGCATGAAATAAGTTTTTATATCCCATTCTAGATCACCATATGCATCTCCGGTACCCTCGTATTGTTTTTTATTTTCTGGATGATCCGTCACATAATTGAGTATACTGAACCAGTGACCTGGTGGTGTTTCACTATCTGGTCCATCTGCCCAGAATTCTGCCAGCACCCTTGTGTAATCTCCAGAAGGAACCATCTGAGGTTCGTAGGGTGCTCCAGTATAGGGATTAATATCATGACCTTCGCTATGATCACCTCCATTTTCGTAATCATAAAAACTTAGAATATCAGATACACTTTCTGGCAAGGCTGTATTATTGCCATTAGACGCAGGCGAAATATCTATCATTTTTTGATCTGCTGGGTCTAATTGACTAGACCACTTAAGTACTAATTCAAAACCTCTGATATAATCATAACTACCATCTGGATCATCAAAATCAATCATCGGCGGAGGACCTGGATCAAGATAAACATTGTATACATCAGAATCATCCTTTGTATAACTTGTGAGATCTTCTTCTGACAAAGCAAAAGGAACTACATTTCCCCATTCTGCTGATAAAAATCGAGGTGTATTAAAAGGTATTTCATTACCACTCTGATCTATGAAAACATCTAGTGTCAGTTGCTGCCAATTATTAGGGTTTTGTAAATTAGGATTGCCAGGGTTTTGGATTACCATAGGTTGGTTGACGGGGTTATAATAACCATTGTTATAACCAGAGGCTTCTCTAGAACCATCTTGCAATCCGTAAGCTAATATGGATTGAGCTACAAAATTTCCAAAAGCTGCTGCATTACCATCGCTATAATCTGTCTCATTGAACGTAGGATTATAACCTAATTCCATCATCTTATTTCTCAGTCGATTGTTTGTTGTAAATGGGTTAGGAGATAATGCAAATCTTCTTTGCATTAATGTATACATAGCATAACTGATGGCCTCGTCTATTTTGGCTTCTCGATCTCCGGTCGTATCGAATCCATCAAAGTCTATCTGATAACCATTTATTTCATTTCCTAGAAAATAAGGCTTAGCAATGCTGTCAAAAACGGCCCATATATCATACATCATAGCAGAGCTGTGCCATAGGTTTCTGGCGTGCACTGTAGGTCGTGCAAAATCATCTCTAATGTTTTCAAGTAATACCTCATTCCATTCACGAGCGATGGAATGCTGACAGACTGTGTCCATAGCGATGAAACCGCTGATTAGAATAATTATTAGTGATTTGTAAATCTTCCTCATTATTATATGTCTTATGCAGGACAAACTTAAATATAATATTGATAACTAGTAGAATATAAATTCGATAAAATCGGTATATGAAAAATGATATCCAATTATCTTGATGACTCACTACTATGCATTAAAGTGGCATATATTTAAATGACACATGAAAGAAATTCATTCATTCCATAATTATGACTAGTGTTTTTTGTTTCGTTTTATGTCAATGCAATAAATGAACGATGCTGGTGCAAGGTATAATTTAGCCTACTATTTTTAGATGCAATAACTTATCTTCTGTAAGCTTTAAATACAACTGGTTCCTGATATAAAGATTAAAACTTATTTCATCATAAATGAATCATATTCATGCCTAGTGTTCCTATTCTTAAGAAAGCTTATTTACATAGGTCCTATAAATGATCAAATGTCTATCTTTGCACGACTAAAATTGTAGGTAGATGAATGTTTCGCTGAATTGGTTAAAGAATTATATAGCTCTGGATCTTCCAGTAGAAGAGATAAGTCGAATATTGACAGCTATAGGTCTAGAAGTAGAAGGGGTCAAAGAGGTAGAAAGTATTCCTGGTGGCTTAGCGGGTCTAGTAGTAGGACATGTGATAGAATGTGGTCAGCATCCTAATGCAGATAGGCTATCATTAACCAAGGTCGATATCGGTAAAGAGGAACCATTACAGATCGTATGTGGAGCACCTAATGTAGCTGCTGGACAGAAGGTTATTGTAGCAAAGATAGGAACCACCTTATATCCTACAAAAGGCGATTCTTTCAAAATAAGGAAAGGTAAGATTCGGGGTGAACTGAGCGAAGGAATGATCTGTGCAGAAGATGAGATAGGACTAGGCGAAGGCCATGATGGTATCATTGTGTTATCAGAAGAAGCAAAGACAGGAACAGCAGCAGCGGATATCTATAATCTAACATCTGACCAGATATTCGATATAGGACTTACCCCTAACCGTTCTGATGCTACTTCTCATCTCGGCGTAGCAAAAGATCTAGCAGCTTATCTAAAAATAAATCATGAAGGAGACACTTATGTCAAGTCTCCTGATGTAAGTAGTTTTTCTCTAAGCCATGAAACTTTTCCTATAGAGGTTGTCGTAGAAAACACAGCTTCTTGTCCTAGATTCTCTGGTGTAACTTTAAGTAATGTTGTTGTAAAAGCTAGTCCGGACTGGATGCAAAAGTCCCTTATAGCGATAGGTGTGAGACCGATCAATAATGTGGTGGACATAACTAATTATGTTTTACACGAACTAGGACAACCGCTACATGCTTATGATGCGGATAAGATAGCTGGAAAAAAAATAATAGTAAAAAACCTTCCTGCTGATACCATCTTCAAATCACTAGACGATCAGGATAGAAAGTTAGATGCAGAAGATCTTATGATCTGCGACGGACAATCTAATGCGATGTGTATCGGTGGAGTATTTGGTGGTGCTGATTCAGGAGTAACAGATCTTACAAAGAATATATTTCTAGAGGCGGCACATTTTGAAGCAGGGACCATAAGAAGGTCTAGCACTAGGCATTTACTAAGAACAGATGCGGCCAAGGTTTTCGAAAAAGGTTCAGATCCTAACAATACAATATACGCGCTGAAGAGAGCAGCTAATCTACTAGTGAAGCATGCTGAAGCAACGATTGCTTCTGAACTTGTAGACATTTACCCGAAGATTATCCATCCACTCAGCATACACGTACGGTACGAAAAGATCAATGATCTGATAGGTGACTCGATTTCTAAGGAAGCTGTACACGATATTCTACAAGCTATGGAAATGGAAGTTAAGCCTGTAGATGATCACAGTATTAAGGTGCTGGTTCCAACCAACAAAGCTGATGTAATCAGAGAGGTAGATGTGATAGAAGAAATCTTAAGAATCTATGGGTTCAACAAAGTGGCTATTCCTGATCAGATTAGCTCCACGATACAGTTTACTTCCTTTCCAGAAAAGAATTATGTAAAAAATCTTCTTGCGGAATACCTGTCAAGTAATGGATGGAATGAAATGATGGGCTTATCTCTGATGGAGTCCAGAAAAGCAAAAGATCTTATCGCCCTAGAGGACGAAGAACTTGTGTACATAAATAACACCTCTAATATTCATCTAGATATTATGAGACCTGATATGATGATAAGTGGACTGATCAGCGTACTTCATAATCAGAATTATCAGATACATGATACTAGACTATATGAGTATGGAAGCACTTATCACAAAAAGGAAAATGATAGCTTCACAGAAAACCCTTATCTATGTTTATTTCTAAAAGGAAATAAATCTCCAGAATCGTGGAAAAATACTGCTGAGAAAACAGAACTTTCAGACCTTCAACAGACTATAACTTCGAGTATCGCGAGGATAGGACTTAAGAACTATATGCTAGCAGAAGTCAATGATGACGAAAGGTTTTCTTATGCTGTGGATTACAAAATACATAACAACGCCGTAATTAGAGTTGGAGTTATTGCCCAGAATATTCTAAAGAAAATGGGTATTAAGGATGCAGTATATTATGCAGAAATACAGATCGATAAGCTTGTCAAAGCGGCTAGGAAATCTAAAACGCAGGTATCAGAAATCAATAAATTTCCAGTCTCTCGGCGAGATCTAGCACTGGTTATAGACAAGAAAAGAGAATTTGCTGATATTGTCAAGATTGCTAAAAAGGTAGACAAGAAGATACTGAAAGAGATATCTTTATTTGACATCTATGAAAACGAAGAACATCTAGGTGCCGGAAAAAAATCATATGCCGTACAATTTATGTTTGAGGATACGACTAAAACCTTAAGAGACAGTGATATAGATAAGATTATGTCAAAACTAACAGCTGAATTTGAGTCTAAGATAGATGCGCATATCAGGAAATAAGAAAAAGTATAGTTTTCTAGTTCTTTATTCAGGCGAGTAATCTTTTACTGCTAGTAGGGAAGAGGTATTTTTAGGCTGTTAAAGGCTGTATCGTAAGACCTTATACATATTTTATCATAAATATATAAGGTTATGAGAAAAATCGCTAATTTTGTATGATGCAGAACGTTTTGAGTAAGCTGAATCAACTCGAATTATCCGCCAAGAAATTGGTTCATACCGTAGAGTATATCAAAGCAGAAAATAAGCGTTTGCAGAAAGAGAATGCCTTGCTAAAAGAAGAGCTAGGTGTGATAAAGAATGATAGTCAGGTTACAGGAAAAAATCAGGTAGTCGAGGATTTTAGTGATAATAGAAAAGATCAAATAAAGGTAGCGTTGAAAGAGTATATGGAGGAGATAGATAATTGTATAGAACTGCTCAATAACTAGAACATGGAAAAGCAGTTACAGTCCGCAGAAATCATGGTAGGGGGAAAAGCATTCCCCATAAGACTCTCTGAGCAAGAAATGAAGAACTTGCCCTTAGTAGAGAAAAACATAAATGAGCGGATTACTAACTTTCAGATGAAATACAAAAATCTAGAGAAGATAGATTGTATTTCCATGGCGCTTATATCCTACTCATTTGATCTACTCAACGAACAAAAATCCAAGTCCAAAGAAGCTGTAATAGAAAAAATAGGTGCCATCCAGCATCTTCTAGAAAAAGCTTAGAACTGTTAACTTATATCACTCTTTTCATTTATTTATTTAACATTAGAATAGTTATCTGAAGCTGATCGAATTCTTACTAAGCATATAGCTTTTTATCTACATAAGAAATCGGCAAGTAAATGAGCTGTTCTTACAATCATACTATTAATGGAATTAGGAATAATAGGAATTATTACTGCAGTGGTGGGAGCAATTCTAGGATTTTTTGTAACTAATATTTCTGTCAAAAAAACGGGACAAGCAAAGATAGACGATGCAAATAAAAAAGCAGACCTTACATTAAAAGAGACAGAACTTACCGTAGAAAGAAAACTTGCTGAAGCAAGTAACAAGGCAGACAAGATCCTGACAAAAGCAAAAAGCTCCAACGAAGCGATCAAACAAAGAAAAATCCAAGAAGCTAAAGAGAAATTCTCTAAACTCAAGTCGGATTATGAAAGCTACAAATCAGAACACAAGGTAGAAATGAAAGAACGTGAGATGAACGTTGTTTCTTTAGAGAAAGACCTTAACATCAAGAAAAGAGATCTAGCTAAAGAGATAGAAGGTATAGAACAGAGAGAAGCTGATGTGACTGCTATAAAGCAGAACTTAGATAAGCAGATCAAGATCGTTACAAAGAAAAAGGAGGAACTGGAATCAGCTAACGAGAAGCACATTAAGGCACTAGAAAGTATATCTAGACTGACAGAAGCAGAAGCTAAAGAATCGCTGCTAGAAGCAGTAAGAGCTAAGGTAAGTACAGATGCGATGGCTATAGAAAAAGAAGCAGTACTTAATGCTAAAGCAAATGCGAACAAAGAAGCAAAAAAAATAATTATTCAGTCTATTCAGAGAATGTGTGCTGAGTATACTATAGAAAATACGGTTTCAGTTTTTAACCTTGACTCAGATGATATAAAAGGTCAGATTATAGGTAGAGAAGGAAGAAATATAAGAGCCCTAGAAGCGGCAACAGGCGCAGAGATTGTGGTGGATGATACGCCAGAGGCGATCATCATATCTAGTTTTGACCCGATCAGAAGAGAGATCTGTAGACTATCGCTTAAGAGGCTGGTAGCAGATGGAAGAATACATCCCGCTAAGATCGAAGAGACTGTATCAAAAGTAAAGAAGCAACTTACAGAGCAGATTGTAGAGATAGGAGAGCGTACGGTAATAGATCTAGACATACATGGTCTACATCCTTACCTTGTGAAAATGATAGGTAGAATGCGTTTCCGATCTTCTTACGGTCAGAACCTACTAAAGCACTCTATAGAAACAGCTAATCTATGTGCAACTATGGCAGCGGAAATAGGACTTAGTCCTAAGCAGGTTAAACTTGCTAAAAGAGCAGGACTACTACACGATATAGGAAAAGTTGCTGAAGAGGATTCAGAATTACCACATGCATTACTAGGTATGCAGATATGTGAAAAGCACAAAGAGAATGCCGCTATACTTAATGCAGTAGGAGCTCACCATGACGAGATAGAAATGAATAATATAATCTCGCCTATAGTCCAAGCGTGTGATGCGATCTCAGGAGCAAGACCTGGCGCAAGAAGAGAAATTTTAGATAGTTATCTTAAGCGTATCGGCGAGTTAGAAGAACTAGCATTAGGATATGAGGGCGTACAAAAAGCGTATGCTATACAGGCAGGAAGAGAACTTAGAGTAATCGTAGAAAGCGAAAAAGTTACAGATGCATTTGCAGATGATCTAGCTTTCATGATCTCTCAGAAAATAGAAAATGAAATGCAATATCCTGGCCAAGTGAAGGTGACTGTGATAAGAGAGAAAAGAGCCACTTCGATTGCAAGGTAGGGGATAGTTGTAAAGATCCAAAGCGATTAGAGAAATTGCAAAATTGTAGAATTAAAATAAGGATTGAGCTTGTAGCTTGATCCTTTTTTTATTGGAATTTTTGAAAGGGGGTGGTATGTAATGTATCAGTTCTCTATGGGCTTGGTTCAATACCAATTCTGATTTAGGATGACCCTAATTATTTATTTTGTTCTTCATGTTCCTTCGTTAAAAAGCCTCGCCAAACCTATGGGTTCGCCTACGTTTTTTGCCTTGATCCATTTTGAACAATTCTAAATCCTTTTCCGTCATCTAAAAATAGAAATGGTACAAGTAGGGCACTATTTTTTACATTGGTCTACCTGCTTGACATAATGATTTCCCAAAGCTCTTTTAAGCGTCAAGTGATATTGATTATTATCATCAAAACTATTGAGCATTCTACAGCTATTTATTCGATTAAGTTCCAAGGCTTTATCAAAGCTATATTGAATATCTGATTTGTCGCCATTGGTAAAAGAAAAACCTAAAGCAAGATTAAAGTAATCTGACCAATCGTATACTTTATTTTTATCAAGTAAGGCCTTGTATGTATTTTCAAGTATGTATTTGCCTTTTGCATAAGAGTCCTTATCCTCAGCCATTTTCTGATTAGGATAAAAATTTACAATATCATTTTCCCAACGAGATGAAGTTGCTGTGCTTTGGCTTGTCTTTTTTGAGCAGCTTAAATTAGATAAGCACATAAGAATTATCAGTAAGTGTAATTTGGATATTTGCATTCTTTTAGTGTAAAAGTATACAATTTTGACCTAATAAGTGTCTTAGGATTCTTTAATGCTTAACCCATATTTTTTTCTTTAAAATATCATTTTCTTTAGATAAGAAATGGAGAAAATAGAAACCAGGATCAAATTTATCCACCGCAATTTTTATAGTTTCGGATGTATAGCTTTCTATTTTTTTTCCATTCATATCAAGAACTTCTATTTTATTAAAATTATAAAACTGATTATTGTAGAGTAGATAGATATGATTATACTGGGGATTAGGGTAGATCTTTAGATCGTATTTTTCATCATAGGAAATATATACTATACCCAAGGTTTCTCTCTCTCCTGTATTCAGTTCTTCTGTTACTTTATAGAAATGGCTACCTATGGTGGGATCTAGGTCATAAGTTTTGTGGAGTTTCTGCAGGGAATCATCATAAGAGAAAACTGTTTTGTTATAGATCCAGTCTATACCATCTTCGCTCTTCCATATGTTGAATTTGATTTTCTTACTAGAAGGTGCGGACTCCCATTTTAGCTCTACTGTTCCGTTCATTATTTTAGCAGTGACGGGAGCAATAAAATAATGGCTAGAGTCTTTTGTTAGAGGGTCAGTGTTATTATAAAAACTTATATCTTGAAAAGTCTTGCAATAAGCTGTCTGGCTGCAAATAAGCATAGATAGCGCACAGGTATTTAGAAGGTATAAAATCGCTTTCATTATTTAAATTGTTAAAAAAATCAGAAAAATTCTCTTATATATAAAGTACAGTACTTTCTGAATGCGGGGAGTGAGCTATTGTAAGTATAAAATGTGTAGTTTTTATCTACTCAAATATAGATAATATGTATGCTAGATTTACTAGTGTATACCCTGAAATTTTAAAGCTACAATTTCAGGGTTTATCGCTACATAGGAGCAATGCATTCCAGCAGCTACTTTGATTTCAGATCTCTGATATTATTGTAATCGAGACAGCAGAGATAATTATTTTATAAAAAAAATAGATTTTTAGATATAGATTAATATTAGGGAAGATATAAAATTTAAATTCGTTGTATGAAATCACTTGTATACAAACATGCGAGGGTTTAATTTTTCACTTAAAATATAATCAATGAAGTACAGTTTAATTTTATTATTCCTTGTAGCAAGTCTGCTGAGTAGTAATGATGGTTTTTCTCAGGAATCAGAATGGCCAGAACTAGATAAAAGTCCACAACAATTTTCTTACTATCCAGCCAAGGTTGCTTGGAGGAATTATCTAAAGGGAGATGATAGAAATATGAGTCCTAAGGTAAAGGTAAGTTACTCTTCACCCGCTAAGAAAGACAGAGTTGTCTTTGGTACACTGGTGCCATACGGAAAAGAATGGAGACTAGGTGCTAATGAGGCAACTGAAGTATTGTTCTATCAAGCAGTAGAAGTAGGAGGCGCTACACTAGATCCAGGATATTATACGGTATCAGCTCTTGTCAATAGAGATCACTGGGTTGTTAATTTTTCATCTCAGAGACACATATGGGGTAATGAAAACAGAGACCAAGAAGCAACAGTTGCTAGTGTGAAAGTTATGACTAACAAGGCAAAAGAAACTAGAGAAAATTTTGCCATAGGATTTAAAGAAATAGATGACCATACAGCCCATATGATAATAGAGTGGGAGGATACTAATGTGGCCATACCTGTAGCCTTCAATGTTGCAAGTTTTCCTGGTGTAGATGTAAGCCCTGGAGATATAGCGCATTATCCGGATAACTCTAGATTCAGTAATTATCTGAAGCCAGAAGAATTAGAAGCGGCTACGCCTAAAGTACAGGTAGCCTATGGGAGACCCATGATGAAAGGAAGGAAAATATTTGGTGAATTACTGAAATTTGGAGAAATATGGAGAGTGGGTGCTAATGAATCTACAGAAGTTACTTTCTTTCAAAGTGTGATGATCGGAGATAAAGAACTCAGAGCGGGAAGATATAATCTATATGCTGTGGTAAATGCTACAGAGTGGACATTTATATTTAACACAGATATGCCAGCATGGGGAAGTGCTAATAGAGATGAAGAGCAAGACGTTGCAAGTATCACCGTTCCTGTCACTCAAGAAACGGAAGTATTAGAAGCACTGTCGATAAGGTTCAAAGAAATAGATGCAAAGACGGTTCACTTAATAGTGGGATGGGATAAGACAAGGGCAGCGTTGCCAATAAAGTTTAAGTAGGTTAAGAGATAAAGTATGATATTAAAAAGGGGCAATTTGTAATAATTGCCCCTTTTTATTTATGGTCTTTATTTCTTAGGAAAATTTTCTAAAACTTCTAGTAAGTAACCCCAGAATTTCTGTACGGAACTCACCTGAACTTTTTCGTCAGGAGAGTGCGCGCCTCTGATATTAGGACCAAATGAGATCATATCCATCTCTGGATAATTTTGTCCAAGTATACCACATTCCAGACCTGCATGACAGGCATTGACATGCGGTTCTTCATTAAATCTGTTCTCGTATAATTCAGACATTAATTTTACAATATCCGACGACGGTTTAGGTGTCCACCCTGGATACGTTCCGCTAGTGCTTACTTCAGCCCCTAACATAAGAAAAGAAGATGTTATGGTTTTTACTAGTTCATCCTTTTCTGATTCGACCGAACTTCTAGTCAAGCAAAGAATTTGATATTTACCATCTTTTACAAGTACTCTAGCCAAATTGTTAGAAGTTTGCACAAGTCCTTCTACATCAGGGCTCATTCTAAAAATTCCGTTTTGACATGCATAGATAGATCTCAATAGATTAGCTTGGAACGTCCCATCCAGACAGGTCTTTCTTAACTCCACTTGTTCTAATGAAATCGCGAGATCAGGATCTGTAGTATTATGCTCAGAAATTATTGCTGGACTTATTTCTTTTACAGCTTCTTCAAGCAGCTCTATATCATTATGAGAAATTATCGCAAACGATTCTCTGGGAATAGCATTCCTCAATCCTCCACCATCTATTTCAGAAACACTAATATCACAACGAGCAGCTAAAGCAAATAAGATTCTATTCATAATCTTGTTTGCATTACCCAGACCCTTGTGGATATCCATACCAGAATGACCTCCAGATAATCCTGTGACGGAAAGCTTGAAACTTTTAGTGTGCTTATTGTCTGCTTGGGTGTAATTTCCTGTCGAGGTGATATCTACGCCTCCTGCACAACCGATAGTCAATTCATTATCATCCTCAGTATCTAGATTGAGCATTATTCCTCCAGTGAGCATTCCTCCTTTTAGTTCTAGGGCACCTGTCATACCCGTCTCCTCGTCTATGGTAAAGAGGGCTTCTATTGCAGGGTGCGGAATCTCAGTAGCTTCAAGCAAGGCCATAATGGTCGCTACACCTATACCGTTGTCAGCGCCTAGAGTTGTGCCTTCTGCTGATATCCAATCATTATCATACACCATTTTAATTCCTTCCGTTGCAAAGTCAAAGTCTACGGCAGCATTTTTCTGGTGTACCATGTCAAGGTGACTTTGCATAACAACAGTGATTCTGTCTTCCATTCCTGCCGTTGCAGGTTTTTTGATAATTACATTTCCAATATGATCCTTAATCGTTTCTAGACCAAGGCTTTTGCCGTAATCCATCATAAACTGTATTACTTGTTCCTCCTTCTTAGAAGCTCTAGGGACAGCATTTAGATTAGAGAAATTTTTCCATAAAGCCATTGGCTCTAGTTTTAATATAGCTTGATTCATATTTTATAAAGTTTGAATGTAAATATAGTATCTATTGTATGATTATATGAAGTTCATATGTATAGATTGTAAATTTGATTTTATTTATTTCGGTAAAGAAAATAATATCATAATGAAAATGTTATTTTTTTGAGCGACACGAATCAAGCCTATTATCGTATCTCCTCTGGTGTTATTTCTTTGTGCACTGAAATAATAAAAGCGGGTGACAAACCAATGTCAACCGCTTTTATAATATTTTGAATTCTTTTTATTTAAGAATACTGATTTTCTCTAGTATATTTCTACCGTTGATATTCAACTTAGCGAAATAGCTTCCAGAAGAAAGTTCTTCTGTTGACAAAGAGTAGATATTATCTCCGTGAACTAAATTTACCTTTTGTTGATTCACAAGTTGTCCCATTATATTGAAGATTTGAAGAACAGACGTTTCTTCAATGCTACTGATAATATTCACATTTACTATGTCTCTAGCTGGATTCGGATATACTGAAATAAGGCTTTCACCTTCTTCATCTGGTAAGCCATTTACCATTGCTGTATTGCCATTTCGTGTTGCAATTTCTATATCTGAATTGGCTACTGAAGGATTACAAGAATTCCCTTCATAGATTTTAATACTTCTGAAATAACTATTTCCATTACTAGGACTTGCGTCATGATCATTTGCAAAGAACAGTCTGTTGAATGATCCTGTATAGTAAGAGCCAACAGGAATCGTAAATGATTGCCAATACCCAATCGATGAATAATCGAAATCTCTATTACCCCAGTTTTGTGTTCCAAATATCTGGAATGTCAAACCTGATGAAATTCCAGAATTATTATCAAATCCGATACCATGAATTTCTCCCTGAGCTGTTGAACCAAACTCGAATTCAAGTACGGTATTAGAAGTAACAGTATAGTTTAATGCTATAGATTTCCATGCATTATTATTCAGTACTCGACCGTTTCCATTTTCTAGATCAGATGATGTTCCTTGGTCTTGGTTACCACCGTAAGAATCTACGTTGAAGTTGTTGAAATTTATCTCAAGACAGTTACTAGAGCCTCCAGAAGGTTCACAGAAATCAGTACTTTCAGAGGATGTAAAATTACCGCCATTTTGGATAACCGTACCATCTGATCCTGACAATGTGTATGAGCCATTTCCATAAGAACAACATATACCGTCGCCGTAACTATCATTAATGGTGAATGTATAGCATCCATCTACTACACATATGCTTTCTGAATAAGTAGTATTTGCTGAATTATATGGTCCTCCAGATGCAACTGTTGTACCATTATTTTTCACAGTCCAAGTAGTCTCACCCGGATATTGATCCGTAGTTATTGACAGGCTAAGTTCATTATCTGAGCATCCTTCATTTCCGCCACAAGCCTGAAGACATGTCCCTCCAGAGACAGCATTACGAATAACATTCCCTGGCTGAGGTCCAAATCCGTTAGCGAAATTCACACCTACTGGATTATTATAGCAATAAGACATTATAGTACCACCATTATTAGGAATGATTGGATTGTTAGGATTATAACAGTTTGCCCCTTCTTGATTACCACTGACACTTGCACAATCATCTATCTGAGTATTATTACCATTCCAATAGCAACCATGAGTATGTGCAGAACCAAAAAGATGACCATATTCATGCGTTGCAATTTGAACATCAAAAGAATAAGTCGGAACATTCTGAATATCATTAATGACTCCGCTTACGCACATTCTACTATTTTCCGTGGCGCATATACCATTTATCGCAGCAGCGTAACCTCCGAAATTAATATTGGTTAATAAGTTAGCAAAATCTGCATTAAAGTTATTTCTATTCGCTTGATAAGAGCCTAGCATTGAAAATGCATCACTACCAGAATAAGGACTTGGACTGTTCCAGAAAATGGATTGGGAAAAAACAGTATTGATATTCTCACCAGCATAGATAGTAGAGATACCATTGAATAATGTGTTCATATAATTGTTAGATGCTGCAGCTGTACCTCCTAACTCTAGGTACATGTTATAATCAACTTCCAGCATTAATCTCACACAATCTGACAGTGCTCTCGAACTGGCCGAAGGTTCTAGGTCTTCACGTGTGTAGCTCGTGCCTTGATCATCTGTATGGCAGGTTATTCCCTTTTCGAATTTCATATTTGAATCTAAATAAATCATGTGTGTAGATTCTTTTTTAGTATTACCTTTCATTCGTCCTATTACAAAATTTCCTTGGTGCTTAGGGTGGGATACAAATCCAGCTATTTCATTATCGTACATGCTGATGGACACAAGTGAATTTTCTGTACCTTTTATAATTCCTCTATAGTGTGTTCCTCTGTCCATGTCAATAATCTTACCAGATGGCTCTTCTATGACAGTGAAGTCGTCAGAGAAAATATCTACCTTAACCATTTCCAAATTAAGTGTTTCAGTTTCTCCTAAAGGTAACTTCATCGATACGGCAGATGGAGAATTAGTCCTTAATTCTGAAAGTACATTTATGTCAATATCTAACATTGTATAAGAAGACAACTTAGTGAAATTGGAATATGAGGTTCGGTTACTATTGATCGTTATCATGTCGACTCGTTGTAGTACATCCTGATGTTCTCTAACCAGATCACTTGGTTTGATCGTCTGTGCAAATGCAGAAATAGCTGTTAGGTGAATAAATAAAAGTAGCATTAGATTTTTCATAAAAATTGGTGGTTTAGTTGAAGGCATACGATGTCCCATGACCTGTAATCAAATTGATTCAGAAATTATAAAACAGAAAATTTAATTATAATAGAATTGTACGTATTGATTCCAGTCCTTAGAAACGTCGATCTCCTAGATTAAATAAATAAATAAACAAACTGTATACTAAAAGGGATAACTTATTGGAAATATTAGAAGGGTGAACATCATCTTATACACTATTTCCAGGAAGTGAATTACTGATGTCTAGCTGACTGAAAGAAAGGTAGTTTTTAATTTTATAAATACAAAATATTTTGAAAGAAATATCTTAAAAACCTAATTCATGCCAAATAAAATAAATGAATTATCCAATAATTTTTTTATTTTTTGCAATCATGAATTGTGAACTCTTATAATATGAAGTTATGAGATGAATTAACTTTTATGTCTATTTATCTAATTTGCATCTTCTTCTTATTTTTATTTTGTGAAATAAATTATGGAAGCATAAGATTTAGCTTATTCTTCTATAACCATAAACCGAAATCAATCTATGGCAAGTATATCTAACAGAGGGCAAAAGGCAGCTATTACAGAATTGCGATCGGATTTTAAATTATACTTTGAAGCCATAAATGATCTATATCATGAGACGAATAATCCAGAAGGTAAATTCCCGATCAATATGGCTGAGAATAGATTGTCCTGGACGATATTGTCTGATAAAATCTCATTATTACTAAAGTCTAATGAAATACCATCGTGGGTTGCTAGTTACACCGGCATTGCTGGTCAAGAGGATTTTGTAAAAGCCATCTCTAGCTTTATGTCTAAATTTCTATGTAAAACTAAAATAGATCCTGAACATATAATTTGTTCAGCAGGAGCTACAGCTGTCTATGATCTTCTTTCTTGGGTGCTATGTGATGATAAAGAAGTTTGTCTTATTCCTGCCCCTTCTTATCCGGTCTACACACAGGACATAGCTAACCGCTCTACTGTTGAAAGGTACGATGTCCAAAGTCATTATGAATTATTAGAAATCAAAGAAGGACTATGTTTGAATATTAAGCAGCTAGATAATGCTAGAGAAGCTGTTATGGCTCAGGGCAAGAAAGTATCGATGTTGATTTTGACAAGTCCGGATAATCCGACAGGTGGTATTTACTCGACCGGTCAGTTAGAGATCATAGCAGGGTGGTGTATAGAAAATAAAATTCATCTAGTCGTAAATGAATTATATGGCTTATCTATCATAGATGAATCCCATCCTAGTATAAGTCAAGATTATAGTTCTAGTATTAAATTTAATTCCTTCGCAACAATTATGCATAAGCTTAGGAGCGATTACCTACATCTTACCTATGGATTGTCAAAAGATCTAGGTATTTCAGGATTTAGAGTAGGTGTTGTATATTCTATGAATGAGGAATTTAGACTTGCTTACAAAAATTTGAATGCACCACATCTTGTCAGTAATTTTACACAGTGGATATTAAGCTTGTTACTTTCTGATTTTGATTTTATGAAGTCTTATGTCAAAGAAAATAAGCTTAGAATTACAGAGCGTTATGCCTCTGTTATATCTATCCTTCGCGATAATAGTGTAGCTTATGTTCCCTCTAGAGGAAGTCTGTTTATATGGATAGATCTTTCTCCTTGGTTGAGCGAAAATACGGAAGCTGCCGAGGAAGATCTATGGTCAAATATATATTATCATACAGGTGTACTACTGACACCAGGGAGAGGATTTGGAAATAAGAAGAAAGGGCATTACAGAATTGTATATTCGTTTCTCGATAAGCATGCGATGGAAAAGGCAATGCATCGTTTGATGAACTATTTACAAAAATTAAAGTAGATCATTATACAAAAGATAATAGATAACCAGCAACAGCTCCTCCGAAAATGATCCACAAAGCATTGAGTTTTTTAAAGTAGAAATATACTCCAAAACTAATAATAGCAATAAGGGCCGTTCTCCAGTCCACAATGATACTTTCTACTAGTCTATAACTTACTGCTATCATTACAGCTACCGCAGCTACATTGACAGCTTCCAGAAAGTACTTTAGATATTTATTCGACTTGATTTTGTCTAGATACTTACTTAGCAAGAGAATGTAAAAGAAAGAGGGTAAGAAGATACCTAGTGTACTCAATATTGCACCTTGGAAACCTGCTAGTTTATAACCGATGAAAGTAGAGGTTGACAATACAGGTCCTGGCGTAATCTGTCCGATAGCAATAGCTTCGGCAAGATCAGAATGGGTTAGCCATCCTAGTTTATCTATAAGTTCTCCATCGAGGTATGCAAATAATACATAACCACTACCGAACAATACCGCTCCTACTTTAAGGAATATAAGAAACATCTTCAGGTATTCATTAGGTGCTATGGCCATGCTGAAGAGTGGTAGCATGATATAGCTTCCAGTAAGTTGTTCAGGTTTTAAAATTTTAGCTAGCATCCAGATGAGGCCAGCTGAAAGAATACAAATGATTTCATTGACACCAAAAAAACTGGCTACTAGGACAGCGAGGCCAGGTATAATAAGAAGATTGTTTTTTATAGACTTCTTTCCTAGCTTGATAATTGCTCCGATTATAAAAGAAATTACGGCTGCTTTGACACCATTGATAATCGGTATTACCCAATCTATAGCGGAGACTTGCTCAAAAAAATAGGCTACGAGTAAGGTAATGACAACAGCAGGAAATATAAAGGCTGCACCTGCTGTAAATAGACCTCCTACACCCGCACGATGATGCCCACAGTGCATGGTCATCTCGGTAGAATTAGGTCCCGGTACTAGATTAGTTATCCCCATGTAATCGAGGAACTCTTCATCCGTCATCCACTTTTTCTTATCTACCAGCTCATCTCGCATGAGTGCTATATGAGCTGCTGGTCCTCCAAAGGCTATAATTCCGAGCTGGAAAAAAAATCTAAAAACTTCACCCATTTTATATTTCTCCTGTGATAGATTCGGTTACATTGATAATATGATCCCCTATTTTTTCTAGAGAAGAGAAAAGATTATTATAAGTCATAGCAGCATTTACATTATAATCTTTTGTACCTAATTTGCTAAGATTAGCTTGACGTAATTCGTTTCTATACTGATTGATTAGCTTTTCTTGAGCTTTTGCATCTTTAATAGACACATCATCATACTTAGTCTGGTTGAGATTAGCAACCATGATAGTGAATGCATTATCTATAAGGCTGATCATAGTGTTTAGATTTTCTCTTTGATCTGGCGTGAAGTAAGTTTTTCCTTCGTTTTTAGTTTCTATTGTTTTTGACATCTGGTAATATATATCACCTATTCTTTCTAGGTCATTCGTGACATTGAGGATGCCTCTAAGTTTAGTTGACGTATATGGTGTTATTTCTTGATTAGAAAGTTTCGTTACAAATTCTGTAAGTTCTATTTCCATTCGGTCTGTTATCTTTTCATATTTCTTTAATTTCTTCAACATCTTTCCACGTTTCTTATCTTCTGTAGAATTCAGCAATTCTTTAAAGTATCCAGACATTTTACTAGCCACTTCTCCAAAATGGGCTGTTTCTTTTTGTAATTCTACTGTTGCCAACTCAGGTGTCAATGTAGTGGTACCTATAAACTTTAATCTGTGTTCATCTTCTTGCTCTTTATCTTTGACACTCCATATCGCTGCCTTGACAAGTAGTGGCACAAAACCTATTAACAGAATTACATTTGTGAGATTAAAGAAAGTATGGAAAGCAGATAAGGCTAGGGGCAAATCCTCAGCTGAGGTATACGCGTCAACATGACCAAAATTGCTCTGCATAAATCCTGTTAAGACGGGTAGAATATAAGGTAATAGAATTACCATCCAGATTACGCCTATGATATTAAAGACAGAATGTATTCTTGCAGATCTTTTAGCAGCGGTATTACCCACTAGAGATGCAACTTCTGCTGTTATGGTCGTACCGATGTTTTCCCCCAAGATCATAGCAGCTGCAACTTCAAAAGGTAACCATCCCTGCGCGCACATGGTAAGTGTTATCGCCATGGCAGCACTAGAAGACTGCACTACTATAGTAACAACTGTTCCTACAAGTACAAAAAACAACCGTGAGAAGAAGCCCCACTCTGTAAAAATATGTAGGAAGTCGAGTACTTCCGGATTTCCTTTTATATCGGGAACAGAACCTTTTAAGAAACTTAATCCTAAAAATAGTATTGCAAAACCAATCAAGAATTCTCCCCAGTACTTTAGTTTAGCCTTGTTAGAAAACAACATAGGTACACCTATCGCAAATAGAGGAATAGAGTAGGCACTAAGTTTTATCTTAAAACCTAGATAGGATACAATCCAACCAGTAATAGTAGTTCCTATATTAGCCCCCATCATGACACCTGCAGATTCTACTAGTGTTAGTAATCCTGCGTTTACAAAACTTACAGTCATTACGGTAGTTGCAGAGGAAGACTGCACGAGCGCGGTGGTAAGAAAACCCGTGAATACACCCAGATATCTATTCTTAGTCATTGATCTAAGAATGTTTCTAAGCTGAGATCCTGCAGCTCGTTGTATTCCGTCACTCATCATTTTCATTCCGTAGATAAAGAATGCGAGAGAACCCACTATTTGTACGATGTCAGAAAAACCAAAATCCATGAGTAGTTAGTTTTGTTAGCTTGTAAATCCTTGGTTAGTAATTTAAAAATGTATTTCCGTCTGTAATCTAGCGATAAGACCATTGTCTCTGCCATCTCTGTTTCTATAAGTTAGGTCCATCTGGATTTTTAGTTCGTGTCCCACGATAAACTTAGATAGTCCTAAGGTATATCTTTCTTCTGGAGTATCTATGCCTTCATCAGGGTTTATGTCTGTATATCTTGTTGCAATTTCCCAGTTGGTGTCGAGCATATAGCCTACTTGTAGATTTATTCCATTCCCAGTATAGTATGTGCCTATTACTTCTCCGTCCACTATGACAAAGGAATCATCATTAGCGGTTTTTTTGTAAGCATATTCACCCATAAAAGAAATGCTTTTGTACTTAAACATACAATCCATAAAAAATGTATTAAGATCTCGACCTAAGTAGTTACCATCATTGTCAATAATAAAATTTCCTAGCTGTCCTCTTTCTCTAACTGCATTATTGTTCATATCATAAGTAAATCCTACCGCTAACTTGGGTCTATCTTCTCTTTTTATTGCTGACCCTACGTAGTCACCTTCGGACTGAAAACTACCCAAAGGATAGAATTCCGCTCTCAAAGTAATATTATATGCCCCATAATGACCTTCCGTCACATTCCTACCTTCTCCTTGGCTCAGAGCGATCGATTCTTTTATAAAAAATTCAGAACCCAAAGTATGTTCGTTAAAAAGCTGAAAACCTACATCTCGGTCTATATTAAATCTCGAATTTAACCTAGATCTTCCTACAAATTGTAGATCTCCTGAAGAAATTACTCGTTCCCTATTTCCGGGTAATTTATGCTGTCCGAATTGTATGGTTAGGGTCTTGGTAAATTTATACGCTATGTAAGCATTTAGAACAAGATTTGGAGAATTTCTAAATTCCATCGCCGCACCACCACTTAAGTCTCGATTTGTCAAACCAAGTTCAAGATTAAAAGTAAGCCGAGGATCATGAGCGAATCCACTGAATTTCAATCGCGAACGTCTTATGAGGATCTCTGATGAGTAGTCCTGAAGAGAACCATCTGTGATATTCCACTGACCAACAGCTAAATTCTGGAATCTAAATCCAAATTTTACTAAATAACTCGAGTCTTGGCCTTCGAATTTAATTCCTTTTCCAAATTTATCAGCCTGTATTTGGCCGTTTACATTTATGGCCAAAACCACTACCAATAGTAGCAAAATCAAAAGTCTCAGAACGTCTAGTTTAAGTTTGCAATTTTAAACGTTGTAAAATTAATTTTGTAATGTTAACTGATTGTTAAGTATTGCAATTTTGTAAAAAGATAATATTTAGAAAACATAACTAAGCTTAGACAGATAACTTCTTTAAAATATCGGTAAAAACTTCTTTAGAAAGTATAATTAGATAACTTTGTTTCCCGTAATGAATCTAACGATTCTCATCTAAAAAATCTGCAAATGTCTAAACATGTATTTGTTACGGGAGGTGTCACATCATCCTTAGGTAAAGGTATTATTTCAGCATCTCTAGCTAAAGTTTTGCAAGCAAGAGGTTTTCAAGTCACGATCCAGAAGCTAGATCCCTACATTAATGTAGATCCAGGCACACTTAACCCTTATGAACATGGAGAATGTTATGTTACAGACGACGGAGCAGAAACAGATTTAGATCTGGGGCATTATGAACGCTTTCTTAATATACCTACATCTCAAGCCAATAATGTGACTACTGGGAGAATCTATCAGACGGTAATCAACAAAGAAAGAGCTGGAGATTATCTAGGGAAAACCGTACAAGTTATCCCACATATTACTGATGAGATTAAGAGAAGGATTAGATTACTGGAAGATGAAGGTAAATATGACATTATAATTACAGAAATAGGAGGTACAGTAGGGGATATAGAATCTCTTCCATATCTAGAAGCGCTTAGACAACTGCGTCAGGAGCTAGGTAAGAAAAATGTTATGGTTATACATCTTACCCTCATCCCTTACCTCAAGGCAGCGAAGGAGCTGAAAACAAAACCTACTCAGCATTCAGTGAAGGAATTACTATCTATAGGTATACAACCAGAGATATTAGTATGCAGAACAGAGCAATCCCTTACTAAGGAGATGCGTAACAAGTTAGCCTTGTTCTGTAACGTAGATAGGAATTGTGTTATAGAAGCCTTAGATGCGGAGACAATTTATGACGTTCCCTTACTTATGCTGAAGGAAAAACTGGATAGAATAGTCTTGAAAAAACTAGACATGAAAAAAGGGAAAGATCCAGATCTACAATACTGGAAAGAATTCCTAGGTAAACTAAAAAACCCTACCCAAGAAGTTACCATAGGTCTTGTAGGAAAATATAATGAATTACAAGATGCTTATAAATCTATATATGAAGCTTTTGTCCACTCGGGAGCTATCAATGAATGTGAGGTAAAAATTATTCCGATACATTCTGAATCTATAACTAAAGACTCTGTAGAATCTATTCTTAAACATCTAGATGGTGTCTTAGTGGCTCCAGGATTCGGAGAAAGAGGAGTAGACGGTAAAATTATAGGCATAGAGTATGTGAGAGTTAATAAAATACCATTCTTCGGAATCTGTCTAGGATTGCAATGTGCTGTCGTGGAGTTTGCAAAAAATGTGCTTAAGATTAAGGATGCTAAGTCAGCTGAGGTTAACCCCAAAGCAAAAAATCCTGTAATCGACCTTATGGAAGATCAGAAAAAGATAAAGGAGAAAGGAGGTACGATGAGACTAGGGGCTTATGATTGTAAACTAAAAAGAGGATCTAAAGCATATAAAGCATACGGGAGATCTGAAATTTCAGAACGACATAGACATAGATACGAGTTCAATAATAAATATCTCGGGGATATGGAAAAAGCTGGATTTTTAGCTACGGGTATAAATCCCAAACGAAATCTCGTGGAGGTTATGGAGCTAGAAGATCATCCATTTTTCCTAGGTGTGCAATACCACCCTGAGCTGAAGAGCACTGTCGCAAATCCTCATCCACTATTCCTTACTTTCGTAAAAGCAGCAATAGATTATAAAAAATCACAGAACCCATAATCGGCGAATAGATTATTTCGTGCTGAGCGTTTTGATCTTTGTTCAGGTGTTTCTAGTTTTTATAAGTAGAGATCATATTTTCTTTTGGGATACCGTACAGTTTGCCGCTAAGCATGGTCTATACTTTTTCGATAATGGAATGAGTAGTTTTTTGCTACCAAAAGAAATGGATAGTGGTCACCCTCCTTTTTTTGGGATGTACCAGGCATTTTGCTGGAACATTTTTGGGCTAAGTCTTCCTGTAAGCCATTACAGTATGGTTCCTTTTCTCGTTGCTAATATAATAGTTTCTTATTTTATCGGATATGCGGTTTTAGGAAATCGGGGTATATGGTTTTCTATTATATTGTGTGCTTGTCCGTTCTATATCGGTCATTCTATATTGGTTAGTCCAGATATTATTTTGATAAGCGGATTCTTGATTTGCCTCCTTGGTATTATCAGAGAAAAAAGCGTGCTTGTTCTTTTAGGATCAGTTATTTTATGTATAATCAGTATAAGAGGATTCGCCTTAGCAGGGACATTGATGGTGTGGCAGTTATTCTTATGTAAAATGGAAAAGGCTAGCTGGAAAGCTGCTATACAACAAACTGTTTTTTTCCTCCCCGGCATATTATTGTTTTCGGGATATCAGGGATATCATTATTATAGTACTCAATGGGTCGGATTTCACAGTGATTCTCCATGGTCACCCAGTTTTGAAATTGCGACAATACCTGTCGTTGCTAAAAATATATTACTATACATTTGGAGACTTTGCGACTTCAGTATGTTTGCCGTATGGCTTATTATATTACTGAATATAAGAACATTATTTAGCTCACACAGAAAGTTTGTGTTGCTTTTGTTATTGTTGGTTTGTGCCTTAGCTATATTGGTTCTGCCTTTTGAAGGGCTTATGAATCATAGGTATTTTCTTCCTATACAGCTTACTGGTATATTGCTGGCTCTACTAGCTATGAAGAAAAAAGCTAAGCAGTTAATAATTTTAATTTCGCTAATCATATGTTCTGGGAATTTCTGGGTGTACCCTGAGAAAACCGCTCAAGGATGGGACGCTACACTTGCACATTATCCGTTCTACAAACTACAAGAAAATGTTTCAGTTTTTGTAGAACAGCAGAGTATATATGTCAATGATATAGGTACAGCTTTTCCGATGAAAAATTCCCTCAGACATCTAGCACTATCTTCATCTGCAGGTGCTTATAAAGCTTATGATATTAATCAAGATAAGTACATTCTTTACTCTAATATCTTGAATGATTTTTCTGATGCGGAAATAAATATTTTAGATAAGAAGTGGGACGAGATATACCAAGAAGAAATACAAGGCGTTTTTATAAAATTATATAAACGAAGATGAGAAAGCTGAAACTTACAGAACTGAATAGATCCACTATCGCGGAATACAAAAATATTCCTAAGCTAGATGTAGTAGTGGTCCTGGATAATTTGAGATCGGCAGGGAATGTAGGTTCTTTTTTCAGGACAAGTGATGCACTTGCAGTAAAAGAAATAATTCTATGTGGGATATCTTCTTACCCTCCTAATAAAGAAATAACAAAAACAGCTATAGGTGCAACGGAGTCTGTAAAATGGAAACATGAAAAATGTATAAAGGATGCTGTCTCAACACTTAAGAATCAAGGATATCAGATAGTAGGAGTAGAGCAGACAAGCCATTCTGTAAGTCTAGAAAAATATATGCCTGAAGGACCTGTAGCTTTGGTCTTTGGAAATGAAGTAAATGGCTTGTCAGATGCGATTCTTTCTGATCTAGATATAGCTGTCGAGATTCCTCAGTATGGAACTAAGCATTCCTTCAATGTTGCGGTATGTGGAGGGATCGTATTATGGGAGGTATTCAAAAAACTAAAATTATAATAGAGAAAGGAGAATTTTTTACGCCCTCCTCTCTCGCTTTTATTGGTTTACATAAAGCTTACTTTTCCTGTTGCGACACTGTATATACCGCCAATTATCTTGATCTCTCCTGCCGTTTCCATTTCATTTAGGATGGGACTTTTTGCTCTTATGTTTTCTATTGACATTCTAACATTTTCCTCTACAACTAGCTCTATTGTTTCTGCGTTCATATCTGGGTTCGTAGTAGCTATTTTTTCTACTGCAGGTGTTATCTTAGACAATAGGTGAGTGATGTTTCCTAACTCTACTTTTTTGCATGCTGCAGTTACAGCTCCACAACTTGTGTGACCTAGGACTAATACCAGTTTAGATCCAGCTACTTTACAAGAATATTCTATGGATCCTAGTACATCTTCATTGACAATATTACCAGCTACTCTAACATTAAAAATATCTCCGATACCCTGATCAAATACAAGTTCCGCAGGCACTCTAGAATCTATACAGCTAAGTAAAACGGCATAGGGAAATTGTCCTACGCTAGTATCCGATACTTGGTTTAGCAGGTCTCTGTTTACTTGTTTAGTTTCTATGAATCTTGCATTTCCATCTTGTAACATCTGGATAGCTTTGTTAGGACTGATTTCTCCCTGTGTGGCTTTAGTAAGTGCTTTCATTATTTTCTAATTTTAGTATTAAATATTCTTTGTATTTGTAAACTTAGGGCCGTGGATATCTTCCACATTTTCTTTTACCCATTTTAGGCATTCTTTAAAATTCTCAAACAAGTGATGATTAGGTATAAGGTCTGGAATAATATCTATTCTTTCCATCATATACCTAGGTTGTTCTGGGATATTGACAAGTAATACATTGATGTCATCCCCACATAGGTCTATAAGCACATCTTCCATGGCATAAAGTCCTGACTGATCTAAATACTGCATTTTCTCTAATCTAAAAATAACCACAGAGGCGGTGTCAGGAATCCTCGCAACTAATTGTTGAAAGTCATTTGTTGACCCAAAAAATAATGGACCTTTTACATGTTTAATAAATACTTCCTCTTTGAGTTCTTTAGGAAAATCTAATTCATCATCCCATAATTTTTCATCTGATAGGGATTTTACATTCGAATTCTTAGCAGTAAGATCACCCATCTTTTTCATAAACATAAGAGAGGCTATTATAAGCCCGATACCTACGGCGTAGACAAGATTCCATACGGTTGATAAGACAAGAACGAGAATCATTACAAATACCTCAGGTCTTGGCATATTCGGAATCGCTTTTAATCCCTTGTAGTCCATAACGCCTATACCTACCGTTATAAGTATACCTGCAAGTACTGCAGCTGGAATTTGTGATGCTACGGGTCCTAAGGAGACAAGTATTATAAACAGCAAAATACCGGCCATCATACCTGATAATCTTGTTTTACCACCAGCATTTATATTGACTACTGTTCGTATAGTAGCACCTGCGCCAGGTATTCCTCCAAATAATGAAGCGATAGAATTTCCAATCCCCTGACCGACGAGTTCCTTATTTGGTTTGTGTTTAGTCCTAGTCATATTATCTGCCACGACAGATGTCAGCAACGAATCTATCGCACCTAGAAGAGCAAGCGTAAGTGCTGTAAAGATATATGGTGAAATAGCACTGAGGCTAAAGGATGTGAATATACCAAGATTTACCCGTGGCAATCCACTGGGTATCTGTTCTATAGGACGATATGGTAAGCCACATCCATAGGCTATTCCAGACATGACTAATAGGGCAACAAGCGTACTAGGTATAACCTTAGTAATACGTTTAAATGCGTAGATGATAAATATTGTACCAAGTGCTAAGATGAGTTCCAGCCAATTTATATTTCTTAATGCTCTAGGAAAAACTCTTATCGCTCCTATAACACCAGACGCTTCTTTCCTGGCAAGTGTCTGAGACTCTTTTAGTATCTGAGCAGGAGAAATATCCTTGGCCCGTTCTATCGTTTCTTTGAAATTCTCTAATACAAGTATTCCTTCTCCAGCTTCATCTTTGAGGATATTATCGAGAATTATTTCTTCAGCATAGGGTTTAAACTGGTTTACAAACTCACTATCCTCCTTAGGATAATAGCCTAGGGAGGGTAAGATCTGTGTCAAAAGTATAATTAAACCTATCGCCGTCATAAATCCAGAGACCACAGGGTAGGGGATATACTTGATATACTTTCCCAATCCAAGTAAACCAAGTACTATCTGAAATAATCCCGCAATGAAGAATACCGTGAGGATAGCAGGTAAGGCCTTATCGATGTCTCCGCCAAAAGAGGCTATAATACCTGCGATAACGACCATACTTACTGCTGTCATGGGAGCAGTAGGTCCTGAGATCTGCGTATTTGTCCCTCCAAATAATGCGGCAAAGAAACTTACAAAAATAGCACCATAAAGACCGGCACTAGGACCTAAGCCAGAGCTAACACCAAAGGCCAAAGCCAAGGGTAAAGCAACAATACCTGCCGTTATACCCCCAAACAAATCACCCTTAAAGTGAGAAAAATCAAATAAACCTTTCATAATTAGCTTTAATTTGTGTACGTACCCAAACTTCCAACTAAATATATGAATTTAATAGACCATTCCAGATATACATTAAGATTTATCATACTGCTCTCTTATAAGTTTAGTGTATGCCACAACAGCTCCTAGCTAGGAGGTTTCAGATCAAAAAACTCGAGATAACTTTTTGGATTTTCTATTATGCCTCTTTCCGAGATCAGTTTTATGTCAATGTTTTTATTCGCCGCTTGTTCAGAAAAGTTTTCCAGTATCTCTATAATATCATAATCTAAAAATCGTGTCGCTCTCACATCTAATTCTAGGTAAGAATCTCTAGGTAGACTTTCTAATTCTTTTAAGATTGCCCCTTTGTTAAAAAACGTAACTTCTTCCGCTAGGGTCATTTTCATTCTCTTCTTACCATTACTTTTGTCTTCTATATGTAGGAAGTGAGAGTTTTGGTAACTCTTATATAAGATCACAACAATGCCCACTAGTAGACCTAGTCCTATTCCGATCAATAAATCTGAGAAAATAATTCCAATTACAGTCACTATAAATGGCACAAACTGTTTCCATCCCTGGTGGTAAATCGTCTTAAATAATCTAGGCTTCGCTAGCTTGAACCCTACGATGAGTAATATTGCTGCCAGTACAGATAGTGGTATCATGTTCAGCAGATTAGGTATTAGTACTACTGAGAATAGTAATAAAAATCCATGTATGATAGCGGATAATTTTGTTTTTCCGCCAGACTGAATATTAGCAGAACTTCTCACGATAACCTGCGTGATAGGTAGTCCTCCAATCATGCCAGATAGTACGTTCCCGGTACCCTGAGCTATAAGTTCTCTGTTAGTCGGCGTGACTCTTTTATCTGGATCTAACTTGTCGGTAGCTTCCACACAGAGTAGTGTTTCTAGACTTGCCACCAGCGCTATAGTGAATGCAGTAACCCATATGGCAGGATTAGTTATCTGACTGAAGTTAGGTAAACTAAACTGCCCAAGAAAAGAATCAAAATCTGATGGAATAGGAACACTCACTAAGTGCGAGCTATCGATAGCTAGTTGTGCATTATTTTTAGTAAGTAGATAAAATGCAATTCCTACAACAACAGCGACAAACGGTCCTTGGATAATTTGGAAAATTTTTGCCTTTTTTGATAAAACTTTATCCCACAATAATATGATCGTAAGACCTAATATAGCAACTAAAGTTGGCCCTACACTTATATTGTTAATCATGACAAAGATTTCTGAAAACGTATTTTCTCCGTCTACTTGGAAAAAGGCAAAATCTCCCTCGGGGTCTGCATCATATCCAAAGAAGTGAGGTATTTGCTTCAGGATAATAATTATTCCTATACCAGTAAGCATACCTTTAATAACGGAGGAAGGGAAGTAATATCCTATAACTCCTGCCTTGAGTATACCGAACACAATTTGTATGAGACCGCCTAATACAACTGCTAGTAAAAAGTTTTCGAATCCTCCTAATGTGCCGATTGCAGTCAGGACAATGGCAGCTAATCCAGCTGCTGGTCCGCTAACGCCTATCTGTGATCCACTTATAGCACCCACAACTATACCTCCTATTATACCAGCAATAACACCAGAAAACAATGGGGCTCCACTGGCTAAGGCTATACCTAGGCAAAGAGGCAAGGCTACAAAAAATACGACGATACTGGATGGTATATCATTCTTAAGGTTTCCGAATAGACTCGGAGACTGTGACTGACTCATTATTTAATTATTTTGTTTTTTGAAATATTAGAGTCAACTATTATTCATAGACATAGTTGAAAGACCTCTGTTGCTAATAAACTAACTAAAGTGCTAAATCTGGGGGAGGACTGAAGAGTTCTTGAAAACTGATGCTATAGAAAGAACTATTTAGAGCTAGAGTGCTGTTTGATTTTTCTTCATTCTCAAGAAGGTTCACATGGAAATCTTGGAAAAAATCTACTTTGTTTTCTGACTCACTACTATCTGTTGGTTCACTGTCATTTCCGTTTTCGGGGGATATATCGAGTATGAAAGTATCTATCGCTTCCCATACTAACAAATTGCTAACTAAATCGCTAGAGACAATAGATAGAACGAATAGTAGAGCATAGAGAATTTTCATTAATCTTAACTTATAAACCAAATATAGCACAATTATCATTAAAGACAGTATTACTGTCATGAATGTTCTAGAGTTTTGCGCTTTTGTTTATATTGTGGTTGCATGGGGCGAATACAAAGAATAAAATAATGATTCTTGATATTAAATTTCAGATGAATAATCATCTCTACATCAGAGATCCTCAGCTGACAGATCTGGGACGTAAAATATTGAAACACAGTATTTTACTGTTGGACAAATTGGGGTTTGAAGATTTTACTTTTAAAAAATTAGCTATAGCTATAGGCTCTGTAGAGAAGTCCATTTATCGATATTTTGATAATAAGCACATGTTGCTTGTCTACCTTACTTCCTGGTATTACGAATGGGTACACTACCTGATAGAGTTCAATCTAAATAATGTAACAGATCCAAAGCAAAAGTTAGAAATTGCAATTCACAATATTGTCAATGCCTCTAAGGAATCTCCATTGACATCCTACATCAATGAAAATATTCTACATAAAATTGTCATAAGTGAGGGTTCTAAATCATACCATGTTCACAATATAGATTCTGAGAACAAGATAGGGCTATACCTGAGTTACAAAAATTTAGTAAAATTGCTATCTGGTATTATATTAGATCTAAAGCCTGGATTCCCATACTGTAAAAGTCTAAGTAGTAACTTACTAGAAATGGCGAATAACCAGATGTTCTTTGCGGAGCATCTCCCTAAATTGACAGATATAAAAAAAAGAAAGAAGGTGAACCTAGAGCTAGAGAATATGATGAACTACTTCGCTTCAAAAATTCTAAGCTGATTAATTATCTGTAACCAAAATTTTTGACATAATCAGGTCTTAAAATAAGTCTAAGTCCAAATTGTAGTTGGGAGCTATTAGAGTATTCTAATCCCTCCTCGATACCGAGAAAAGAAGTCCCCCCTATGAAATATCTATTGTAAAGTATGTGAGGTGTAAGCGTAAGTAGGTTGTTTATACCTATGTCAAATCCTGCACCTAAACCTAGCTTAAAGGTGCTTAACAAGAAGTTAAGATCCGACGCTCCTGCAGGGTCAATAGTTGGATCAATACTGTAATCCGTTATCCCATATCCTGGGCTAATAATCAGATGAAAGCCTTTGCTTAACTTATTTCCATCTTTTGAGAAAGTTGGACAATCGCAATCATTAGCAAGGTCCAGAAGATATATGTTCGTATGGAAATTTATAAAATAAGCCCTCAACGATAGCTCCGTTGCAGAAGATTCAAGTGGACTTGTAAATACCTGTTCTTTACTAGCATGAGCTACAGCAATTTCAGGTAAAAACTCTATTCTTTTATTCTTAAGTCTAAACCAATAATTGACTCCTATTTCATAAGAACTACCGAAAACATCATTCTCAGAGGCAAGTCCTTCACCTAGGCTGGAATAGTTATTAGAATTCCACTTGAGACTTACACCCACCTGAGCATAGCTAGATGCGAAAACAACGAATAGCAGGCAAGTTAGAATTAGGAATCGTTTTGTTTTTAATAAGTTGGTATCCATAAACTTTTACATTTTGTATTACTTAAGTAACGCAGGTTAAAATTAAATATTTTTATAAGCTATATTTGTCTTTTCTGAATAAAATACCGCAATTCGGATAACATATCGATATGAAAACAAAAACGTATAGGAAGGAAAGAGTGAATGTGATAACCTTGGGTTGTTCTAAAAATACGGTGGATTCCGAAAACCTAATCACACAACTAGATGCAAATGATTATAAAGTTACGCATGAGTCTTCTGATGCGTCTGAGATTGTCATTGTAAATACTTGCGGATTTATAGATCTAGCAAAAGAGGAATCTGTCAATACTATATTAGAGTATGCGGAGGAAAAAAAAGCTGGCAATATAGAAAAACTCTATGTGACAGGTTGTTTGTCTGAGCGATACAAAGAAAATCTAGAAGAGCAAATTCCTGAGGTAGATGCATATTTTGGGACCCTAGAATTACCATCTCTATTGTCTAAGCTCAATGCAGATTACAAGCACGAGCTGATAGGTGAGCGGATTATAACGACGGACACGCATTATGCTTTTCTGAAAATATCAGAGGGCTGCAATAGAACTTGTTCTTTCTGCGCGATACCACTGATGCGTGGAAAACATATTTCTAAATCTATAGAAGACCTAGTTCTAGAAACGAAAGGCCTAGCAAAAAAAGGTGTGAAGGAGATCATGTTAATCGCCCAAGAACTAACTTATTACGGATTAGATATTTACAAAAAAAGGGCACTTCCCGCATTGTTAGATGCCTTATGCGGGGTAGAGGGTATAGAATGGATCCGCTTGCATTATGCATACCCTAGTAAGTTTCCAACAGAAATTTTTGAAGTAATGGAGCGGCAGGATAAGGTGTGTAATTATCTAGATATTCCATTGCAACATGCTAACGATGCGGTGCTAGAACGGATGCGCAGACAGATCACCCAACAAGAGCAAAGAGACCTGATCAAGCTTGCTAAAGAAAAGGTCCCTAATATTGCAATCAGAACCACTATGCTGGTCGGATTTCCAGGAGAGACAGAGGAAGAATTCCAGGATCTCTGTAATTATATAGAAGATATGAAATTTGATAGGCTTGGTGTATTTCAGTATTCTCATGAAGAGGGGACAATTGCCCATAACCTAGTAGATGATGTTCCTGCAGAAGTGAAACAAGAGCGAGCTAGTAGGATTATGGCAATCCAGCAAGATATCTCGCTTGCTAAGAATGAAGAAAAAGTAGGGAAGACACTTAAGGTACTGTTTGATAGAAAAGAAGGAGACAGCTTTATAGGTAGAAGCGAATACGATTCTCCTGAGGTAGATAATGAAATAATTGTACCCGCGGAAAGCACTTATGTGAGGATAGGAGATTTTGCTTATGTCAATATAGAGGAAGCTACAGAGTACGATCTCATAGGTACCATAAACAATAAGCTAAAATAGTTGTTCGATTCTTATGACTGACAGTTCTATATTTGCGCAAAAGATAAGTCCATTTCACCAAGCAGGTGGCGTCCTTGTTCTAGTATCGCTTATTCTAATAGTATATAAGGGAGTAATGGGAGATTCTTTTAATCCTGTTTTTCCTTGGGAAATTGCATTTTCAGGTGCTTTGTTTTATGCTTTAGTGAATTGTATGTTGAGCTTCAGTTATCTTAATCAGAATAAGTATTGGCTTATGTCAATAGCAAGTTATGTCATCCTAGCCGTATGCTTTTTTGGTTTGGCCTACTGGGTATCTGGTATTACGATAGATGAGGCGGGGGCCTTTAGGTGGATGTTTCTCGTTTTTACATTTGCCTACATTCTATTATTATCCATAGTAAGAGCTATGAGAAAGATAGTAGGATTTGTCCAAGATCAAGATGCAGCCCTTAGAGGTGAATCTGAAAATTAATAACATATTAAATGCACTCTTTATGAAAAATATACTGATAGTTATTACAACTCTTTTACTAGCTTTTACAGCATGCAAATCCAATAAAGGAGAGTTATCTTCTGATGTCAAAACTAAGACTAGTCCGACTAAAGAAATGGTAGAAACTACAATTATAGATGAAGAACAAGTGGTTCCTACCAATGATGGCATTAAGAGATTACAATCTAAATCTTCAGGTATAAAGAAAGTGGTAAAATCACCTGCGGAGTGGAAAGCCGTCCTGAATGAGAAGGAATATTATGTGCTAAGAGAGAAGGGGACAGAAAGAGCACACAGTGGGGATTTACTCACTGTTAAACAAGAAGGAATATATACATGTAAAGCTTGCGGACTAGAATTGTTCTCGAGCGATACAAAATTTAAATCAGGAACAGGATGGCCTAGTTTTTACGAACCATATAAGGATCAACATATAGCAGAAGATGTAGATTTTAATATAGGATATAAGAGGGTAGAAGTACTATGTGCCAGATGCGATGGACACCTAGGCCATGTATTCGAAGATGGTCCTAAACCTACAGGATTGAGATATTGTATTAATTCTGTATCCTTAGACTTTCTACCTGCGGAGGGTACACCTTAGTCCATCTATAAAATTGTCAATTTTATATTTGGTTCAGCGCATTTGCTAAGTCTTCTTTCAGATATTCGTATGACTCGAAACCTACGGATAACCTTACCAGTCTCCAGTCTATGTGGTGATCTTCTTTGCCCTCCATATCATGAAAGCAGATGTATGGCATGCATAGAGATTCATGTCCGCCCCAGCTGACGGCAATAATGAATTTCTGTAGTGCATGGACAAATTGTCTTACCTTTTCTTTGTCATCTACATTTAAAACAATAGAAAACAAACCTGTTCCACCTTTCATCTGACTCATAGCTAGTTCATATTGTGGAAAGCTCTCATGGCCAGGGTATATCACTTTTCTTACTTTTGGGTGCTCTGCCAGGAAATTGACGAGTTGATTAGTTACCACTTTTATAGATCTCATTCTCATCTCCAGTGTCCTTAGCCCTCTTATGACTAGAAAAGCATCATTAGGAGAAAGTATAGTACCTAAGGTCATGAACTCATTTTTAAAGATCTTAGCGATCATCTTTTTGCTTCCACACACGGCACCGAATACAACATCGGAGTGTCCATTAAGATATTTGGTTCCAGAATGCACGATTAGGTCTATTCCGTGATCAGCTGGATTTTGATATAATGGAGTTGCATAGCTATTATCTATTACGGTTATAATATTATGTTTCTTTGCAAGTGTGGCACATGCAGAAAGGTCTTGTAATTCGAAGGTCGCAGAATTAGGACTTTCGAGGTACAGTAGTCGTGTGTTGTCTTGAATAGCTTTTTCAATGTTAGATATTTCCCTACCATCTACAAAAGTACAACTTACACCAAACCGCGTAAGAAAACTTGAAAAGAGCTTGTACGTCCAGCTGTATGTGTGGTCTACACAGATGATATGATCTCCTTGGTTCACATTGGCTATTACGGCTATACTTATTGCAGCAACACCGCTACCTGTTACAAGTGCGTCATCAGTATGCTCTAGAGACGCCAGTTTCTTTCTGAGTATCTCGGTAGTTGGATTATTTCCTCTGGTATATATATGTGCATTCAGTTCATCAGTAATAGAATTACGCATATGGTCTATACTATCGAATCTAAAATTACTTGTCTGAATAATGGGTGGTGCAATAGCATTATAGTAATTCTTTCTATCCTCACCCTTATGGATGAGATCATCGTAAAGTTTGTTATTATCCATCGTGTATATTTAGAAAGAAATATACAAAATAAGCTTAAGTGTATTTATTATGTTTCTCTGAAAATATTCAATATGAAAAGCTTGAGAATAAAAAAAAAGAGAGGTCTTACCAGAACCTCTCTAATCGATTAATGTAAATTTCATAAAAATGAAACTACATAACTGAAACTATGGATTAACCTTACTATTAGCTCATCACTGATACTATAAGTGGAGTTAATATCCACAAATTTAAACTTGTTAAGTGGTGAAAAATTCAAGTGATTTTTAGGGGTCAATTGAAATAGGTAACACACTTAACACTAATTTAAACAATGAAGTTAGAAGAAATAGTTCACAAATAGAATAATATTTATTATTTATATCAATTATGTAATACCATTTCTATTTTTAGATGACGGAAAAGGATTTAGAATTGTTCAAAATGGATCAAGGCAAAAAACGTAGG
>ENA-ORXM01000503-ORXM01000503.1-marine-metagenome-genome-assembly--contig:-NODE-503-length-68679-cov-18.855908_pt1 | contig 68679 bp, 43 predicted proteins | sample MGYA00237867_ERZ511480 | MGnify/ENA primary metagenome ERZ511480 (study PRJEB26309, sample SAMN06266103) | marine metagenome | isolation source: Algal blade | place: United Kingdom:Sidmouth, United...
GCTAAATCAAATACATCGTTGCCGCCTATATCATCAGAACAACTTGCTGGTGCGGTTACGGTTATACTTGCGGTACAGGTAGCATCATCTGCATCTGTAAAAGTAATCGTAATATCACCACCCGAAATTGGATACGGCCCATAGCTTGTCGTGCTTCCATAAGCTGTACCGCTATTTCCTGCATCATCATTAAAGGTGTTGGATGCGCCTGCATTGCTTCCCATTACGGTAATATCAAATGTATAGGTATCATCACTTGCATCTGCTGTACCTTGATTATCGCAAGCTATATCAACGGCTGCTTCTGGCAAAATTTCGCAAACACCTGTGTTATCCTCTACTTCAATTAATGCCGGATCGTGATCATCTTCATCGGTTGCAGGATCGCCTCCGCCTGGTGTACCTGTGCCATCACCATCAATTGTATTATCGGCTGGAGATTCTGGATCGCCATCGGCATCATTGGTATTGTCTCCATCTGGTGTACTATCTATATCGTCTAAACCTTGTGCATTCTCATCATCACTAATTTCTGCATAGTTGACTAAAGTACCTGTAAATCCAGCATCTATAGTTAAAATGATATCTATTGTAGTAGTTGCGCCGGCGGCTAATGCACCACCCGTTACGGTTACTGGCCCAGTTGCTGGCCCGGCCCAACCATTGCTATCGTTTGCACTTAACATCATTCCTGCTGGAATGTAGTCTGTCAATTCAAATGATGTGGCATCTACTGTGCCTTGATTGGTTACCGTTATCGTAAAGGTAACCTCATCACCTGGCGCAAATGGCCCTGCGCTGCTTAGTTCTTTTATTAAAGCTAAATCAAATACATCGTTGCCGCCTATATCATCAGAACAACTTGCTGGTGCGGTTACGGTTATACTTGCGGTACATGCTGGATCGTCAAGATCTGTATATACAATAGTTATATCACCATTCGCAATTTGATATGGACCATATTGAACTACAGTGCCGTATGCCAAGGCAGAATTTCCTTGATCATCATCAAATACATCGCCTCCTAAGGGATTGGTACCATTTACGGTAACCTCAAATGTATAGGTATCATCGGACGGATCATTAGGCGTGGCATTATCGTCACAAACAGAATCTAAAGTTATGTCTGGAGTAATTGTACAAACATCTCCACATTCTTCAACCGTTATTGGACCTAATATCACAGCAAAACAACCGGCTACATCAACAATTTCTATATAATAATCACCAGCAGCTAATCCACTAAATTCTGGTACTGCTGAAGCATCTGCAAAAGTACCTGTTGCTATGGCATCGCTTGCATTAGGCATCATACCTACAGTTACTGTATAATCTGCTGCACCACCTGTTATTGAGATAATATCCAGTTCTCCACAATTAGCGGATACTGCATCTGCTACAATTGGATCGCATGGAATATCAATATCAATTGTCGCCAAACAAGGTTCAGAAGTAAATATTAAAGACCAATCTTCTAATATGCCATCGCCTTCGTCAAATGCATCTGTAATGCATAATGTCCAAATTCCATTTGGATCTTCTCCGTTGAAATCTGCTAAAGCTCCGCTATTTGGAGCGAAAGTACCTCCAAATGGTGGTGTTCCAATACCTATGCCTGGTTGTCCATCTTGAAAACAAGGTTCTGCATCTGTACCAAATTGACCGCCAAATAAATCCATTAAAGTAACTGACGTTCCTGCTGGAGATGTTACGACAACATTGAAAAAGTCAACTCCTGAAGCTGCCATAAGATCGATACAAGCAAAATCTAAAATTGCGCCGTTTGGTGGGCCTAATACTGATTGATAACCTGAAACTGGAATATCAAAACAAGATTGTCCTGTAACAGAACCATCTGTTGGTGTGCCTATCCATTCTTGTCCACTTGGTGGAACTGGTGCGTTATCGTTAACTGTTACAGTATACATACCACATGGTAGGTTATCAAATAAACCGGCTGCTGGATCATTTACTCCTCCGGCAGCATTTGGATCGGGATCAATAGTGAAGGTAAAGTCGCCTGCATTTGCGCCTGCATAACCACCTGTTGCATTAATCGTAACACCATCACAAGCTATGTCTGCGGTTAAATCAACTAAATCTGGTACATTAACTATAAAATCTGTTGTGGTACTACAACCCCATAAATCAAATACTTCTAAAGTACAAGTATATTGTCCGGGACCAGCTGTAGCCATAAATGGAAAACTATCTACTTGATTGTTTGTTGACGGAACAAGGCCTGTTCCATTTCCATCGCTGCATGTCCATTCGTATTCTGATATGATGTTTTCTATATTGAAACATTCCAGTACTGGAGTTTCATAGGTAAATGCTTGATTGTTGTCTGGTATATCTGCATCGAAGTTGGGCGATGTAAATACGGTTTCGCAAGATCCTCCAGTAATAATTACTTCAAAAAAGTTGAAAGTGCCACTATCACCACCGACGATATCAGTCACTGTCATTGCCCACGGCCCTGAATTAGCATCTACCCCAACTAAGCCTGCAAAAGCGGCTGCACCGCCTTGTGGCAACCAATTACCCGAAATACCTGAACCAATGCCTAACAAGTCCGTTCCGCCAGCACCTGTAGTGTTCCAATCTAAAGCGACCGCTCCTCCACTTGTATCATTTGTAAAGCAGAATTGATCGGCATCATTATTTCCATTTGTACAACATACGGCAGCTACTAGTGGAATAATTGTTCCATCTGGTGCTACTAAATCAAAACTTAAATCAGAAATGTAGGTATGATCAAATTCCATACATACCGTAATTGTTGAGGCAGCATCTATTGGACATAGTGGCAATTCGCCACCACAATATTCTTTACAGAAATCGGGGCCAGGTAATGCATTGGCATTTATGTTGAACTCGCCCTCATTACAAAGCCAAATTTCGGTATCGCCACCATTATTTAAGTTGACGGTTGGATCGGTATCAATAAATATTTTGGCTTCAAATACGGCTGTACAGCCTACATCGTCTGTTACAACTACTTGATAAGTACCTGTTTCTAACATATCAATGTTAGTACCTGATCCTATTGATGGATCATTATAGTTACAGTTATCGGTTAGTTCAAACCATTCAAACACATAAGGTGGTGTGCCGCCCATACCCATTACTTCTGCATTTAGGCATCCTAAGTCGCCTTCGCAATACACAAATACTTCTGGTAATGGGGCAATTGTGCCATCAGGATAATTGCCATCTACTGTAAAGCTATCAATTGGCATCGCACAACCGAAAATTTCTACTGCAAAATCTGGACACATCATTCCGCCGTTGCCGCCGTCACAATCTTCTACGGTTATTGGGCCTACAATTAAAGTAACACAACCTGAAGCATCTGTTATGGCTATGAAGTAATCTCCTCCGTCTAAATCCATAAATTCTGGTGCTGCTGTGGCATCGGTAAAAGTACCGGTTGCAATAGCATCACTTGCATCTGGCATTGTGCCTATGGTTACGGTAAAATCTGCTAAACCGCTTAATGTGGTAATATCTAATTCACCACAAGCATTTGATTCTGCGGTTGCCATTAACTCTTCACCTACGGTTACCACAACGGTTTCTGTTGAAACGCATCCAAGACAATCAATTACGGTTAATGTGTAGGTTGTTGTTGACCCCAAAGCTGGACATACGTTGGTTGGGGGTAGTATTTCTACTACATTATCTTCGTTACCAATTGGTATTATACCTGAATCGAAACCATCATCACCGATCCATTGGTATGATGCTGTACAGTTTTCGTATTCTTCACATTCAATTGGTTCTGTTTCTATAGTAGTTGGTATGAAATCGATGATGTCTTGATTGATATCAACGGCTACACTTAAACCACACGATGGGTTTACAATATCTAAAGTAAAGCTATTGAAAAAGCCTTCTTCGCCTGCGAGATCATCTAAAATAATTACTTGCCAAGTACCACTATTTGCATCAATACCATTGAATACTGCGAATGCACCTTGCCCACCCATTGGAAACCAGTTACCTGAAACACCAATTCCAAGACCGGCCGCATCAGCTGTTCCACTTGGATAGTTGTTCCAATCTAAAGCATCTAAAGCACCACCTGGCAATATTCCATTACCGGCATTGGCATCATTTGTAAAACACATTTGCCCGTCTTGATCAGCATTAGGGAAAGCAGCTGAACTTACTAAGGTTAATATAACACCGTTTGGTGCTTGTAACTGCAAGTTCAAGTCAGAAATCCAAGGATAGGTAAAATCGAAACAAACGGTAAATATGGTATTATCATCTACTAGGCAAATGGGTAATTCGCCTGCACAATATTCTAAACAAATACCTGGTCCTACGGTTGAGGTGGCTTCTAAATCTAAACAAGCTGTTGGGCAAAGTAGTGTATCATTCGAAACCGTTAACATAGGTGGTGTGTCAACAAAAACTTTTATTTCATAAGAGGCTGTACAGCCATTATCATCTGTAATAGTTACTAAATAAGTTCCTGTTCCTAAACCTGAAGCATCTTGCGTTGTTGCTATGGGTGCATTTTCATCATAACTACACTCATCGCTTAATTCAAACCATTGGTAAGTGTATGGTGCTGTGCCTCCTGTTGGTACACCACTTACACAACCGGGTTCGCAAAATATATAAATATCTGGTAAGATGCCTAACATATCCATTGGGTATGCCCCTTCTAAACCAACTAATATATCTGTTGGGGTGGGGCCATCTGCGCAAGCTTCTGCGCCTGCTGTTAAATCACAATCTACTCCACACGATTCTACTGTAATTGGACCTATGATTACTTCGCAACCATCTGCATCAATTATTTGTATAAAATAATCGCCTGCTGCTATACCTGTAAATTCGGGCATGGTACTGGCATCGGTTACCGTGGCTGTTGCCAAAGCATCACTTACATCCATCATAAAACCAATGGTTATAACATAATCTGGATTACCGCCTGTTATGGAAGTAATATCTAATTCTTCACAAACTAATGATTCTGCTTCTACTGCAATTGGGTCGCAAGGAATATTTATATCAATAGTTGCCAAGCAAGGCTCTGCGGTAAATATTAAATTCCAACCTTCTAAATTTGCTACTCCGGTTTCAAATTCATCGGTTACACAAAGTGTCCATGTTCCATTTGGATCTTCCCCATCAAAATCACTTAAAGCGCCACTAGATGGGCTAAACGTTCCGCTAAATGGTGGAGTACCATTACCTATGCCTGGTTGACCATCTTGCAAACAAGGTGCTGCAACTGGACCAAATTGACCGCCAAATGCATCTATTAAAGTCACCATTGTTCCTGCTGGTGAGGTTAACGTGGCATTTAATAGTTCAACACCCGCTATTGAGGTAAGACCTAAACATGCTAAATCTAAAATTGCACCATTAGGTAAACCTAATACCGTTGTATAACCAGAAACTGGTATATCAAAACAAGTTTGACCATTTATTGTTCCATTGGCTGGGGCATCTGCCCAAGTTTGACCACCTGGTGGTGCTGGGGTATTGTCGTTAATGGTTACGGTATAATCACCACAAGGTAAATTGTCAAAAGTTATCATAGCTGGGTCATCAATTGCACCAGCCATATTTGGATCGGGATTAATCGTAAAGGTATAGTCTACTCCGTTAGTACCTGCGTATCCACCAGTTGCATTAACGGTTAAACTATTACAGGTAAATTCAGAAGTTGTTTCTACACATTCTGGAACGTTAATAATAAAGTCAGCTGTTGTGCTGCAACCCCATAAATCAAATACTTCTAATGTACAAGTATACGTACCCGGATCTGTTCCAACAAAAGGAAATCCGTCAATTTCGTTATTGGTTGATGGGATAACTCCTGTCCCCGTTCCGTCGCTACAAGTCCAAGAGTATTCTGATATGATGTTTTCTATATTGAAACACTCTAATACAGGTGTTTCGTAAGTAAATGATTCTTGATTATCTGGTATTGGTGCATCAAAATCTGGTGAAGAAAATACGGTTTCGCAAGTTCCACCAGTAATAGTTACTTCAAATGAATTGAAAGTACCACTATCACCGCCTACTATATCAGTTACAATCATAGCCCAAGGACCAGCGTTAGCATCAACACCCACTATCGGGCCAAATACTGATCCGCCTCCGGTTGGTTGCCATACGCTGCCTGATGTAGGAGCTGCTCCGTTATTCCAATCCAAAATCGGTGCATTCGGATCGTTTGTAAAACAAAAATCAAATACATTATTAGGTGTATCCGTATCAATAGGACAGCAAACAGCTGTTACTAAAGGAATAATGGTTCCATCGGGGGCTACTAATTCAAAGCTTAAATCTGATATAAAGGTATGATCAAACTCCAAACAAACCGTAATGATAGAGGCTGCATCAATTGGACATTGTGGCAATTCGCCTCCGCAATATTCTTTACAGAAATCTGGCCCTTGCAAAGCTGCGGCTGGAATAGTAAATTCACCTTCTTTACAAATCCAAATTTCAGTATCGCCACCATTATTAAGGTTTATGGTTGGATCGGTATCAATAAATATTTTAGCTTCAAACGTAGCTATACAACCTGATGCATCTGTAATAACCACTTGGTAGGTACCTGTTTGTAGGTCAGCTAAATTAGCATCTGTTCCAACTGCTTGGCCGCTGTAATCACAATTTTCAGTTAGTTCAAACCATTCATAAGTATAAGGTGCATTTCCACCCGTTGGTACGGCATCTAAACAGCCAAGATCGCCTTCGCAATATACAAACACTTCTGGTAGAGGAGCAATTGTTCCATCTGGATAGTTGCCATCTACTATAAAATTATCTACGAAATTGCCACAGCCTGTAATTGTTGCATCAAAGTCATCACAAGGTTCGGTACAAGGGGTAACTGTTATAGGGCCAAAATCGAAAGTACAACCTTTAGAATCTGTTATTAATATGAAATAATCGCCTGCTGGTAAATCCATAAATTCTGGTGATACCGAGGCATCGGGTGAAGGCCCTGCTGTAAATAAGGCATCAGTTGCGCCAGGCAAAATACCAATAGTTATTGTATAATTTGGCACACCGCCTGCAATTGAGGTGATATCTAATTCCCCGCATTCACCAGCTTCTGCGGTGGCTATTATTTCTTCTGGCACTTCAATTACTACTTCTTCGGTTGAAACACAACCTAAGCAATCCATTACTGTTAAAGTGTAGGTTGTTATTGAGCCCACGGGTGGGCAAACATTTAATGGAGGGAAGGTTTCGGTAACTATATCTACATCGCCTAATAGTAAAACGCCTGAGTCAAATCCGTCATCACCTGTCCATTGGTATGATGCTGTACAGTTTTCGTATTCTTCACATTCAATAGGTTCTGTTTCAATAGTTGTTGGTATGAAATCAATAATATCTTGGTTAATATCTACGGCTATACTAAGCCCACAATCGGGGTTGGTAATATCTAAGGTAAAGCTGTTAAAAAATCCTTCTTCACCTGCAAGATCATCTAAAATAATTACTTGCCAGGTGCCGCTGTTGATATCGATACCATTAAAAGCAGAGAAGGCACCTTGCCCGCCCATTGGAAACCAGTTGCCAGAAACGCCTATACCGAGACCGGCTGCATCTGCCGTTCCACTTGGGTAGTTATTCCAATCTAAAGCATCTAAAGCACCGCCGGGTAAAATTCCATTTCCTGCATTGGCATCATTGGTAAAACACATCATACCATCATCATCTGCATTGGGAAATGCTGCGGAGGAAACTAAGACTACCTGTGTGCCGTTGGGTGCTTCTAAAATTAGGTTTAAATCAGAAATCCAAGGATAGGTAAAATCGAAACAAACGGTAAATATGGTATTATCATCTACTGGGCAAACGGGTAATTCGCCTTCACAATATTCTAAACAAATACCTGGCCCTACGGTTGAGGTGGCTTCTAAATCAAAACATTCGCCAGGGCAAATACATGCATCATCTGAAGCTGTTAGTTCTGGTGGTGTGTCTACAAATACTTTAGCTTCAAAAGAGGCTGTACATCCGTTTGCATCAGTTACAACAACGGTATAAGTTCCAGTACCTAAGCCAGTAGCATCTTGTGTTGTTGCAATTGGCGCATCAAAGTCGTAACTGCATTCGTCGCTCAATTCAAACCACTCGTAGGTGTAGGGCGCCGTTCCACCAACTCCAACACCATTTAAGCAACCTGGTTCACAAAAAATGTAAATATCTGGTAAGATGCCTAACATATCCATTGGGTAAGTTCCTTCTAAACCTGTTAATACCTCGGTAGGCATTGGCCCATTTGGGCAAGCTTCAATGGTTGCCGTTGGTGTATCGCCTACTGTAAAACACACGTTGGTAATTGCTATACAATTAGATGGTTGAGTAATGGTATTTATATCTCCGCTTGAATAATCGGGTGCTCCGGTGGCTGTTAGGTAGTTAATACCATACACACAGTAATCGCCTACTGCTGCCGGAATAAATGTACCATTATTTTGTGGGCCAGTTATAATTGCACCTGTTGCATCGGTTAATACATAATCGTAGCCGTATTCTGGAGCTGGTGCTTCTGTACCATCTACGGTAGTGCTTATTTCTTCGCCGAGACATACATTATCTATAGGTGCGAGCATTCCTGCTGCTGCATCGCAACAAGAAAATAAGAAAGTTTGATCACAAGTTGATTCATTACCACATTCATCTGTTATGGTGTAGGTACGAACTACCATACCTTGATTAGCCATACCCGGACAAGGGGTTAAAGCATCTGCTACGGTTAATGTTAGCGTGCTACAATCATCGGTTGCCGTTCCACCTAAGGCAATAAATGCATCAACATCTGCTGCTGCTGCTGGCACATCGGTTTCAAGCGAATATATTGTTGGATCATCTGGCGGACAGGTGATTGTTGGTGGTGTTGTATCGGGTGCTATTGTTATAGTTTGTGTATAAGTTGTTTCATTCATACAATCGTCGGTTGCCGTCCAAGTTCTTGTAATAATTCGTGAATTTGGACAAACGCCCATGTCATCAACTTCATCTAACACAACTACTTGAGGTTCTGTACAATCGTCGGTTGCTGTAATTGTTGGGGCTTCCGGAATTGCGTCTGCACAAGTCAAGTTTTCATCGGCAGGCATATCACTTAATGCTGGAGGCGTGGTATCGGGTGCTATTGTAATTGTTTGCGTATAAGTAACTTCGTTTAGGCAAGCATCTGTTGAAGTCCAAGTTCGTGTAATAATTCGTGGATTTGGACAAACGCCCATGTCATCTGTTTCTACAAAAACTACATCAATTGGATCTATACAATCATCAGTTGCCGTAACTGTTGCCGCTGGTGGAATTGCATCTGCGCAAGTTAAATTTAAATCGGCAGGCATTTCGCTTAATACCGGCGCTGTATCGTCGGGTGGAATATTGATTACTTGTGTGTAGGTGGTTATATTGCCACAATCGTCAGTGGCTGTCCAAGTACGCATTATAACGGTAGCATCGGGGCAAACACCTTCATTGGTTTCTTCAAAAACTACGGCTTGCGGTTGGGTGCAATCGTCGGTTGCGGTAACGTTTGGTACTGGTGGTATTGGTTGACCGCAAACCAAATCTATATTTGGGGGCATTTCACTTAATGCCGGAGGCGTTGTATCGGGTGCTACCGTAATGGTTTGTGTGTAGGTGGTTTCATTCAAGCAATCGTCAGTTGCTGTCCATGTTCTGGTAATTACTCTTGGTTCTGGACAAACGCCCATATCATCTGTTTCATCTAAAACAACAACAACTGGATCAGTACAATCATCCATAGCTGTAATTGCGTCTGCTGGTGGAATGGCATCGGTACAAATTAAAGCCAAATCAGCTGGCATATCGCTTAATGTTGGAGGTGTTGTATCTGGTGCTATGGTGATGGTTTGTGTATAAGTGGTTTCATTCATACAATCATCGGTTGCCGTCCAGGTTCGAGTAATTACTCTGTCTGCTGGACAATCTCCTTCATCTGTTTCTACAAAAATTACTACTTGAGGATCGGTACAATCATCAATTGCAGTAACATCTGCTGCTGGCGGAATTACATCTGAACAAACCAAAATTAAATCTTCTGGCATTTCGCTTAAAACAGGAGGTGTGGTATCTGGTGTTACTGTAATTACTTGATCGAAAGTAACCATATTCATACAAGCGTCTGTTACTGTCCAAGTTCGGGTAATAGTTCTTGTATCTGGACAAGTTAGCATATTATCTACTTCTTCAAAAATAACTTCAACAGGTACGGTGCAATTATCGGTGGCCGTAATTGTTGGTGGGGCTGGAATTGGATCGGTACAAGTTAAAACCAAATCGGCTGGTTCATCTTGATCGAAAACAGGAGGCTCTCCATCGGCCGGTAGCGTAATGGTTTGTGTGTAAGTTGTTTCATTACCGCAATCGTCGGTGGCTGTCCAAGTTCTGGTGGTAACGGTTGGTTCGGGACACACCCCAATGGTTTCTTCTACAAAAATTACTGCTTGCGGGTTGGTGCAATTATCTGTAGCGGTAACATCTGGTACGGGAGGTACGGGTTCGCCACAGGCTAAGGTTACGTCGGCTGGCATTTCGCTTAAAACTGGTGCTTCTGTATCGGGTGCAATGGTGATGGTTTGAGTATAAGCAGTTTCATTCATACATTCATCAATTGCTGTCCAAGTTCTGGTAATAATTCTTGGTTCGGGGCAAACGCCCATATCGTCTACTTCATCGAACGTAATAGAAGCCAATCCGCTACACTCGTCATCGCCCATTACGGAGGTTATTGGTGGAATAGGATCTGTACAAATTAAGTTAACATCGGCAGGCATTTCGCTTAAAGTTGGTGGTGTTGTGTCTGGAAGTATAGTGATAACTTGATTAAAAGTTACTGAATTCATGCAGTCATCGGTCGCTGTCCAAGTGTATGTAATAGTTTGAGTAGCTGGGCAAGTCATCATGTCATCTACCACATCTAAAACAACTATTACTGGTGAAGTGCAATCATCAGTTGCTGTAATTGTTGGTGGGGCTGGTATAGGTGATCCACAAACTAATTCAATATCTGCTGGTTCGTCTTGCTCGAAAACAGGTGGTGTTACATCTGGGTCGAAAGTAAAGGTTTGTTCACACATAGATTTATTTCCACATAAATCTGTAGCAGTCCAAGTACGAGTAATTGGTCCTCCAACGCAAAAATCGAATTGTTCAAAAGGTGGGTCATCCATAAAAGTAATAACGATCTCTTCAACAGGGGTACAGTTATCAGTAGCTGTAGCCATATCTGTAGGCAATACATCTAAACAAGTAAGTCCGGTAACATCTGCTGGTTCGGGGCAGACAATTAATGGTGGGGTTACATCTGGCTCGAAGGTAAAAGTTTGTACACACGTGGCTTCATTTCCACAAGCATCTGCAACTGTATAGGTTCGGGTAACTGTTAAAATATCGCCATCGCAAAAAGAAGTTGGTAATGGATCATCTACTGCACTAATTACATCAAAAGTAACCGCTTCATCGCAATTGTCTGTGCCGGTTAAAGATGTTTCTGCTGGTGGTAAAACATCCCCACAAACTAAACCTGTTATGTTATCAGGGCAGGTAATTACCGGAGCTTCAGCATCTGGATCGAAGGTAAAAGTTTGGACACACATTGCTTCAAGTCCGCATATATCAGTTGCGGTATAAGTTCTTGTAATTACACCTCCTATACATATATCAATTTCATCAACACCAATATCGTCTTGAAAAGTGACTATAATTTCTTCAGGGTTGCACACATCAGTCACAGTTGGTGGCGTTTCAATTAAAGGGTCTCCACACATTAACCCAACTACATTATCTGCACAAATAATTTCAGGTGGAGTTCCATCAACTGTAAAAGTTGCCGTTGCCATCATTAAGCAACTTGTTTGTTCCGCATCTGGGGTTGGAGTGAAAGTAACTACATGTCCGTCAGGACAGCTATCACCTGCAGCGGCAGGGTCGAAAGTAGCTGTATTATCTCCGTTATCTGTTATTCCAGGTCCTGAGAAAGTTCCTGAAAATTCGCCTTGACCGTTAGCACACGGAGGTGGCATTACTTCTAAGGTTATTGGTGCATCTGTTATACAAAACTGCTGCATAGCAGGTACAATTGCAGTTGGCAATGGGGCAGAGGTATAGGTTAAACTTGTTAGCGTGAAACAAGTACCAAAAGTATCATCGCAAACGGCATCAACTTCATCACCTTGATTTCCTGGAGTTCCTCCCGGTGTTTGTAATTCAAGGTTTATGACTCCATCATCTGTTAAAATATTAAAATCACAAGCAGGTATAGTGACAATAGTACAAGATAATTCATCTGCACAATCAGGATTTTGTCCACCGGGTATAACAGACAAAATAATGTTATTCTCTGCGTCAAAAACTGTAACAGTTTCGTTAGCACCTCCAAAATCACCTCTTACACAAATTTCTAAAACAGCATCAGTACAAACAGCAATATTTTCTGCAGGTACATCAATCATGTAAGAAATATCTGGGCCTTCTACTCCGAAGACACATGTCTCTGGCTCGCTATACATAAATGGAGCTTGTGCATTTATGCTGCTGATATTAACAAAAAAGAAATAACAAATTAGAGCGGTTGTATAAACCGTTAATTTATTTTTCTTAAGATGTGTGATAAAAAAAAGTTTCGGCAATCTTAAGAAGTAAATGAAAGCTTTCATATATTATGATTATATTATTTTATACATATTGTAGGGAATTTAGAAGCTTATTAAACACAAAGTTACAACTTGCGCCTGTGTTTTGAGTTTCTATAATGGTCAAATAATTACATTTAGCGTTTTTTATATTAAACATCGGTTTATCGTAAACATTATCTAAGGTAAAAAATTCTGAAATTTTGAACGCAGATATAATTTTAAATTGTTTGGTGTATTTTATAACTTTAATGCTTGTTGTGCTCTTTAAATTAATATTATAAGTGTGTATATTATTGTAAATTTTAGCTTTAAAAAAGGTTGGGGTATCCAATTTTTCACTACACAAATTATATAGCTTTTGCAACCCAATATATAATTGAAACGACTTATTTTGAAATAAATGTTGACCTAACAATTGGTTGGTTTGGAGGCCAAAGAAGGTTATCCAACTAAATATTAAAAGATAGCATCTATACCATTTTCTCAAATTATGATTCACTTTAGTATTTAAGGCAATTTTGTAGGGCTATCTTTTAATAAAGATTAAAATTGCTTCCTTAGCTGTACTTTAAACTTTAACACAAGATATTAAATATTAGCTTAGCCGTTTATTGATTTTCTAACTTTTCTTACAGCTTCATTTTTAGTTTTGATGAAGATACTCATTTTAATTTAATATTTATATCATTTTAAATAAACTATTTGCACAAAACTAAATATTGTAACAGATAGAATTGTACCATAGCAAGCTACTTTACAATTGTATACTTTCATCTATTTGATTAAGATATAAACCTATGCCCCCTTACTATTACCAGTAACTGGCAATAGTTTTTTATCTGAAACAAATAATTAGAATTGGGATTGTTGTAATAAAAAGATTTTCGCTACATTTATAACAATTGATTTTAAAAAACAAACCCTACTTTAACAAACACTTACATATAAAAAATTAAATCAATTAAATTTTCCGTAAAAAATTGAACCAGTAAAATATTTCAACTATAAAATTTAACTAAAATATTTAAAGTTATGATTTTGTTCAATATTTAATAGGGTATGATAATATAATCGAATTGCATTTTCAACATCTTCAATGCTTATGGTTTCTATTGTAGTATGCATATAGCGCAAAGGCATTGATATAAGCGCCGAAACTACTCCTTTGTTTGAAAAAGCAAAAGCATCTGTATCAGTTCCTGTTCTGCGCGATACTGCTTCTAATTGGTAGGGTATTTTATTTTTATCGGCCGTATCAATTAGTAATTGCAATAAATTGTTTTGTACCGCTGGGCCAAATGCCAATATTGGGCCTTTACCACATTTAAATTCTCCTTCGTTCTTTTTCTCAATAAGTGGTGTACAAGTATCATGCCCCACATCGGTTACAATAGCTACATCAGGCTCAATAGTTCGGGCAATCATTTCTGCCCCTTTTAAACCTATTTCTTCCATTACTGCATTTACTATATAAAGTCCAAAAGGAAGTTTCTTATTATTTTCTTTTAATAAGCGAGCTACTTGCGCTATTATAAAGCCACCAATTCTATTGTCAATTGCTCTACCTGCATAAAATTTACCACCATTTAAGGGCATTAAATCTGCTTCAAATGTTACAACGGTACCCACATTTATACCCATTTCTAACACTTCTTTTTTATTTCCTGCCCCTACATCAACAAAAATGTTATTAGTATTTGGGCTTGGCGATTTTGAAGTACGTAAGTGAATGGCCGGCCAACCAAAAACACCTTTTACAAAACCGTTTTTTGTATGAAAATTTGCACGTTGAGATGGCGCTATTAAAGCATCTGACCCACCATTTCGCAATACGTAAATGTAACCATCATCGTCAATATACTTTACATACCAGCTAATTTCGTCGGCATGAGCTTCAATTACTACCTTATAATCTGCATCAGCATTTATAATACCATAAGCAGTTCCATAATTATCAACTTCGTAGCTATCTATAAAAGGTTTTAAGTATTCTAACCAAATTTTTTGACCAGGCATTTCATAGCTAGTTGGTGACGAACCATTTAAATAAGTGTACAAAAAATCAATTTCTGTTTTTGATAGTAATTTTGCTTTCAATGCCATTTTATTTTTATTATTGGCGAGCAAAAGTACAATATTATTTTTTCACAACTATGCTGCTAATGTAAAAAGCTATAAAACAATTTTCATTCTTTTTACAAAAACACTTATATAAAAAAATAACCAGAAACGACTACTTAAATAAAAATAAACATCTGTAGTTTTGCAGCTAATTATTAAACAAAATTTTTAACATTATGAAATGGTATTTAAAAGTACTTAAAAATTACGCCAACTTTAGTGGAAGAGCCCGCAGAACAGAATACTGGATGTTTACACTATTCAATTTTTTAATTTCTTTACCGCTTTACGGCATAGATTTCTTTTTGATCTCTCAAGGAATTCTTCCTTTACCAATTTTAAGCCTTATTTACACATTGGCTATAATTATACCTTCTTTAGCGGTATTGGTTAGAAGATTGCACGATACAGATAGAGTTGGTTGGTGGTTTTTTATAAGCTTTGTGCCTTTGGTAGGCGGTTTAATTTTACTGTACTTTATGCTACAAGATAGCACTATAGGAAATAACCAATTTGGTGAGAACCCAAAAGGAATAGCAGATATTGTTTAACACAATATCCCAATTATTAATAAAACCCAATTGTAAAACAGTATATTTCAGTTTCACCTGCTTTTTAGCAGGTGAAACTTTCTAAAGAATGATAGTCTCCAAGATAAAACTGTTGCTCAATGCTTTTAGGTTAAAAAAGCAAGCCATTCAAGTTCTGCAATAAACAAAATAATTGTTTTGGTATTTAGTAAAAGTAGGTAACATTACTACCAAGCTTTCAATATAAAGTAAAATTGTTTTTTTAAGATGCTTTATAACTGACCAAGAAATAGAACAAACTGGTTATAATTGATGTAAAGCAAGATGGCAATATTAAAGGCTTTGTATCAGTAAAAATCATCCTTAACAATATTTTTTTTATTCAAATACACGCTATCTAAACCATAAAAACAATTTATATTTGCGCCTTAAATTTTTATAATGAATTTTATAGAAGAAATGCGCTGGCGCGGTTTGTTGCACGATATGATGCCCGGCATAGAAGAACATTTATTAGAAGGTAGTAAAACGGGTTACATTGGTTTTGATCCAACTGCCGATTCTTTGCATGCAGGTAGTCTATCTACAGCTATGCTGCTGGTACATTTTTCTAAATGCGGGCATAACCCAATTGCGCTGGTTGGTGGCGCTACTGGTATGGTTGGCGACCCAAGCGACAAAGCCGATGAACGATCTTTATTATATGAAGATGAACTAAATAAAAACATTGCCGGCATACACAAACAGTTAAACTATTTATTAGAAAAAGCTGGCGGTAAAGGCACTTTTACAATGGTTAATAATTACGATTGGATGAAAGATTTTTCTTTCCTAAATTTTATTAGAGACATTGGCAAGCACATAACCGTAAATTATATGACTGCTAAAGACTCGGTAAAAAAACGTTTAGAAACGGGCTTATCATTTACCGAATTTAGTTACCAGTTATTGCAAGGCTACGATTTTCTGCATCTTTACCAAAACTACAATTGTACTTTACAAATGGGTGGCAGCGACCAATGGGGAAACATTGTTACCGGCACAGAACTAATACGCCGAAAAGCAGAAGGTAAAGCTTATGCCTTAACTGCGCCTTTAGTAACCAAAGCCGATGGTACTAAGTTTGGCAAAACCGAAAGCGGAGCCGTTTGGTTAGATGCTGTAAAAACTTCTCCTTACAAGTTTTATCAATTTTGGATTAATCAAGATGATGAAATGAGCGAGCAATATATTAAGCGATTTACTTTGTTAAGCAAAACCGAAATTGATGCTTTAATAGAAGAACATAGAGCTGCACCTGGCGCGCGTATTGTGCAGAAAAGATTAGCCGAAGAGGTAACTACCTTTGTACACAATAAAGAAGCTTATGAAACTGCCGTAGCAGCTTCAAATATTTTGTTTGGCAAATCAACTAAAGATGCCTTGCTAAAACTTTCTAAACAAGATATTCAAGAAGTATTTGAGGGCGTACCCACTTTTCAAATTAATAAAACGGAGCTAAATGGCGGTATTGATATTATAGATTTACTGGCAGAAAAAACAAGCATTACCAAAAGTAAAGGGGAGGCCCGCCGTAGCTTAAAAGAAAATGCCATAAGCATTAATAAACAAAAGGTTGGTGAAGATGCCAAAGTAAATGAAGATGATTTGTTAAACCAGCAGCACCTAATAGTTCAAAAAGGTAAAAAGAATTATTTTTTGGTAGAAGCGGTATAATTGCTTGGTAATTGTTGTTATTGTTTTGCAATAATTGTACTAAAAAGCTACTACTCTAATGATAAATTTTCATTATTTATATAAAAACTTATAATTTGAGTTGAAATTAATAAAATATGTGGCACTTTAGTTAACTGCGGCTCTATATTAAAATGGCTTTAAAAGCATAACTAACGGCAGATGGTAGATTTTCTAATGTAGAAACAGTTCTGAACATCAAAAACATAAAAGCTCATTATTTTAATGTTGGCGATTTTTCTAGTAAAAAATGAAGCAAAACCTTAATACGTAATTACTAAAATGATACTAGTGATGATGGAATTTTATAGTTGGCATTTGTATTAATATTTAACCATTAATAGACCAAGCAAAATATGTCAAAGTATTTTACAATAGGTTTCTGATAATTGATATTGATAATTTTTTATTTAAAAGTGCTACTGTTTGCAAAACCCTACAAGTGGTAAATTTTATTTTTACACCACAGCCTCAATAAAAAGTTTTGAAGTTTTTTGAGTCATATAAAAAAAATCTTACAAAAAAACTCTTACAAAAAAATATTAACAAAAATTATATAAGATAATGTAAATTAACAAAGGCTCATATTATTTTTGTTTGTTTTGTAATATTGTAAAGGTGTACAAAGTTAAGTTTATTAAAAACTAATAAGGCCGAACTGCTTTCAAATTCAAATCAATATTTTATTCGTAATATTGCATTGTTGAAAAAAGAAAGCCATAGCGAAACATACTATAATGTTGAACAATTAAAGCCTACTGTTGCTAATTATAAACAATGGGGCATTGTAAAGCTGTATAATAACAAACGAAACTTTGCTAAAACAGTTGCTTGGAAAGCTATTGATGAAATGTTTGAGCAAAACAGTTATCGCCAAATAAAAGAACTAATAGAAAAAGCTTATTATAATGAAAAAATAAGGATGAAAACCGATCCTTATAAAATTGATCCGAAAGATGAAAAAGGGTTTTGGAGTGGCGTTAAAAAAAAACTGACAAGTTTAGATGTAAACAATTTAAATGAGCAGGCCGATGAGTTGAAAGCTTTAACAGAAAGCATACTTACCCGCTATGCCAACGAAATAGTTGGGGGTTTTAGGTATAAAACATACTTGTTTGCACAAAAAGTAATACCTGTTGTTTTAAGAAGAATGTTAAATTCTGCTTCTGCCAAAAATTTCGATCGTATTTTTTCAAAAAAACATTCGTTAAAAGATAAGTTGTTTTATGCCGGTGAAATTGATTTAATACGAAAGCTGGCTACCAAAACTACTTTAGTTTTTGTGCCTACACATTTTAGTAATTTAGATTCGATGTTGGTGGGTTGGACGATTAATAGCATTGGTGTGCCGCCGGTTACTTATGGTGCGGGGTTAAATTTATTTAGAAATAGTATTTTGGCTCGCTTTATTGGCAGGTTGGGCGCTTATAAGTTAGATAGACGAAAGAAAAACGATTTATATAACAACACCTTAAAAATGTACTCCCAACAATTAATTGAAGAAGAATGTAACTCCTTGTTTTTTCCTGGTGGCACACGTTCTCGTTCAGGCGCATTAGAAACAAGGTTTAAGTTAGGCTTATTGGGTACGGTAGTAGATGCGCAATATGAAATTTGCAAAAAAGAAAACGAAGATTTTAAAAAAATAGTAATTATACCAACGGTAATCAATTATTACTTTGTGTTAGAAGCCAAGCAATTAATTGAACAGCATCTTAAAAAAACAGGTAAAGAAAAATTTTACTTAAACAATGAGGCAGATATAAAGGGCTTTACCACTATTCTCGGTTATTTATGGAATTTCTTTTCGGCAGAATCGCAAGCAGCAGTAACTTTTTGCCCACCAATTGATGTTTTTGGCAATCGAATTGATGAAAACTTAGCCAGCATTGATAAAAATGGCAACCATATTAATATTAAAGATTATTTTAAACAAAATGATACTTACGTAAACGATAAACAACGTAATTTTACTTTTACTAAATTTTTAGGAGATCATATTTTAAAATCTTTTAAAAAAGGAACTATAGTGTTTACCAGCCAACTTGTAGCTTTTGTAGCTTATCAAATGATCCAAAAACAACACCCTAAAATGGATATTTATGGCATATTGCGTTTGCCAGAAGAGGATAGAATTGTTGCTTATGATGATTTTAGTAAAAATGTTTACACGTTAATTAATTATTTAAAACAAAAAGCACAACGCAACGAAATTTTATTAGATAAACATTTGTTTGGTAGTATTGACGCCGTTATTGAGCATGGTATAAAAAACTTAGGCACTTATCATAAAGGTAAACTTTTAGTAATTAATAAAGAAGGCTATGTTAGTTCAGAAAACGTAGCTTTACTAATGTTTTATCATAACAGATTAACTGGTTTTGAATTAGAAGATGTTATTGAATAAACCAAAAATAGCAGTATTGGGTAGTGGTTCTTTTGGTACCGCTATTGCTAACTTAATTGCCGTAAACCAACCTGTGTATTTATATACTCGCTCGGTTAAAAAGGCGGCCGAAATGGCAACGAAAAGAATTAACGGCGATAGAAAAATATTAGAAAATGTTATCCCTACTGCCGATATTGCCACCTCTTTAAAAGAGGCGCATTTGTTATTTCCTGTTGTGCCATCGGCTAATTTTAGAGCTTTTATAAAAACAATTGCGCCACACCTTGTACCACAACATATATTAATACACGGTACCAAAGGTTTTGATGTTAGCAAAGCGCCTGTTGATGAAAATAACGAACACTTGTTATTAAACAGAAAGCAAGTTTGCACAATGAGCGAAGTAATTTTAGAGGAAACAATTATACTAAAAGTAGGCGCAATTTCGGGCCCAAACCTTGCTGCCGAAATAGCAGATGGCCAACCTGCTGCTGCGGCAATTGCTAGTCAATTCGATTCGGTTTTTAAAGCCGGCAGCAATGCATTAAAAAGTAGGCAGTTTCAAGTAGTAAAAAGCAACGATATAGTTGGGGCCGAAATAGCAGGTACTTTAAAAAATATTATGGCTATTGGTGCTGGCATTTTAAATGCAATGGGTTATGGCAACAACGCCTTGGCAATGCTAATTAGCCGAGGTTTAAATGAAATTATTAGAATTGGCACCGCACTGGGTGGTAATACTAATTCGTTTTTAGGTTTAGCAGGCTTGGGCGATTTAATTGCCACTTGCTCCAGCCCTTTAAGTCGCAATTTTAACTTGGGCTATCGCTTGGCTAAAGGAGAAACCTTAGCAGATATTATGGCCACCAGTAGCGAAGTTATTGAAGGTATTAAAACGGTTATGATTACACGTGCACTTGCTAATCATCATAAAATTAGAATACCCATTACCAACAAAATTTTTGAAGTATTGTTTAAACAACTACCCGCCCAACAAGCAATTGAACAACTAATGTTATATCGCAACTTGCCAGATGTAGATTTTGTGTAAATTGCATTTTATTTCTCAATAAAATCATATTTTTTGAAAACAATTTTTGGCTATTTGTGGGCCGCTTTCACTTATTTTTGGTTTGCCTTTTTTTTATCTACTGCCGGTTTATTAGCTATTTTATGTTTTACTTTTGGTAATGATGCTTTAAAACGCAAAGCACATTGGTTGCCAAAATATGCTTGTAAGTGTATTTTATTTTTTAGTGGAATGAGGATGCGTTTGGTTGGTGAAAAACTTAATGCTGATGGCCAATATATTTATGTAGCCAACCACGTAAACGCTATTGACATTGTTTATGTTAGAAGCATTATTAATACTTACCTTAAAATATTAGCAAAAAAAGAATTAAACAGAATTCCGTTTATGGCCTTTTTTGCGCGCAACATGGGCATACCGATTGACCGCAGTAGTAAAGCAGACAGGCAACGTGGTTTAAAAAAAATGTATGATTATTTAAAAAATAGTGGAGCTTCAATATTAATTTATCCCGAAGGAAAGCGCAACCGCACCCCAGAATGGTTAATGCCTTTTAAAAATGGTGCTTTTATTACCGCTATTGAAAACCAATTACCAATAGCCTGCATCACTTTAAAAGATATTAGAAAACGAATGAACCCTATAAAACTTACTATGTACCCCGGTAGTGTTACTGCTTTTGTTGATATTTTTGAAACAAAGGGTTTAAGCTTAACTGATATGGAAACTTTGAAAGGGCAAGTAAGAGCCAAAATGTTGGGCTATTTAGAAGGTTAAAGATGTTGCACCTAAGCCAATATTACTTTGATAGTGTTAAAAATCTTCAATAAATCTTTATTAGTGGTAATTGTGTAAAGGCGATAAAAAGTAAAATTAATAAATTTGAAATTGGTAAAAGTAGCGGTGAATTTATGCTGTTCTTATATTTAGTTTATTACTAATCAATTAATTCAATCTGTAATTGTTTATAATACGATTGTTTGTTTACTTTAGAAAGTAACCAAGTTTTATAATCAATAGTTTCATTTGAGCCAGGCTGATACTCGGGTGAGTTAAACACAAAATGATCTATTAGCTTTTTTATTTTACTATTTTGAAATGGATCAGGATTTTTTGCCAATAAGTTTAATATTTTTATAAAAGTTTTAACCCGTTCGTATCTAATGTTTTTTAGGCGGCTTCTAAACTTTCTTTTAAACTCTACAATTTTGTGTATGAGGTAATCAAAATCATTGCTTTCAAAATACATAATCATGTCAATTACAGTTATGTATAGTTTCAATTCAGTTGATAAAGTGGCAAATATTTTAGGTTGCCACAACGCGCTTAAATATGTATTTGCTTTTTGAAGTTCATTTTTAGAAAAACACACCATACAAAAATTTAGGTTTAAAAATAAATTAAACTGATCTGATTGAACTAAGACCTTTTCTTGTTTAGCAATTTCAAGAAGGTCGTAAGCTGCCTCTAAATCACCACCATAATAACTAGCCATAAATTTGCACTGGTAATAAGTCCAAACATAATTATTATAGTACAATTTATTAAATACGTTTAGGCTATTATTTAATAAAGTGGTATTACCCACAGCCGCTTTAAACTTTTTTAACCTAAGTTGCGCATTAATTAACCACACCTGCATTATAATTTTATGATTATAGTTGGCCTTATTAAACAATTTATGCTGCTCAAAATCATTTAAAGTATTATCCAAATATAGCTCTAGCGAAGCATAGTCTTCTTTTTGCAATAAAATATTTCTTATTGTTTTTTGCAACTCTAACTTTAATGTAAAATTTTTTTCAATTAAATCGAATTTTTCAATTTTGCTTTTAATTATTTCAAGCTCATCTAATATTGAAATTCCCTTAGCAGTAAAATTTGAGTTTCTTAAAAGCCAAGTAACTTTTGATGATATGTAAGTAAATTCATCAATTGCGTTTAGCTTGTTCAATAAGTCTCTTTTCTTTTCAATATAATTATTTATTGGTATACCTCCGTATTGAAAGCCAAGAGAAATTATTTCGTTATATATTAAGTGTAACAGATAATCTCTATTTGCCTTTATTGCTTTCTTCTCTGCCTTTTTAAGCAAATCATAGGCAACGGAAAAAGCTGATTTGTAAATAAATATTTCGGCTAAAATCAAGTAGTTCTGAATTAATATCTTTTCATCTTTTTTATAATTAAGCTGTAATAAATTTTTGTACAAATTTTCTGTTAACCTACTTTTTAGCTGGTAAAAAGTATTGTTAGTTAAATCGTTGAAATACAGTTTCTTTATCTCCGAATCTTTTAGATCGTTTTTTCGATATGCATCAAATAGTTGCTCAGTTAATAACCTACTTCCTTGATCGAAATATTTTTTTAAATATAATTTAAAACTCCTTGCTTCATCTTTTGAAAGTTGTTTAATTATGTCCATTCAAACACTTTTGAACGCCTAAGATTACCTTTTTTTTTTGCATTATTTTAATAATTGAAAACACAACCTTTGATTTGATTTTATAGCCATCATAAAACTACGAAATATGGAAACTAATTTTAAACTAAAATATAACTTTTGGGCAATTAATTTTTTGATTTTTGTCATCTGTTTTACAATTGGTATAGAAAATACCATAGCTCAAGATGATAATAGTAACATTTCGGACTTAGAGATAGTAAATATATATTTTCCAGATACTGTTACGATTGGAGAAACTGTAACATTGAGAGTATATTTGAGAAATGAGGGAATAAGAGTTTTTACTACGGACTTATCAATTTATTATAATATTGAAGACATTAATTTTCAACCAAATAGCAATGAATTTGACGAATCAGAAAGATTACAGAATATAGTTTTACTACCAGGTGAAGGGTTTTTTATAAATAAAGATATTGAAATTACTGCTTCCAAATTTAGTTCAAATACAACATCTGTTATTATAATATGGCCAGAAATAGCCAGTTTGAGGGAAGCTAATAGTACCATAAATTACTCTTTTGTTGAAACTTATGTTGTAAATTATAATAGCGAGGATACTGCAACAGGCACGGTGGATCAAAAGAGCAATACAGACCCACTACACAAAAATAGCGCAAACTACTTACAAAATAGCAAAAAAGGACTCCATAATTTAACTAATAATTCATTATCTCAAAATTTTGTATTCTCAAAGAGTACTAATCATATTACAATTAATAGTACATTAAGAGCTGTTGAATTGATTGGAGTTAGTGTTTTCAGTATTGATGGTAAAGTACTAAACACAATAAATACTAACTCAAGTTTTCCAATTAACATAGCATCATACAGCCAACCAGTTATTATTAAACTAAACATTCGAAATCAAGAGCTACCAAAAAACATATATACTTTTACTAAAATTTTATAAAATAAAATATAGATTAATTAAAAGCATTAACAATCCTAAAATTTATATAATGATAGGTTACATTAAATTAGAATTTCAAGATGAACTTGGTAAAACCCTGAGTGCTGGTATTTACAATAGCGGTGGGCAACCAATAATCAGTTACAGTAAAAATACCGAAACCGAAACTATACTTAATAACGCTTTAGCAACTATAAAGAAAGATTTAAACAGCTTTGCAAAGCATCCAAAAAGGTTCAAATATAAATTAAAATAATAGTTCTCATATTTCAAACCGTCGGTTCTGCTAATTAAGTGGTTAAAGTAGCAATATGGCCGGCGGTTTTTTTCAATCTAATTTTAAAATACCTCTCTTCCAAAAATAGTTTTCATTATAGCTTTTGCTTTTGAAACAATAAATACATTAAAATATCACACAAAACAATTAATAATTAGAAGTTTAAAAACAATTTTTCATTTATTTGCAACAGCTGCTAAAAGCAGTCAGCTTAAAAATTACCCACCTTTTCGTTTTAAAATTGAAATATAAAAGTTGAAAATTTAAGTTTTCAATGTGAAAATAAAGCTCCTCTTTTTAACTGGTTAAACCTGTTTGTAGAAAACAATAGCATTGGTTTAATTAGTGGCAGCGTTGGTAGCCAGCTTTCTTTTTGGACAAAAGAAAAAGCTATTATTTGCAAGAGCCTTGCTAATTAACAAATCAATTATATTAATATATGAACCTTTTGAAGATTTGTGTAAATCAAATCACCAACAAGTATGTGAAATTTTAAATAGGTTGAGTAGAAAAAAGACCAAGTTTTTATTTAGCAAATGTAGCAGTTTCGATCAACTAAATATTAAGCAAACTATTTTTATAAACCAATCTCATATTTAAGAAAAAATCGAACGACACTCATAAAACTAACCAGCTTATAACTAATTGAGAGTTGTTTTAGTGATAGACGAACAATAACTGCTAATAAGTGAATAATTAATTCATATTTCGCTATTATGTTTTAGCTTTTAAGTTATTTATTCTGTTAATTAATCTGGCGGCTATTTGTCTAAAATCGTATTCGGTAATTACGCCAACCAATTTTTTATTTTCAACTACTGGCAAGCAACCGATTTTTTCTTTATCCATAATTTCTATAGCTTTAGAAATGGTATCGTTTGGTGCAATTGTTACCGGTTTTTTTATCATTACTTCATCAACTGTGGCCATTTCATTGCTTGGAGTAGCTTGTTTTTTGTTAAACCATTTTAGCAAACCTCTTGCTGAAACACAGCCTTGCAAGTTATGTTCATCATCTTCAACCATTACATAGCGTACTCTTCTAAAATCCATCATTTCAGATACTAATTCAATAATATCAGTTTTTTGAACTGTTACTAAATCCGTAGTCATAAATTCTTCAACTAAAAATGCTTTCGGATTCCAGGTATTATAGTTATTTATTTCTGCCAATGGCCAAGTATGTACTGGTTTTTCAGTAGTTTGATATTTTACAATGTTTTCAACAATAGTACTTATGGTTTCGTCTTTAGTGGTTTCTTTTCTTAGTTTATTAAAGGAATCTAACATCCATTTTGAACCAGTTTTTGCACTTGTTACGCGTTCTTCTAACAAATTAAAATAGTAATCAATATCCTTTTGTGTAATTTTTGCTTTTTGTAAACCCTCTTTGGCAATAGGTAATAATTCTTTTAAAATTAATTCTTGACTTTGAATTTGTTTACCATCTACCCAAACAAAATTATTATTTAAGCCATTGCGAGCAGCAGAAAATAAGTTAGTTTTGGCATCGTCAAACTCTAATCGTTTAGTTATATTTGGGTAATGCTCATCAAGGTTATTCATTAGGCCAAACCAAAATGCAGCGTTGGCAATTTCATCAGTTACTGTTGGGCCGCTTGGCAACACTCTATTTTCAATGCGTATGTGTGGTACGTTGTTTACTACTCCGTAACAAGGCCTGTTCCAACGGTAAACCGTGCCATTATGTACCTGTAATGCTTTTAAATGTGGTGTTACACCGTCTTTCCATTTGGCCACAGAGTCTTCTTCTTCTGTGCTTCTTAATAAAACCCTAAAACGCGAAATATCTTCTTTATAAATTTCTATTATTGATTTTTCTAACCATCGGTTACCAAACATTACTCGGGGGCTTTTGTCTCTAAAATGTTCGCCAGTTGTGCGGGTATCAATTGATTGTTGAAATAGTGCTACTCTGGTTTCGGCCCACAACCTTTTACCAAACAGTAAGGGTGAAAAAGTGCCAATAGCTAAAGCTGGCCCTGCAATAGCTTGTGCAATGTTGTATTTGTTTACAAAATCGTTTGGTGCAACTTGTAAGTGCATTTGAAAACCAGTATTACAGGCCTCTAACATTGGCGAACTGTGTTTAAACAGCAGCTCATCAATACCGGTAATATTTAACTCTATTGAAGTACCTCTTAATTTAGCCAAAGCCTCCATTAACGAATGATAGCGTGGTATGGGTGTTAAGTTTTCTATGTCTAAATCAAATTTTCTAATGGTAGGTAAAATACCAGTTAGTATAATATCGGTATCAAACTCGTTGGCAGTTTTTTTTATTTCACCTAATAGTTTTATTATATTTTTCTCTAAATCACTTAGGCAATTACCTTTAAATGGCAACGGCTCTATGTTAGTTTCTAAGTTAAACTTAGCCAACTCTGTGGTGAATAGTGGGTTGTTAGCTTTTTCTAAAATTTGAAGACTATTCATAGCGGGTTTGCCATTGTTATCTATCAAACAAATTTCTTGCTCGGCACCAATTCTTATAGTATCGGTATCAAAAATATCTGTTTCAAGCATCATTTCTAATACTCTCACATCTTTTAAAATGCTTTTAACAAAATATTGTAACTCTTGCTTTTGGGGTATGGTTACCTTTTCTTCACCCATAATGAAACCAGTTTTATTGTCGGTAATATATGGCTAAAAATGAAATTGTTAGAATTTACTTACTTAAAGTTTGTGCTTATTTTTAAAGAGATCGTTTCACATATTTCTTTTATAGATGGGTAGCTGTCTATTTTTATATGAGCATTTTCGTAAACTGGTAATCTTTGGTTTAAATGATTGGTTATAAAATTGCGCAAATCTTCATCGGCAATATTGGCAATTAAAGGTCGATGAGCTTTTTTTTCTTTTAAACGATAATATAAAACGCCTTCATTTAGAAACAAATAAATAACAATACCGTGTGTTAACATTAGCTCCATATTATTAAAGTGCATAGGTGTTCCTCCACCTGTGGCAATAACCTGTCTTTCTTTTAGAAAAGAATCTACCAGAGCTTGATGTTCAATTTTACGAAAACCTGCTTCGCCTTGTTGTTGAAAAATTTCGGCAATTGACCTATTTTCTTGGCTTTCAATAGTTACATCTAAATCGCTTGCGGTTAAACCGTTTCTGTTGGCATAAGCCTTGGCAATAGTTGATTTGCCTACACCCATATAACCCACAAGATATATGTTACGGTTGCTCATTTATCAAATAATTATCGATGGCACTGCGTACACTGCCAGCTTGTAATAGTTTTTTCTTTGCATCATTAAAGTTAATATTTAATGCTTGCATCACCATTTTAGCTCCTCTTTCTACCAATTTATCGTTAGAAAGCTGCATATCAACCATTTTGTTATCTACTACCCTACCCAATCGAATCATAACTGCAGTAGATATCATATTCAAAACCAATTTTTGGGCAGTTCCTGCTTTCATACGAGTACTGCCAGTTACAAACTCGGGCCCAACAATTATTTCAATAGGATGGTTTGATGCCTTTGCCAGAGGAGTATTTTCATTGCAGGTAATACAGGCGGTTAAAATATTATGCAATGCACATTGTTCAATTGCTCCAACTACATAAGGCGTAGTGCCAGAAGCTGCCAACCCAATTACAAAATCTTCATTGTTAATTTGATAGGTTTGTAAATCTTTCCAGCCTTGCATGTTATCATCTTCAGCAAACTCTACTGCTTTTCTTATAGCGCTATCGCCACCAGCAATTAAGCCAATAACCATATTGTGCGGCACGCCAAAAGTTGGTGGACATTCAGATGCATCAACCACACCTAAGCGGCCACTTGTACCTGCGCCTATATAAAATAAACGACCACCGTTTTTAAGTTTTTCCGTAACAACATCAATAATAGGTGCTATTTGATGTAGCTTATGATTGATTTTTGAAGCCACCGTTGCGTCTTCGGCATTAATATTTTTTAATAATTCAAGGGCAGACATTTTTTCAAGATGCCTATATTTTGAAGCTTGCTCTGTAATCCTTTTGATCAATTTGTAGTCTAATATATAATGAGCAACAAAAATAGCAATATTAAATAAAAAAAGGACTCTACAAAAAATTGAAGAGCCCTCAGCAATATTACACAAGTCAATACAAAGAGGGCTCTTTTTTAATTTTGGTTGCATTGGTTGCAAACTTTTTCAAGTTTTTTTAAAAATTAAGCAAAAAGCCACATAAACAATTGATTTTTAATGGATTAAAACAGAAGGAAATTTTAAGACGTGAAATGAGAAATATAGTGGAATAGCTTTTAAATTTTTAAGCAAAAAAAAAGGACTCCTCAAAAAATTGAAGAGCCCTCAGCAATATTACACAAGTCAATATAAAGAGGGCTCTTTTTTAATTTTGGTTGCACCAGTTGTAAGTATTTGCCTATTTTTTAGAAGAAACAATCAACACCTAATATAAATAGATGGTTTACAACAAGTTAAGACAGGTAAAATAATTTACAACACAGCAATTTTTTTTATCAAATTATTTAACGAGTGTTAATTTTTTACAACTTATCTAAGCTCTCGCACAATTCAACTAAAACGCCATTTGTGCTTTTAGGATGAAGAAACGCCACTAATTTATTATCAGCACCTTTTTTAGGTATTTCGGTAATTAATTTGAAGCCATTATCCGCCATTTCTTTCATTTTTTGCTCAATATTTTCAACTTCAAAAGCAATATGATGAATTCCTTCCCCTTTTTTTTCAATAAATTTGCTAATAGCATCTTCCCCCTCCGTTAAGCCTTGTAATAATTCTATTTTAGTCGCTCCAACTTTAAAAAAAGAGGTTAAAACATTTTCTGATTCAACTGTTTCTTGTTTGTAAGGGGCTTGGTTTAACAAAAGTTCGAAAAGTTCATTAGATTGTTGCAAGTTTTTTACCGCAATACCAATATGTTCAATTTTTTTCATTGTTTATATAATTACATTTAAAAGTAAAATTTACAATTTAAAGCAATTATCTTTGTAATATGATTCAAATTTCGGATAAAGCAAAAAAAAGAGTAGTAGAAGTAATGAAAAAGGAAGATAAAGGAGATGACTATTTTGTAAGAGTAAGCGTTTTACAAGGTGGTTGTTCTGGTTTATCGTATGATTTAACTTTTGACAACACTATTTTAGAAAAAGATCAGATTTTTGATGCCAACGGAATGAAGTTGGTCACCAATATTCAAAGTATATTATATTTGGCTGGTACAACGTTAGATTTTTCTGATGGGCTCAATGGCAAGGGTTTCTATTTTGAAAACCCTAACGCCACCAGAACCTGTAGTTGCGGCGAAAGTTTTTCGGTATAAAAACTTTTACTTCAACTAAACATGTGTAATTACTTCTGAGGGCCTTTTAAAACAACCTTGCTTAAATGCCTAAGCATAAATTAAGTTTTCATTAACAAATAATTTTAGTTTTATATCAAAATTGTAACCTATATGTCAAATTTCACTAAGGTAGTATACGTATTTATAGTATTAAGTTTCAACTATTTAGCTTTTTTTTCAACTGAGGCATCAGCGCAGTTCACCAGAACAAGTTATCCTTACTTTACACAACATTTCCTTCATCCCTTTACGGTAAACCCTGCTTTTGTAGGCGACCCAAGTAAACCGAGCGTAGGCTTAGGCTTTAGAAGCGCGCCACGCTATAGAAATATTAATAGCAGTAGTGGTTTTGCTTATGTAAGAGGAGCTGTACCTGCTTTAAACGATGGCGGTATTGGCGTAACTTTTAGTTTTAATAATGATGAATTTTTAGAAACCTACGATAGGCAAATGCATTTAGGATTAACCGCAGCCTACACTTTTAACTTGGCAGATTTAGTAGAACTAAAAGGTGGTATTAGTATGGGTTTTTTAAGATTTAATTCTAACAATTTTTTTGGTATGAACCCAGGTTTGATGAACAATGAGCGAAAGCAAAAATTAAATGTTGACATAGGAGTAATGATAGATATTCCTTATGTAAAAATAGGGCTTGCCATGCATCATAACAATCAGCCTAAATTTGATTTTTATCAATTTGCTACACCAATAACTTATCAAAACGAATTGTTTATTACTATTGATGGCGACATTCCAATAAAAGACATTATAAGTATTAAGCCAAGTTTAATAGCACAAATGGAGCGGGAAGATATGTTGGCACAGTTTACGCTAATGGCCGAGTACGATAATATGGCTTTTTTAGCAATTTCTTACTCTAAAGATTTAGACTTTAACAGCAGCAGAAATACGAGTGGTTTTGCTGCTATTGATGAATACCATCCTTTAAGATTGACCCTTGGTGGTAAAGTTGCCCGCTTTATGTTGGCCGGTACTTATGGCGTACCTAACGTAGATAACCGCAATGCCTTGTTCGAACTTTCATTAGGTTATTTTTTAGATGATGAAGAGTAGTTAAATGATAACATTGTTTTATCAAATTCAAAACAAACTACTTCTGCTACTACTTTTTTCAATATGCCGAAGCAATTTTTCAATTTATTTTGAAATAATTCCTAACCATTTTCAGCCAGATTTTGTTTGATTTCTTAATTTCGGGAGTATCATAACGTAAAATGTCAAGTTGTTCTAATTGCTTAGGCAAGTTTAAAGCCTTATCAGTAGCCAACTCTAAGGCAATTATTTGTATCATATAGTTTTATTAATAATTAATTATTTAATAAAACAATAGTTGAAAGTATTAATAACTTCTAATTATTCTCGAAGTGCATAATTTTATTAGTCAAATTCCCATTGGTATAATCATACTCTTTACCTAAAACACCATCTTCATCCCAAACATATATTTTACCGTGCAATTGGTCGTTTCTAAAATCACGATGCGTCCATTTTGCACCACTTTCATACCAACTTAACCAAGTTTTAATCTTCTTACCCATTTTCCAATGGTGTTGCCTTTGTTTTTTACCGCTTTCATAGTATTCTAAATTAATACTGTCTTGCAAGCCATTTTTGTAAAAACCTTCTTGCTGCTTATGGCCATTAGCGTACCAAGTGGCATAATAGCCGTGTTTAACTCCATTTTTATAACCATTTAAAGTAAAAGGATTTCCATTTTTCATATTGTAAACTGCGTTGCCCGTAAATAATTCATCATTGTAATGCATCAAATCTTTACCGTTTATTTTTTTTGATTTTAAATCACTTAAACTCACCTCTAAAATATTAGCACCGGGTTTTGGAGCTACAAATTTACTATCATTTGCATTGGTTTTTGCCGCCGCTTGCTCATTACTATTTTTATTCATTTTATTATTTGTTGCTTCACCATTACAACTCCAAAAAATAATTGTAGCTATTGATAATAATAAGTAAAAATAAATCTTGTACATAATTGCTCTTTTTAATGTTGGTTTTATCATTATTTTAAAGTAAAAACTAAAAATTCCTTATTTTCGTGCTATTAAAAATTACAATGCAAATTAAGCAATTTATATTTAATCCTTATTCGGAAAATACGTATATTTTATATGATGAAACAAAACAGTGTGCCATAATAGATCCAGGCTGTTATGAGGCAAAAGAAAGGGCAGCGTTAATTGATTTTATAACTAAAGAAAAACTCACACCAACTTTGTTTTTAAATACACATTGCCACATAGATCATATATTAGGTAATTGGTACATTGCAGAGCAATATAAGCTACCATTACACGCGCACGAATTAGAAGTAGCAGCTTTAGAAGCCACCAATGTTTATGGGCCAACAATGGGTATAAATGTTACTCCATCGCCTGTTATTGAAGCATTTTTAAAAGATGACGATACTATCAATTTCGGAAATACTGAGTTAAAGGTTTTATTTGCACCAGGCCATTCTCCAGGTAGTATTTGCTTTTATAATAAAAACAGTAATACCTTAATTGGTGGCGATGTATTGTTTCAGATGAGTATTGGCCGTACCGATTTGCCAGGTGGCGATTACAATACTTTAATTAAAAGTATAAATGAAAAATTATGGACTTTGCCCGATAATACTTCTGTTTATTGCGGACACGGGCCATCAACTAATATTGGTTTTGAAAAAAAGAACAACCCATTTTTAAAATAAGTTATCCTATGAAAATTGATATAATTAAAAGCTCATTAGTAAAGCAATGTTTATTTATTTGCTTAATTTTATTGAGTATGAGCTGCATTAACTTATCGGTATACGCCGATGAAGCTACAGATACATTAGTTAAATTATCGGCTGAACAAACAGATACTAGCGAAGAAGAAAGCTGGTTAGAGCCAGAAGAAGACCCTGTTGTGCCAACCCAATACCAATGGATGGCTTTATGTGGAATTGCGCTTTTGTTTATGGTTGTTTCTATAAGAAGCAAAGCACACAAATTAACAATGGAAGGTGAATTTGTAGAATATAACATCACTAAAACCTTTAGCGTACCCTTACATAAATCTGTTTTTAAGTTTGCTTTGTTCTTAACTGGGGCAGCGGCTTTAATTGGTTTTGCTATATGTTTAACCATTTTTAATTCGGTTTATATGCCCGATATTATTGGGGTTGCCATTGCAGGCCCCCTGTTTGCTTACCTTATTCACTTGCTATATTTAATGGAGCGTCATCATCGCGAAAGCAATTAATAGTTGTTAACGTGAACCTATTTTACTATCTCAAAAACTTTGCTTTTAATGCGTTACCAGCAGTTTATTTTAAGCAAAAATTTAAACAGTTAAAACAATATGAAAACTGTTGTAAACAAGAGGCAATAAATGAAAGGATAGCCTATTATTGTAAATTAAATCGTACTTTTAACTTATCTCAACAAGCTGTTGCAGTAAAAGATTATAAGCCTACAAAAGGAACAGGTTACTATTTCGACCTAAGAGAATTTCTACACTATTTTAAACACGATACTAAATTCAACTATCTGTTTGGTGATGAAACTAATATTCCATTTCATCCAACTTTAATAAAAGCAAGGCCAATTGAGGGAAACAATGAAAACTCGATTTTATTTAAGTTAAATAAACATAGGCATTTTAAATGGGTAAATGATAAATTACCTTTCGAACAAAAACAAAATAAACTGGTTTGGCGAGGCGGAGCATATTGGCCTTTACGTACAAATTTTGTGAAAAAATTTCATAATCATCCTTTGTGTAATGTGGGGCAAACTAATAAACCTGCTGAGGCTGTCGCATGTCAAAAATCTTTTATGTCTATTGCTGAGCAGCTTCAATATAAATTTATTTTATGTTTAGAAGGTAACGATGTAGCCACTAATTTAAAGTGGGTTTTATCATCTAACAGTTTATGTTTTATGCCAAAACCAATATACGAAACTTGGTTTATGGAAGGTACTTTAATAGCTAATAACCATTACGTTGAGTTAAATAACGATTACAGTAATTTAGAAGAACGCATTAACTATTTCAGTAAGAATATTGAAGCAGCCAAAAAAATTATTTACAATGCCAATGCGTATGTGAAGCAATTTCAAAATAGGCAATTAGAAGATTTACTTTGTTTAAAAGTATTAGAAAAGTATACCGCATTAAGTGGCCAAGTAAATGCCCAAAAATTTGATTTATAAAAAATTAACCGCTAAAAATTTCAATTTGTAAATCAACCTGAATAATCCATCGGTTTACGTTTTGAGAAGTCAAAAATTTAGTAAATAAAGGGAGTACAACATTTTTTCAAGATGTAAACCACAAATGGTAGCGTACATTTTACTGTGTCTAAAGAAAGTTTTGATGAAGAAGGAATAGAAATTCCATTTCCAGATTGCACCGTTGCTATAAAACAGCCATAAGTTTTTTTGCTTAAAATAATAAAATTGATGATTGAGAGTATTTCATCTTCCTTGTTTAGATTATTAAATTAAGTGTTTTTTAGATGGTGTTACACTTACATTAAAGCCAAATTAATTCTAAAATATGGCAGAAATTTCGTTTTAATATTGGTGATATCTTTATAAAAAATACTCGCCGTAGCTGCTTACCATACCTGTGTTTTTCACCTCAATCTCACCAAATTAAATTTAAATTTTGTGTCTATATTTTAAACTCAAATTGATATAATGTGTTTTTTATGGTAGTATAGTCGACAGCTTTTATATCGTTTTGATAAACACACATATTCATAAATTGTAATAGTTAATCAATTAATACCGCTTCAACAATTTCATCAAATCAGGATTTTTTGAGTTAGTACTATTAGCTACTTTTAAATATTGCTTAATTTTATTTTTATCAGCTTGTTGTGCATCCAACACTTTAGCCATCATTAAATTAACATCAATATTTTTGGGTCGTTTATCATACTCAGTTTTGGCATATTCCATTGCATTTTCGGTGTCTTCCACTATTTCAACATACAAATTAGCATACTCTAAATTCATATTGTGTCCGTGGTCAACATCATCTTGTAACATGGCTAATATTTCGGGTATAATGGTTTCCAATTCTTCAGTTCTGTTTTGTACTTTATATAATTCTGCTAATTGTACATAAAAACCTACTTCGGGTATCACGTTGATTCCTTTTTTTAACGTGGCTTCTGTTTTTTCGTAATCTTTATTATTAAAATATATTTCGGCTAAAGCACCTAAAGCGAAAGGGTAATCGGGTCTTACTCTTAAAATTTCGTTATAAATTTTTTCGGCTGTTTTAGGGTCTTTATAATTTTTATGTAAATCCGCTAATGTAAGCATCGCCCAAGCAGTTTCTTCAGTGCCTGGATAACCAGCTCGTACCGCCAAATCCATTGCTTTAATTGCGCCATCAACATCTCCATAAATCTCTCTTAGGTAAGATATGCGGGAGTAAGAACGCAAATCGGGTTTTATGTTAATCATTTTGTCCGACATTTTTACGGCCTTATCGTAGTTGCCCATCTCAACATAAGCATCTAATAAAACACCATAAACCTGTGCATTATTATCGTTAATTTGTAAGGCTTTTAAACCCGTTTCCAAGGCGTCTTCAAATTCGTGTAATGATAATTGTACGCCAGCTTTGCTTAATAAAGTTCTAAATATGATATCCTTTTTCAAACTGTCTGCACCCATTATTTGGTTGGCCAATTGTAAGGCTGCTGGATAGTAATGCCCATGCTCGCCAGTAACTCTGGCTTCTTTTATAAATAAATCAATCAGCTTTAATTTAGCTTCATTGTCGTTAGGGTTTTTGTTGAGCTTTATTTGTTGAGTGCCGTAAAATTGTTGTACCGTTTTCCACTCTTTACCTAATTGTATTTTGGTAGAGCGTGGTAACAGTTCGGCAATATCAACTTTTGGGTTTATTTTTGCTATAGCAGGTTTACTTGCTTTTGTTTCATCGGTTTCAACACAAGCATTTGATAATAGTATTACTACTAATATTGCACCTAATAAAAAAACAGTAGAGTGTGTCAATTTCATATCATTTTATTTAATTTGTAATGTAGAAGAAGTATTTTAAGTGTTGGGTATTTATACTGGTTTTATTTAGCACTATCGTTTGGGTAAAAAAGCCACAACGAAAAACCATTGCGTTAATACCGATAGCTATAAACATAGCCCCAATTTTGGGTGTTTAGTGGTTATGCCTTATGTCGCAAGGGCTTTGAAGCTTGGCAAAGTATTTATACAAAAAGCAGAACTGCAGCTTCTATTAGTTTACTGTTTCGCTTTAAAGAAAATAATTAAAAGGTTGCTGTTTAGAAAAAGTTAGTTAATGCAGTTAAAAAAAATGCAACACCATTACTTTAAGGTATCGCATTTAATTATCAAAATCAATTAAAAATTATAAAAAAAAAGGCAACATCTCTAAAGTATAAGATGTTGCACTTTTAATTATTATAAAAATAAATTATTTATTATGCGTTTAATTTTTTAAAGGCATACCCTGTGCTGCTTTCTGTAACTTTAATAGCCGAGAAAGTAACTAACAATAAAGCCAATATTATTAATCCCCATTGCGAAAGTGTTGGCACCAAAACTGGTTGAGTAAATTCTGCACCATCTGGTGTATTGTCTCCATTAATTTCGAAAGTTAAAGGGCCTAAAGCACCATCGTTACCTGCATAACAATCTGGTGCGTTACCTGTAATTTCGGCAGAGTAATTAGAGCCACAATCAAAAGGGCCTTCTAAACTATAGTTGCCATTGGCATCGGTAACAACAGTATTAATTACAGTACCTGTAGGATCGTATATGGTAATTTCAATACCAGATACATCACAAAATTCTACATTTGACGTTACTACACCTAATATATCATCATCACATTGTATTTTACCTGAAGCTATACCTGTCCCGATATGTGGCATTGCCATGTAAGGGAAGCTATCGGTAAATGGCAAATCATTTGATTCAACACCTGTCGTATACGTCAATACATTTAACAAATCTGGTGTAACAGGGTCAGGATCACCTGCTGTATAGTCATCATACCACAAACCAATTGCCGCTAAAACAGCACCAGCTACAGCTTTTAATTCTATAATGGTTACATCATCTTCTAATCGTCGCCCATTCGGAAAACCATCCATATTTGGTATAAACTCTAAGTTGGCATTGGTATTATATGGTGCTGCAGTTAAGCCTAAAACGGCTGCTTGAATTAAACCATTAAAACTAAAATCAGGATCGTTACGTTGGGTGACGGGTGTTGCCATATTTAAACGCAACATATCGCCACCATTTGGTAAAAAGTTATTTACAAATGGTTTACCTGCTGCTAGCGGATTACCCATTTTACCGGTTGCTAATTGATAAGGAATTACATTAGGCACGCCCGTAAAAAAGGCTGGCCACAAATCAACTGAACGAGGTTTACCTGCTGCTGGTAATAATAAAGTACCAAACACCGCATTATCTAAAGCGGTACCGGCTACCGCTGGCGTACCGGCTAAGCCGAACAAACCATCGTTACCATTACCAAAATCGAAACTTTGTAAACTGTTGCGCTGAACACGTAGTGGCGCAAATGAAGGTACAGCACCGCCAAATAAAGCATCATCCATATATAAAGCTAATTCTGGATTGTAGAAATACTCATCCATAGTAGTTTCTGCTAATTCATCGTAGGGCGTCATTCTGTTCCACTTATCTTTATCTCCAATTGGAATAACTGCTTCGTTAGTTAAAGGCATACCAATACGCGATACCTGTACCCAATCTCCTGCATACGTTTCATCGGCAGTAGATGTTAAGGTACGCATGGCCTGTCTGCTGGCCGAAGCCCATACACCAATTACATAATCACCATCTAAAATATTGGTGGGTGTTGCTGGCGCACCTGCTTTTAATAAAGTTGAAATAGGTACTTGAATTGCCAAGGCACTTACGTTTAAATTTTGAACACCATCAGAATTATTTCCATCTGCTCGAGGTGAATCCCCTAAATCAAAAATACCGCCCAAATCTACCCAAAACGGATCATCTACTGGGCCTGCAAATACTTGCTCGCCAGTAGTTGCTGTGGTAATTGCATTTTGAAATAAAGATGCATAAGAAGTACTTAAACCTGCACCGCCAGTAATTGAACGAGGACCAATATTATTTGGTGGCACTACACCATTGGTTACAATTGCTTGAAAAGAAGCACCACCATCTATACTTCTTTCTAAAGTGTAGGTGGTTTGCAAATTTTCTTGCCCTAAACGTATGTTAAAAAAAGTGGTAGGATCGTTATTGACTTGTTGAAACGTAAAGCGATAAGTTATTTCATCACCTGGCACAGCTGCATCATTATCAATATGAATTTCGTAGCGTATGTTTTCACCAAAACCGTAATAATTGGGCCCACCATGCGGTAACTGAAAAGGTACGTAATTGGCTATTAAGGTAATGGTGTTCGGATCATCTGGACTTCTAAAGGCATACAAATCGGTATTGTCGGCCAAAGGGTCGCCTGAAATTAATGGTGCCTCTCTGTGGCTTGATGCCCAAGCTATACTGCTTGCTAACATCATCGCACACAAAAATAAAAGACTATATTTATAGTTGATAATTTTCATTATTTATTCTTTTAAAATTATTATTGGTTTTGGATTAATAGGAAATAACTACATCAGTTCCTCTCCAAGGCATCGCCAAGTAAGGGAAGGTTGTTTGAAAAGGTTTATCGTTTTTTTCAACGCCTGTGTTGTAGGTTAATACATCTACCAAATCTTGCGTTACGGGGTTCGGGTCACCAGCGGTATAATCATCATACCATAAACCTACGGCAGCTAATACTATACCAGCTACTACTTGTAGTTCAATACGTGTTACATCATCTTCTAACCGTCTTCCATTCGGAAAACCATCCATATTTGGAATAAACTCTAAATTTGCATTGGTGTTGTAAGGCGGTGCGGTTAAACCTAACACGGCTGCTTTTATAATGCCTGATCTACTAAAGGCAGGGTCGTTACGTTGGGTTACCGGGGTAGCCATATTCAATCGTAGCATATCACCACCGTTAGGTAAAAAGTTGTTGATAAAAGGTTTACCTGCTGCCAATGGATCCCCATTTTTTCCGGTAGCGAGTTGATAAGGTCTAACATTTGGAACACCAGTATGAAAAGCAGGCCAAATATCAACCGAGCGTGGTTGACCATTACCGGGTAATAATAGTGTGCCAAAAACGGCATTATCTAAAGCGGTACCAGCTACTGCTGCTGAACCAGCTAAACCTTGTAAACCATTTTGCCCATTACCAAAATCAAAACCTTGTAAAGAGTTACGCTGAATACGTAAAGGTGCAAATGAAGGAACTGCTCCACCAAATTGCGCATCATCCATATATAAAGCTAACTCTGGGTTGTAAAAATAGGCATCCCAAGTGGTTTCTGCCAACTCATCGTAAGGGGTTAATCTATTCCAAGCATCTTTATCGCCTATTGGAATAATTACCTCATTAGTTAAAGGCATGCCTAAGCGAGAAACTTGAATCCAGTCACCTGAATCGACAGGATCAGCAGAATCACTCAACACACGTAATGCAGGACGGCTTGCAGACGCCCATACGCCAATTACATAATCAGGATCTAAAATATCTGTAGGTGTTGCTGGTGCGCCTGCTTTTAATAAAGTAGCTATTGGCACTTGAATGGCAATGGCGTGAACATTATAACAAGCAACTCCATCACGATCAACGCCTGATTGACGTGGCGTGTCTCCCAAATCGAAAGTTCCTCCCAAATCTACAAAAAATGGATCGTCTACTGGGCCACAAAAAACCGTTTCACCTGTAGAAGCGGTTGTAATACCTGCCATAAATTCTGCAGAATAGCTTGAACCTAAACCAACGCCAGATTCAATTGAGCGAGGCCCAATATTATTAGGTGGCACCACACCGTTAGTTACTATTGTTTGAAAAGTGTTACCGCCATCGGTACTTCTTTCCATAGTGTAAGTAGCTTTTTGGTTTTGTGCGCCTAACCTAATGTTGAAAAATGTTGTGGGATCTTCATTAACAATATCAAAAGTGAAACGATAAGTAATTTCATCGCCTACTACGGCTGCATCATTATCTACGTGTATTTCGTATCTAATGTTTTCACCAAAAGTATAGTAATTGGGCCCCCCAAAAGGTAATTCTGTTGGAATATAATTAGCAATAATAGTAATGGTGTTCGGGTCATCTGGACTTCTAAAGGCATATAAATCTGTATTATCTGCCAAAGGGTCATTTGCAATTAAAGGGGCTTCTCGGTGGCTTGATGCTTGCATTGTGCTGACTGTTAATGTCATTACAAATAAGAGCCACAAAACCGCAGTTGCCATAAAACAACTGTGTAGGTTGTAAGGTTTCATTTTCATAATTATTAGTTCGTTAAATTAATTAATATTTTAAGTTGTTTTGTGTGGGATTTACTATCTACTTAGTAATATAACTACGAGAATATATTCAAAATTGGATTTATATAGTTCGTAATTTTTATACATTTTGTATGGTACTTTTCAAGTTTATCAAAGTGTTTAAACATTATATTGATTTAGAGATACATTTACATTGATTTTAAGTTACATTGTTTGCAAGGTAAATAAAAAATCTTCCCAGAAACTGTCGCTTCAAAATTAATTTCGATTAAAGTGATTAGGCTGTTGACACGTTGGCTTATATGGGTTGACGAGCCAAACTACTTCAAAGAGCAATTCATTTTTTGCGCAAATTAATAAATTTTTGTGTATTTCCTTTTTTATTGGAAATAAGTTTAAAGGTAAAACTACGCTTTTCTAAAAAGCTGTAAGGGATACATCAATTCCACTCTCGGCGAGATTTGCACCTTAAATACGCAGGGGTCATCAAACAGAAATACATATAATTTTATATCATTTTAATTTTATGCTATGTGATAGGTTTTGTATCAGCCTTAGTTCGATTTATTTCTGATTGTCTAAATATTAAGTATTTTAAGATCTTAAGTTACGTTTAAAATTTTTCTATTAGACTTAGCTTTCTTTATAAAGAGTAGAATAAACTTCTATTTCATACTACTTTACTGGCTTGCCCTTGGGTTTGAAATTCCATTTTTTCATATACCTTCAATTGTATTTGTATCAATTGATTGATCCACTTGGCTGGTTGTACGTAATTTTTTTTTGCAATTGGCAAACATTTTCTTCCGCAATAAATTCCGATTGCGAACGCAGTTTAAGTTTTGCATGTCCTACTGCTAATCGGTTCACAAACGCAATCCTATATACATTGTTCGGGTTGGTTATGCTGTTTTCAATTTTGTTTACCAAGAAAATCGAATTGTAATCGTCAATTAAGTTCTGTTTATCTCTATAAAAGTAACCGCAAGTTTCAGTAAAGGTTATTCGTGCAAGTATTGCGATAAATCTTGCGTCATCTTTATTTGCTATTTTTATTTCCATTTTATGCGTGTTTTTTTTGTATGATAGCTAACGGTGAGTACAGCCACCGTTGGGGCTTTCAACTAATTTTAAGATACAACAAAAAGCCAAAAGTGGATGTCCTTCATTTCTTAATCAACAGAGGAGCAAGCGTTTATACCCCAATGGATGGCTGTATATTGCTGGTTGCTGTATTTTCATCTTTCCAGTTTTTTAAGTTTTCTATTAACTTATTAGGCAACCCTTGAACACCAATTAAAGAGGAGCCCAATTCTTCAGGATTTTCATTATTTATGATACTTATTTTAGAGTTTGTTTCTAACACAACAGCATAGATTTGTTTTAATGACTTTAATCCATTTTGCCTAATAGCTGCATAAACTTCACGTTTTAATATCCTTTCTTTTTTCATATTATCTTCAATAAACTCTCCTTCAAAAAATAATAATTTTGGAGTAGATTTTACAATTTCTCTAAATGTTACAGAATTATACATAAATTTTGTAATAATGAATTGTAACATCATTAAAATGAAAATGCTTAGCCCCCCTTCTGTAACAGAAATATCTTTCAGTATTATAGTAGAAGCGACTATTGAACCTACTGAAACCGTTACAATCCAATCGAAGTTATTAAGCTCAGAGGTAGAGCGTTTGCCTAAAAGACGGATGTAGACAATAATTAAGACATATATTATTACAGCTGAACCAAGAATCCGTATAACATCATTTACAGTACATTCAAATATTATTTCCATATTTATAAATTTTAATTTTTGTTTAACCAGTTAATATGATTTGCTGAGGCTTGTTTGGCCCATTGCTGAGGGCGTGAACCAAAACATTCTAAAATTGCATCTACACCAATTATAGTACCTTTTGCCAATCTTCCAAGAAGAGCTATGGGAATTTTTTTATCAATATTTTTTGAAATCAAATAGCCATACTCGTCTGTTTTTACACCCAAATTATCGTGGACAATCTTTATCAAATCATCAACAAGCATATTTTTAACAATAGGTGACCTAACAGATTTGATATCGGGTGAATCTAAAACCGAATCAATCATAATAGTTGCAGTAATTGATTTACCAGAGACCAGAAATCGCCAACCTTCTTTTGTCAATTCAATATTGGGGTTATTAACCATATCTAAGTTCAAAACACCTGCATCTACCAGAGCTAATAATTGTTGAATACTTTCTACCGGAGGTCCATAAGAATATCTTTTTGTTGATTCGTCTAAGGCAATTATTTCTGCGAAAACGCTATCGGAACATGCATTAAAAGATAGCTGCTTGTAAATAGAAGGTTGGCAATATCGCCATACTTGACCGATACAATAATCTAAACTTATTGCTAATTTTCCGTTAGCCATTTCTACAAAACTTTCCATACTTTTTTTTGCGGATTGTTTTCTTGGGATAATAAGTTCGTGTTCATTTTTTTGGTCTTCCAACCATTTTATAATTAGTTTTTCAATTGCGGCTTTTGATAGATTTTGAGGATTAATAGCATAAGGTAACTGCAAATAAATGTCGGCTGCAACAGGCGCAAAAGCTTTAATTAAAAATTGAGGGCTTTGTGCTTCTTCTTGAATTTGTTTATTTCCAATTTGATTTTCAAATTTTAAAATAGATCCTTCTGATGGTTTAAACCATTTATCTATTTGTGCATTTAAAGGCTTGGGTACAGGCGGTAACCCATCAAGTGAAAATGCGACGAACTTACTTGCAATTTCCTCCTCCATTTTATAAGTAGATGCTTGTGTTTTCTCATCTAATATTTTAAAAGTGCCAAATTTTCCAGCTATTGCTCTTACAACATCTATCATTGCTAAACCAAATCCTCGAATTCCAATAATACTTTCATTGTTTAGATTTTTATGGTATAAATAATTAGAAGTAGGATAAGGTGATTTGAATAAATTTAGATTTTCCTTGTCGCTGGCAAATTTGTCCCATTCCAATATTTGTTGAGATAGTTCTGTGTATTGATGACCAATGGTTAATAATACTTCATCAAACTCTTTGTAAACATTTGTGTTAGTAATTATTTTAATTTTATCATTATTTAGCAATTTTACCTTTTTCACCTCCTCCTTATGTAGAGCAACTATATTAGATTGGATTAATGGCTTAGCAAGTGATTGAAATCTTTGCGATAAATAGTTTCCTATTTTAGCACGAGGTGGATAAGTATCTATTGTATCATTTGAAAGTGTATTAAAACCTTTATTAGTCCAATTATGATAGGAGGGAAATGAGACAATTTTTAGGTTATTAGTATCTATTGCTTCCCGCTGTTCTAATTTTAAAATCCGCTCTGTAATATTTATCCAATTCGACGAATTTTGATGTAAATTATAAACTTGCCCATTACCAAAATCTCCTGTAGCCTCAAAGAGTGAAAAATGAATATTATAAAGACTATTTCGCTTCACTAACTCTAAAATTAGTTTTTCAAAAGAGTACCCACCTCTGGGTCCTATACCTATAATTCCAACTTTTCTTACTTCTTTCATTTTATGCTTTTTTGTTTTATTGCTGCCTTATAACGATCTCAATATACACAATTATATTGCTCTTTTTTGTGTGTGTAACGTTTATATATTTGCCAAATTACAAATTATATTCTAATGTCAAAAAATTGGTTGTAGTTGCTAACTGTGTGTTTTAATACGAAGCATCTCAATTCAAAAAGTGGTAGTGACTTTGCCTTTCTATCCACGAAAAAACCGAGCTTTCTAAAATAGCCCCGATTGGAGCGGCATCCTTTTTATGTAACGCAGTGGAATAAAAAGATATAGCGGAAAGCGGGACCTAATTTTCAACGAGCTCCTAATCTTCTGCTTCAAAAAAATCACTTAAAGCGTCAAAAATAATATAATCCAAATTCAATGTATTCAGGTATGTGCGAAAGCTTAAAATTGACATTGTTTGAAGAATTGTTATTTTCGAGTTGCCTATTTTATTCCATTTTAATAAGCTGAATGGCGTCCATCCGTACTCGTGCATTTTTAATGAGCGTTGCCAAGGTTAGCTGTTCTTTAAGGGCTATTTCAATTTCTTCTGGTCTTATATTATTATTTTTTTGTTGTAACATTTTTAGTCTGTTTTTTTCATGATTTAAAGTAGCGTTCATTCGTTGAAGTCCATTGGCTATTTCTTTGGTACGCTTTTCTTTAGCTACTTTTGTGGCTACTGTAATCATGTTAGGCAGCAGCGTTTCTACTAAAATTTCATTTTCAAGCAAAGCGTCTATTTTGGCACTCATCAATTTTTTGTTGAATGTTTCAATAGGGTACGCATCGGTAACTTCCTTTGCCGTATGATCTACCACAACTCTTAATGGTGTATTTGGAAGAAAACGATCAATAGAGGTGTTATGCGCTGTTGGTGTTTCAAGCACAAAAAGTACCTCAAGCAGCAGCCCTGGATTATTAGAATCTCTTAGCACTCCATAGCTGGCATTACCCGTTGCTGAACTTAAAATAAGATCAATAGAGTCGGTTATCATAGGATGATCCCAACTAAGGAAATTGATATCTTCTCGGCTAAGTGCGTGTTTTCTGTTAAAGGTTACCGATATGCCGGCTTTCGGAATAGAGGGAAATTTTTGGCTGAGTATAGAGGCCGGTTTTAAAAAATAAGTTCGGTAATCGAGGTCTTCCATTTCAATATCAAAATGCCTAAATACTTTTGTTAAATAATTTTCAAGCTGTTTGTCTTTGTCTTCTGCTTCAATTTGTTGCACCAACTTTGTGGCTATTTTAAGGCGAAAGGAATTCATTTCGAGTAATCTATCATAACCATTGGCCATACTTTTTTTAAGGTCTTTCTGTAAGATGGAGGTTTCGTTGATCAAGTTATTCAATTCGGTATGTTCCGCTACAAGGCAGCTTTTTTTTGAAACTTCAATAAGGCGATGACCAAATAATTTATACATTTTATTTCCCCCTTCAAGGTTACTTTCAAAAACATTTAGGCCTTCGTGAAACCACCTTACCAATACATGCTGTGGGCTATTGATAAGGTAAGGAATATGCAGGTGTATATCTTCTGTTTGTCCAATCCTGTCTAAGCGACCTATTCGCTGCTCCAGCAATTCTGGGTTTAAAGGCAAGTCAAATAAAATGAGGTGATGCGCAAATTGAAAATTTCGTCCTTCACCACCAATTTCAGAACAAAGGAGTATTTGGGGGCCATCTGATTCTGAAAACCAAGCCGCATTTCTATCTCGTTTAACTATGGTAAGCTCTTCATGAAAAACCCCTACTTTTAAATTGGCTTGCCTAAATAATACTTTTTGCAGCGCCAATACCTTTTCTTTACTCTTGCAAATGAGCAATACTTTTGAAGGATGAATCTCCTTCAGTTTTGTTACCAACCACTTAACGCGTGGGTCTTTGCCAAACTGATATTGATATTTATTGCTTGTTGCGTTTAGTTGCATATCATTAGCAAATTCTTTGCTCAAACGCTCCATCCAAAGTTCTTTATCTTTTATTATTTTTATAGGAATAAGATGTGCCTTACGCTTTGGAAATCCGCTTATGGCCAATCTGGTATTTCGAAACAACACTCTACCCGGGCCATGTTGGTCAAGCAGATTTTCAATAAGTTGATCCTTAGCAAAGTCCTTTCCTTTGGTAATCAATTGTATGTTTTCTTTTGAAAAAAGAGCGGTTAAAATTTTGGTATCTTTAGCATTCAAATCCTTTCCCAAATACAATTTTTCAACAATATTGGCAATGGTTTTATGATCAGCAGATTCGTTGATGAAATCAGTATAGTTGGCATATCTGTTTGAGTCTAATAAGCGCAACCGTGCAAAATGACTTTCTACACCCAATTGTTCTGGGGTAGCCGTAATCAACAATAAGCCCGTGGCCACTTTACTCAATAGTTCAACCGTACCATACTCGGCACTTACTTTGTCAACCGACCATTCCAATTTATGTGCTTCATCTACTACCAACATATCCCACTTGGCACTTAGTGCTTGTTGAGTTCGCTTTGCTGAACCGGCCAAAAATTCAATACTACAAATAATCAATTGATTGGCCAAAAATGGATTGCCTTCTGGCGAACTGTCATCCAATGAAGCACAACGCTCTTCATCAAAAATATTAAACCACATATTAAACCGCCGTAAAACTTCAACAAACCATTGGTGCAGCAAAGTTTCAGGAACGAGAATTAGTACCCTCGAAATTCGCCCATTTAATAATAAGCGGTGAAGAATTAGGCAAGCCTCAATGGTTTTTCCAAGACCAACTTGGTCGGATAGTAAGACACGAGGCGCATATCTTGAACTCACCTCGTGGGCAACATAAAGCTGATGAGGAATCAAATCTATCCTTCCACCCACAAAGCCATTTACTGGCGACAACTTCCTTTTATATTCATATTGCAAAGTTTCTCTACGCAAAGCAAAGGCTTGAGGCGCATCCACATCACCCATAAAAAGCCGGTCATCCACCCCGTAATTTACCGACACATCGCCCAATTCCGCCTCCGATATTTTACCCGCTTTCCCATAATAGCGGTATAAGTTATCTTTTAATTCAACACGTATTATTAATAACGAATTTCCCTTGGTATCAACTATATAATCGCCTGGTTTAAAAATCACTCGCTGTAAAGCCGCACTTTCAACTGCATACAAGCGTGTTTCATCAGAGGCGAGAAAATACAACTCCACTTTTCCTTTACTAAGTGCTGTTAAAATACCAACCCCCAATTCAGGCTCCCCTTTACTGGTGTATCGTTGATTAGGAAAAAAGTGATCCATATTTTTTAATGTTGTTGGTTATTTTGCAAAGGTTTAAACTTAGCAAACCCACAGCCCACAACCAAAATTTGTTTCACAAATTAAATTTAAGCTAAAAAATAGTTTGAACAAATTATTGAGAGGCGTGGCTATAATTAAATAGCAGATTGACGTATTATTTGCCCGTTAGGCTGGCAATATTTATGCCGTACACCATAGCTATTGGGGCTAAGCTTGTAACTTCGCTTGGGTTTGGTTGCTTTTTAAATGTTGGGCTGCTTTGTTAATGGCAAGTCAAAAAAGGGTTGGAGATTTTATTCCACAAGTCGAATAAACTTACAGCAAGCATACCTGCTGATGGCTTTGCTTTAATTTATTTATTTAAAAAAGAAGAATACATCCATACCAATTTTTCTTGCAAACTTATGTAATCACTCATTAATGCATTTGTTCCTTCGTCTCCTACATCACCTGATATATTAAGAATTTCGCGTTGAAATATTATAATAGTTTGAAATGAAGACAAAATATCTTCAACAGCTTTTATTCCATCGCTAATTTGAACGCTTTCTTTTATTTTGGAATTTGTACGATAGTCTGAATAGTTATGTTTTGGTGTATGACCTAAGGTTAATATTCTTTCAGCAACTTCATCTATTTTTGAGAATAAATCGTTGTATAACTCTTCAAATTTTAAATGAAGTTCAAAAAATTTCTCTCCTTTAATGTTCCAATGATAGCCACGTGTATTTTGGTAAAAGATGGAGTAGTTTGCTAAAAGTTCATTCAGTTTTTCTGCTAAATGCTTTGCTTTATCTTTATCAAGTCCTATTAAGTTTTTATTGTTCATTTTATTATTTTTTAATTTGCTTATTTTTTGGAGAAGTTACAATTCTCTTTATTGATAATCATTAACATTTGTTGCTTTGCTAATTCTACAATTCCGTGGGGGATATTCTATTGCAATAAACGCAATTTAAAAACAATTAGTTCAAAAACTACATTATAAAAATTAAAACAATTTTAGTAATACAAATTACTAACCCATTGCTGTAACGCCTGGCAACTCTTTACCTTCTAGCATTTCTAACATGGCGCCGCCGCCTGTAGAAACATAAGAAACTTGATCTTGTAATTCAAACTGTTTTAGTGCTGCGACCGAATCGCCACCACCAACAAGTGAGTAGCTACCATTTGCAGTTGCTTGGGCTATGGCTTTTGCAATTTCTAATGTGCCGTTTTTAAATTTGTTCATTTCAAAAACGCCCATTGGCCCGTTCCATAAAATGGTTTTAGAGTTGAGTATAATGGTTTTGTAGTTGGCAATTGTTTTAGGGCCAATGTCTAGGCCCATCCAATCTAATGGTATATTTTGATCTATTGTGGTTTGGGTACGGGCATTTTCGGAGAAATTATCGGCCACCAAAGAGTCGATAGGTAAATGAATTTGTACTTCGTTGGCAGCTGCTTTTACCAAAGCTTTTTGCGCTATGTCTACCCTGTCGGCTTCAAATAAAGAATTACCAATGTTGAAACCTTGCGCCCGATAAAAAGTGTAAGCCATTGCGCCACCAATAATTAGGTGATCTACTACATCCAACAAATTTTCGACTACATTTATTTTGCTTGATATTTTTGCACCTCCAATTATAGCCGTAACTGGTTTGGCGTTAGCGGCTGTTAAGTGTTTTAAGTTGTTTACTTCTTTTTCCATTAAGAGGCCAAACATTTTGTTTTCTGGTTTAAAAAAATCGGCAATTACTGCGGTAGATGCATGTGCTCGGTGGGCGGTACCAAAGGCATCGTTTACATAAACATCGGCAAGGTGGGCTAGTTGTTTGGCAAAACCTTTATCTCCTTCCTTTTCTTCTTTATGAAAACGTAAGTTTTCGAGCAGTAAAACTTGTGAGGGTTGTAGTTGTTTTGCTGCTTTTACGGCTTCTAAACCAACACAGTCTTCTACAAAAATTACTTCGAATGGTATTTGTTTTTTTAAATGTTTTAAAAGATGCTTTAGCGAATATTTTTCTTCTGGGCCTTCTTTTGGCCGGCCTAGGTGCGACATTAATATGGCACTTCCGCCATCTTTCATAATTTTTAAAATGGTGGGTATGGCTGCTTGTATTCGGGTGTCGTCGGCAATTGAAAAATTGTCGTTTAAGGGTACATTAAAATCAACACGAACTAATACTTTTTTATTTTTGAAATTGGTTTTGCTAAACATAAAGATTGTTTATTGTTATTTTAAAGGGTGTATTTGGTGTAATATTTATAAATGTTATTGTGGGTATTGTGGTTTTTGAAATAGCCCCGATTGCAGCGGTTATTACATTTTTGCAGTGGGTTGAAAACCCATTGCAAAAATGTAATTTGAGCGGAAAGCGGGAGCAGCTTTTGTGCAGGCTGCTACCCTTTCGCTTCGCATTATTACAATTGTGCTTGCTATAATAGGCTTAATTAATTGAGGCCAATTTTATGGCAATATCGGCCAGGCGATTGGAGTAACCGGCTTCGTTATCGTACCAACCTACTACTTTTATTTGTTGGCCGCTTACATCGGTTAAATCGCTATCGAAAATGCAAGAGTGTGTGTTGCCAATAATATCGGAACTGACTAATGGCTCGGTGCTAAATTGTAAAAAGCCTTTTAATGGGCCTTCGGCTGCGGCTTTAAATACTTCGTTTATGGCTGCTGCTGTTGGGGTGTTTTTAACTATGCAAGTAAAATCGACAATTGAGCCGGTAATTACCGGAACGCGCATGGCAAAGCCATTTAATTTACCTGCCAAGTTTGGCATTACTAAACCGATGGCATTGGCTGCTCCGGTGCTGGTGGGTATAATATTTTGTGCTGCTGCACGGGCCCTTCGAAGATCGCTATGTGGTGCATCTTGTATGCGTTGGTCGGAGGTGTAGGCATGTACTGTGGTCATAAAACCGGTTTCGATTGTAAAGTTATCATCTAACACTTTTACCATTGGGGCTAAGCAGTTGGTGGTGCAAGAGGCGTTGGATATAATTTTATCGTTGGCGGTTAAAATATTGTCGTTAATGCCTTGTACTATGGTTTTTACATTGCCGCCTTTTGCTGGTGCGCTTATTACTACTTTTTTTGCACCCGCAGTTAGGTGTTTGCTTGCTCCTGCTTCATCACGAAATACGCCTGTTGATTCTATTACTACATCGCAGCCTAATTTTCTCCAGGGTAAATTTTCGGGGTTGCGCTCGGAAGAGGCTTCTATACTTTTTCCGTTTACGGTAAGATGGGTTTCGGTAGCTTCAATTGCTGCGTTGTAATTGCCTTGGGCAGTATCGTACTTTAATAAATGTGCTAAGGTGCTATTGTCAGTTAAATCATTTATAGCTACTATTTCTGCATTAGGATTGTTTTGTAATGCACGGAAGGTTAGCCGGCCAATTCTTCCAAAGCCATTGATTGCTACTTTAATCATTTTTTGTATTTATTGATTTTGCTGCAAAAGTAACTTATCAAATCAATAGAAACCTACATTTGTTTAAAAATTTATTATGCCTAAAGTTAATTTGTTTTACTATTTTTGCAATTTGGTAAATGAGTTTCGGGATGTAGCTCAGTCCGGTTAGAGTACACGTCTGGGGGGCGTGGGGTCGGAAGTTCGAATCTTCTCATCCCGACTTGATTTACAAGCAGTTATGAATTTTAGATTTGTGACTGCTTTTTTGTTTGGATATAATTTACTTTAAAGTTAATATTTTGGGCTTATATCATTTAAAATTATTTTAGTAAAATTTACTAAATCCGGTTTTTGCTGCTTATGTGCAGAAACTAAAAACAAGATACAAATTTAGCTTTTATTTCAATTCAAACATCACTTACCACTTGCCCATCTTCCAGCGTAATTACTCGCCTTGCTCTTTTTACCACTCTTGCATCGTGGGTAGAAAATAAAAAAGTTATGCCTTCTTCTTGGTTAAGGCGTTCCATAATGTCTAACAAGTTTTCGGCAGATTTAGAATCGAGATTAGCGGTGGGTTCATCGGCTAAAACAAAAGCGGGTTTAGAAGCTAAGGCACGGGCAACTGCAACTCGTTGTTGCTGCCCACCAGAAAGTTCTACCGGCCGGCGGTTAATTTCTTTTTCTAAACCAACTGCTTTCAACAAGCTGATGGCACGTTCTTCTCGTTCTTTTTTGCTGCGGTTTTGCATTAACATTATAAACTCCACATTTTCTTTACTGGTTAAAACCGGTATTAAATTGTAGGCTTGAAATACAAAACCAATATGTTGTAACCGAAACTCTATTAACTGATTAGCTGTTAGTTTTGCAATATCTGTATCGTTAATAATTACGCTACCATTTGTAGGTGTATCTAAACCACCAATTAAATTTAATAACGTACTTTTACCAGAACCCGATGGCCCAACTATTGCTGTAAATTCGCCTTGTTTAATTGATACACTTACACCTTGCAAAGCATGTACTGGTATTTTTTTTGGGTTATAAATTTTCTCAATATGTTGTATAGATATAATTTCTTTCACGCTCAATTATTACAATTTTCTGATTGATTCGGCGGGGTTTAATCGTACTGCCCGAATAGCAGGATATATGGCACTTAAAATGGCAGCTATTACTACCAACAAAATTACTTTTGGGTAGTAATCGTAAGTTAAAGATGGGTATATAATTGGATCAATGCCCATACTGCCCAAACCAGCAGACATGCCGCTTAAATTTAAGCCATATTTACTAAAATACCAAACCGTAAGCCAAGCCATTGCTAAGCCAACTGGTGTGGCGGTTAACATTAAAAATACCGTTTCGAACATTACCATAAAAAACACTTTTACTTTGTTCATACCAACGGCCATTAGCATACCAAACTCTCGTACCCGTTCTAACACTACCATTAGCATGGTGTTTAATATACCAAAACAAAGTGCTAACATTATAATGTATAAGAGTAACATACTTGTTTGCTCTTGTAATTGGTCGGCAGTATCTAAGCCTGGAAAAACTTCTTTCCAGCTTTCTACTAACAGGTTGGGTAAGGCAGCTTTTAGCGGTGGCGTTACGGTTTCTAATTGTTCTAAATCGTAAATTTTTATGGCTATTTCGTGTACTTTATTTTCAAAACCCAGCAACTCGTTTAGTTTTTGTTGTTCAATATAAACCGTCATTTCATCGGCGCGGGTGTCAACGGTTTTGTAAATTCCTTTTACTTTAAAAGCGGCAGCAATAACTTCATTATTCGGGTCTTGAAATTTTAGTATTAATTTTTTGCGCACTTTTACATTGAGCTTATCGGCTAATGTTTTACCGAGTAAAATAGATGGGGTTCGCCCAGCTTTGCCAAAATATTCACCTGCTACTATAAATTTTTTAAGGCCAATTACGGCATCTTCGTTTTGGGGTATGATGCCTTTTATTTGTACTGCTTTGCTTGTTGCTGCCGAACTTACCATACCCGAAACTATGGTGCGAGTGGTATAAGCTTTTATGTTTTCGTTTTGCTGTAGGGTTTGCGCTACTTGCCTTACATTGTTAATGTATTTGGTAATTTCAAAGTTATCTTTAAAACCGTTTTGATGTATTTGTATATGTGCTAATTGGTTTTCAATTACGCCACTAACACGTTGTTCGTTGAGGCCGTTGGCCAGCGAGGTGGCAAAAATACCTGCCCATAAGCCAAGTGCTACAGAGGCAAAAACGGCAAAGCTACGCAACTTGTTGCGCCATATATTTCGCCACGCTATTTTGAGCAGGGTTAGCATAAAAATAGTAGTTTATATTTTGTTGAGATACGGTTTATTGTTGGTATTGTTGATTTTGAATTGTAAAAACTTATTGCAGGTTGGGTGTTTTTGAAATAGCCCCGATTGCAGCGGTTATGCCATTTTGAAAGGCATTGAAGCGTTGGCAAAATGGCATTTGAGCGGAAAGCGGGTACACTATTTGTGTGGAGCATACTGTTTCGCTTCAAATTTTTAATATTTTTATGATGCGCTTGTGAATAATTTTGTTTCATAAAAAAATGAGTTTAACCTCTTAATGCGCTTATTAAATTTAAACGAGAAATACGATAAATTGGATATGCCGAAACGATGAGCGCAATGATAAATACGATAATGCCTTGCCAATAAAACACTGCCGGATCGAGCGAAAAATTAAGTACGGGTTCTATGTTGTATTGCTCGGCAAACTCGTCAAGATCGCCTTCGAACCGAATGGGGTTTCGATAAAAATAACCTAATATGGGTATGCCGGCAATTAGACCTGCAATTACGCCCAAAAAGTTGATGAAAAGGGATTCGAGCATTACTACTGCAATGAGTTTCCAGCGTTTCATACCTATAGAAATGAGTACGCCAAACTCGTAGATGCGCTCGGTGGTCATCATTAAAATAGTGCCGAAAATGCCGAAGCCAATTACGGTGTATAAGATAAATAGCATTACCAAACCGCCAGCATTGTCGGCTTGTATGAGTTGTATTAATTCGGGTAACATTTTTTGCCAACTAAGTACTTCGTAGTCTTTGGGCAGTTGGTTTTCTAATGAGTTTACGGTTTTGTTTAACTGGTTTACGTTGTTGACTACAGGTATTATGGAGGTTAATCGATCTTCTGCGCCATACAAATATTGACAGGCTTTTAGGGGCATAAATACCATTGAACTGTTTAAATCTGGCACGCCCAAACGCATTATGGCAGCTACAGCAAATTTGCCCGATGCGCTTACCGCTTGGTAGCCTTGGCTTAATAATATTATGGTGTCGCCAACTCCTAATTTTAAAAACTCAGCCAATCCATCGGTAATAATTACTGCATTATCGTTGGGCCCAAAGTAGTTGCCTTGTTTTGTTTTTGGCTCAATATCTACTACACTTTTTTCGGCCTGCGGATCAACGCCGGTAACAATTACGCCTTTGGTAAGATCGCCAGCTGCGGCAAGGGCAAAACTTTCTAAGCGTGGTACAAGGGTTTTTATGTTTGGATTGTTTTGTAGTTGGTTACGCAGTTCGGGGGTATCTAAAAAGGTGTTGTCTAAAGATTTTTCTTCCCAATAACCGTTTTGATTTACTTTTAGATACCCGTTGTAAAAGCCCACTACATTTTTAACCATATTTTCGTAAGTACCATATTGTACCGAACGCATTAGCATACTAAAAATAACGGCAAAAAATACGGCTGATGCGGTAATAATGGTTCTAACCCCGTTGCGAAAAATGTTGCGAAATGCGAGTTTTATATAAGTCATTTACTTTGGTGGTAAAGGTAGTGCAAAAAGAGAGGAGATGGAAATTAGTTACAATTTGTTTGTTTCGCAGAACTCGCTGATTTACGCAGAGGTGTTTTGTAGGTTTGGGATAGGAATTCATAATTAACGTTCTGCGGTTTTCTGCGAAGTCTGCGGGCAAAAAAATTCTCCCGCAGAACTCGCTGATTTACGCAGATGGGTTTTGCGAAGATGGAAATTAGTTACAATTTGTTTGTTTCGCAGAACTCGCTGATTTACGCAGAGGTGTTTTGTGGGTTTGGGATAGGAATTCATAATTAACGTTCTGCGGTTTTCTGCGAAATCTGCGGGCAAAAAAATCTCCCGCAGAACTCGCTGATTTGTGCAGAGGTGTTTTGTGGGTTTGGGATAGGAATTTATAATTAACGTTCTGCGGTTTTCTGAGAAATCTGCGGGCAAAAAAATTCTCCCGCAGAACTCGCTGATTTACGCAGACCAGTTTTGTGAGTTGGGGAAACGTTTCACATATCTAATACAATTTTTATGTTGTCTATTATTTTTTGTTGGAGGTCTTCGTCAATACTTCCTAGTTTTTTAATTAGTCTTTTGCCGTCAATTGCTCTTATTTGATCTATCATAATGGCACTTGGTTTTTTTAAACCATTCTGTTCATTATTAGTATTTACTCTTAAAATGCTAACATTGTTTCTGGTTTTTGAGGTTATTGGGCAAACAATTACCGAAGGATGGGTTTTGTTTAATAAATTGGTTTGAATAATTACTACAGGCCTAACTTTTCCAGTTTCAGTTCCAACTCTTGGGTTAAGATCGGCCAGCCAAATCTGAAACCGTTTAAATTTCATCAGTTAGTTTTTCAAAATCTGCCAAAACTTCCATCGATTCTTCGGCTACCAATTTTGATTCGGCCAAAAGCTGGTTTTCTAAAAGCTTTCTTTTATGATGCTTATTATAAAAATCTACAGCTTCGTTGATGTATTTGTTTCTACTGGTTTTTAGCTCACTAAGTATGCTATCTGCCTCTATTAATATCTGATTTCCTAATTTTAATGATATACTTTTCATTTGAATTATTTTTTGTAAAGGTATATCAAATTTTGATACTAAAAAAGTATTTTTTTTCTCTTGTAGAACTCGCTGATTTACGCAGATGTGTTTTTTGTGAAACCTTTAAAATTACACTACTCAACCCAATCTGCAATAAATACGTTGGTATCTCTTGTGCCACCATTATTACGGTTGCTTGACCAAACCAGTTTGCTACCGTTGGGCGAAAACATGGCAAAAGCATCAAACTTAGTATCGAAAGTAATTTGCTCTAAGCCAGTGCCATCTAAGTTTATCATATACAAATTAAAAGGAAAACCAACCTTGCTTTTATGGTTAGATGAAAATATTACTTTTTTACCCAATGGATGCATAAATGGCGCCCAGTTGGCATTGCCTAAATTAGTGATCTGTTTCATATTACTACCATCAATATCGCAAATAAACAATTCCATATCGGTTGGAGCTACCAAGTTACGCTTTAAAAGCGTTTGATACTTTTCTATTGCTTCTGCGGTTTGTGGGCGGCTTGCTCTAAATATTAGTTGTTTGCCGTTAGGTGTAAAAAATGCGCCGCCATCATAACCCAAATCGAAGGTTACTTGCTTAACATTGCTTCCATCAATATTACAGGTGTACAAATCTAAATCGCCACTTCGGGTGCTGGTAAATACAATTTTATCTAAGTTAGGCGAAACGGTAGCTTCCGCATCATAATAGTTATTATCAGTCAATTGCTGTGTAATATTACCTTGTAAGTTGGCTACATAAATTTCAAATTCTGTGTATAATGGCCAAACGTAGTCATCTCCTTGCCTCCGCTCGGGCACAATTGGGCAAGTAGTATGTCCGCTATGGGTAGATGCATAAATAATTTTATCATCATTAGGCATAAAATACGAGCAGGTTGTTCTACCTTTTCCGGTACTTATTAAATTTATCTCAAAAACTTCGTTTAATTGTGTGGGTATTTTGCCAAAATATATTTGATCACAATTAATGCCGTCTACTTTATTGGTGCGTTGTAATACTAACTGTTTATTATCAAAACTAAAGTAAGCTTCTGCATTATCACCGCCAAAGGTTAGTTGTCTAATATTTTTAAGATGTTTTTCTTCTTGGTAATTTAAGTTAATTGCTTTATTATAATTTTCATTTTCAATTATAATTTTTTGCGGAATAGTATTAGTGTACGCTTTTTTATCTTCTACCGCAATTTTGTTGGTTTTGCAGCCTATTGTTACCAAAACTATCCATATCAGAAACCATTTGTTTATGCTAAGCATCTTACAAAATAAAATTTTAGTTTTCATTACTATCATTATCAATAAAACTTTGAAAGGCGAGAATTGCGATCCAATAACTTTCTAAACCGAAACCAGCAATACTACCAATTACGTGTGCGGCCAATAGCGAGGTATGTCTAAAAGGTTCTCGCCCCGCTGGGTTACTAATATGCACTTCAATTACTGGTGCCTCAATAGCTTCAATAGCATCTGCAATAGCAACCGAGGTATGGGTAAAACCGCCTGCGTTTAATAAAATCCCATCTGCCTTGGTCAGTTGCAATTTTTCAACCAATTCTCCTTCTTTGTTACTTTGATAATATTCTAACTCAATTTCTTCTAAGTCTACTTTCAAATCCTTAAAATAATCATCAAAGCTTTCATCGCCATACACCTCTGGATTACGCTGGCCCAGTAGGTTTAAATTTGGCCCATTTATAATTAATAATTTCACGGCTTAAAGGTAAATAAGTATTGTATTTATTTTATTAAAATTATTTTTTAGTCAGAATTATAAAAACTGCTTTATTTTAAGGAAATTTGAGGCTAAATTAACTATAGCCATTTCACAGTATGGGAAAAAAATCAAGAAAAAAAGGCAAACAAAACGAAACGGGAGGTAGTGCAGCTAATACACCAGCTCCGAAAAAAACAACCAATAGTGGTGGTGGTGGCAGAAAAAAAGGCTGGAAAGGCCTATCACCAGTTACCAGGTTTGTTTTAATGACGGCCATTTTAATTGCCGCCTTTTACCTTATATTATGGAACTCACAAAACTTTCACGATTATATTGTAGCTGGTATTACTGCTTTAGATGCTAAAATTGCTAGTATATTTTTAAATATTTTTGGTTGGGAAACCGTAACTAAAGGGCAACAAATTTCTTCGGATGCGATGACTTTAAATGTAAAAACAGGTTGCGATGGCTTAGAAGCCATGGCCATATTTGGTGCTGGGGTTGTGGCTTATACTGCTTCTATTAAAGAAAAAATAAAAGGTGTTTTGTTTGGTGTTGGCAGTTTATTTGTACTTAATATTATTAGAGTTATTCATTTATATTTGTGTGGCGTATATATGCCTCGTTACTTTGAATTTTTCCACCAAAATTTTTGGCAAGTTTTATTTATTTTATCTGCATTAGTACTATTGGCAATTTGGATTGGCAGTTTAAACCGAAAAGCGACCAGCTAAACTCTTTTACAAGAAAAACTTATGAACATAAACGTTAGAGTATTATTAATTACATTAGGTATTTTTTTTGTTATATATGTTTTTTTAAACTGGTTTGTGCCTGCTATTGGGTTAGATAAGGCTATGCAAAATACTTTTATAAGTATTAATGAAAGCATGTATAACAATTATAATGGCAAAGGTAAAATAGAATTTATTGCCGCTAAAAGTTCTACCAGCTCCTATCAAGTGCATCCTTTTAAATCTTATGATGATGATGTGCTAATTAAAATGATGAATCAAGACCAAATTGATGTAGCTGTTGCAGAGGCCAGAAGAAAAAAAGCCTCTTCAGTTAATGTTGGCCACGCAGAATTTTATGTTGATGTATGGCAGTTTTTAACCCTACCAATGATTTTGTTAACCTCACTAATTTTGGCTACTCCAATACATTGGCGCAAACCAAAAGCTTGGTTATTACGGTTAGCATCATTAGGTGTTGGGTTACTTTTTTTCTTTGTATTTTCAACATTTCGGTTTTGGGTAAGGTTTACTACAGAAATAAACCGCCATGCTTGGTTGGAGTTGGGAACTTTAAGCAGCACAATGAAAGGCGTATTGCTTTACCTAAATACTTTTTTAATGTTTATGGGAATTGTTTTAGCCGTATGTGTAATTATTTGGGCTGCTGTTTGTTTTCCTTTTGTTAATAGAGACCAATTTTTTTTAGATGAAGCCTAATTTTAGCAGCCCTTTAAAAGGCCTTTAAACTCATATCTAAACTTTTTACCGAATGGGTTAAAGCGCCTACAGATATATATTGAACTCCAGTTTCTGCATAAGCTCTTAAAGTTTCAAGCGTAATTCCGCCAGAAGCTTCTGTTTCAAATTTAGCAGGCATTAATGCCAAAGCTTCTATAATTTGCTGAGGGCTAAAGTTATCTAACATAATCCGGTCAACACTCCCCTCCTCTATTACTAATTTTAACTCTTCTAAATTACGTACCTCTATTTCTACTTTTAAGTTTAACTTGTTTTGGGTAAGATATTCGTTTGTTCGCTCAATTGCCTTTAATATGCCACCAGCATAATCATGATGATTGTCTTTAATCATAATCATATCATACAAACCCATTCTGTGGTTGTGGCAACCTCCAATTGTAACTGCTAATTTTTCAAAATATCTAATGCCTGGCGTTGTTTTTCTGGTATCTAATATTTTAACCGATAAATCTTTTACAACATCGGCATATTTTTTACTTTTTGTGGCAATACCGCTCATACGTTGCATTAAGTTTAACATAATACGCTCTGCTTTTAAAATACTTTGCGCACTTCCCTTTATTACAAATGCAATATCACCATGCTTTACTTCGCTACCGTCTTCAATATAAGTTTCTATTTTAAGTTTTTCATCTACAAAAGCGAAAACTTGTTTTGCAACCTCAACTCCGGCAATAACACCACTATCTTTAACTATAAGCCGTGCTTTGCGCTCTGCTGTAGCAGGTATAGTTGCCAAAGAGGTATGATCGCCTTCCTTAACATCTTCCTCAAAAAAAATTTTTAAATAATTATTGATATCCATTCTGCAAAATTAAGTATAATTTACTACAGAAAAAGAATTTGAATAGATGATTAAAGTTTTGATTATTCTTCTTCAAAGCGAAGCTCAATTAAATGATCACTACTACCAGTTTTATCAACCAAAATATAAGCTCTAAAAGAGGTATTTTCAGTTACCAAGCGAGCAATAGCAAATTCTAAAGCTTTATTATTACTGCCAGAATGTAGCACTTTAAAATCTTTAACTTTATGGCTTTTAAAAAAGCTTTTTAATACTTCTTCTGCTTGCGATTTGCTGTATGTTTTTTCAACATCAACAATAGTCAAATCAATATTATCTGACACTAATTTGCAAAGTTCCACCGCATCTCTATCTATAATTAGCTTACCAATATCATCTAAAATATTATTGGTGTTAAAAATAGAAGTGTTAACTAATAAGGTTACAATAAATAATAGTACTTTCATTTTTTTTATTTTACTATAACACGAGCAGGTTTTGTTGTACACATTTCGTGCCAACAATTTAAATTATTAAAAATATAATTTTAAAAATGAAAAAAGTATTACTTATAATATTAGATGGATGGGGCATTGGTAATAAACCTGAAACGGATGCTATCGAAACAGCTAACACACCAACTTTTGATCGCTTAGTAAATACATATAGTAATGCAAAATTAACTACCTTTGGTAAGGCCGTTGGGTTACCCAATGGGCAAATGGGCAACTCTGAAGTTGGGCATTTAAACATTGGTGCTGGTAGAGTTGTTTGGCAAGATTTTGCACGTATAAACAATATGATTGAAGATGATGAACTTAAAAATAATAAGGCTTTAATTGATGTTGCCAACTATTCATTAAAAAATAACAAGCCTCTTCACTTGTTGGGTTTATTAAGTGATGGTGGTGTTCACTCGCATATCAATCATTTAAAAGCATTAATAAAAATATTCCATAACTTGGGTGTAAAACAAATTTATATTCACGCCTTTACAGATGGTAGAGATACTAACCCGCATAATGGAATAAAATACATTGAAGCCTTAGAAAACTATTGTATAAATTATAATGCAACAGTAGTTAGTGTGGTTGGCCGATACTTTGCTATGGACAGAGATAAACGTTGGGAACGTATAAAAATAGCCTACGATTTAATAATTGAAGGTAAAGGGGAATATACCCACAATTTAGCTACTACTGTTGTAAAAAGATATGCCAATGATGAAACAGACGAATTTTTAAAACCCATAGTAAAGGTTAATGAAAGTGGCGAACCAATAGCCACAATAAATACCCATGACGCAGTTTGTTTTTTTAATTTTAGAACGGACCGTTGTAGGCAAATTTTAGAAACGCTTACTCAAAATGATGTAATTGAATATGGGATGAAAAAAATACCTTTAAAATGCATTACACTTACACAGTACGATAGTGGTTTTGAAAATATTGATATTGCAGTTGAAAAGGAAAACTTAAAAAACACATTGGGTGAAGTAATTGCTTACAATAATTTAAATCAATTAAGAGCAGCAGAAACTGAAAAGTATCCACACGTAACTTTTTTCTTTTCTGGTGGTAGAGAAGTGCCGTTTAAAAATGAAGAACGCTTGTTAGTCAATTCACCAAAAGTAGCTACGTATGATTTGCAACCTGAGATGAGCGCACCTGAGTTAACAGATAAACTCATTGAAAAATTGATGAACAAAGCCTTCGATTTTTGCATAATCAATTTTGCTAATGCAGATATGGTTGGGCATACTGGTGTTTTTGAAGCCGCTGTAAAAGCAGTAGAAGTGGTTGATAACTGTGTTGAAAAATTATTGACAACGGCCAAAAACTTAGATTACTTACCCATAATTATTGCCGACCACGGTAATGCCGATTTAATGAAAAATGAAGATGGTTCGCCACATACCGCTCATACGGTTAACCCAGTGCCTATAATTGTAGCACACGAAAAATATACGGTAACCAATGGTAAACTAAGTGATTTGGCTCCATCTATTTTAAAACTAATGAAGATAAGCATACCCAATGAAATGGATGGTAATATAATTGTTACAGAAAAATAATTAGGTGTCAATTTTCTTTCATCATTATAAAATAAAAATACGGGGCTAACAGCCTTATAAAATAGCTTTAACTGTTATAAAGCACTTATCCGTAAGTTTTAAAAACTTTCGCAATATGAAGATTAGCCGTTTAACATCTATATAAATTTACCTTACTAAAGTAACATTGCCATAGGCATTTCTTACTTTATCTGGTTCATAATCGTATACATATTCTAAATAATAAACATACACACCAACCTCTTGTGCATAGCCGTCATACTCGCCGTTCCAACCAATATTTATATCATTCGTTTCAAAAATCATTTCACCATATCGATTCCAAACTTTCATATTAAAATTAGAAACGCCGAAACCTATTGGTTTAAACTCATCGTTTTGCCCATCATTGTTTGGTGAAAATGCATTAGGAAAATGTATACTTCCACCTTCTGGATCTTCTACAGTAACCGTTAATTGTGCTGGCATCATACAATTTGAAGTAGGGTCTGTTACAAAATAAGTTGTTGTTTCGGTTGGCGAGGCCGTTGGCATATCTGTATTGCTATTGCTTAGGCTTTCTGCAGGTAACCATTCGTAAATGCTCCCACCTTCTGCTATCAATTGAATGCTATCGCCACGTGTAATAGTTTGATCGCCATTGGTTATAATTAAGGTAAATGGTACTATATTGACTAAAACCGAATCTGTAGTAGTTCTACCACATTCATTTAATGCACTAAAGTAAAAATATTGTTCACCAGTTTCGTTAAAACCTGGCGTATATACAGGGTTGGATAGATTACGGTTGTCAAAAACACCTTCACCACCTTGCCAAGTAAAATCGTTAAAGCCATTTTCAAGGCCAAACAAATTAATTTCCTCTCCTTGGCATATAATTATTGGTGGCCCTGCATCTACAGTTCTGGTTTCATCTGCTAAATCTATTTCAATAGTTTCTGCTACCATACCACAAACATCGCTATAGGCAGTTAATGTTATAGTAAATGGCCCATTTGAATTTAGGTTAGGAAAAAACGCTGTATTTAACATGGTTTGATCTTCAAATATTCCATCTGCTGAAGTCCAAAGTATATCATCGGCCATATCGGCTGTACCTTCTAACAATATTGGATTACCCAAACAAACAACATTTGCTGTATTAATGCTAACACTAAAGTTAACAGGGTTTACGGTTACTGAAATTCTATCACTTGCACAACCCAACTCGTTAAAACCTATTACTTGGTATATTATTGGGTCCGATCCTACTGTTGGGTTAGGTATTGTATTGTCATCAAATATGTTGCTTGGGCTCCACAAATAAGTATCTGCACCAGTAACACCTAATTGTGTTTCTTCACCTGGGCAAATTTCTATTCTATCTGGCGTGGTTAACACCAACTCGGGTAATGGTAATACTGTAATTTCAATACTTCCTGTACCAAAGCAACCTCCTGATAATGTACCAACAACAGTATATGTAGTGGTAGCGGCTGGGTTAACATTTACCATTGAGCCGGTAGTATCTGATAAACTTGGGCTTGGTAACCAACCGTAAGATTGAGCTCCCCAAGCATTAAGCACCATATTATTTCCTACACAAATACTATCACTTATGGCAGTTATTTCAATTGTTGGTTGGTCAGTAAATTTAGTATATAATTCTGTCTGCTGTACACATCCATTATCATATTCGGCAGTTAAAGTATAGGTATTATCATATCCTGTAAACGTTGGCAGTAATAAAAATATATTAGATATTGGTCCAGGTGTAAAATCTTCAGAATTCCAAGTAAAAGTTGCATTGTTACTATTGTCAACAAAAATTTCTAGCGGATCAGTTGGATTAGGGCAAAAGGCAACCTCAGAAGGCATAACCCTAAGAATCGGCAATTCTTTTACAGTTATCAAAATGCTATCTTTTAATTGACACTGACTTCCGTTATCAGTAACATATATATAGTATTTTGTTGCTACAGGTTCTAATTCTATTTCGGTGTTTGTTGCGTTTGAATTAATAATTTCCGTTGTTGAAAAGTTCCAATTTAAAGTCTCATTTACATCAACGGTAATGGTAACCCGTTCACCAGGGCAAATGTCATTGGCAGAAACTAAAACATCTGCTTGTGGTCGCTGGGCAACATTTAAATTAAAATTAGCTCCTACCAAACAACCAGTATCATCTAATGCACTAAGTGTGTAATTAATTAATCCAATTTCATTAGCACTTATTATGTAAGTACTGTCCGAATTTTGAATTACACCAGCATCTGGCATTATGGTTACATTTCTATAACTTCCGTTAATTTCTAATATAACGGTTTCGTCGTTGCATATATCAGTTTCCGAAATATTAAAGGCCAATACAGCGGCTTGGCTAAAAATTATCGATACTTCATCTGTAAAAACACATCCGCTTGTTGTTGTTACGGTAACATTATAAGTAGCATTACTTGTTGGGGTAGCAATTGGGTCAAATGGATTAGAAACATCTAAACTTGTTAAATCACTACTTGCTGACCAATCAAAATCAGCAGCATCGGTAATTGCACCTCTAAATGATTCTAACAAATTAATTGTTGTAATTCCACAAACCTCAATATCATCAACTAAGTTATATTCAATTGGGTCATTTACTTCTACTATATATTCTACGCTTCCTTCGCATCCACTAGCATTAGTACCAGTTACCGTGTAAATAGTAGTTTGGTTAGGTGCAACTTCAATAATACCGTTATTTTCTGATTGAATAGTTGGATCATCATTCCAAACATAATTACTAGCACCACTTGGTGTAAGCATAACTGAGTTACCTGCCTCACATATTGCCTCAGATTGATCTATTTGTATTAATAAACCATCTCCAACAGTAAGGCCAATTGTTTTTTCATCTAAACAAGTATTATGGTTAGCAGTTATAGTGTATGTTTCGTTTTGGGTAGGAAATAAAAACAGGCTATCCCCTCTTAAAATGTGTGTTCCAGGTTGAATCATATATAAAACATCTTCCCTATTTAAATTATTATCACCAATAATAACTATAGCAGTATCTCCTTGACAAATATTAAACATCTCACTATTTAAAGCTATGTCAGGGTATTGATTTGCTTCGGCAGAAAATGATAAGGTATCAATACAACTATTAGCACCAGTAATTTGTACCTGAATTGTATTTGTGCCTGCTTCAGTTGGCAACCAAGCTGTACTCTGGTTATTCTCATCTTGTATAGCAGTATTAGGAAACCAACTAAAACCAACCGCATCGGTATTATTTACATTAACAATAATTGGCTCGCCTAAACATACTATTGGTGGAATTAAATTTGATTCAACAACACCAGTTGGTAGTGCTTCTAAAAACACTTCATAAGGATCACTAATAATACTACAGTTTAAATATTGAGTTGTTAAGATATATGAAGCGGTAACATTTTGCGGACTAACGGTAACAATACCTTCATTGGTAGCCAATAAATTAGTTCCTTCCCATTCAAAACTAACTTCTACATTACTTGAACTTGCATTTAAAATTATCGCTTCATTTGCACATTTGTCTGCATTATCGATGAAAGCTGTATATTCTGGAAAATCAATTATGTTTAAAGTAAAAGTTTCAGCCTCACTCTCACAACCTGCTGCATTTACCGCCACTACTGTAAATGATGTTGTGGTTAAAATGTTTACCATTGGAGATGAACCTGCCAGTATGCCTGTATAGATATCGCTATCCCAAGTATAAGCTACAATATCGTTACTTCCAATAACATCAATTTGATAATCTGCTCCTTCACAAGCGCTATTATCTGGTATATCATTTATAAGAGGAGTGGCACTCAAATTTAATGTTTGTGAAACTGATGATTGGCCAGAACAACCTGTTACGGTTAAGGTAACCGAAATGGTATTATTTCCACCTAAGTAACTTATGGTTGGTGAAAAGTCTGTTGATGTTGGTGGATTAGCGCCTGGCATCTCCCACTCATAATTTTGTGCATTTGTAGTATTGTTAATTAATTCAATTGTTGAACCAGTACAGTAAGGGCCGGCACCAAATTCAAAATTAGCTTGGGCAGCATTACCGTCATCAACTTTTACTACAATATCTTCACTATAATTACATCCATTAGCTGCTATACCGCTTACCGTATAAGTGTATGGTAAAGTTGGTGGTGTAGCAGTTATCATATTACCAGTAGTTGCCGATAAACCGTTGGGCGGCGACCAATTATAAGTAGCTCCTACCCCTGCATCTGCCAATAATTCGGCATCATCTCCATCACAAATTAAAATTTCATTTGCAATAACGTTAACAGGTGCTTGTTTTACGGTCAAATCTATTTGAGTTGGAGTAAAGCAACCCTGTGTTGCCGTTTGCAACATTATGGTAACATCATTTTCTATTGGTGGACTAATAAAACTACCATCAAGTTCACCTAATAATGGTGCGCCATCAACTATCCAAACATAGTCGCTTGAGTCTCCGTTTTCGCCCACTAGTACCACACTTTCTCCTGCACAAATTTCATTGTTACCACTTTGGTTAACAATGTTTAAAGTAACTGTATTAGTAATTGAAACTGTAGTGGAATTAAAAACACTCAAACAACCATTCAGTTCATAAGCCGCAAATATCTCGTAAGTACCTTCAGTTGTGCGATCAATGTAATTATTTAATTCTAAGAAAGAATCAGTATCAGATAAAAGCGTTCCTCCAGCAGTTGGGTCGCCTAAATACCATATTGCTTGGCCTTGATTAATATCTAACACTAATTGCCCCAAATCACCATCAATACAAACAGTAACTTCTCCATTAATTACAATTGGCGGAGCAGTAGCACCACTTGGAACTATGGTTATAATTATAGCCGTAGGTTCACTTTCGCATCCTGCAATGGAAGTAGTGATACTATAAGCTTGTGGGCCCACTATTGAAGTATCAAAAATTTCATTCAAATCGGTTGGGTTAGGATAGGTCATAGGGTTTACCTGTTGACCAATTTCATACCAATTAATATTATAAGTAGGATCATCTACTATAATTAAAACATCAGCTGGCAAGCTACCATTTAAACATACTTCTGCTGGTATTTGATCTATCGGTATAACGGGCGGGTTTGGGTTGCCTGTTACAGATAAAGAAAATTCAGTTTCGTCAGAAGTACAACCAACTGTGATTAAGGTAGCTACAAAATCAAATTGCCCAATTACATCAGTATTCTCTAAAATATCATTCGGATCAATATTGAAAGTATCAAAATCATTTACGGTATAGTTTTGATTAAACACTAAAGTTCTATTGCCAAAATCATCTAATTGATAAATTTCTAAGGCATAAGTACCGGACGAGCCTATCGTTACTTCATAAAATTGTGCAAAAGTAAAATCATTAAATTGACAAGTTGTAAAAGAATTATCAAACTTTGGAGACTCTGGCTTACTATCTTTTACAGAAATAGCTATTTCAGCAGTTTGACAGCCTGCTACCGCTGTAGCGTTAAAATACTGAGTATTTAAACCAATATCATATAAAAAATAATTACCTGTATTAAACTCGTTAGTTACCTCTAATAAGTCGCCATCAGCATTATACCAAACTAGTGTTTCAATTGTTTCTATAACTGGTAATGGATCACCAAAACAAGTAACTGATTGCTCAGGTATTATAGGTACAGCAGGACAGTCTACCGGACAATCACATCCTATAGAACTAACTGATAATATGCCATTACCCATTTGGCTTTCAAATGCAACAGTTCCAAAACCGGTACCATCATTTGGATGATAAATTACAATTTCATAAACACTGTTACTTACTTCTGTAGATTCAACACTTAGAATTGGCATACCATTGTTATCAAGTATTGGTGGATTGGCATTAGAAAATAGTGTCCAAATATCGCCTGTTGGTGCGGTAATAATTACAACATCTTGAATCAAATCAAATTGGCCATCTCCGTCAAGATCAATATTGTTACTTGATATGCAATCACAATTATTGGCCACGGATATGCTTACCACTTGACAACTACCATCATTACAATTTGCATCAGGGTTATAGTTGGGAGCCATCGGGTTTGTGCAACCCAATACTTGTGTGGTTGTTGTGCAATTACAATTGTCTACATCCCAAATCTCAACACCATTAGTGCAATCACCATCATCTATGCAAGGAATTGGCGGTATACCAGACACACACTGACAACCATCCCACGACTCTTCTCCATTTGTACAAACCCCATCATTACAATTACCTGGATTAATTGGTGGGATACCTGCTACACATATACATAAGTTCTCATCCCAAGTCTCTAAACCGTTTGTACAATTACCATCATCACAAGTGCCAGGGTCTGGACAACTGAAATCACAAGTATCGTCATCACAATTAGCATTTGGATTGTAGTTGTTTGCGGTAGCATCAGTACAACCTATTACTTGGAGCTGATCAATTATACAATTACAAGCATCGGTTGGATCTATTATTTCTGTATCACCTATGCAAGGATCATCGTTGCAAATTGGTGCTGCTTGGCAAGTTGCATCGTCGCAGTTAGCCATAACATCAAAGTTACAAGCTGTGGCATCGGTGCAGCCTTCAATAGGAGTAGTTTCGTTAATACAACTACAAGTAGTGGCATCCCAAGTGCCACCAAAAGGCCCAACCGTACAATCTTGATTACACGTGTTGTCATATATTTCACAACTACCATCATCAGTATTTGAAACAGGATCGAAGTTGGACGAACAAGCATCGGTACAACCCATTATTACATCCGTATCGCACATACAAGTGCTGGCATTTAAAGTGGTATTTGACGGACAAGTAGAAGTATTGACCACCATACAGGTCGCTGCATCAAAACTATCATCGGTTAAATCGCAACCGTCATCGGGGTCGGGTTCGTTGCAAGGATCAACACAAGCCGTGTTGCCTAAATCGCAAGTGTCATCATCGCAGTTAGCTGCGACATCATAATTACAAGCCGTTGCATCGGTGCAGCCCGTAACGATTATTACATCTACTACACAAGCGCAAGTAGTGGCATCCCATATTTCAAGATCGCCTATTAAACAATCGGTATTACAATCGGTGCTGTAACCCATACATAAATTATCGTTGGTAGATAATGGATCATAAGCTGGATCGCAAAGGTCTAAACATCCGTCAACTGCATCGGTGATGCATTCACAATTGCCAGCATCAAAACTGGTGCCTGATGCACAGTTTGGCGTGTTGGTTATTGTACAAGTCGCTGCATCAAAACTATCATCGGTTAAATCGCAACCGTCATCGGGATCGGGTTCGTTGCAAGGATCAACACAAGCCGTGTTGCCTAAATCGCAAGTGTCATCATCGCAGTTAGCTGCGGTATCATAATTACAAGCCGTGGCATCGGTACAGCCCCTAACGATTACTACATCTACTATACAAGCACAAGTAACGGCATCCCATATTTCGAGATCGCCTATTAAACAATCGGTATTACAATCGGTGCTGTAACCCATACATAAATTATCATTGGTAGATAATGGATCATAAGCTGGATCGCAAAGGTCTAAACATCCGTCAACTGCATCGGTGATGCATTCACAATT
>ENA-ORXM01000505-ORXM01000505.1-marine-metagenome-genome-assembly--contig:-NODE-505-length-68401-cov-5.131081_pt1 | contig 68401 bp, 50 predicted proteins | sample MGYA00237867_ERZ511480 | MGnify/ENA primary metagenome ERZ511480 (study PRJEB26309, sample SAMN06266103) | marine metagenome | isolation source: Algal blade | place: United Kingdom:Sidmouth, United...
AAATGACATAGATTATCGCTTCAGCTTGGAGACCGCTTCGTCCAACAAGCCCGAAGATTCATTTTCAATAGAATCTTCAGCCTTTTATGTTATCTGCTGGTTATTTTTCATTTAATTCATTTTCATGTATCCAAAGTTTATTGCCTATTGAATCAAAATTATCTTTAAACCTTACTAATGATTCGGATGATATTGATTTCTTAATTAATGCAAATTCATAGAACTCATCAATTCCAACACCAATTCTAACATTTGAGAAATAAATAGTATCATTAAGTAATTTCCAGTTCCCTTTCGTTGTAGAAATTGAGAAGCATCTCTGTTTTTCTACGAACGTATTGTTAGCATAGAGTTTAAATTGTGTATTGCAATTTCCACCTCCTGTGCTACTTGCTCTGAGTATTGGTTTTGATTCGAATTTTTCGAAATTTATAATTCCATATGGCTTGATATAGGTAGTTAATAAGACAAAAATTCCAATTACAACAGATGCAATTCTCCATAATCTGTCTTCTTTTTTTGATAAATTGATAAGATGAACCACTACTAAAATTAAAAGACTGATAAATAAGATGAAATTTATAGTTATAAAAATAATTACAATAAATCCAATATTTTGCTCCCAATAATACTGAGTATTAATTATCAAGAAATAACTTAGAAACAATATGATTGAAGTTTTTGGTCTCAAAATTTCATCCTTCTAAAGTGAATTTAAATTTCGCTTTCTATAAAACCTAATTTCTTTGTTATGCTCGCTTAATCCTACATCATAATAATGATGGAATCCTTCAATGAATTTGTTCCCATAATCATCAATTACTTTTATCTTGTTTTTTTTGATAAGATGATATGAAATACAATCTTGCGGATTACCATACAGACAGTTTTTAGGAATACTCTTCGAGAAATTATTTAATGATAAAACCTCACCTGAAATAGAGAAAAATTCTGTTACCACAATGTCATTATTGTGTGAGTAGACTTTTGTATCATTTACTGAGATCCAATCTTCCTTTATTGATTTCAAGACTTCAATTTCTAATTTTATTTCATTAATGAAAGGAAGATTCGTTAAACGGTTAATTCCATTTTCAATTTCGTTGATATATATAGAAGCTGGGTTAATATCGTTCTTAAGAATAACATTTTGGGGTCCAAAGAAGACAGTTGGTATATGTTGAGAACAAAATACTTGACCATGAAGTAAACTGGGAAACATATATAATAAAATGTATATTAGTTTTAGTCTCATTACTTTATAAAGTTGGTATTTCCACATGATTAAAACAACGGTTCTAAGTATTTATATTATTAAGTCCAAGCCATTCATGCTGAATGTTTTCCATTAGTAATGCATTATCAAAGATTGTTGATCCCAAGGGAAAGATATTTTTATCGTCAAAATAACTTGATTCAATTGATTCTACATCTAAAGGTGATGTTTGCCAATTTTTTATATTAAGTTTTAATCCATGAAATCCTTTAGAAAATGGCGAATAACCAATTGATCCTTTTCTTAAAAATTCTGATGCTTCTATAGCATTTTTAAAAATGCTCTTTTCATTCCAATTTTGAGATTTTGAAGCATTTATTCTTAGATAAGTTCCATCGTTGTTTTCTAACTCAATTAGAAATTTCCCATTATTTTCATCTGTTTTAAAATTAGATAAATGATGAATTCCTGGAAAGATGAACCCTCCAGCTAAACTATTAATCCTGGATGATGTATCTCTTCTTGGTATATAGACACCTTCTCTTTCAATACCGTTATAAGTCCATCTTACAGCTATTCTATGTGCACCGTTCTCTGATTTAAAACCAAATAGTTTTGGCATGCAAGTCGGTCTAATTTTAGATAGCTTAATTAAACAAATACCTGCAACTCCTCTTCCTTCAACTAATTTTGGTTTGAAAGGTTTAGGAAGAATATTTTGGACTACATTTTCATCGATACTGTAGTTAATCAAAATTCTACGTTCTATTACTCCTTCTATTTTTGGAACCATCATAATTTTTCAACTTGCAGATAACGAATGATGGTATCCGTCGTCTCTATGAGGAACGAATAGATATGACGTGATCACCTATTGTTATAGATAGGTTTTATTTGACAAGCATTTCGTTTAAAACATCTTTAATATCAACAATTGTTTTGACACTAATTTGACCCATCACGTTTGTTATTCTTCTCTTGTCTATAGTCCTTATTTGATCTATGGCTATCATGCCTTTTATTTTGGCCTTATTAATTTTGATTCGTGTTGGGTATTTCTTTTTATTACTGGTTATTGGGACTATAATTACTGTGTTAAGAACTTCATTCATTTCATTTGGAGATACTATAATACAAGGTCTTGTTTTTTTAATTTCACTTCCGAAGGTAGGGTCTAAATTTACAATTGTTAGATCATATTGATTCATAGTTCATCTTCTTCAAAAAAGTCAGGTATTCTGTTTTCTTCGTTAGGATCGTTAACCATTTTTTTAAACTCTTTAGTCCAGTTCTCTCTTGGTTTCTTAATGGGTCTCAATTCTATGTACCCATCTTTCAACTTTAGCTCAACTGAGTTCGTTATTCGATATTCTTCTAATATTGATTTTGGAATCCTTAAACCCTTTGAGTTTCCGACTTTAATCACGTTTATTCTCATGTTATTACATTGTGCATACAAACATACAAATATTATTTCGCTTTTGCTCGTATTTAATGGATGTAATGATTTGTTGAAATTTGTATTAGTTATTTTAGAATGGTCAAAGTATGATTTTTACTTATCTATAACGTCCCACAGCTATGTGCTGTATGCTTGTATTTGCCACCACTAAAGATAATAAGAAATTTTACCATCTTACAACTTCTACCAACTTTCAAAACCACAAAAAGCATATGGCATCATCTAGGTGGTGTTAGGTATTGTGCGTGGCGCGCATGAAATATTCACTCCCCTGCTACCAAGTTGAAGGGTTACCGCTGAAGTTTGGCTGCAATTCGAACGAAGCATGAAGTATTTAAGAAGGTAAAGTAAAATGACAAAATATTCTTTATGAAACACATTCGGTCGCTACAAATAATCACGAAAGCACAAATCTATAATTACCACCTGTAAATTTAGTGTAATACCATCCGATCGCTCCTGGATTTAAAACCACAAACCAAAACCGCCAATAAAAACTAAAGAGCATTTTTCAAAACGTTCCGCATGGAATTATTTATGAAACAACATTTAAATGCCAGTGCCTTTTTCGATTACCATTCGAGCGGGGGCTGAAAAACTTTATGAACCTCTGCGCAAGATCAAAACATTTAAACTTGGAGTAATAAATTCCAGAAAAAATTCTCACCAAACCTCCTAGAGCATTATACCTAACACGTTTATAAACGTCATTGCCTATATACAATATTATAAAGTTACCTCTAATCGAGCGGACTTTTAATGCCCAGGAGCTTATGTTTTGCCACATGCGTGTATATTTCTGTGGTTTTGCTGCTAGAATGACCCAACAAAGTCTGAATATATCTTAAATCCACACCGTCTTCTAGTAGGTGTGTAGCAAATGAATGGCGCAAAGTGTGTGGAGTTACGCGTTTTCTAATTCCAGCAGCACTTACAGCCTTGACTAAAATTTTCCGGACACTACTCACACTGTATTGCTGGCCTTTAGGACCCTCAAACAAAAAAACCTTTGGTTTACATTTTATGTAGTAATACCGAAGATCTTTTAAAATCTTTTCAGATAAAACAGTATATCTATCCTTTTTGCCTTTCGCAGCTCTTATATGGATCATCATCCGCTTACTATCAATATCCGAAATTTTAAGATCAACAATTTCATTTCGGCGCAAGCCTGCAGAGTAAAGCAATGAAATTATGCACCTATGTTTGATGTTTTTTATGCTTCGTAAAATGCTTTTGACTTCTGACTTTGCTAAAATCCTAGGCAAAGTATTTTCAGATCGCGGTCGCTCTATACTGTAAAACCTATTCGGCATACCCAAAACAATTTCAAAATAGAATTTAATAGCATTAATAGCTACGTTGATATAACTATTTGATTTTTGAAAATGGACCAAGTGCTGTATATAAGCATATACATCTTCCTCATCCAATTCCACGACATTACTAGTAGGGAAATAATTTATGAATTTTTCAAAAGCTGAAATATAACTTTTAGCCGTACTGTTTGCATATTTTTTAACTTCTAATTTTCGCAAATAAGACTCAGGGCAAGCTTTGTAGCCTGGAGTTGTTTTTCGGCTTCTATACCTTTTTAAATCTATGTCCGAATGACCCGTATGCAAGGGTTTATTAACAAAAAAGTACTTCAGATTCAACCATACAACGCCTTTAAACAAAGAAAATATCTTCTTTAAATTTTTCTTGTTGTTGGGTACATATTGCATACTGAAGTCTTTACTCCATTGGACTTGATCCAACTGAAGAACCAAAGCTTCAATGACCTTGTCTTGGTGATGTTGAAATCCAATATACTTTTGACCATTAATCAATAAATGCTTCAGCGTAATACATTTTCTCTTTATAACCATAAGTGTTTTTTTTAACTATTGTGAAAAAATAGGTGAGATGGGAACCTTATGCTATAAATAATAGTATATTATTCGAATAAAATACTAATATGAGTCAGATAAAAAAACGACAATGCTTGGTTTGCAAAACAGAAATCCAAGGCAGAAGCGATAAAATATTTTGTGATGTTTACTGCAAAAGCAATTACCAATACCAACAAATAAAATCAGACAACGCCAGCTTGCATCACAAAATCACAAAGCAATTGAGACTTAATAGAAAAATTTTAAAAGATCATAACAAAGCAGGTAAGGCCACAGTAAGAGTAACAGAATTAATAGAGTTAGGATTTAACCCACGCATTTTTACCCATTACTGGAAAAACCCAAATAAGAAAACATATCTATTTGTTTATGAGTACGGCTTCTTAAAAATCACAAACAACAAAAAAGAAAAATACCTCCTGATTAAATGGCAGGATTATATGTACGAGCAAATTGGAAAGATCTAAATTGAAATCGCTCGTTTAATACAAATCTGCATTATCTGCGAATTGAATTTCATCAAAATATCGATCAATCAATCAATCAATCAATCAATCAATCAGTTAATGCATTCTAACGTTTAATACATATGATGCATGCGACGCTTCAATGCTAAGTTAATGACTTTCGCTAAAAGTGAAAAACAAGAGCCAAATTCAACTTCAAAACATCAGAAGCTGCATGTGGCATCATGTATATTGTTAGAGTTCTACCCTTTATTACTTACGCATGATGGGTGGTGGCTTCATTGTGATTTCTCCATTATTCAACACATAGTATAGATTACCTTTTTTCCAGAAAGTATCTGGAATTCCAAATTTTATATTTTCTTCTTTTGCTTCCTTTACGGCTTTATTTGCAATTCGAATTATGTTTACTAAATCGATGTAAAGTTTATCGTTACTAAGTTGCTTAACTTGTTTCATTGTCCAATTTTTTGAAATTTTGCAAACAGGAATTCATTCTCTACACTATATTCTTTTTTATCTCCAATAGCAACTTGTTGAAAACTGTTTGCTCCATTATATAGTAGATGCCATTCGTCGACTAAAAGAGTAAAGTTTTTCCAAAAGTTATCTTTACTTCTATAGAATCTTCTTACGATGTCATCTGTCGGAACATCATGCTCTCCTTTTATCACCCTTGTTTTTACTCTTTCAACGCACAATTCTGCATCATCAAGAAATATGTAGATAATTTTAACATTGAATCCAGATTTTTTAGCCTTAATCGCTATTTTATTAATGTAAGTTCCTGACAAAGTTGTTTCGACTACAAAATTATTGCCTTCCCTGATAAATTAATTGCTTATCAGCCACTTACTTTTATATTAGATTGGTATTTCAACTAAAGATAACCAATTTGCACAATAGATTAAACTTGTTCGAATCAAACATTTAAAGGCCTTATTTGTGTTTTCTGAATTGTCAATAGAAATGAATAAATTACAGCCGTCAATTAAAAAATTGAATGGAGGTTTTTTTGGTGACCTCTAACGTCCCACAGCTAAGTGCCTTATGCTTATATTCGCCATCATTAAAGTTAACAAGAAATATTACCATCTTGCAATCTCTACCATTTTTCAAGGATACCAAAAGAATGTGACATTATAAGGTGGCGCTAATTCTAGGGTATTCTTTTGGCAATGTATTCTTTGGGACTCAATATTAGAATTTTTGAGTTTTTAAAGGCCTTCAAATTTTTAGCTACACGTAAAATGGTGGTCCTTTAGCCAGCAAATCAATTGTAAGATTCGTATCTACAAATACTCTCACTAATCATTATTTTCATCTAGATATTTACTTCAAGATATTTTATAGTCAAAATTTTCTGGAAATTCTCCTACACCGCACAAGCTTTCAACCAAGGGTGATAAATAAATATCGTCCTCTCTCTCTAATTTACTTGTTAATGTTTGAAAGTAGGATTCAATCATCGTGCATAGGCTAGTCCGTTGCTTTTGTCATACTTTTTTGCTTTATTAATTATTTGTTGATTTAAACTTAATGTTAGTTTCTTATCCATAATTCAAAACATTTACGTACAAACGTAAATTATTTACACGCAAATATCAATCTTGGTTTTATTTTTCTTTCCGAGAGATAACAAGTGCAACATCGACTGACAACTCGGAAGAACACGCTTCTCATCAAACTTATTGAGCCTATTTAATTATTATCACAAGGCTGTATTTTTGCTTCAAAAACTGTCCCTAAGATAACCTCAAAATTTGGTGTAAGATCAATATCTGTACCTGCTGTATATAAGATATTATTACCGCTGTTAATTATAGCATCAGACTGTAAATTTATTTCTGCACGATAGGTGTCTTGCAGTAAAACAGGAATCACAAGATAGACACTATCACACGGTGGTGGAGGCCCACAACCTTCATCAACAATCCCATCACAATTGTTATCCTGTCCATCACAAATCTCAGTATTGCCAGGATAATTATTGGGATCAGCGTCATCGCAATCAGTATCGTTATTGGCATAACCTGATGGCAAACTACATGACATTATCATATGAGTAGGATCTCCATATCCATCTGAATCTGCATCGAAATAAAAGGTCAACAAAACGCCTTCATCTATAACGCCATCACAGTTATTATCTTTCCCATCACACGTCTCTATATTACCCGGAAAATTATCAGCATCCATATCATCACAATCTGTATTGTCCACAACGTAACCAAACGGTTGCGTACACGCGACCAACGCGTTATTGGAATCTCCGAATCCATCAGTATCACTATCTGCATAATAAGTCTGACCAACACCTTCATCTATTATCCCATCACAATTATTATCTTGTCCATCACACACCTCTGTATTACCTGGGAAATTATTAGAATCAGTATCATCGCAATCTGTATTATCTGTAACATATCCTGAAGGTGCAGAACATACAAAAACGCTATTATTAGAATCACCAAATCCATCATTGTCTGTATCGGCATAAAAATTAATACCTGCGCCTTCATCGACTATACCATTACAATTATTATCCTGCCCATCACAAACCTCTGAATTACCCGGATAATTATTAGGATCAAAATCATCACAATCTGTATTATCTGCAACAAAACTAGGAGGTTCACTACATGCCTCTAAGGGCGAATTGGGGTTTCCAAAACCATCTTGATCAATATCTTCATAAAACGTTTGTGTAACGCCTTCATCAACAACACCATCACAATTGTTGTCTAGTCCGTCACACACCTCTGTATTGCCAGGGAAATTATTAGCGTCTGTATCATCGCAATCTGTATTATCTACAACATACCCTGATGGTTGCGTACAAGCATCAATGGTATTAAAATTGTCGCCAAATCCATCACCATCCCCGTCAAAATAATAAGTGGTAGACGTAGAACAGCATTCAAAAATATAAGCGGCCCCTTCTTGTGAAAATGCGCCATCGACACCTTGAGCGCCTGCAATAAATCTGTCTCCAGAAATTGACGCACCCCACCCCAATGCATCGGAATTCATTCCATCAGATGCATGATACTTAGTTTCTGACCAACTAGATCCATCCCATTCTAATAAATATATGGCTCCTTGAAAATTACCATTATCATCGTCACCTCTTGCCCCAGATACAAACTTGTCATCTTCCAATGCCACCGAACTCCCAAACAAATCACCTTCTTGCCCATCCGATGCTAAAATTTTAGTTTCAATCCAAGCACTCCCATTCCAATCATAAATATAAACGGCTCCTGCAAGGTTAGCCACTTCATCCCTACCTGGTGTGCCCGTAATTATCCTATCATCAAGAAAATCTATGGTACTTCCAAAATTATCTTGAGGCAATCCGTCAGAAGCACTAATGATTGTTTCACTCCAAGTAGAACCACTCAATTCAAAATGATGAATTTGTCCTGCATCATTTATGTCACTTGATACAATAAAACTATTGCCTTCAAGTGAACACTCCCATCCCAAAAAATCTTGTACTTGTCCAGTAGAAGAACTCAATTTCGTTTCTACCCAATTGGAACCGTCCCAATCATAAACATAGAGACTACCTGAATCTGATCCAGAGTCATCATCATAAATAGCACCTACTATAATCCGATCACCTTCTACATCCAAACTCCAACCAAATCTATCTTCGCTGGCGCCATCACTTGCAGTGATAATACTTGTTTCTATCCAATTGGCACCATCCCAATCATAAACATAAACAGCACCATGATTAGAATCTGCGAACGGTGAACCTACAATTACACGATCTCCATCCACAGCTACATCAAAACCATATGAGTCTCCCACGCTAGCATTTGAAGCCAACAATGTTATCGGATTCCAATTGGTGCCATCCCAATCAAATACATTTACACTACCTGTATCTCCATTGCCATTAGGTGTACCAAAAACAGCACGATCACCATCCAAAGCAACGACTTTACCAAAATAAATAAACGATTCAGGAACAGGGGGTAAAAGTTTAACTTGCTCTGAGCAAGATTGAGCATCAATATTTAAATAAAAACAAACTAAAAGAATCAAAGACAAAGCTTTCATATGATCTAGAGATTAATGATTTAAATTTCTCTAAAGATAAAGTCTTATCCCTTCGATCAAATCAAAATTAAACGAACAGATGACTGAAAGACAATTAGTGTATTTATTTTAAAATAAGCTCTGCGCAACTGTTTACTTTTCAGCGATTAATAGATACTAGTGCCGAAATTTAAAATACATAAAATGAGCCTCCTGAGAGTGCAATTCTGTGTGCAATTCTGTGTGCAATTCTGTGTGCAATTCTGTGTGCAATTCTGTGTGCAATTTGCATAATATTTCTTTCAGCTCAGGCAAAATTTCTGATTTTTCTTCTCAATACTTCTAATAATTGATAAAGAACGTAGTCTATAAAATTGCAAAAAAAAGCTGATAATAATTTACCAGCCTTCTTAAAACTCTATCCTTCAATAGGATAAAAAAATTGTTCTGAAACAACTTTTCCATCTTTGATGCGGTATAGTGCAATTTCATTATCTTTTGCTCTTACTCTCCCTTTCATTTTTACATCCATCTCCATCGAACATGTAAAATGATCTCCTGCAACAATGGGATCACTCACCTCCATCCCATAGAATTCTTCCACCATATTTTGAAATTGTTCGCCTTTAATTTTAATAGCTTCCATGCCCTCTACTCTACCAGGAAGTCCTTCTGCCCCTTCCATTTCAATACTTACACAATTTGGCGAATACAATTCTATGTATGCCTCTTCAAATTTTCCATTTCTGCAATACGCTACAAGTTTGTCTGCGATTTCTTGAGTTGTCATATTTCTTTTAAAGTTTAGAGTGATTAAATAATTTCTGTGAATTAAGATTATACCAAATGCTTTATTTAAAAGTAATAATCAATGTATTTCCGAATTAAACAATTTTCGTTTCCATACCATGAATACCACATAATCTTTTACATCAAATATAATAATATAGTAAAAGTAAAATCAAGTAGTGACATTATACGTCAGGGCTGTAAATCTATTTCAGGGCAAGACAAAAAGTATTCTCTGAGATCAAATTGTCTATCTTCAAACACTTCTTCTAAAACTATAAAATTTTGGATTCTGTCCAATCTAAAGTTGCGATAGTCTGCTCTAAGTTGGCACCAAGCTATGAGAATCCATTTTTCATTAACACTATAAATGGCAACAGGCTCAACTTTTCGAATAGTTTCAACTTGACTTTGTGCTATGTAAACTATTTCAGTAACTCTTAAATTTACAATAGCCATTTGTATCGCTGATAATGAATTTGATCTGGCATTAAGATCCCTCTCTTTAACGACAAGCATTTTATTTTTCAAATATTCCCCTTTCAATTGCAAGGAACTCTTAAATACAGATTTGATTTTGGTTAGGGTTTGCCCAAATACATCAATTAATGATTCATCATTTGTCTGAGCTATCAAATGCTCTGCAGTGACCAATGCATTAACTTCATCCTCTTCAAACATAATAGGCGCTACAGTATATCCATCCAATATTGAATAACCTTTCCCTTCAATTGTAATTATGGGAACACCTGATCCCTCTAGTTTTCTGATATCCCGATAAATAGTCCGCACACTTACTTCAAATTTTTCAGCCAGTTCCTTTCCTGTAACCAGCCTCCTAGACTTTAGGATGGTCAAAATGGATAGCAATCTTGAGAGGTGGTTCATAACTTTTGAGTCAAAACTATAAACTATTGATGACATAATACGTCACAGGTAAAACCTTTCAGATAAGAAAATGGTCTTACTTCATAAACCACTTTAATTGTCTACAAATGCATTAATTTAAAAACAGGGCTTCTAAATTTACAGTGAAGTCTCCTGATGCATTTGGTACAATTAAACTGCCTTGCACAAACCATGTGCCATCGCTCTGTCTCTCCCCTTGAATACAACCAGAACTTATTTCTTTAAATTCAGTATCCAGACAAAAGCAAATTTCTCGATAATGCATATTTAAATTTTTCAATTGCTCATCTTCTGCTGAGAAACTTGTTCTAGAAGCATCCAATTCGAAAACAAGTATGTTAGTATACTCATCATCAGCGATCTCCATAGCCCCTTCCGTACTATTATTCATTTGAAATACAATCTTATCACCTGCTCCTATCCCTTCTCGTTCCGTAATATCTACCTCTGATTGACCGAAGACCTTAAAACTACAATCCCATTCATCAATGCATTCTTCAGATAAAACGTCAGTTTCAATGTCATCCAAGCATGTAAAGTTGCAATTTTCACAAGTGGGCAGGTCATCTTTACCACATGACAGCATAATAACTAAGCATATAAAGATAAGGACAATGGCGTTTTTCATGATTTGTATATTTTAAACTGTGAACAAGCATTTATATTTAAGGACTTCAACTTTCCTCCCCCCGTTGGAAAAATTAAAATAAAAAAAATCAAACTCTCCCTAAGCATCTCACCCAAAATTCCAAAATCAAAAATCAAAAACCCCAAATCAAAAATCCCAAATCAAATTCCCCTTCTTAATTCTCAATTCTCCATTCTCTATTCATAATTCTCCATTCTCCATTCTCCATTCTCCATTCTTAATTCTTAATTCTTAATTCTCAATTCTCCACTCCTAATTTTCCACTCCTAATTTCCCCTTCTTAATTCTTAATTCTTCATTCTTAATTTTTCATTCTTAATTCCCCTTCTTAATTCTTAATTCTCAATTCTTAATTCTCCATTCTCCATTCTTAATTCTTAATTCTTAATTTTTCATTCTTAATTCCCCTTCTTAATTCTTAATTCTTAATTCTCAATTCTCCACTCTTAATTCTCCACTCTTAATTCTCCACTCTTAATTCTCCATTCTCCATTCTCAATTCTCCATTCTTAATTCTTAATTCTTAATTTTTCATTCTTAATTCCCCTTCTTAATTCTCCATTCTCCATTCATAATTCTCCACTCCTAATTTTCCATTCTTAATTCTTAATTTTTCATTCTTAATTCTCAATTCTCCATTCTTAATTCTTAATTCTTAATTCTTAATTTTTTCATTCTTAATTCCCCAAATCACTCATAACTCAAAATCAACCCCTACCCTTTCTGCGCATCAATAATCTTCTTCTTCAACTCCAGAAACTCCTCCTCCGTCAAAGCCCCATCATTACGCATTTGTGTAATCGACTCCAACTGCGCCACAAAATCTTTAGGCGGCATATCTGTCTCCGGAATATCCATTTCCTTATTTACAACAGTCTCAGCTTTCGCATGCTTTACAATTTCATCCTTCTCCATATTCTTAGCCATCTGCTTCCCCTTCTCAAACTTCTCGTCATAGTACTTCTTCAATCGTGAAGGATCAAAATCTAAAAAAGTACCCCCCGTCTCAAAATGCTTTTTATAAACCTCTCCTAACGCATAAGTAGAACCACCAGACAATACCGCTAACGTCACGCCACCTAATACCGAGCCTATCCCTGGAATAAATTTAACAGCACGAGCACCCAATCTTGCCAATCCCGAACCCGTCAAGGCCGTGATCACAGCTTTACCTTCCGTCTCCTTAAAGTTGAGTTCATATACTTTGCACAATTGTCTAATCATATCCAACTGAATAGCAGAAACGGCAAAGAAATCCGCTATAGGTACAGGAATAAAGCCCGCACCCATCGACCATATCATATGATTTTTTATTATTGAATTGGCATGAGCTAAACGGCCATCTTTTTGCTTTTCATCTTTTGACATAAATCTTGTTTTATTATTCAAAGTAAATTTAACGAATAAGAGTTTCAATATGGTGTTAAAATTCGATGAACAACCGCATTTTCAGGATATTAATATCTATTAGGTCATTTATTAATTATTTCTCTGACTTAAAGATCATTTAATCTAGTTACTAAAATTGAGTAATCGACATCAGCCATAAGTGAGTTAAATGAGTATTTTATAGCTTTGCGCGAAAGTCAAAATAGAATTGAAATCCATTCAGAATATTTGAAGGACTAGCCTCTTTAGAGATAAGTTTAAGTGTTGAGTGCTATAAAAACAACTTATTCAATTTAAAACAGAAAGATTTTTTTTCATTGAATTTACAAATCCAACTCAGGCACAAGCCTGGGCTTTTTCTACAATATTATCGACAAGCCAAAAGTCAATACAAAAACCAAATTCGTAATGGCCATCTGCTTGAGAAAGGGATCCAGCTCTTCTTTGGGTTTTGTGGATACCGATTTGGCATTCGCGAAAAGCAAAGGCACAACCAAAAGAAATAAAAATTGTGTAGGCGAATTAAAATTGAGAACGACATAAATTATTGACAACAATAATCCCAAGCCCAATAATGAAACATGATAAATACGCGCACGTCGTAAACCTAAACGTACTGGAATTGAAAATTTACCTGCCAATTTATCCGAATCAATATCTCTGATATTATTGATATTTAAAACGGCAACTGTGAAGAGTCCACAACTAGCGGCAGGAAGCCAGACGTCCCAATGCATCGTTTTAACTTGTAAATAAAACACACCCAAAACGCCTACAATACCAAAAAAAAGAAACACAAAAAAGTCACCTAATCCAACATAACCATAGGGCAATTTACCATTTGTATATAATACCGCCGCAAGGATCGACAACAAACCCAAAGTCAAAAAGATGTACAAGGTACTTTTAGATAAGTCCGAGACATAAAGGAGATATGAACCAGAGAGTAAACTTAAAAAAGCAAAAATAAAGATAGCAGTGCGCATCTGACCACGCGTTATCTCACCTGATTGCACTGCCCGACTAGGTCCTTTTCTGTCTGCACTGTCTGCTCCATGTATAGCATCTCCATAATCATTGGCTAAATTGGATAAAATCTGAAGCAATAAAGTGGTTAATAAACTTAACGCAAATATCTGAAAATCAAATGAATGATAAGCGTGGGCTAAAAAAGATCCCATCCCTATACTGGCTAAAGCTAATGGTAAGGTACGTAATCGTGCGGCTCGAATCCATGACTTCATATCGCTTAAACAGTACTGTTTTGATTTTGTTTTAAAATTCTAAGGTGACCGAAATTAACCCTTTCTCTCTCTAAAATCAAAGAAAACACAATAGCAATTCCCACTCAAATCATTTCTCAACGTTCCTCAATTTTTGTTAGGCACTGACCCTCCATTCCATACACTCCAAGTTTCATCGTAAATGGATCTATAATTTATAGTCAACTTCAATTGGTCACTCAGTAATACCTCTAAAACCTTTAGAATTCTCATTACATATTGTAATCAAGGAAATCCTATAATCTTATAAATCCTGATTCTGCATTTTTTCCTTCTTGCGCGTAAACTTTTTCACAGCCATCAGTTAGATTTAAAAAGTTTTTCCAGACGCTTATTTCCTCTAGGAACCAGAAGCGTTTCAAAATCATCAAGCCGACTTAATGCCTCAGCAATCTTAAGCAGAGATTCAAATGAAATTTTTCCAAAGCGCTCAAACCTTTTTATGCTTCCATAAGAGACACCTGATTTTTCAACTAAATCCTGTTGCGTCCAATTCAATTCTTTTCTTAATTCAGCAACATTCTTAGCCGTTGACATGAGTATATCAGATGGCAATTTATTTATACTATACTTTCCCATAATAGACAATATATCATCTATTAGATCAAGGAAATCCTTTAATCATTTAAATCCTGAATCTGCGTTCATCAAGCAAATCCTATATTCATACAAATCCGATTCTGTACTTTTTATCTACTCCCCTATTTTCAATGATACCCCCTCACTATGACTACTAAACTCTGGCGCATACATAGATTGTATTTCTGTAATCCCATTTGAAAATTTACCTTGATGACCTGCATACACATCATATTCAAAAACAAAGTTTCCTTTAGGTAAAAAATCAAAATAAAAGTACGTCGCTATATCTTTAGTACTTTCATAATAAGACAAACCATCTTGGTATTTGTATTGACTCAAAACATTAAATGGTTCTAAACCACTACTGCGCATATCTTTCATTTGAATAAATTCCATAGGCCTATCTACCTTCAACTCAATTCTAATTCTTAACTTATCACCAGGTATCAATTCTGTGTTTGCATCTACTACATTCAGCACTTCTCCATTACCATCCATCTCTACACGAAATATATTTTTTACAATTTTCAAAGGCGTATCTTCAAAACTTTGGATCGCATCTAAGTCCTCAAAATACTGCCAATATGCTCCACCCCATGCCACATGATTATTAGGATTAACAACTTTAATCTCCTCCATCGATTCAGTTATTTCCTTACCTGCAAATTCCTTTTTACCATACCCCGTAAAAGATGTTGCCTCATCAAAATTGAGCTTCACATCTCCGCCTACGTAAACTTCTACCTCTTCACCCTTTGCCAACCAATGTTCACTATCTAACATGAAAGCATAAACCGCTGCAGAAGTAGCTCTCGATGTTTTCCAACTGTTCACTTGTTTGTGCTTGAGCAAATACAACTTTAATCCATCAATGACCTTCTGATCAACATCTCTAGATTTATACAATTCAATCATCAAAGCTTGCTTTTCAATATTAGATTGATACCAATAATAACCCGCTTGATCATTCCAATAGTAACCCAAAGCCTCATTAATGATCATCTTTTCTGACAATGATTTATAGATTTTATCAGACAAGCTTTGTCTTTTCCACTGTGGTAAAGACAGGCTCAACATCGCTTGCTGATAGGTATTTAATTTTAACCAATGCTTTTCAGCTTTAGCTAAATAGTACTCAATTACTTCTCCTACTTTAGAGTCAATAGACACATCCATAAAGTAACTGCGCATATAGAGAAACTGAACAATAGTTGCGGCTATATGCTCATCATCCTTGTCATGCATACGCTCATAATATTCTACCAACCTGTCATCAGAATACTTAACGGCACGATCAATCATCCTTTTATCAAAGACGTCATCAACAACTCCCAGTTGCTTCAAATGACCAATGCCTTCTAGGAGATACTGCGTGATATACCAATTGTCTTTACCACCAGCCATCCACGTAAAACCACCATTGCTACTTTGCCTCTTTTTAATTTCAGCCCACCTCTTCTTCAACTCATTCTGCACATTATTTTCATCTAAAAATATTGACAAGGCTTTCATAACACCCTCTTCGCGCAGAGCATCTTGCACCCATGGCGTTTCTTCTAATGAAGAGATTTTCAAGCCCTCATTTTTATTAAGTTGACTTTTATAATCATTCGTATCAGCCCAATGCTGAATAACTTTTTGAATATCTTTATCCTGCGACACCAAGTCGTGACCTATTAATGCTCCATACCATCCATCAAACAATTGTGTTGTTGCCTGAGCCTGCTCATCTAACAAGTAAGGCAAAGTTTTTAAAACCAACCAAGATGGATTTGAAGTTATTTCAACACTATATTTATAATTATCCAATGAAGATGAGGCATTCATTTTTTCCATGGCCTTAAAGGCGAATGTCTTAGTCTCTTTTGATGAAACATGCATTGCCATAGACTCAGTAACCAATTTGCGATTGGATAAAACAGGAACAATATTTTGTTCGCCATCAGCGTAAGCGCCACCATTTGAACGCACAACGACCCTTAGTGCTCCAGAATAATCTTTCGGCACATTAATCCACCAGCCAATATTTTTACTTTGTCCTGGCATGAGCGTTTCTTCAATATTTACATTTTCAATATTCCACGCTTCATTCAAATTTTCATCTGAAATAAAATCAAACAACTCCAATGTGTTTCGGATGTCAATCAGCCTATCACTTAAATTACTGACTTTCGCATTCAGAAATACTTCATCACCCTGCCTCACAAACCGTGGCATATGTGGCTCTATCATTAACTCCTTTTGCGTAACAATTTGCTTGACATCAAATGCGTATTTCAAGTCCTGCGTATGCGCCATGAGAAACATATTCCATTGCGTTAAAGCTTCATTCATTTTAAAAGCAATCACCGCTTCTCCATTCTCGGTAGTTAATTGCGGATAGAAAAATACCGTCTCTTTTAAATTTTCCCTAACTGCAAAAGCATCCGTAGCTGGTGCTTCTTTTATTCCATCATCAGCAACCGTCACTGCATCAAATTCTGTAGTCTCATTCGCCTCTTCTGACAAACCACTTGCATCCATACTTTTAGCCATTCTTGAGCGTGTTGCAGACTGCGGCATCTCCCTATCACCCATAAATGCTACATTTCTGCCATGGCTGCCAAAGTTTGGATAATAATTAAACCAGTTTAAATCAGGCACAAATCGCAATCCATTTAATTGAGCATAAAAATTCTGATGCGCCTGAAAACGATAAGAATTGGCCATTCCAAAACCTACATAACTGTAAAGGTTATACCCATAAAATTCAGGGAACAATTTTTTTGTCCAATTGTGAGGTACAAATCTATCCAAACTGGCATCATAAAGTGTGGCTAAAATTTCAGCTTTCTGCAGTTCTCCATCCTTATTCTTAATTCTAATTTTCCATTCTTCATTAGCTCCAGGCAATATCTTATTTCTAAAATTTTCGTAAACGACCTCTAATGATTTATTAGACCATGGCACATTTATATTAAATGATTTTGTATGCACACGATTATCTTTAATCATAACAATTTCAAGCGTCATCCCTCCTCTATCACTTTCGTGAATGGCCCTCTCTATTTTTTTATCATTAAGTTCTAACCATCCTTTTTCCAGTTCATCATTTAATTGACTAAATCTGTAAAAAATGTAAGCTCCTTGATAAGCCGCATTAAGCGTCAATTTTAATGTTTGCCCCACTTCATACGATTTGTCTAATGGAGAAAGCCATAAAGCGGCTGTTGTAGTAGCAGGTGCTTTGGTATCACTTAATGAAATATATTTCACCGCTTCTTTAACATTCCCCTCATTGTCTGTGACAACTAACTTTACTTTATAAAACCCTTTCTTGAGCTCTTTAAATGCTAAGACAGGCGCCTCTAAATCTGTTTGCTCAAAATTCAGAACATTTTCTTTCTTTACATTTTCGTCAAATGCTCTTCCAAAATCATACTGTGGAAAACGAGCTTCAAATTCTTTTTGATCCAATAAATTAATTGTTGGCTTTTCCCAATATCTTTTCCGTAATGGAAACTCAGGCGTCACTAATTCATCAACAGTTACCTCAACTGTTGCAGCAACAGGAAACCCTTCTATATTTTTAACTTCAAAGTATATTTCTTTCAAGTCCTCTACAAAGGATTGCTCTGGTAAATTTGTAGTAAACTGAAAGGGAATATCTGACAAAGAAAACGACTTGACGACTTGTGTCGTTTCGCCTGTAATATCTGTGATGTCAAAATAAGCTTTGTAAAAATAATAGCTGCGCTCATCTAAAAGACCTTTCTCTGTCGCCACATTTAATTCAAACCGTCCATTTTCATTGGCCAACAAGTTTCCTGAAGACATCAATTTGCCTTGTCCAGATCCTAATGGTTGTCCTCCCCTATAATCATAGTAATACCAAAACTGTCTATGCTCTCTGACAACACGATACTTTACTTCCGCACCCGCCATACTCGAACCAGAAAACGATTTCACCACACCTCCTAATTTAACCACATCCCCTAAGACATAAGGCTTCTTAAGCGTGTCTACCTCCGCATAAATTTTAGGCCTTTTGTATTCTTCAACTTTTACAGAATGACTAATTCTTGCATCACTAAATAAAAGCTGTATTGTCATATTACCTGTCAATACATTTTCAGGCGCACTAAAAAACCCTTCAATCGTCCCAAAATTATTTGATGTCAAACTGCGTTCTTCTATCGTTTGTCCATTGACATCTCTGAATGTACATGTCACTTTTTCATTGGGTATAATAGAAGGAATCCCTTTCTTATCTTTTTTAAGCAACAAAGCTTTAAAGTAAATCAATTGCCCAGGTCTGTATATTGCTCTATCCGTAAATACATGACCTTCATTATATGATCTTCGCTCGCCTCTCCCACCATAATTATAATGTTGTTGTCTCAGATCAAGTACATCATCATCCTTAGTAATCTTAAAACCAAACCTCTGTATATTCTTATTAAAACTAACGTAGCCATTCTTATCACTGATCAAGGTCTCAATCAATTGCCAGTTCTCTTTTCTCTGCGAATGATTATAACTTTGATCAAAAACTTCAATCTTGGCGTTTGGAATCGGTTCTCCACTGCCTCTGTCAACAATGTAGACTTCCGTTTGACCTGATCCAGATGTATGAAAGTATGATAACTGAGAAACATGGATCTCAGATAGGGCAACGATTTTATTTACGCCACTGCTAAAAGAATTATCATTGCTTATCAATAGAACATAATGGCCTTTGGGTAAACCTTCAACTGTAATTTCAATTGTGTTCCTATTATAATCATCTACCTTAGGCAATGCAACACGCCACTCCTTGAATGCTTTCAAAGACTTAATATATTTTAGCTTTTCATCTTGGCGTGTTTTGGTATAAAGTGCGGCAAATTGTTCGTTGGTAAATTTGACTATTCTGCAATGGACATTCTCAATATTCCTAAATGTCAATTGATTAAAAAAACCTTCATTGGGCAATATCACTTTTTCTGATCGAATAGAAAGTGTTTTTAAATCCAGTCGGCTTTGAAGTTTTTGGATATAATCATTGTACTTCCCAAGATCAGAATCTTTTGCTTCTTTTAAAAGAGCAGCAGCTTCCACATAAGCCGTCTTTTGTGATTCTTCTTTGGAATCAAAATACCGATCGCCTAAATTTAAATAGTGGTCTATTAATTTGGCTTTAGCCAATCCTGTTGCCTCCAATTGAGAAGCAGAAATAATACTCTTCAATGCAGTCTCATACAAGCGATCAGAATCACTGACACGAGCTCTGCTTTGCACATATTCCAATCGTTTTAAATCCAGCAAAACTAAATCATCAGCACTGAGACTTTTAAGCTTCATGGCTTTCTGATACATTTTTAAAGCTTGCGCTACATAATTATTTTCATCATACCCACTAAAGTCCATTTTAGAAAATGATAAAGTCGGTGCATATATGCGCTCATCATTAATAGCAGAATTGGATTCATCTAAGCTCACAAAAGAAGCATCATCAGAAAAATGATTGATCGCTCTATACAAGACAAACTCTTGAACGGTATTGGCTTCTATAGTCAGATTTTTGGGTCTTTTGTTTTGTGTTAATATCTCTATTTCCTTTAAGCCTACATTTGCATCAAATGTGAGAGAAGTCATGTAATGATTTAAAGACTTCTTTTGTATCTCATCTAAGCTCTTAAACTCTAGTTTCCCTTTAGTGGCATCCTCATCTGCTTCTGTCTCATTGAGAATTTCTGTACGGTTTGTAAAACGATACATATTTTGCATGCCATATTTATGATACAGTTCCCCCAACAAAGAATGAAAAACCGCTCGGCTTGCAGGTTGCTTTATCTCTGACAATTCAGATTCAAAATCTAGAATAATTTTCGCCGGCTCAACATCTGTAAACTGGCCAGCCAATTTGACTTTGTAAATAATTGCTTTAATTAATTGATCTTCAGCGGACTCTTTTTTGGCTTTCGCATAAATCGCCTCCACTGTATCAAATGCGGACTTTGGCAATCCTTCGCGTTCAGCTTTGTCCACTTTTTCCCATAAGGCTTTATAATCATCTGAATAAGATGTTGATAAACTAGAACTGCATGAAAAGAGTAATATCATAAATCCAATTAAATATTTCATAGGTTTAATTTCACGGTTTAATGCCATTTAATTTTTAAGGTGCCGTACAAGTTTAAATAATAGGATTTGTTTAGATTAAGGCATGAGCGCAAAATTTCGTTGTAGACGAATCGAGTACAACTGTGCTCGAATAGAGCGAACCACCTAAGTGGTTGGGCTGAGTCATAGCCTTATCTCTGGCGTGTATTTTTAACGCAGAGATTGACAAATTCTATTATAATATTTCCGACATTCTAATATTTAAATGGTACAAATTAAATGTTCTTGTCAAGGTTCATTTTTAAGATGCTCATATATTAACTATTACATAATTATTAGAAAAATAATTCAAGGAAATACCTTAAAACGTGACTAACTTAGAGAATGAAGGTGAGGCGTTAACTTTTGTTTGCAAGAGTGGCAATATTTTATAACATTAAATTGACACACATTTATGCCCATCCTAAGAACCAAAGTAAAAAAAAACCTATGCCGTGAATCTTTTTAAATCTACCTCCACATCCAAATCCGTCCGACCCATCAAATATTCTACAAAATGCTTTGCCCAATATGGCGCTAAGGAAGTCCCTTTTGTACCCATCCCATTAAACAAATAATACTGCTTTTGCGTATCATGCTGTCCCAACAATGGACGACGCCCTTTAACAGCAGGACGAATGCCTGCCTTGTGCGCCTTAACCTCATACCCAACCTTTAATAGCTGATCCAGCTTGCCTTTCCAATTTGTAGCCCAATTTTCCGTAGGATGGTCATCTTCAAATTGCCACTGATACCCACCGCCAGACCAAAAACTGCCATCTGCTTGAGGGATTAAAAAAATATCATCTCTCAAAATTTGTTTCGGCACATCGCCATCTATTTGAATATTAAATGATTCTCCTTTCGCTGGTTGAAAAGGCAAATGATTAAAAAGAGGATTTTTATCAACTGCACTGCCCTCACAAAATATAACCTTATCAAACTTCTCATCCCCCACTTTCAAATCATTTTCTAAATCATATTTTTCAAAATCAAAGGCATCCTCAATTAAGCATTTTCTATCAATCAAAAATTGACGATAGCAAATAATTAAATCAGCAATATTGACTTGAATCGCTTTATTAATTTGTGCATACTTCCCTTTTGAATGCACTACTTGTGCATAACTATTAGCTACAAAATCAGGATTACAGTAATTTTCATAACCCGGTCGAGAGGTTGAACTTATCCATTTATTTTCACTTACAGCATCGGGTAAGGCGCGAATTATGTCTCTATGAGAGATTAATTTTAGATTCAGATCTCTCTCTAATTGTTCATAGCAGCTCAATGCTTCAGGAAGCAGGTCATCTATTCTCCATGACTTTACATAATTCCTACCTGTTATAGGATTAATTAATCCAGCAGCCGCTTTTGTCGAGCAGGTTTTGTGTCCATCATCTAAAACCTTATGATCAATATTATTGAGGAATAAATAGTGAGATAAAACGGTGCCCGCAAGCCCTTGTCCAACAAGCAAAATATTCATTATAAATTTTCTAGTTCTGCTTTAAGTTTTTTCGTCAATTTTGACACTACCAAATCATAGGAATGATCAATCATTTTAACAATCAATTTTGTATCTAATCCATCCTCCAGTTTGACTGTATTCCAATGCTTCTTATTCATATGGAATCCACCCGTAATCTGGTGATGCATTTCTCTCAATTGAATCGACCATTCAGGATCAGCCTTTAGATTGATGCGCGGAATTTCTTCATCCAACGGCAGTAATGCAAACATTTTACCCATCACCTTAAACACCAAAGTGCCTTCTCCAAAGGGAAAGGCTTCTTTTACACCTTTTTTGGATATGCAGTGCTCTCTGAATGTTTCAATATTCATTTTTTGTAGGATAGATTGTGCTTGTCCACAAAATGTTTGTACAAAGCTTGATTTTCTTCATTAGCCTCCTCAATATTTTGCAAATACATGCCCGCCTCTTTACGCTGTCTTAGTGCCTCATATAAAGTGATCGCACAGGCCACAGATATATTTAAACTTTGAACCATCCCAAATTGAGGAATTATAAAATTTCCATCTGCATAACTTAAGGCCTCTTCACTTAAACCTTCATGTTCATTACCAAATAAGAAAGCAATATTACCTTTCAAATCTAAAGCATGTAAATCTTTAGCTTCCTTATCGAGATGCGTAGCTAAAACAAGATCATATGTTTTTTTAATGGCTGTAAAACATTCTTGAACATCTCTGTAGAAATGAATTTGCATCCATTTTTTTACACCTGTAGATGTGGTTGACATCTGTTCTAGTCTGGCCTGCTGCAATCTATCCTCTGTATATAAGATATAAATCTCTTGGATACCTACAGCATCACAAGACCTTAAGACGGCTCCTATGTTATGCGGATCATGGACATTCTCCAAAATGACAGTCATCCTTTGCCTTGCAGCAGCAACCTTTTTAAACTTTTCCTTTCTGCGATCGGAGATCATGTTGGATAGAGAATTATTTATCTAATTCGAATTTATCATTTTCAAACTTAAGAATATAGAGATGCCTATTCTGAAAGTATTGAATATTATCAAATTTGTCGCCCGATGATTGATCAAATATTTTCTGCACATCAAATTCGGTTTGCAACAGACTCCCCTGATACTGATCTAAGAAATATTGAAATTTCTTACCATATTGATTAAGCTGTCTACCCACAAACATCATGGCATCATAACCTTCATATGCTTCATCAGTAGGAAAACCTGCATAGTTCTCATAGAATTTCTTCATAAATGCCTTAGATTCTTCAATCGATTTGTCTACATAAGAAGATCTTACTATACGCATTCTTAAATTCCTGTAGTGCTCAAACTTAATTTTATCGGACTCTATTAGGATAGGCATTCCATAAAAAACAACATCTTTTAAACCCTTTTCCCCACTCATCTTACGGACCGTGTTATAAATAAATTCTTCATCATCTAAGAACGACCAATTGGGCAAAATAAAAACTGAAGTTTTGTCCTCATAAAAAATACTATCAAAAGCGGTATCACCAATTCTTAAGGAATCTTCCTCAATAAAATATTCATTAAATGGCTTTTCACTACTGTTGTCTGCATTCAGAGCCCTTCCTACCGATTGTATGTAATTCATATATCGCATATCCTTATTGACCTTTCGACTTAAAATAAAAATTTGATCGTCGTCAAACTCAGATTTGGCATGCTCTACAATTTTAATGTAATGATCTTTTTGACTGGTTTGCAATTGAATAAAATAGGGATTCTCTTTTGTCAGTTTAGTGCCTGATTTCCATGGAGAAATGACTGGAATTTCATTAACCTTTCCAAAGTTTGCAGTTGTCTTTAATTGATCAGTATTTCTAGGACCAATGATCACATCTGCATTTTTACACGATCTCAATTTATTGTCAAAAGATCCTGATTCCGCATCATAAACATCAACCTTGATATTAATGCCTTCATCATTCAATGTGTTGAGTGCCAATTTTACACCGGCATAATATTGTGTAAAACGTCCTAATTTAGAATCTTCATCATTGGCATCATTGACGTTTGAACCCTCGAGTTCAAAAGGTAAAAACAATGCTACACTATAAGACGCTCTCTTATCTAAATCTATGTTTTCTATCTTATCATTATATTCATTAGTACGGTCAATTTCAGTCCATCTTATTGTATCAACAGCACCTGTGCCTTTCTGAACTTTAGATGTGTTTGTGTTAGTTCTTGGATTGGGTTTTATGACCCTATCATTAGAGCCAGATCTCTTTGTACCGCTACAAGAAATGAAAACACATACGCTAAAAAAGAGGATAATCTTTCTCATATTATTCCCATTCTATTGTTGCTGGAGGTTTTGTACTGATATCGTAAACGACTCTATTGATTCCTCTAACATTGTTAATAATTTCATTTGAAATTTCAGCCAAGAGCTCATACGGTAACTTACTCCATTCCGCTGTCATCCCATCACTTGAATTGACAGCACGCAAAGCGACCGTATACTCATAAGTACGTTCATCTCCCATTACTCCAACGGATTTAACAGGTAATAAAATTGTACCTGCTTGCCAAACTTTTTCGTACCAGCCTGAAGATTTCAATTTATTAATATAAATATGATCAGCCTCTTGATTGAGTCTTAGTTTTTCTTCTGTTATTTCTCCAAGTATTCTAATCGACATACCAGGTCCTGGAAAAGGATGCCTATTCACAAATGAGTTATGCAATCCCAAATTGCGCCCTACTGTTCTTACCTCATCCTTAAACAAAGTTCTTAAGGGTTCTACAATTTTTAAGTTGAGAAGATCAGGCAATCCACCCACATTATGATGAGATTTGATAGTAGCTGAAGGTCCCTTGACAGAAAGTGACTCAATGACATCTGGATAAATTGTGCCTTGCGCCAACCAATTGACATCTTGCATTTCTTTAGCCGCCTTTTCAAAGACTTCTATAAAAACACGACCGATGACTTTCCTTTTTTGTTCAGGATCACTGACACCTGACAATTCTGATAAAAAAGATTTTGAAGCATCTACACCCACCACGTTCAGCCCAAGCTGTTCATAGTCTTTAAGCACTTCTTCAAATTCATTTTTCCTTAGTAGACCATTATTGACAAAGACGCCTGTCAGATTATCCCCAATAGCTCGATGTAAAAGCATAGCCGCTACTGTGGAATCTACCCCACCTGACAATCCTAAGATTACTTTGTCATCTCCCAATTGAGATTTTAAATCTTTGACTGTTGACTCAATAAATGAATCAGGTGTCCAATCTTTAGCACAAGAAGCGACTTGCGTCAAAAAATTGTCTAAAACAATACCACCATCTAAAGAATGTGTGACCTCTGGGTGAAATTGCAATCCATAAAATTCATTGTTAAAGACTCCTAGCTTTGATCTAAATACTGCCACTGGAATAGAATTTGTCTTAGCCAATAATTCAAATTGAACGGGAAGCTCTAAAATGGTGTCTCCATGTGACATCCAAACTTGAGAAGGAGACGTCATTCCTAGCAGGACTTGATCTTCACTATTAATATCGATGAGTGCTTTGCCATATTCTCTTTTGTCCGAACGAGCCACCTTACCTCCAAATTGCTGTGCCGCTAATTGTGCGCCATAGCAAATACCCAAGACTGGACGTTGATCTAATATTGATTTTAAATCAACATGTAGACTGGCAGGTTCATTAACAGAATAGGGACTGCCAGAAAGCACAACGGCTTTTATGGTCTGATCCTTAAAATCTATTTTTGAATCGAAGGGAATGATTTCTGAATACACATTCAATTCTCTGAGGCGCCGCGCAATCAATTGCGTGTACTGGGAGCCAAAATCTAGTATAATTACCTTTTCCATAGGAGATGGCAAATATAATGATACCAAAAATAAAAGAGCCGAATAATGAACTTATCCGACTCTATATATTGATATTTTTTAATCTATTACTTAAGAACGATCGTCACAAACTTTGATTCTTCATTCGAAGCAGTCAAAGAAGTCAATATAACATTGGTTCCAATGCCATTAGAAATAAAAACTTTCTTACAAGCTTCTAATCTATCTTTAACCAATTCTTTGCTGGCTTTGTTATCAGATAAATGCCAAGACTTTAATAAAACCGTTTTAGCTTTGCCTGACTTTAGAGTATTAACATACTTTTTAACAGCATTTTCAGCTTTTTTAGTCAAAACTGCACTGTTAGGCTCAAAGAACAAACCATTATCAAAATTCATTTCCTTATCAACATCGACGTATTTTACATTTGACGTCTCAGGGGATGCGGATGCAACTGGTGCAGCAGCGATCTCTGATTGTAATCTCGGACGCACTTTTTTAAATGGATCTGAAGGTGCAGCTTCATAACCGTCCATGTAGCTGTTAAGGCTGTCATAGATAGCTACTAACTGTGTGTTGGAGACATTAACTTTGGTCGCCACACCATTGATCAAAACTGTTTTGTTTTGAGCGTTTAGGGTATTTAGTGTCGACATCGTTATAAAAACTAATGCCAACTTCATGGGTAAAGTATTCATGGGTACTAATTTCGAATTAAAAATTTGCTTCAAAAATTTGACTTATCAAGGTATTTTAACTCGGTTGGAACTATTATCTATTGCAAAATATGACTTATTACATTCCTACAAGTAAATTTCAATAGAAATAACGTATAAATCAACTGTTTATGCTTAAAAAAGCATTTTACTTGCAGTTTTAGGGTGGATTCGCAAGTAATTTAACAAAAAAAATGAAAAAATTAAGTAATTAAGCCTCTTCCTTCCTTTTTAAGTTGGCCAGATTCTTCAAGATCCTTCATTAATTTGTCCAAAATCCCATTAATAAATTCTTTGCTTTTAGCTGTGCTGTATTGTTTGGCAAGTTCTACATACTCGTTGAGGGTCACTTTACAAGGAATTGTAGGAAATTCAAGCATCTCACAAACTGCCATTTGCAGCAATATTGTATCAACTATGGCTAACCTTTCATGATCCCAATTTTCTAGCACGGGAATGATGATTTTCATTAAATCATCCTTTTTCTTGAGGCAGTCTTTCAAAAGGTTACCTCCAAATTCCTTAACTGTTTCGTCTTCAGGTAAGAATTTGGAATATAATTTTTTATCACTTGAAGGCAATGCCTTGATATATTTTTTAACCGCACCAACAACAAGAGATTTATCATCAAGCCAATTGTAGTATGCATCTTCTAAAGTATCATTGAAGTACTCATTTTGTCGACAAAATCTGTAAAGCTCTAAAAGGAGTTCGATTGTATCCTCTTCGCCAGGCTCAGCTATGTAAGTTTTGTATGCTTCCTTTCTAGAAAACTCCTCGTAAATCTTTGCCGTATAGTCTTCGTTGGTTTTACCAGAAAAATCTAGGAGGTCAAATTTCTTTTGGAGAAGATTATTCTGGACAATATCTTGAATAACTTCGTTTGTGTATACTTTTGAAGTAAAAGCTTTATCATAATCCGAAGGCAAGTGCTTGGATTTTCTTTTTTTAAGATCTTTTTCAGCATTGGCCGTTATCTTTTCAATCAGATACAGATTAAAAAGAAAGAGTTCATAACTTTTGGTCACTGAAAGTTCATATGCTTTTATTAAATCCTTATTAGTCAGAGCACTATCTCTGTCCTTGGAATAAAGCAACTGCATGACCTTGATTCTTACGCTTCGTCTACTGAGCATTTACACAAACATTTTTATGTACAAGTGGTACAACTTGCAAATACAAAGAAAGCTAATTTCTTTAAATCATTTATGAGTTTCAAGTTATTTTATTCTAAGATTATAAATTTTATATATAAAATTATCATAATAGGTGAATATCAGCTTACATAAAACCTATTTGACTTTCATTTTGAGGTCTGTAGAAGATTAGACTTCTTTAAAACATTAATTATATTTTTAAAGATTGGTCTTTTATCATTTAAAACTTCCTCTATATTTATCCAGTGGGCTTCAGTAATATCCTCTTTTACTTCTGGAACCAATTTTTGAGAATGGGCATTCATTTTGTACCAATAGGATTTTTTAATTGCTCTTCTACCACTATTAAGTTTGTATACGTGTCTAGTTGTAAGAATTCTCTTTCCAATAACCAAGTTTTTAACGCCAGTTTCTTCTTGCACTTCTCTTAAAGCTGTTTCCTTTTTTCTCTCTCCAGGGTCCATCTTACCTTTGGGTAAATCCCAAAACCCTCTTCTAAAAATGAATAAAATTTCTTTTTTCTCATTGATGACCACACCTCCAGCCGCTTTGACGACCTTAAATAATGATTCAAAATCACTCTTAAGCTTTTTAAAATCTTTCGAATGAATTATAATAGAATCAAATCGATCGGTTTTTTCTAACATATCGACATAAGACAACAACATTTTAGTTTTGCCTGAATAAGGAGCTATTAGTGTTCCTTCCTTTGATTTTTTATTAATGACTGATTTATTATCAGCAAGCATCAATTTATTCTCGTTAATGTATATTTTGTACATTTATTCTTTAATCAGTTAAATGAGTACTCTAGCATCTCAAGTTGCAAGTAAACTTTTAAAAATACAAGCGATAAAGTTACAGCCAAAAAATCCATTTACATGGGCTTCTGGCATTAAATCTCCAATTTATTGTGATAATAGAATACTATTGTCCTATCCGGAGATCAGAAACTTTGTAAAAGACGGTCTTTCAAGCAAAACTTTTGCTTTTGGAGAGTTTGATATCATTGCAGGTGTAGCCACAGCTGGCATCCCTCATGGTACATTATTAGCAGACGCAAAAAATAAACCTTTTATTTATGTCAGATCTAAAGCCAAAGCACATGGCAGGCAAAATTTGATAGAAGGTGAATTAAAAGAAGGTCAAAAGGTTTTGGTAGTGGAGGACTTGATATCAACAGGCAAAAGCAGTATGGCTGCCATAGAAGCCATTGAAAAGGCCGGAGGACAAGTTATAGGCTTGTTGGCTATATTTACTTACGGTTTTCAAAAAGCCAAAGATCTCTTCACTGAAAAGAGAATACCAGTTGACACGCTAACCAACTATAGAAACCTCCTTCAAGAGGCAGAAGAGACTAATTACATTACAGCTGATGAAAAGATGCTGCTTGAAAACTGGAATAACAATCCTGTTAAATGGGCAGAACAAATTACAAAATAAAGAAATCAACTTAATACATGAAGGTTATTACAAAAGCTTCGGAAGAATTTTTATATAAATATTTAAACGCTACTTCTCCTACTGGATTTGAAGCTGAAGGACAACAAGTGTGGCTTGAATATGTGAATCAGTTTGTTGATGAATCCTATTTGGATGATTACGGTACTGCCTATGGTGTCATAAATCCAGGTCAAGATTATAAAGTCGTTATTGAAGCACATGCTGATGAGATTGCTTGGTTTGTTAATTATATCTCTGAAGATGGCTACATCAGTGTTATCAGAAATGGAGGATCAGATCATATCATTGCACCCTCAAAAAGAGTAAATATTCATACTAAGAAAGGTATTGTAAAAGGTGTCTTTGGTTGGCCAGCTATTCACGTGAGAAAAGGTAAAGACAGTAATCTTTCTCCCAAATTAGAAAATATCTTTATTGATGTGGGTGCGAAAGATAAGAGTGAAGTTGAGAAAATGAATATCCACGTAGGCTGCGTCATTACTTTTGATGATGAACTAACAGAACTCAATAAAAAATTCTACGTAGGCAAAGCACTAGACAATAAAATGGGTGGTTTTTGCATTGCTGAAGTTGGCAGACTTCTTAAAAGGTCGAAGAAAAAATTACCATTTTCTCTATATATCGTAAATGCTGTACAAGAAGAAATAGGATTACGCGGCGCGGAAATGATAGCCAATCGCATTAAACCCAATGTTGCCATCGTAACTGATGTGACACATGATACTTCTTCACCTTTAATGAAAGCAAAAGAACAAGGCGATCAAAAAGCAGGATCAGGACCGGTACTCACTTACGCGCCAGCTGTCCACAATAAACTTTTGCAACTTATAATTGACGTTGCAGAGAAAAACAAAATACCATTTCAAAGATCAGCATCTTCACGATCAACAGGAACTGACACTGATGCATTTGCTTATTCTAACAATGGTGTGCCATCAGCTTTAATTTCTTTGCCACTAAAGTATATGCACACTACTGTTGAAAGTGCACATAAGGATGATATCGAAAATGTTACGCTACTAATTTACAATAGTATTTTAGCCATTAAGAAGAACCATGATTTCAAGTATTTCTAGATGTGAAAGGATGGATTAAAGCCGTCGTCGACTTCTACATCTATAGCAGTTTGCATATTTCTATAGCTGCCACTTTATTTGCATGTGAATTAAACTTGATACAAAACATTGCCATCGATTGGCATTACTTAGGTTTGGTGTTTTCATCTACCCTATTCATCTATTCTATTCATCGTATCGTTGGTATAAAAAAAATAGATCCGTTGTTTAAGAACAATAGATTCGAAACAATACGAAAATTTAAATCACACCTGATTGCCTATTCCGTTTTAGCCATATTGGCAATGACTTATTGCGCCTTACAAATCCGCTTTTATACAATATTACTTTTAATTGTTCCTGCTTTTATTTCAATTTTATACACCCTACCCCTTTTCACAAAAGGCAAGAGACTCAGAGACTTCAATTACATTAAAATATTTTTAATAGCCTTGGTTTGGACAATCATTTCTGTGGCCATTCCCGTTTTGAGTTCCTATCCCGAACATCCATTCGCCGATATACTGATGTTTTTTCCAGAACACTTTCTATTTATGCTCATGATCACGCTGCCTTTTGATGTTAGAGATTTAGAAATTGACAACTCTAAAGAAGTAAAAACAATACCATATTCTATGGGACTAAAAAAAACAAAGAACCTAATCATTGGCATTGCCACAATCTCAATCCTGTGGCTCCTATTTCTTTCTCAATTAGATTTCAGATCTCCATACATTGGACTCGTTTTGGTCTACTGTATTTCATTAATTGCTATATTCAAAAGTGTAAATAAGAAATCTGACTATTGGTTTTCTGGCGTACTTGATGGGATGTTTATAGTGCGAGGTCTCGTAGTTATATTTTGGACTCACTTATAGTAACTCACAAATGCACCTATCATACCTCAAAGCACTGACTTAAAATGCTTTTCAAAATCATAACACAAACCTACCCCTAATACCCTAACTCTATAACCCCTTAATACCATATAAAATAATCCTATTTTTCTATGTTCAATTTTTCATAACAATAATGTCTTTCATGTTGCGGATAGTTTTTCATTGCGGGATAATTGAACTCACCAATCTTTGTCATCCCTATTTTCTTCATCACATTTTCAGATTGCACATTTCCTATTGTACAAACTGAAATTATTCTATTTAAATGTAAATCATTAAAAGCATAATCAAGGCACCTTTTCGCACCTTCCGTAGCATACCCCTTCCCCCATGCACTTCTTTTTAATCGCCAACCGATATCAACAGCAGGCGTATAGATAGATTTGTATTCTTGGTACGCCATTCCAATCATTCCAATAAATTCTTTGGTTTCAAGAACCTCCGTTGCATAATAAGTAAAGCCATTTTTTACAAAATGATTCTTAAGTTTTTCTACTAATACAATAACTTCTTCTCTTGACAAAATTGTGGCAAAATGCGTCATAACTTCTTCATCTGCATTGAGTAATGCAAATTCTTCTATATCTGAACTTCTCCATTCCCGAAATCCTAGTCGTTCTGATTTGAAAATATAACTGTCTCGCATATTCAATTATCTAGTAAGTGTTTTTACATGCACAACAAACATTAAAAATAATCATTTGCGATTATATCTTTGGATGTATTTGCTATCAGAAAAACTTGACGCTATATGACTATAGATAGTATATTAAATGTGCGTCCAACTTCAATCTTGAAAAGAATTGATATAATATTGAATCCTCCGTTCTCATTTTTACAGCGTGCTTATGTTAAGTTGCGACTGGTAAAAAGTTGGAGATTATCAAAAATTGACTTAGTTTTAGAAAAACAACAGTCCATGCGAGCAACCATAATCATTCTTCTCCTTATTGCTTTTCAGCAAAAGTCTTATTCTTGTTCTTGGTCACCTGTATCATTCTGTGAGACAATTCAGACATACGAAACTTCAAATATTAATTCAGTTATTGTGAGTGGCGTCGTCACACAGTCTGACGCAGACGGCGTAGACCTTGAAGTAATAGAACTTTTAGAAGGCGTTGAGACAAGAACAACACTAAGAGTTTGGGATGGAACTGATTTTGATTGCAATGGCTTCCACTCCATGGCTGCAGGAGATTGGCTTAAACTAGGAGACAATGTAGTTATCATTCTACCATTGATTGACTCAATCGAAAATTCTTGGGAAAAGTTGGGTGACTACAGAATGCCTTTTCCTTGGGGATCTAACCCTATACTTCGCATTAATGATGGCCTGGTTGAAGGCTTTATTCAAGGTAACATTTTTTCTGAAGATCTAATTTGGGAATTGCCCTACAATTATTTAGTTAATGAATTTCTAGGTAACGGGATTTGCAACATAGTACTCCCTAACCTTAATGTTAGATTCTTTCATGATGAAAATAAAAATGGATCACAAGATTTAGATGAAAATAATCTTCCGATTGGCGCTATTTCGATTCCTGGTTTAGGGCAATATGAAAATTTTAAGCATTCAGGCATTTTCTTTTACATGCCCGAAGGACCATTGACAATAAATTTCGTTGATACTTTTAGCGATGATTGGACAATAGACGAAGATGATGACAATACATTTGAAATTGAAGTGCGGCCCGATGGTGCATCTGTATTGAAAATAGGTTTAATCCCTACAAGAGAATTCACATATCCTGCTTACAGTATTAACGGTCCCAATTTTAGATGCGGAGAGGAAATTCCATTTCTTATCAATGTCACCAATGAGGGTACTGTGCCGACATCTGGAAGTTTTTGGCTTCAAATGGATGCCCGATTAGAGACCTATGTTTTTGAAGAAGAACCAGATTATGTCAATGAAGCTGAAGGCATTTTCGGTTGGGATTATGAACAGCTACATGCCTACGAAAGCCTAACGATAGCACTTACCATAACAGCACCTCTTATTACAGATCCAGATCAGCTCTCTGAAATCTTTATCCTAAAAATGACAGATGACATAAATGGTCCTCGTGATAATTTTTTCTGTCACGAAATCGAATTGCGCTGTGCATTTGATCCTAATGACAAACAAGCCTTTCCTGTAAGAGAGGACAAACTGGCATTAATTTCTGCACCGCTCACCTATACTATTAGATTTCAAAATACAGGAAATGATTATGCAAAGGACGTCGTCATTACGGATACACTAGATAGCAACTTAGATCTCACAACTTTCAAATTAGTATCGTCTAGTCACCTTAGAGATTTAACCATCTCATCCAATGATGGCTACGATAAGAAATTTGAGTTTACCAATATTTTTCTACCTGATAGCATATCTGACGAACCTAACAGTCATGGATATATCACATTTACAATTTCGGCGAAAGAAGATATTTCACCAGATACCCAAATTGATAATACCGCAAGCATTTATTTTGACTTTAATCCCGCCATTGTGACCAATACCGTCAATAGAACTATGGTGGAAAGTTTTCCTACAAATTACACTAAAAACATACAAGTTTTAGATGTGCAATTCTACCCTAACCCAGCGATGGATTTCATAACGTTTAATCTGGAATTGGAAGAAATTCTTATTTACGATTTATCTGGAAGACTTATTCAATCTGAAGCAAAGGTTTCACAGTTGCCTATATCTCATCTTGATGAAGGTATGTACTTGATGCAAATATCCGATGGCAAACAAAGCACCACTAAAAAAATGGTGGTCGTGCGCTAAGGAGTTAGAGAGTTAGAGAGTCAGAGAGTCAGAGAGTCAGAGAGTCAGAGAGTTAATTTATAAAGTTTTATTTTACAACTTGGCGCAAAATAAACGTTCGAAAATGTTAAAGTGTAATCCATGCAATGCGCGCGGGAATAATATTTTCAGCTCTAGTTTAATCCTCTAGAAGATCTGGCCTTAAACGTTTGGTTTTTTCTAAAGCTTGTTCATACCGCCAGTCATCAATATTTTTATCGTGTCCTGACAATAAGACATCAGGGACATTTTTTCCATTGTATTCCGCTGGTCTTGTATATACAGGAGGCGCTAATAGATTATCCTGAAAAGTATCTGTGAGTGCTGATGTGCCATCATTTAAGACACCTGGTATCAATCTAGCTATTGAATCAACCAAGACAGCTGCTGGCAATTCTCCACCTGACAACACATAATCTCCAATTGACAACTCTCTTGTCACATGCATATCTCTGATGCGCTGATCTATTCCTTTGTAGTGACCTAAGATGATCATTACTCTATTAAGCAAAGACAGCTCATTGGCTTGCGCTTGGTTATATGTCTGTCCGTCAGGTGTCAAAAATATGATCTCATCATATGTATTTTTTGACTTGAGTTCCGATATACAATTATCCAATGGCTCAACCATCATAACCATGCCAGCACCACCGCCATATTGATAATCATCTATTTGCTGATGTTTACCAAAACCAAAAGCTCGAAGATCAACAATGTTGACCTCGAGCAATTTATTTTGTATTGCCCTCTTTAAAATCGAATGTTCGAAAGGGCTTTTGAGCAAGTCTGGGACTGCTGATATAATATCAAAAATCAAAGGGATGCTTATTCAATATCAATTAAAGTGACATCAAAAACAAGCGCTGAATAAGGTTGAATTTTTGGTCCAGCAGCTCTTCCACCATAAGCAAGATCGTAAGGAATAAAAAGCCTATACTTAGAGCCAACACTCATAAGTTGTAGACCTTCTTGCCATCCTGTAATGACACCATTTAAAGGAAAAGAAATCGGCTCTCCTCTATCTACAGAAGAATCAAATACAGTACCGTCAATTAATGTACCGTGATAATGCACCTTTACCTTATCTGTTAATGTGGGTTTTGCAGCGCCATCAGCACCTGCTTCTAAAACCTTATACTGTAAACCAGTAGCTGTTGTCATAACACCTTCTGCATTTTTATTAGAAGCCAAAAAAGCTTCACCAGCATTTTTGTTTTCTGCACCTTGAGATGCTTGCTTACTTTCTACAAGATTTTTAAAATTTGCATTAGCATCTTGCAAAGAAATTTTAGGCTCAATATTATTAAATACATCATTAAATGCATCCATAAAAGAAGCTTGATCTAAATCAGTCAAACCTTGAGTTTTTAAATTTTTGGCTATAACCAAGCCAACACTATAACTGGTAGAATCCATCTGCGCGTTTAAGTTTAAAGTAAATATTGTAAGTAGGGATAAAATTGTAATTCTCATGAAATTAAAATTTGATTTAAAATTTCCTCAAAAAATTATTATTTCTTTGAGTTTTTATTTTTTTCTTCTGCCTTAAGCAATGTATAATGCTTAAAAAACAAAGGTATTGTTTCTATGCCTTTATAGTAGTTAAATAAACCATAATGCTCATTGGGGGAATGTATGTCATCGCTGTTTAATCCAAAACCCATCAACACAGATTTTATATTAAAAACTTTTTCAAACATCGAAACTATTGGAATACTTCCTCCTCCTCTTACAGGTATAGGTGCCTTTCCAAAAGATTCCTTCATGGCTAAATGTGCCGCTTGATATTCAACAGTATCCGTAGGTGTGACTGCAGGAAACCCTCCATGATGTGGATGTACTTTTACTGTTACACCTTTAGGTGCAATCTTTTTAAAATGACGTTCAAATAATTTTGTAATTTTATCTGGATGTTGATCTGGCACTAATCTCATACTGATTTTTGCGTAAGCTTTAGAAGGTAAAACTGTTTTGGCACCATCACCTGTATAGCCTCCCCAAATACCATTCACATCTAAAGTTGGACGAATAGATGCACGCTCTAGTGTTGTATAACCTTTCTCACCCATCACATCTTTAATCTTTAGACTTTGCTTGTACTTGGTCAAGCTAAAGGGCGCCTTGTTCATTAAATCTCTTTCCTTTTTTGAAAGCTTAATCACATTCTTATAAAAGTCTGGGATATTTATTTTACCATTCTTATCTTTCAGTGATGCAATCATGTCGCACAAAACATTAATTGGATTTGCGACAGCACCTCCATAAACACCTGAATGAAGATCCTTATCTGGACCAGTAACTTCCACCTCGATATAGCTTAGACCTCTCAGACCAACAGTCACACTTGGGACCTTGTTACTAATGATACTCGTATCAGAAATAAGTACCATATCCGATTTGAGCAATTTCTTATATTTTTTACAAAAGGCTTCAAGATGGACAGAACCGACTTCCTCTTCTCCTTCTATCATAAATTTAATATTACAAGGCACCTCATCATGCTTATTCATCGCTTCAAATGCTTTAACATGCATGTACACTTGTCCCTTATCATCACAAGCTCCACGTGCAAATATGGCTCCTTGCGGATGTATTTTAGTCTTTTTAATCACAGGTTCGAATGGTCCAGAATCCCATAATTCAAGAGGATCTGGTGGCTGGACATCGTAATGACCATAAACTAATACGGTCGGCAATTTGGGATCAACTAATTTCTCACCATAAACAATGGGATGCCCTTGTGTTGCATAGATCTTTGTTTTCTTTAATCCTGCCTCATCCATGCGGCTCTTTAAAAATTTGGCCGCAGCCTTTACATCATTTTTGTAAACAGGACTATTGCTTATTGATGGAATTTTGAGAAATTCTATCAATTCCTGTACATATCTCTTTTTATTCTTTTCAATATATTGTTGAACTGCTTTCATATGTGTATAATTAGGCTACAAAAGTAACTTTCTGAATTGATAATTTTGTGCAAATTTTTGACGTTTAATAAAGACATTAAAACAAACTTCCATTTTTATTCATGAAATACTTGTTTTTTTCGAGTGCTTTGCTTTCTGCCTTATTTTTCTTGCTTCTTGTTAGCAAAAAGAACAAACAATTTGAACATAAGTTTCTCTCACTCTTATTTTTCCTTATTACGCTTAATAGTATTTATGTATTTCAGTTTTTTAGAAATATGCGCTACATGGATTTTTACCATGTGCCCTATTTTTCTGAATTAAATTATGCTATACCTTTATTATACGGTCCTTTACTTTGGTTCTACACCCGCGCGCTCACCAATATCAATTTTTCATTCAAAGGCAAAGATTACCTTCATTTTGGTCCATTTGTCATCTTTCTGTTACTAATAATAAGTCCTCTATTCACTGGTGTAGATATTTTGATTTCCAAGCATGTAGGCTACCCACTTATAAAATTGATAATAACGCCTTTTTATTTATTTTCAGTTTTACTGATTCTACAGAATTACCGACAACAACTCAAAAACGCGTATTCCTATACGATGAAGATAAATCTGTATTGGTTGAGCTGGATAACATTAGGCGCCGTGATCCTTTGGGTTATTGCCACTCTTGGCTTTTGCTTTAATACATTTAGTGGCAGCCCCAAAACATTACTTTACGATTATTATGTGCTTTCCTTCTTAGGTGTTTTTCTATTTGCTCTGGCTTTTGTTGCATTTAGGCGCACCGATATTTTCACCCAGTCAATGGAAGATTTGTCTCCCAAGAAAATCGATTTTGAATCTCTTGAACCTCCCAAAGAAGTCAAGATCGAGGAGCACAATCCCATTGAATTAGAACGCTTACAAAAAGTCATGATGGAGGAGAAACCTTACCTCGATCCACTCTTGAGTATAAACAAACTAGCAGAGGTTGCAAAAATACCTCAATACAAAATTTCTAAAATGCTCAATAATTCTCTCAATCAGAATTTTTATGATTTTGTAAACGGCTATAGAATTGAAGAAATAAAAACCAGACTAAAAAATGGTGAAGCAGAAAGTTTTAGTATTTTGGGTATTGCCATGGATTCAGGTTTTAATTCTAAAGCATCGTTTAATCGCGTTTTTAAAAAAATGACTGGTGAAACGCCCTCTACTTATCTTAAAAGTTTAAATTAATAAGACATCTATAGTCATCCACTATAACTATTCTTCAGGTAATTTTCTCCTGATCAATCTTTTACAATATTTTAATGGAGAATTAAATCCATTGACTTTATCTATAACTGAAGGCTGTATGGCAATATCAGGCATTATTCCCAAATAAGCTACATCGTCAAAACAAGTTGTATATAATTTGGTTGAGGACATCGCCACAGATATATCTGAAAATTCAACTTTGGAAAAAAAGGCATTGGCATGAAAAACTCCCACAGAAAAACTCCCACAGAAAAACTATAAAAACTTAATAAGCCTGTCCCTTCTTTTATCGATCCATAATCATATGGCTCACCTTCTCTGATTCTTTTTTCACGTTCTTCCTCTATTGCTTTTTCCTCATTTCAATAATCCTTCTATGCTATGTTCTCTACTTTGACTTGACTCACATCCCAATCATGGCTGGTCTCTAAATTATTCTAATTCAAAAAATTATTCAAGTTCAGCATAGTATCGATTGATTTTTAACTGCATTTCTTGAATCGTTACATTCTTAAATAGTTTTCCGTCAAGGGCATAAGAGAAATTACCATTCTCTTCTGATACTATAACGGCCAATAAATTTGCACCTTCTGTTGCGCCTAGAGCTGCGCGGTGTCTCAAACCTACATCTGGCGGTAGATCGGGGTTAGATGAAACAGGAAGTATGCAACTGGCCGCTACGACTCTATCATATTTAACAACGACTGCCCCATCATGCAAGGGTGCATTTTTAAAAAATATATTTTCCAATAATACAGAACTGATTTTGGCATCCAACTCTCTACCTGTTTTAGCAATTGCGGGTATATCTGATTTTGACAATATAAGCAATGCCCCCGTTTTTGTCTTTGACAAATGTATAACTGCTGAGATAATAACATCTGTTAACTCTTTGGCATGTGAGGAAATATCTAATCCTGTTTGCTTAAAAAATTTATCAATGAAAGTAAACCTGCCTTTTAAAGTGTTATCTCCTATCATTAACAAAACACGTCGTATTTCAGGTTGAAATATCACAATCAAACCAATTAAACCAATACCTGCGACCGAACCCAACATAACGCTGAGGAGACGCATCTTTAATTGTGTTACCACGGTTAAGAGCACAAAGAATAATACTATGCCTATAAATATATTGACTGCGGACGTTCCTTTAACGTACTTATATAAAAAGTACATCAGATAACCTGCTATCAATATATCTAGAATATCTAGTATCCTGATTTCAAAACCTGCTATGTCGAATAGAAAAAAAATAAGGCTTTATTTAATTTTAAAAATTAGTAATTCATAAGCAAATATACATTCCGTTTATTATATAGCTACAATTAAATTGCACCCCTGGTAATTTTCTTCAAAGACACTAACACCTCTGGACACTAACCTTCAATGTAGGTAACAGGACTCTTTGTGTTATAAAAGAAGAAAGCCCATCTATCCGCTTCCTCTTCAATTATTTTAGAAGTTGGTTTCCCTGCACCATGCCCTGCGTCAGTCGCTATACGTAAAATAACTGGCTGCTCACCTGAATGGCATTCTTGTAGTCGCGCTCCAAATTTGAATGAATGTGCAGGTACGACACGATCATCATGATCTGCTGTGGTTATCATTGTTGCAGGATATTCCACACCCTCTTTAAGATTATGCAAGGGAGAATAGCCCAATAAATTTTCAAAATGCTCTGGATCATCACTAGATCCATACTCTGGCACCCAGCCCCAGCCTACTGTAAATTTATGATAGCGTAACATATCCATTACACCCACAGCAGGAAATGCCGCAGCAAAAAGATCAGGTCTTTGAGTCATACATGCTCCGACCAAAAGTCCGCCATTTGAACCGCCAGCGATCGCTAATTTATCCTTCGAAGTATATCCTTTCTCAATAAGGTATTCAGCTGCAGCTATAAAATCATCAAAAACATTTTGTTTCTTAAGTAACATACCGGCCTCATGCCATTCCTCCCCATATTCACCACCACCTCTAAGATTAGGCATCGCAAATACACCGCCATTCTCTAGCAATAACAAACGCGAAGTAGAAAACGACGGTGACATTTTCACATTAAAGCCTCCATAAGCATAGAGGTAGGTCGGATTATTTCCATCCAATTTTATATCTTTATGATGGACAATAAACATAGGAATTTTTGTACCATCCTTACTTTCGTAAAAGACTTGTTTCTCTAGATAATCCTCAGGATTAAATTTTAATTCTGTTTTAAAGAATGATTCAGATTCACTAGTCGCTATATCAAATTTAAAGATGGTTGGGGGATTTGTAAAGGAGCTAAACGAATAAAAGAAATGATCATCATCTATACGTCCACTAAATCCTCCTGCACTACCCAATCCTGGTAATTCTATGTTTTTTTCGTTACTGCCATCGTAATTAAATCTTGATATTCTCGTTGTCGCATCTTTGAGATAATTCGCCCACAACATACCTCCACCTGTACTTACGCTCTGCAATAAGTTATCAGATTCAGGAATTATATCTTTCCATTTATTTTCTCGCGGATTTTCTACATCGACTTGAATCAACCTATACTTTGGCGCGTCTATATCTGTCATGACAAACAATTTATTGCCGTCATTGCCAACAACAGAGCTCTTATTTTCAAACCCAGAAAAAAGATTCACAAATGCGCTGTTGTTATTACTTAAATCTTTATAAAAAGTCTCGTAACCATCCGTCCCTGTAGAAGCATATAGGATCAAGTACTTTCTATCTTCAGTTATGCTTGTAAAATGATACATTTGAGGCTCTTTGGGGTTACTGTAAACCAACTTGTCTTGCGACTGGTCATCACCCATCTTATGATAATAAACGGAATGAAACTCATTAGCAGCAGATAATTCAGTCCCATCTTTGGGTTCAGGATATCGGCTGTAATAGAATCCGTTGGCATCCCATTGTGCTCCAGAAAATTTAACCCATTTCAATACGTCCTTCATCTTTTTCTTTGTCTCAATTTCCATAACATGAATTTCTTGCCAATCAGATCCAGCTTCTTGTTTCGAGTAAGCCACATATTTATCGTCAGGCGAAAATCCCATCAATGATATTGATGTTGTACCTTCTTTAGAAATTGCATTTGGGTCAATAAATACTTCTGGTTCGCCTGCCAAGCCCTTTTGAATATAGATGACGCTTTGATTTTGTAAGCCATTATTTTTATTAAAGAAATAATAGTCTCCTACTTTAAAAGGGGAACCCAATTTTACATAATCAAATAATTCTTCATACCGATCCTTAATTTTATCACGATAAGGTATCTGGGATAAATATTCAAAAGTCACCTTATTTTGCTCACCCACCCAAGCCTTGACGTTATCAGCCGTATCTACCTCCAACCATCTGTATGGGTCAGACACTTCAGTACCATGATAATCATCAATCACCGTTGAATCTTTTAATGTCTTTGGGTATTTCAAGTCCATGGTTTTACTAATTTGAGAATTTTCTATACCACATGAAAAAAACGCAAAAGTCACCAAAAAACAGAATAACAAATGTTTCATTTTACTTTCTTTAAGTTAAATAGTTTTATTAATTACCAATATCTTATGCCTGCGCATGAAGTAAAATAGCTTATTCTACAGTGTTTTCAAGGCTTTCGCCAATTTTTCTTTATTTTAAGAAGTGGAAGTTCTTTAACAATGGGTAAAATACTTTGATAATTAAGAATTAAGTTTGTGTTGTGGTAAAATCTTTAAGCTTAAGATCGATCATTTATATTGTACTAGTTGTCTTATGGGCAAATAGTAGTATCTGGAGTCAGGCAGTCCCTTGGTTTAACCCAGAGAGTCAAGTCGCTCAAATGTCTGCTAAACACGATCATGGTGATTGTGCGGTTACAAGAAAAGAAGTGGACAAACAATTAAACATTCCTATTGTAGAGTTTCAAGCTAGAGCTTTGTTTATGCATACACATCCAAAGTTTCAAAAATGGATTAAGAATAAATTCTTAATGGAATGTAGTGCCAATGTTTATCATGCCGATAAAGCCAGTTTTTTACAACTGCATTTTAAAATAAATTCTGAAAATGCAAAACACAGTTATGGCAAACTTGAACAGGGAGCTAAAATAAAAATAATGTTTTCTGATGGAGAATACATTTACATGGAAAACATAGAGAGGGATAGAGGAACCATGAAGCGCTCAAAAAAAACAACAACTTATCAAGGAATATTTCCTATCGATAAATCAGATAAAAAAGAATTAAAGAAAAGAGAGATAGAGAAAATTGGTATTATTTGGGAAGAAGGTTATCAAGAATATGAAGTACAGAATGTAGATCTTATTAAAAACCAATTAAACTGTCTCGATAAATAATAGAAGATGCTAGGATTAAAGTTGCCAACTGATCCCAGATGGGTAAATCTGGCAGAAAAAAGTTTAGAAGATATTTTGACAGACCATGCCTATTGCGAGCAAAAAGCTGCCATATCTTGTATCTCACTTATACAGGGATTTCCAGATAAAGAAAGACTTGTCAAAGAACTTTCCCCAATTGTTACAGAAGAATGGGGCCATTTTAGATTGGTCTTACGAGAATTAGAGAAACGAAATCTTAAACTGGGATTCCAACGCAAAGACGAATACGTAAACACATTAAGAACCTTTCAACAAAAAGGAGGTGGACGAGAAAACAGTCTGCTTGAACGTTTACTCACGTTTGCCTTGATCGAGGCACGCTCATGTGAACGTTTTCGATTACTTTCATTACATATAGCTGAAGATGAGTTAAAAGAATTTTATCATTCATTTATGGTGTCAGAAGCTGGTCACTATCGCTTGTTTATAGACTTAGCGAAGCACTATAGCAATGAAGAAATTGTAAAAAAAAGATGGGAAGAATATCTTGAATTTGAATCTACTATAATGGAGAAATTAGACGTGCGCGGAGATCGTATGCATTAAATAAAAGCAACTGCAACAACTTAGTTACAATACAGCGTCGGATATAAGTCCCTATGAAATTGATCCATTTTATAAGGCCAATCTATTATCTATAAATCAAATACTAGATAAAGCAGGATTACAACATATTCAATCTTTAGGTTACTCAGCCGAAAAACTGCAGTCCATGAATTTAGGATGGGCTTTATATCAAAGAGAAATCAACATACTTAAGGATCTTGATTTTGGTCACACATACAAAGTCAAAACAATTGTTACTGGACGGCAGCGTATTTTCACCTACAGGGATTATTTTATTTACAATGAAAAGGGAGATTTACTTGTTGAAAGTTCGTCAGTCTGGATTTTATTCGATCTTAACAAAAGAAGTTTTGTCAGTGATTATCCTGAAGAATTCAAGCAGATTATAGATCCGGGGAATGAACTCCCTCATCTTCCGAGACCTCAAAAAATCAGGCTAAAATCATTTCCTTCTCCAAGCCTTAGTTATTCTACACAGGTGAGATACAGTGAAATAGACATCAATGGACACCTTTCCAATCATCATCAAAACAGATATTTATATGATGTAATTTCTAAGGAAACATTTGAGTTGTATAGGATTAAATCCTTTAAGGCCAATTATCTTGAGGAAGCCAATTTTGGTGACTTGATTGCAATTGAAGCCTTTGAACTCTCTAAAAATATTTGGATGATTCAAAGTAAGAGTGCGAACAGAAAATTAGCTTTAGCTCAGATTGAGTTTGAAATAAAAGCATAAGCTTCTCAAACAGATAACTTGCCAAAGTAGTCGTTCACTTTTTGAGAGTTAGTTAATTATAAAGTAGAAATTTTATTAATGTCCTATTACTAATAAGAATACTTTTTTTTTAAGAAGGCACCATCGTTTCTTTCTCTTTCATACCAGAAAAAAAATCTGTCTCCGCGCTTTTAGTCACTTTTCGTCCACCTTTATCATTACGAAGCACTCTAGAAAATAAAGACAATTCTTTATCAAAAATAAATTTCAGCCACAACTTAGTCCAAGAAGTATGATAAACTAGTGTGTTATAATACTCCGGTGCAATAGCTCTTATTTTTGGCAAATTTACCCATGGTACAAATGAAAAATCATGGTGTTCATTGTGATAACCTACATTAAATGCCAATTTATTTAAAGGACCATAATAAGAATAAGTTTCTTGTGGAGGTGCAACTAAAAAATGTTCCTGTATCCAACGCGCACCTAGAGGATGCAAACCGACAGAAAAGAAAAATGATGCTACTAAATACATCAATGCCATTGGTCCAACAAAATAAACAATGGCAATATCAACAGCAATTATAGTTACTAAATTAACCCATACCCATGAAGATTGAAATTGAATTTCTTTCAGTCTGGGTGGTCTTAAAGCCTGAAATACAGGAAAAAGCAATAGCCAAAAAGATTTACCAATAAAGTTTGATCCAATCAATTTTGCCTCCCAATTACTGGCTAAATCAGCATCAATATCATGATGTCCTTGAAATGCATGATGTTTCAAATGGTATTTTCTAAAAGAGACAGAACTTGGGAAAGCATTGGGCAGATCACACATAATGCCTCCCCATAAATTAGCGAGCCTACTCTTAAAAACCATATTATGCGTAAACTCATGGATTAATACAAATAATCCATGATTTGCGAAAGCTCCAATAGCATAAGCAGCTATCAACACCAACCACCAAGCTTGATCCCTTAAAATATAAGCGATACTCAATTGCATGATTACAATAACTAAGGCATATATAAAGGTAGAAGGATGCCTTCCCATCAATTTTTTAATTTCTGGGTATTTTTTAATTATTTCTCTCGTTCGCGCAATATGCGGTTCTTCTTCATGAGAGTGCATAAATTCTGTCGTAAATGGGCCCATTTTTAAGTATTTATTGGTCAAAAGTAACTATTATTGCTATTGTTACTTGCATAATTACTCCAGAAATTATTAATTCGGAATTATTCTTGCTATATGAATAAGTTGAATGAGAAACTGAAAATATTATGGATTTACCAAAGATTCTTATCATAGATGACAGAGAATTTGACAGAATACTTTATAAAGAATATTTAGGTCAGATTAATTACGAGTTTACTGAGCTTGAAGACGGCGAACTTGTACTCGAACAAGTATCGAAAGAAATGCCTGATCTCATCCTCTTAGATTGGCAAATGCCCAGAGTTGGTGGTCTTGACACGTTAAAAAATCTGAAGAAAAATAAAGCATTTAGCAACATTCCTATAATCATTATAACAGGTTTGCAAGATGAGTCTGTACTGGAAGAAGCATTTGACTATGGCAGCATTGATTTTTTAAATAAACCTGTCAGTAAGGTAGAATTGACCGCTCGTGTTTTAAACGCTATAAAACTTCAAGAAGCCAATAAGACCTTACTTTCTCAAAAAAGAGAATTACTTGACTTGAATCAGATAATTAATACGCAAAAGGAAGAATTAGAAAAATCACTTGCATTAAAAAGTCAACTACTCGATAGTAATGAAGTCGAACATCAGAAGAACATTAACGAGGTTAAAAGAAAACTCATGACCTTGGAAATGGATTCCACTAAAGTTAGCAATCATCTTAGAACTGTAAAATCGTTAGTGGAAGATGCCTATGCTGAGCTGAGAGCCGAAAATGCAGAAAGTGTTGTTCTGAGGAAACTAAGACAGCTAGAACGTACTGTTGATAGTTTAGCTATGGAAGACCAGTCTTGGAATGAATTTAAAGATGTTTTTGAAAGCTTAGATTCTGATTTCTTTAATAAGCTCACGCACAGAAATCCTAAATTGACATCCTTAGATTTAAAACATTGCGCGTATATCAAAATGAATTTAGACAACTACGAGGTTGCAAATATTTTGAATGTGGAATTAAAGAGTCTCCAAATGACGCGTTACAGATTAAAGAAAAAATTAAATCTTACACAAGAGGAAAATCTAAGAGAATTTATCTTAACGATTTAAGTCAAAGCTAAATTCTTTCTTATCGTAAAGTAAAAGGTACTGCCTTTTCCAAATTCTGATTCAACCCAGATGACTCCGTCGTGCTGCTCTACCACTTTCTTACAAATAGATAGGCCAATCCCTGTACCTGTATATTTATTTTCACTATGCAATTTTTTAAACATCAAGAAAATCTTATCCAGATAATCCGCTTCTATTCCTATACCATTATCTGAGACACTAAATTGATAGTGAGTAGAGTTTTCTTTGCAATCCACTATGACTTCTGGCTGTGCACCCTCTTTTGTGAATTTTAATCCATTTGTCATTAAATTTTGGAAAATTTGGCGCACGCGTGATTCATCTCCATTTATGAACTCAGGAATATTTTTTACAATTATTCTACCATTCTTTTCCTCAATAGATGAATTAATCTCTATTAGCAATCTTTTTATTAGCTTTCTTAAATCCAACTTTTCGATCTCTACTTTTTGTGTGTTAATCCTAGAGAATGCTAAAAGGTCGTCAATGAGTACTTGCATACTCACAGAAGCTTCCAATACAATATCTACAAACTTCAAATTCTTGTCGTCTATTTGATCCTTGATATTATTCTTAAGAAGTTGCATAAAACTGATAACAGATCTGATCGGTGCTTTCAAATCATGAGATGCTATGTATGCGAAATTTTCCAATTGAAGATTTGAATCAATGTATTTTAGGAGCTCCGCATTCTTAAGATTTAAATCTTCAATTTGTTTTTGGATTATTTGTTCTTGCTTTTTACGACTAGTGATATCTCGATAATTTCTAATCAAGTAGACTTTATCATCCATATAAATCAGACGCTGAGAAGATGTAATATCTCTGAAAGACTTGCCTTCATATTGCATCCTAAAATCAGCTTTACTAAATCGTTTCTTGATAACTTGAGTTATAGCATTGGTAAGCAATTCAAAACTTGGTGTACCATCTGGCTGGATTTCGGGCGCTAGCTCCATTAAAGCTTCTCGACTATCATACAACTTTTGGCTGCCATTGGTATTGAGAAAGTCATTCATGAGCTTGTTTCTCATTATCATCTGTCCGCCTACTAGTTTTCCATTTTCTTCTGAGTAAGAAATAATATCAATACCGTCAAAAGAGTTCTGAATTAATGTTTCGTAGACTTTTTTCCTTTCAATAATCTCTGATTCTGCGGTAACGCGCTTAGTCACATTATTTAAAGCCAATATTAACTCTTGAAAATCTTCGTCCTTACTCGCAATAACAGAAGCTATACCTTCAAGGCTAATACTTTGCCCACTGCTATTATTGATTTTGAACACATCCAATTGCAATGGCTCTTCTTTAGTCAATGAAGCTAGTTTTTCTTTAAATCTAGAACGATCTTTTTCTTGAACTATATCATAAAGGCTCTTTTCTAAAAAGTAATTAGGTTCATAACCAATAATCTTGTCAACCAATGGAGATGTGTATGTTATAATACCATCTTTATTCAATCTAATAATTCCTGTTGGAGAATTTTCAATTAAAGACTTAAACCTTTCTTCGCTTTGTCTTAGTTTTTTGTGTGCATTTATAGTTGCTGTGTCATCTTTTGCTAAACTGAGTACACCGATAGTTTCATTGAATTTATTTTTAACAGGCCGATAAAAAATCTCATAGGCATGTATAACTTCAGATCCTTTGAGAGGTATTATTTTTTGAAAATGAAAAAATTCTCCCTTTAATGCTCTGCGCATAAACTCAATTTTATCCCCAAAAACAGCCTCCATGCTTTTCTCTGAGAGACACATACCCTCTTTTAATTCAATGCCATAGTGTTTGTCAAAAAATTCATAAGCTTTCTGATTTATGATTACTAAGGACTCATTTTTATCAAAATAGATAACACTATTAGGGGATGAGGAGACGACGGCTTTAATCGCTTCCTCATATTCATTGTGGCTATCATTCTTTAAAACATATTGATGATCTAAATAAAATCCAAAGTGAGATAAAACACTTTTCAATCTTATTAATTTACTTTGTAAAGCTTCGTCATTCAGTTTTCCTAGAATTAAATAAAAATCAGCGGAAATCTGGACAAGGAAGAGTTGACTAAAATCTTCTCTATTATAATTGGAGATTTCTTTAAAAGCTTTTGAGGATCTGGTTATTGGCAGAACGAAGCTATCATTAGGAAAAACAAAGGTCGATTTCGACAATTGAATTTGACCAGAGACTTGGTTTAAGTCTGCACTGGCTAAAACTTTATGCTTAGATGACATTTGCTTTTTGATCAACAAACACATTTCTAATCCTAACTCAGTCGAAAGTTCCTTGATAAAATTATTGGAAGTGACTTTTATATTGTTATTCCCACTAAAGGATTGATACAATTTTAACTGAAAAGTTTTTAAATCTGTTTGTAGCCCAAGATTACTCATATTATAAAAATAATTAATATGAATTGGAATGACAAATTATTCCAATTACGATTAAATAATAATTTATTTAAAAGGGCCTATAACAAAGACAGGAATCTACTCTGCCTCCCCTACTGGTTCATCTTCAGTTGTGATATAAGTCGCATTTGTTTCCAGATTATAATAGAAATACAGAGGTTTTTCATTTCTAAATAAATCTATGAAGGCTGGATACTTATCCGCACTATAGTATGTATGAAAAGTATAAGAATCACCAACTTTTTTGAAACTATGATCCTTTAATTGACCATTACAAAACTTTAAATAAGCTCTACCCGAGGGAATTTTAATTTGTATAGCATATTCTGCATTGTCATTCACTTTGCTGCCGTATAGAAATACTTTGTAATTTTTAAATTCTTCAATAATAAATAGGCTCATAAGGTTTTTTATTTACTACAAAGTATAAAAATTAACAGTATCGTTAAAGTGTATCCCCAAATAATTTTAGTTTTGAACTTTACAAATTGATATTAATTGATTCCTAAAATAAATATAGCGATAGACGGGCATTCTTCATGTGGAAAATCCACTTTGGCCAAAGACATAGCGAAAGCATTTTCATATATCTATATTGACTCTGGCGCTATGTATAGAGCTGTTGCACTATTTTGCATACAACACAATATAGATGTATTAGATAGCAATGCGGTAACAAACATTTTAGATAAAATCAATATCGACTTTAGAATCATTAAAAAACAATTTAGAATCTTATTAAACAATGAAGATGTTACAGATCGAATTATTAAGCTTGATGTTTCTAATATTGTTTCAGAGGTCGCCGCTATAAGTGAAGTCAGAAAAAAACTGGTGAGCATTCAACAAGATATAGGCAAAGACAAAGGTGTTGTAATGGATGGTAGAGATATTGGCACAGTTGTATTTCCAGATGCGGAAGTGAAGTTGTTTGTTACGGCACATGTAGACATTAGAAGCAAAAGGAGATTTATAGAATTGGAACAAAAAAAAATGCCTGCTTCGATAGAAGATATTAGATCTAATTTATTACATAGAGACCATATCGATAGCACCAGAGCAGATAGCCCACTTGTCCAAGCCAAAGATGCTTTGTTAATTGATAATAGTTTTATGGATAGAGACGAACAGCTGTTTATTGCCAGAAAACTCATTGGGTTTAAAATTAACAAGTAACTCTTTCCTATATTTTCCTTTTGTATCGAACGTTTGAATTATTCTCTTGCTCAATAATTGCCACATTTTTTTTTATCGGTTTAGTTTAGTTCTTTCAAAACCCATTTTATATCAAATAATTAATAGAGATATTTTTGTAACATATATTTGTCATCCAAAGCCTAAAGCCACTGAGACGATTCAAGATTGCACAAAGCCAACCTATCACATCGAACAATCAAAATGTTTTCCTCATAATACTTTAAACATAAGAATTCTCCGATAGCTTTGCATCGGAGTCAAATAAAGATTTCATCCTCGCGAATGCGGGGATCTAAATATAAAATTGCGGTTTTCTAACTTCATACCAAAACGGAACCAGCGTAATTCCCCGATTGCTCTGCATCGGGGATAGTTGGTTTCGAGAAATTTTTTATTTGAGGGCAAAAAAAAAGCACTCGTTTTTGCGAGTGCTCTTTTTTATATTATTATTTGAAAATCTATCTTAATACTGTAATGTCATCTGATTCAACAACTGGTCTGCCAGAAACCAACATATCTACAACATAAACATAGACTCCTTGCTCAACGTTCCCTGAGTCTCCAAACTGTCCTTGCCAGTCGAAATCTATCTTTGTAAATCCATTAGGACTCACTTCTGGCACTAAACTTTCATTAACATGAACCAATTCTCCCCATCTGTCAAATATTCTTACTGAATTAACAATGATGTCTCGACCTTTGTAGAACATGGCCCAATTTTGATTTTCTTCAGATCCCGTTCTTGAAATCACATTAGGTATATACCATTTTTGAATATCAAATACTTCAACTCTAATCATTGTTTCTACGAAACAATCATCATTGAAAACTACCGTTGCCATTAAAGTAAATCCTTCAGGATAATCACCAGCCGAAATATCTAATGGCTCACAATCAAGTCCTTCACATACAGCAACGCCGTCAATAGACCAAATTATATTTCCGACATCTAATGATTCAATTCCAGTCAAAACATAGCTACCTGTTTCCGTTTCTGATAAATTAAATGGCCCGGAAATACCTGGTATTGGTTCTGGTGCTGGAATTATTGTTACTGGAGTTACCCCTGTACAACCGTTGTTATCTGTCACAACAAGATCATATGTTCCTGGTGCAACAATATCAAACTCTGGACTCATTTGAGAGTCTAATGTTCCAAGTTGATAAGTGTAAGGCGGCGTTCCACCTTGAGCACCTGCAGTAACAGAACCTAAATTATCCATAAAACAATCTGGGTTCACTGCATCAATAGTTGGTACAGGTGCAGAATGTAAGACAATTGTAAATAGCGTTCTGTAAATACACAACTCTGGATATTCTAATCGATATGTTATTTCATATGTCCCTGCATCTAATCCAGCAGGATTAAATAAACCATTTTGCGATATATTGGAATCAGTCAACACTATGCCATTAGGTCCCATTCCAGACCAAGATTCATCAACCAATGGTTCTGTTGGCCCATTGTTTAATGTCGCAGATAATTGTTGACTCGATTCTGTACCGTCTAAACACAATTCTTCTGTGTATGCGTCTTGGACAAAAACACCCGGTGCACAATTTGTAGCCTGACAAGTCAACATAATTGGATCTAAATCACAATCATTCATTGAAAGAAAACTGATAACAATTGTAGCTTCATCACCTGGACCGATTGGGCTACCATCCATTGGATCTTCTGTTACAGTAAATCCAGTCGTATCCTGTATGCCCTGTGGAACACCATTTATAGTGATATCATAAGCTGTTACATTATTAACAGATGTCCAGAAGAACTCTATAGAAGAATTATTAGAATTACAATCCAAAGTTGGTGAAATTAAAGCTTCACTAACTTCAAGAGTTGCCGTCGCTGTACCTACACAATCCGGTCCATTTGAAACTGTCAAAGTAACCGTAAACTCTCCTTGATTTGCAAATCCGATATCATGAGGGCCTTCTCCAGTAGTAGAACCACCATCCCATTCCCATAATAATATTTCTCCATTAACATATTCATTCGTTTCAACAACCTGTGCTAAATCTGTAATACATATGTTACTAATATTTGCAATATTTGGATCTGGTGTAATAATTATTTCAACGTCTACAGCACCTGGTGTCGGACAACCATCTACATCTTCAAAATCAAAATTAAGTGTATACACCGTATTGTCTTCTGTATTAATTGGTGTGAAATTACCATCGGCATCCACCATTTGTGTATCCCATGTTATTGTACCTGGCAGACTATTTCCATCTACATCTTCAGTAAATATACTAAGAGGTATGCCTGGGTCACCTTCTTTCCAACAATAGGGTCCTGTAATATTATTTGAAAAGACTACGTCAGGACAATTTCCTGCAGTACAATCATCTACATCAAACACATCATCACATGCTGCAATATCATTTATGGCAACAACTCTGATATCGACAGATTCACCTGGTGACATACCATCGTTTACGAAAAACAAATCAGTCTGTATACCTTGACTTACGCCATCTATAAATACTTCAAAAGTAGTTGCGCCATCAACAGCTAGCCATTCGAATCTTACGAAGTCTAAGTCTGTCTCTGTACATGACAGTGAGTTAAACACCAAAGGCACACATGGTATCGCTTCGCATTGCTCTGAAAGAGCAAATGTACCGCAATAGCCTGGGCCTGCATTCGCATCTACAATTATCTCTACAATATCATTAGGATCTAAACCATCAATTATAATTTCAGAATCTGTTAAGGTTTCCATTGTTGCTGCACCGCCATTAACAGTGTATGTCACGGTATAGTCAGTTGCACCTATTACATCGTTCCAATCAAAATGTACAAAATCTAAACTTGAATTTATACAATCCAATTGATCAAGAATTAATGTATCTAAAACATTTACCATTTGAGTTGTAGAATTTACACAGCCATCTGGCGTTAAAACATCTACAGTTATGGTTTTCATTCCAGGAATATCCCAAGTAACTTCATTACCTGCTCCCAATTGTCCACCATCGTAATCCCAAGAAGGAACAATATCTACATTAGTATCATCAATGATAACTCCTTCTCCAAGACAAATCTCAGAAACAGAAACTGTAAAATCAGCACTAGGTGTATCATAAACAATCACTGGAATTGTCGGTCCAGGTCTGTTACAATCTCCGTTATTGTATGAATATATTGTAGTGATCGTATAATTTCCTGGTGTCAAATTTACCGGATCAAAAACACCACCGGCAGTAATATAAGCTCCTGCAGGATCTCCAGTAAACGCAAATGACCCGCCATCTTTAATTTCGATCTCATTATTAAAATCTATGCCAGCGATTGGACTTTCAACACAAAACTCAATTGCAGCGGGATCAAAAACATAATCAGGATCACTACAGTCATCTGTCGTACAATCTACTGTTGTAGCTTCACTATCTCCACAAGGCGCCATGCCTACTGCTATGACAGTAATAGAAACTGTCTCACTGATTCCTAATCCTGTGTATTCGATATTCAATTGTGTAGCCGGTACAGTAGTAGTAACAGCTGCACCACCTGCAACGACTTCAGTAATAATGTAATCTACTGCATTCGGTACTGCATTCCATCCAAATTCAACTGAACTATCTGTAACTCCCAAACAAGAAACCACTGGTTTTTCTAGCGGCTCAAAGATTTCATACTGCATTGTTATAGGATTAGAAGCACACCCTGCAGAGTCGATGACTACTAATTCCACATCATACACTCCTGCTGCCCCTTGCGTGAATGTCACTGGACCTGCAGAATTTGCAGCAGTTGGTGTCCATTCCCAATCCGTTATTTGTGCATTTCCATTTCCATATACAGTTTCTATAGCTTGAGCACTTTCTCCTAAACAAATTTGTGATGTCAAATCAAACTGAGGTGTTGGTAATGCAATAGTGCTCAAACAAACATCAGTGGATGCCGGACCACAAGCCGTATTAGCCGTTACAATAAGACATACACCAAAATCATGTCCAGTCAAATCAAATGTAGCTGAAGAACCATCAGGCAATTGAGATGTCAAGACAGCACCACTTCCATTAGTATCCCATTCGTAGGTTTCCGTCGTCCCCATTGGCACATCAACTGTAAGCGTTTGACTCTGTAAATCATTTTCACAGAAAGTTGTTTCACCTAGAATACTTGGAGGTAAAGGAATTCCTGTTTCTAAATCATAAGGACCAAATAACTCCTCACAAGTCGCTTGTACTGGCACTGGATCATAAACATTATCCAAGAACGTATAGGTGACTTTAACGCAGTATTCTCCCTCATTAGAGGTGTTTACAGGGAAGCTTGCACCTGTAAATTCTGTGTCATTTGGATTATCACAGTCTACCCATTCTACTAGATAGTTGGCATCGATTTCAGGATATTCAGGTGGAGTATCATCTAAGAGAAGTTGCCAAGTGTATTCAGTTCCTGAAGGCGTACATGGACCCGATTGTATGTCAGCAAACAACTCTAAGGTATCAACTGTCACCAAAAGAATTGAATCACATCGTTCTGTATCCCAATCTAATTCGAGTGAATATTCAAATATTCTTACACATAGTTCTTCTGCATTAATAGGAATATCTACTTCTTGATCTGGAAATTCCCAAACATATTCTTCATAGTCAGGCTCTAATTCTAAATCTTCAAAGAATTGACATTCATACATGTACAATAACTTCGGTGTTTTTATTTCGTTTCCGATTATATTAATCTTAAGTTTTTGTTCATACGCACAACCACAACTTGGATCTTCGACCATGTAGGTTAACGTATCCATGGAGTTGACATCTGCAATCGTAATATTATTTGGTCCTAACCAACCAAACTGAGCACTCCCAGCGGCAGAAACTGCAGCTGAAGGATCCCAGCCAGTCGCCTCCTGTAAATCTTCGATACATACATCAAATACAAATCTTTCTGTCGGCAAGGGTTGAACTGTAATAGTCAAACAACAATTGTCATCACCCACACAATCTGCATCATCACAATCGTGCACAACATCTTCAATACAAATAATAAAATTTGTCGGTACCGTAACATCTGGTAAAGTGATATCAGGGGTTGTACATTCACCTCCTAACTCTATTTGATCCCAAGTCTCAAAACTATAACCATCTAGAGGAGGTGTAAATGAATACGTAAATTCTAATTCAGCATCTGGCGAATATGTACTTCCTGGTGGATCATATTCTCCCCAATCTGTAACTGATGACCCATCATGTAGAGTATTAAATTTCACTACCATACCAGGGCAAAACGTATTAGGCTCAGAAAATGGTGATTCACAATCTACCTGTACAATTGTTTCTTCCATATCATCAAGTACAAATGCATCTTGACCAGAAATGACGATATCATATTGACATTCAGATCCCGCACAACCATCAACAAATAGATAATATGTCATACCGACAATTAAGTCAGATGTATTGAAATCAATAGGATCTTCTCCAGCACTACATGCGGCAACACCAGTAATACATTCTCCATCACAAAAATCATATATCCCTCCTTGTACACCTAAAAGTCCTCCCTCACCTGGAATACAACTTCCAGCTTCAACATTAACAGAAACATCAATATCTGGACCACCGGCTACAAATGAGAACCAAGACATATTGTTTGGTACGCCCCCTCCATTACATAATGGATTTGGCTGCGGAGCCCCTTGAATCATGCCTTCATAAATTGGATTACAAGAAGAGAATCCGCTTAACAATGCTGCTACATTACAGGTATTACAAACACCTTCGTTTTCTGGCAAGGCTGACTCTTCACATTCTGCGCAATAAGTACCTGTTCCATCAGAACAATTGGCACAAATAATTTCTACTTCAAATTGATGAGATAATGTATTACCACATTCATCTGACACTTCGTAGGTAATTAAAATTGACCCTCCAGGTTCAAATGGACACGGACCCAATGAATAAGTAAAATCTAGGTTACCACAGTTTTTATCTGTGGTGAATTGTACCCCTTCCATAAAATCGGCTGGGTTTGGCCATGTCATCGTAGGGTTAGAAGGATCATCAGCCCAAACACACATTGGGAAATTGTAGTCTCCTGCCTCACATTCTGCAGCCCCTAAGACAAATGAAATATCATCAGGAAGATTGGCATCTTCATCTATCCACTGTAAAGTTCCTGCTGGTCCTACTGTTATGTTTTGGATACACTGCGGAGTTGTTGCATTAACATTTCCACAGTTATCAACTATGTCCCAAGTTCTTATTACCACTCCATCGTCTGGACAAAACAATCCAGATTCATCATCTGTTGGTGGTAAATCAATAAATCCTTCACAGGCGTCATTTACTGAAAATAATTGACCAGCTGGAATATCACTTCCACAATCAACAGTTATATCTACAGGACAAGGATCTTGCAATTCTGGTCCGGTTGTATCTTCAATAAAAATAGAAGTCGTAACTGTATTTGACAGATTCAAACATTCATCTTCTGTAAAAATATCGACAATATACTCGTAAGTACAATTTGTGATTTGTACGGGATCACCTAAAGGATCTGGCGCAAACACTGCATTAGCAATCAAAACTGATGGGTCGGTACAATCATTAGGATCCATAAATGTTGCCGCGGCTATAGCATTCGTTAAGGCCGTTGTTGCTGATGCTTCAACATTACCATCGCATTCAATTGGAGTGGCATTAATTGGATCTTGAATACCACTAATTATTGGTGCCTGAGTATCTTCAATAATGACATCTACTTCAAAAGTACCGGCATTACCACATAAGTCTTCCACTGTAAATTCTACAGTTAACATACCTGAATTGCTGCCTCCATCACACATCGGCACTGTTCCATCCCAATCATGGGTTATAGTCAAATCACCTAAAGCCGCACAATCTTCCACGAAAGTAAATCCAGCTGGTGGAAAGGCATCTAGTTCTGTCATAATATCCGATGCATTTGTCCCTGGGTCACATTCTAATATAACATCATTGGCATCCATTTGCTCTGGTGCCATTGTATCTTCAATTGTAAATGTCCAATCATGATCAGTTGCGTTTCCGCAAATATCTGTAATTGTAATAGTATAAATAATATCTTCATCGCAACCTTGAGAAAAAGGCACAGCAGCTGCAGGATTAATTACAAGAGATATTTCTAAATCGTCAAAGGATGTACAATCATCTGAAAATTCATTACCAGTCAAATTGAGAGCCCATGCGTCAATTAATCCTTGTACTTCTGTTTGATTTCCAGTGCCATCACATTCTACAGTTACATCTGCTGGAGGATTATCAAACATTGGAGATTCTTGATCTTCTACTGTGAAGTCTACGTCAATGGCTCCTGAAATATTTCCACACGCATCTTCAAGTGTAAAATTGATTGTTATTGTTGGATCACACATTGTTAAATCTGGATCTGTCATGTTCCAATCATTAGCTACAATTATCGTAGTTAAATCTGGATTACAATCATCAAAAAAAGCGCCGTTATTTCCGACCTCAATCTGGTTGATAAACCATGCTACGTCCATACCTTGATTGCTAAATTCATCACATGTCACTGTGATATCTTCTGGTTCTGGATCCCATTGTGGAGGAGTAGTATCATAGATATGAAATTCAACAAAGAAAGTAGTAGCCTCTGTGTTTCCACATTGATCTTCTGCTTCAAACTCTACTGTAACGACCATGTCACACAAATCACCAATATCCCAATCTCCGTTACCACCATAATTAGGAGTATTCCAAAAAACTGGATCACAACCTGGAGAATCAGCTGTGGCATTACCACCACTCATAAGCCAAGCTTGAAAATCTGCATTTGATTCAGGGTCAGTCGTATTTGAACCCATATCAGTACATTCAGTATCACTGTCCGAAGGCATTATAGTGACAGTTATCTGAGCAAAAGTAAAAGTTGAAAACCCGAGAGTAAATAAAAGAGTATAAAATAGTTTATTCATAGCAATTGATTAAGCCTGATTCTAGTATCTAGTTTATTAAAGTGCCTTTAAAATAAGGCGATTTTATGATTTATTTGACACATAATTCAGCGAATTACGCATATTACAATTTCACGACAGGAGCTAAAAGACAATCAACTGGCACACAGAATCTAATACATTGAAATAAACTTATATATATATTTCAATCATGTAAAAATTAGCCCAAAACACGATCTATACCTATTAGATACTTGAGTGTTTGAAAATGTTGCCTGAGTGGAAAAAAGAAGGGATCGAGGAGGAAAAAGGGGCATTAAGGGGTTGGGTGGGTGTCAGAGGGCTTCTGAGGGTTTCTGAGGGAGTCTGAGAGTTTCTTTTTATGTTCCTGTATAATCCTGAAATAGCTTAACAGGTTAGATTAATGAACTGCAATGGATTTACAGTTTTAAAAGTTTCCTAATATGTGTTGTCGCTGCGGGTCTCAGATGTGTGAAAAGGAATTTTTTAGTGGTTAAAGCCATCTAAGAATCCAATGATGTTTGGGTCATAGCTCCTTTGTAGGGGAGCTTTTTAAGTAATAAAAAATTCCTCGAAACCATCTATCCCTGATGCAGAGCAATCGGGGTATTGCGCTAGTTTCGTATTGATCTGAAGATCAAAAACCGCAATTTTATATTTAGATCCTCGCATTCGCGAGGATGAAGATTTTATTTGACTCCGATACAAAGCCATCTGAGAATTCTTATGATTAAAAAAAGAGGCTGACAAAATCCTTGTCAACCTCTATTGATTTATCTTATCACGGTTATATTACCATGTTGAATGCGTTCTTGCCCTTCTACTCTCATTTCAAGGACGTACACATAGACTTCTGTTTTAAGTGCTGGGCCATTAACACCGTAAAAGCCATCCCATAATAAAACTCCTTGTGGGCCTTCTGGCGGATTGGCTTCATCCACTGGCCATTCTTGTGAATGCACAAGGTTGCCCCATCTGTTGTAAACATTTACGGCCACTGGGAATGTTTCATCACCTTTTATAAAGACACGCCATTCTGAATTTGTTCCTTCAATATTATTAGAAATGATATCCGGAACATAAAATGCTTGAATTTTTCTGACATCAACAGACAAGGCGTCAACTATAACACAATTGCCATTGTAAGTGATTTCAACAGAAAGTTCTGTATCGTTCGAAGCATTTGTTATAGTATAAGATGTACATGTTGGGCTATCACACACAACAGTAGAATCTGCATACCATACAATGTTGTCAACATCTGCAAGTGAAATACCATCTAGATTCAATTCGTAAGTGGCATCATTTTCAGAAATCACTGTGTTTGGACCTGTTATCGTCACACTGGCAATTGGCGGTGCATCTACAACCACTGGCAATTCATTAATACAACCATTGGCATCAGCAATAGAGATGATATGTGTACCAATACTTACTCCAGAAAAAACGCCAGAGGCTTGCATTGTACCGCCATCGATGGCATACATATAACCAGGCGATCCTCCTAATCCTTCCACATTTACTATACCTTCCACATCATTTGGACATGGTGGATCTATGATATCAACAATATCTATTGATGGAGGTGCCACAAATGTAATTTCTACAGTTTCTGCAGGATAACTGCATACCCCTTCTGTATAAGCAAACAATAGATCATAAGTTCCTGCACTGACTAATGATGGATCAACTGTACCTGCCGGATCGCTTATAGGCTCTCCAGACCATGTTCCTGTTCCGTTTCCAGGTAGGCCATTTGGCGTACCAGTAATTTGAAAAGGTGCAACTGTACCATCTAAACATATATCATTGTCTAATGCTGAACTAAATGTAAAGCCACCTGGAGCATCACACGGCCGTGAAGCACAATCAACAGCAGCTGATCTTACGCCCGGACAAGCACAATCAGATACCACCTCTACTTCTATAGAAACCGTTTCTTCCACACCCAATCCGATCACTTCATAACTTGTTCCAGCTTGCGTTGAAACAGCATTGCCATTTACATAAACAATATATTCTGCAGCACAATCTACAGCATCCCACATCACTTCAACTGAACTCAAAGTATTATTTCCGCACGTTATAACAGGCGGCGTAATTTCAGAATCTACCTGTACGGCTATATCCATAACGTCAGATACGCAATTTGTCCCATTATCAATAGATAACGAAATCATGTATCCAGATTGCGTATCATCAAATACAACTTCAATTGGACCTGCATTATCCGTAGCTCCCATAGGCGTACCGCCACCAAAGTCCCAATCAAAAAACGCATTAGGCGCATCGTTATAATCAGCTGAAACCATAATGCTTTCTCCAGAACAAATTCTATCAGAAGAAACTGAAAGATTAAAGTCTGGAAGAATATTTACTTGAACAGATACTGTTGTATCAGTTGTACAATTCCCTTCTGTCCAAATGGCCGTAAAAGTATAAACACCTGATCCATTATCTGGAACAAAACCATTATTGCCATCTACCGAAGGTTCAAGCCAACTTATAGAACCTCCCGGACTCGTTGTAGGGTCAGCAGGTTCCGCAGAAATCATTAATTCTACAGGATCACTTACCCCTACTTCGAAACATTGATCTGGTTGATTTGGTAAATCCCAAATGGGTGGGATACATGGCTGTGCAATACACTGGCGCATTGCTGTTTTATTTCCACACAGTGGATCTAATGCAATAACCGTAATTGTCGGTTCTTCCCCACTATTTAAACCGTCCAGTAAAAAGCCTGTATCGGTTGTGGTTGTTTCTAAGTTACCATCGATGTATATCTCATATTCTACACTACCCGCTCCTTGATCATTCCATCCAAATAACACGAAGTCTGTTCCGGAATTTTCGCAAAGAATACGTGGCGTTTCTAAAGTATCGTTTACTATAATTGTTATTGGCGCTTGTTCGTCTGGACATGCATCATTATCAAACGTTAATGTTACATCAAAAGAACCACCATTGTCCCATCCTAACTCTACTTCTGTAGGTGTTTCACTAATAACATTACCGCCTCCAAAATTCCATGATTGTGCACCATTGCCAGGCAATCCTGCTGAAGTAATTATTACGGTTTCATCCACACAAATTTCAAGTGCATCTGCTGTTATATCTGGAATAAATGCCTCAATGACAGAAAAAACTGTTTGTCCCATTTGAAGGCAACCATTATTAGGATCAGTATAACTGAAAGATATTATATAATCATCAGGGGCTAATCCCTCTGGATTAAATATATAATTTACTCCAATGTTGTCTACCCCAGTTCCAGAGAACTCACCTGTAGTTGATGCCCCATCTACCACTGCTGATAGATTAACTGCACCTACTTGATCATTTGTACAAAATGAGAATTGACTTGCCATAATATCTATTACCGGATTTCCACAATCAACAGCTTCACACATATCAGTAGCACTCACGTTACCACCACATCCGTTTGAGGAAACTGCCGTCACTGTAATTACAACTTGGTCACCTTGATTTAAACCATCTTCTATAAGTACTTCATCAGTTACATTAGAAGTTACAGGTGTGCCTCCATTAACTGAAACGGAAAGATCATATGAGGCAGCGCCTTCAATTTCATTCCACATAAACTGCACAGAAGTGGTACCAGACACACAAGTAATTTCAATCGGTCCTTCAATAGCAGGTAACACATTAATTGTGATGGTGCCGTCAGCTGTACATACACCATTTTCTGCTAAAACTTCAATCGTTTTTACACCTGGCGTGAGGTATGTTAATCCATTTTCATTACCCATAAAATCACCCACTGCTCCAAAATTCCAAGTCGTAATCAAAGCTCCTGTTACGCCTGTGACAGTAATGGTTTCTCCTAAACATATGGAAGGTAAAGAAAGCATTAAATCAACCCTCGGTTGCTCCAAAACATTTATCGTGATTTGTATAGGTTGTCCACTACAATTAGTATCTCCATAATTATATGTAATCACATTTGGTCCTAGAACTACAGATGGATCTGTCGGATCCCATAAACCTGTAGTAGGATCTACCCCATTTCCAGAATATGTGCCTGTTGAACCTGCTGGTGGTAGGATATCAAATTGAACTGTATTGACGTCTTCAGAACAAATCTCAAAATCATCAAAATTTATTACATCTGGTGTTCCTAAGTTACAGTCTAAAGCCGAACAAGCTTCATCCAATTGCACATTAGGGCAGTTGAGATCATCATTAATTGCAATAACAATAATATCCACATTTTCTCCTGGTGCTAATCCTGATTGTGTAAAACTTGTATTGGCAGACATACCCTGAGAAACCGTATTTATAAATACTTCAAACATACTGGCACCTACTACGGCATCCCATGTAAATTCAACAAAGTCCACGCCTTGAGTCGCACAAACTAGATTATTAAATACAAGTGAATTACAACTTCCTGCACTACACATCAATGTTCCTATCTCATTAATACAATTACCACCACCTTGCGCAGTCACTTCAATTGACACATTATCCCCCGGAGATAGATTTGTCACTTCTAAAGTATTTCCGACTTCATTAGTTACTGCTCCCGCTGGCAAACCTGGTGTATTGATTATATATCCAGTTGCACCAGGCACATCTGGCCATGAGAATGTAATTGAATTTGTTGTATTAGCACAAGTTACTTGAGGTGCGGGTAAGCCTTCATCTACAATTACATTGTAAGTAGCTTCACTTGTACAACCTCCGGCATCCGTTATCAAAAGTGTATATGAAAAAGATCCTGTATTAGGATAAGTAATTCCTATATTTTGACTATTGGCCATGCCCGAAGTCATCATCCCTCCATTAACCGTCCAATTATACATCAATCCAACAGCTGTACCATCATATCCTGTCGCATACTCAACACCCGTGCAAGCATCATCTGCCCCATTTACAGTATTCATAGGACCAGACGTCACTTCTAATGGCAAAGCTGTTGTGTCGATGCCACAGTCACCAGCTGCTGTCAAAAACAAAGTATCTGTTGGAACATAAGTATCTATATTAATTACAATACTGTCGCTTGTAGGAGATTCAAATGTTGTTGTCCAATTATCTGGTACGAGCCACTCATACGTAATCCCTGCAACAGTATCGGCGACAAACTGTAATCCTGTTAAATTTTGATTACAAACAGGATTCGGATAAGGTTTGGCTTCCGCTTCTGCAGCTGTCCCACCAGGCGTTACTGTATAAGGTCCTAAATTTAAATTACATGAAATTAGCATTCCATTTTCATCTTCTACTAAGCCTTCTATTTGTAGCGTATATATGCCTTCAGGCAAGGTGGGATCTTCAAGTGAGGTTACAAAGTCGCCATCTTGATTAAACCATTGAAAAATAGCAGAATTGTAATCAAAATCCTCGCCTTCACTTGTTTGAAAATCTACAAAAACTTCTGTGCCATTTGGTCCACATGGTCCCAAATTAAATTCATCTTCTATAAAGATTTGAATGATTGTCAAATTCATTATACTGTCACAATTGGTACCTGTATAATCTTCTTGTAAGGAAAAGCCCGAACAGTAAACTTGATCACCAGTGCTATATGCTTCTAGATCAGATATTTCTTCACAATTAAATTGATAAGGTGCTTGACACGAAAACAAAGTCAAAGTAACTTCTTCTGGTTCTCCGTCTCCTAGTAGATTTATATGAACCAGCTGTGAAATAAAACATTGGCAGTCTGGATCTTCTTGTGCACGTTCGATCATTCCTCCATCCGCTAAGACGTCTGCCAAAGTGATTTCACCTGATGCATCTGCCCAGTTATATTGTCCAGTCAAATCTGTACCTGGTGGCGTAAATGGATTTTGGACTAAATCCAAATAACATAAATCATACACTCCAAAATCTTGTGGATCAGAAGATACAATTTCAAATTCAACACATTGCGGACAACCGCCATCATCATCAGAGCATTTGGTTTCATAAGCGTCTATACACAATTCGTATGTTCCTGGCTCTGTAAAGGTCATTTCTATCTGAGAATCAGAAAGTGTATTAGCAGAAATATCTCCCACCAGAATATCATCACCTGTCCCTCCAAAATTGCCATCTAAATTCTCCCATGTCACACTCCCTGGATCAGGACCCGTTAATGAATATTCCCATTGTGCAAAAATTTCATCCAAAGCAGGACCAGATCCTCCTTCAACAAGAAACCTAAAAGGTCGACCTATACAGAAAGTGTTGTCAGGTAAAAAATCAGGTGGACACAAAAAAGGATTTTCCCACAAAGGTCCAATAACATTAGCTTCGGAGCAATCTGGTATGTCAAATCCCCAATTAGATCCTGGTACAACGTCTGTAACAGTTACTGTACAGATTGAACCTCCGCATCCATCAATAACTAAATTGTAGATTTGGCCAATTTCAAAATTATCGGCAGTTAAGGTAAATGGCATATCGTTACAATTGGCATCTCCGGCGATACACTCGCCGCCGCCGCCAGGGCACCCTGACCAAATAGCGGCTTGGATACCTGTAAATCCACCTCCAGTTGTATCGCACATTGTTGGACTTAAGTCAATAGTCAATTCCGTATCTCCTGCTACAAAAGAGAACCATTGTGTATTGTGAAATGCACCACCTCCCATACACAAAGGATCACCAGGAACACTTCCTCCGGGTGGAGGGTTCATTATAATTGCACCATTGATATCATCAATATCACATGTAGAATTACTTCCAGCATCTTCACATGTATTGTCAAATTGGGCGTAAGCATTAATAGCAAATAGCATTAATACAAAGCAAAGTGTGTTCTTTATCATCATGTTATTATCGGTCTATCGTTAAAAAAGAAATCCAATAGAAAAAAATAAAATAGGTTAGCGCACAAGGGTTATTTGACCATTTTTGAATGTTTGTGTACCGTCAGGCAATAGCAACCTTGTGGTAAAAATAAAAACACCTGGGTCTACGTTATAACCGTTATATGTGCCGTCCCAAATTAAATTATTACTAGTATGATTGATTTCGTCGTGAAAAATTAACAAATTTCCCCATCTATCGAAAATTCTAAAGTCAAAAACTTTCACATTAGCATCTGAAAGATAGATTGGTAAAGTATCATTATTTCCATCCCCATTAGGGCTAAAAATAGATGGAATATACACTTTTAGTTCATTATCTATAATTATTTTTACAGAATCCTCTGACTTACAACCATTTATGTTTATTACATTTAAAGTCAAACAGATATTTTCACTGGCAACAATTGTGGGATTTAAGCAAAAACTGCAATCTAAGATAGAATCATCGGACCAATTAAATTCCGAAATGTCGTCTAAATTACTGTTCAGTTCTATATCTAGTTGAATCAAATTTCCTGTACGGGCCACCCTATCAACCCCCAAATCAAGTTCTACTTCTTCATTGCCTGCCAAAATTAAAATGGAACCTGTCTCCCAAAGACATCCATTTTTATCTGTAATTTCCAAATTATGGGTCCCCGGCATCAATTCATAGGATTCTTGAAAATTAACAGCATTGCCATTTATTTGTGCTGAAATATTATCAAGATTTTCAAATCCTATTAAATTCAATTGCCCTTTTTCATCCTTACAAATAGGTTGTATAACTTCAAAACTCAATCCTACAAAAACATCTTCTAATCTTTCAATAATAACACTTTCTTCAGAAGTGCAATTAGATAATGTATCTTCTAAAATCAATTGGTACTCACCGGGAGACTGTATATAAATTTCTTGATTATTTGAAATGAAGCCAGCTATGTCTTCCCAACTCAAAACAGTCGACGGCGTAATCAAAGAATTTAAACTTGATAAAAGAATACTGTCTCCGTCACAAGGAAAAGTTGATGTTGCCGTATTAATAATGGCCTCTATGTTTTCACTGATATCAATAAGTTCAAATTCTGTAGTAGAAGAACATCCATTTTGATCAGTTATACTTAATGTATACGTCCCTACTTCACTGACCGCGATACAATCGGGCGTCATATCAAAAATCCCATTATACAACCAAGTAACTTCGCTAGGTATAAAATCGGTTTGGAAACATAATTCCACGACACTATCTATACAATCTAAGGTATCTCCTATTATGCTCAAGGCGAATGGCACATTAATCACATCAAAAACCAAACTGCTTTCAGCTGTACATGCATTGACATCGAAAACTGTAATCGTATAGATACCTGGTGTCTCCAACAAAATTTCTTCTGTTGGTGATGAAAATCCATTAGGCCCTTCCCAATAAAAAGAATCTATATTACCTGAAATTATTTGTGGACTAATGCTCATGGGCAGTGCATCACAATTACTTGAAATATCTGGGGTTATTATCTGAGGCGTATTTTGATCTGCTTCAACATCGAATGACTTGGTAGCGCTGCACATATTGACATCTGTTATAGTCAAATGATAAGTGCCGGGTACATTAACCAACCATGCCCCCATGTTTGGTAAGACATTACCTGGTCCATCAAAACTCAAATCCGGATTTTGCACGTTTGTATTTACCGTTATATCTGATTCCATTTCAAAGCAATCCATTACTGAAGAAGATACTTCGATTTCTATTTCTGTTGCCTCATTATTTAAAACAATACTATCTAATCTTGTACATGAACCATACTGACTAGTAATAAAATAAGTACCATTCATGGTGGCTTCAAAATTACTGCCATCGGGCACCACAAGTTGCGGACCAAATACACTAAAGTCGTCCAAGTCAAACTCTGGAGTAATATTGATTTGAAATGTATCACCAAAACAAAGCACATCTTGAATAAGCACATCCAATTCAAATGTATCTCTGCTCGTTAATATAACAGATACGCTGTCAACACAGCCCATACTTTCAACTAATAAACTGTAGGTACCTGCTGCACTGGCTTCAGTTATTGGACCATTTTCTACGCTTAAAACACCATCACTACTTGTCCAAGAGTAGGATTCTATACTGCCTTCATTTGACATGCTGCTTAATCCACTTAAAAAGACGGGCTGATTACAAATGACTTCTGTATCAGGACTAGAAAGATTTGCAGAGACAAATATTTTTTTGGCGTTTATAATTATAAGTGAATCACATACTGGATTATTAAAAACATCTAAAAAGGTGGTCGCTATGGCTGTATCGAAGTCATTGACTATTTCTAATCCTCTTAGGCGTAATGTATCACCCTCGCAAAAAAAAGTATCAATGAATGTTTCTTCCAAGGGTTGAATAATGTTAATAGTCAAACAAGGGTCTGTCATTTCCGCACAAACTGTTCGGCTTGCAATAGTGGATTTGATCTCAGACAACAACTGATTATCAAATAAGGCTGAGGAGTCTATAGTGTTGTAGGCTATGCCACAAACCAAATATTCTCCGACAGCTAATGTATCGAATTGCGTTGGCAAAACTTCTGTACTTAAGATTTGATCATTTTGAGAGACGATGAAAGCATAAGCTTGATCGCTATCTAATACTGGGTCTTCTGTAAACCTCATACTGAATTCTGCTAAAAAAGAGCTCTCTTTACAAAATGAAATAATATTAGGAAAAGGTTGCAATTCAATTTCTCCAGCAAACAAATAACAGGTATTACAATCCACACCACTGGGGTCACAAAAAATTAATTCGAAAAAAAGTAACTCTCCTTCTAGTGCTCCTAAGTTTTCAATTTGCAATTGCCATGCACCATTGGCAGAACCTGTATTAAAATCTTCCAGACAACCTAGAGAAGGATAATAGGTTCCAGTATAGTCTACAAATGCATCCCATGTCTGATTATTATCCCATTGGTCATCTAAACCCATATCTGGTGCTGCGGGCAAACTGCATTGTCCAAAACGCACATTCCAATCTACGAATGGGGTAAATGCAGAGTTAACTGTGCCAGGCCCTATCAAGGTGACTTCTTGTCCGGCAGGCGAGACCAATGTCATTCTTAAGTTTTCGACTTGATTGTGATTAAACACCAGTCGGACTTGACACAAAGATTGATTGACTCCCATTTGATCGTTGACTAAGCCTTCAACATTTAAAATCACATTGGCAGTATTTTCAACAACGATACCAATAGTTTCAGTAGTCCCACATCCTTGACCTACCAGACGTAGAATGGGAAAAATAAACACTATAAAAGTATATCGTATTTTTTGTTTCAAAATGTGCCTTTATAATTCAACGAATTATATTAAGTGTCCGTTTATGACTACGTTCTTCAAAATTAAACCTTATCTATTTTTACTACAAAAGTCTTCAGAAAACGTTGCAAAACATTTTCTGAAGACTCATTTATTAACTAGTATAAAAAAAACGGGTTTCTACTTACCTAACAAGGTAATTGAACCTGTAAATATCTCTTCATCACCATTATCAAATGTCACTGCGATGTAATAAACATATACACCTTGCTCAACAGACTTTTGATTAAAAGTACCGTCCCATCCTTCTGTTGAATTTGCAGCTGCGTACGGCGTCGGCGCAGAATACACCATCTCACCCCATCTGTCAAATACTTTAAATTCATCTACAGATTCTACAAACTGATCTGGAAATGGTCTAAATAAATTATT